>Ga0335078_10010027_pt1 | contig 14021 bp, 12 predicted proteins | sample Lox_Sample_32_FD_206711 | JGI IMG/M metagenome (GOLD analysis project Ga0335078, IMG submission 206711) | Soil microbial communities from Loxahatchee National Wildlife Refuge, Florida, United States - Lox_Sample_3.2 | ecosystem: Environmental > Terrestrial > Soil > Wetlands | place: USA...
GCAAACGCCTCCGGCTTTGCGGTTCGACTCGGGGAATAGCAAGTGAGGTAGGCTGTACGGAATTTTCGTTAGGGACAATAGGCGGATGGTTCACGCTGCACAGTATAGCGAACCCGTGTCGTACACCGCGCGGTCCAATGGTAACTTCCGGTTTGACGACTCTTCAAGTAGCCGCCCAATTCTGGCGTTGGGAGCATGGCGTTGTTTCACGAATGAGCGCGCTACTCAGCATCTTCCGGCTGTACTGGTAGGGATCGCCAATCGCTGGGGCGCTCCGGCTAAAGATCGCCTCGACCACCCGGAGCGTGCGAGATGGCCGTACAATGGTCACCTTCTTCGATGAGGCCAAAGGAGATTGCTGATGAATTTGCCGAGTGGTCGACGAAAGCCGCGAATTATCTATTGGCTGCATCTTTACCTATTTATTTGTTTGCTGGTTTCGCTACCTGGAGCTGGCCAGGCTCAACCGGCTCCGGATCGCAAGCGGGAGTTCTTAGAGAGGTATGCCCGCGCCTACTATCCGGGCCGCAGTGGACAGATCATGCTGGTGCCGCGTGAGGGCGACTTTGTGACCCTCAATGAGCCCGCCTCCCTCTTCATGCACGGGAGTCCCTGGAGCTATGACGCCAACATTCCTTTGCTATTCTTTGGTCCTCCTTTTATCCGTAGAGGTACCTACGCCGATCGAGCGGCGCAGCAGGACATTGTTCCAACCTTGGCCAAGCTCCTCAGATTGCCGCTGCCCCCGACGGTCACAGGCCGCTCGCTGGAAAAAGCCCTGGATTCATCGGCTGGCCGCCCGCGCGCCATTTTGGTGGTAGTGCTGGACGGCATGCGGCAGGACTATTTCGATCGGTATCGCGAAGTCTTGCCGACCCTGACCCGCTTGCGCCGCGACGGAGCCTGGTTTAGCAATGCCCGCGTGAACTTTCTGCCTACGATTACCCCCCTTGGCCATGCCACCATCGGAACTGGCGCCGATCCGCGCGTGCACGGGATCGTGGTCAATACTGCCTTTGACCAGATCAGCGGAAAGCCGCAGAGCCCGTACCCGGGCATGTCCCCGCGAACGCTGATGGCGCTGACCTTGGCCGATCTTTGGAACCTCGAAACCGAAGGCCAAGCTGTGATCATCGGCCAAGGCAGCATTTTCGTCGCGGTCGCCGGTCTCCTAGGACACGGAGCGTGTTTGCTCAACGCACGGCCAACTATCCTGGCCAGTTATTCCGCACAAGGAGGATGGGAAACCAACTCGGAGTGCTACAAGCTGCCCGAGTATCTGAAGAATCAAAAGTCGGCGCCGGTTTGGGAGGCCGTTCGTGGGCAGTGGATGGGCCACGATATCGCAAACCCTGATGCTGTGAGTCGCTCAGCTTTGTTCCCGAAGTTTGAAGCGGATGCTCTGGTGGCAATGATCGAGAATGAACCTGTGGCCGCAGACGACTTGACTGATCTTCTGCTCGTCAACTTGAAAGCGCCCGATTTTGTGGGTCACCAGTACGGCCCCGATTCTCCAGAGATGCGGGAGACGCTAGCCCAACAGGATCGCCAGCTGGAACGCATTTTGGAGGCGCTGGAAAAGAGAGCCGGCGCCAACCGGTTTGTGGTTGTTATCACCGCCGATCACGGTATGCCTTCTGAACCACAGGCACCTCGAAAGAGATATTTCAATAAGGACATTATGGAGCTTGTGCACAAGAAGTTTGACCCGGACCGCGCCGCGCTCGTCACGCATTTCGACGCCCGTAACAACCAGTTGTTTGTCGACAAGAGCAGGCTGCGGGAGCTGGGATTGAAACTTTCCCAAATTAAAGAGTACTTGGAAGCTCAGCCGTTCATTTACGCTGCGTATACCGAGGATGAAGTAAAGAACGCTTCCTTGCCATGACCTTGTTCACCGTGGCGAGGCCGGCGGCGTTTAAGGTGCCGCGAGCCCGGGCGCTTCCGATCCTCTTTCGCCCTAACTGTTGTAAATCGTGTTGTCACTCACGAGCGCGAGTGGTGGTCGGCTGCTGTCGTGTCACGGGCTACCCGGAAGTTAACGACCGCGCCTTCCAACTTCCGGACTGCCGACCGCCCCGGAGTTGCCCTACTGTGGTTTGCGTTTCAGCGGCTTGCCAATCGCGAGCAGGAAGATGGCACTCTTGTCCTTCGCGTGCGGTGAAAAGAACTTAATTACATCATCGTCGAAGAAGGTCAGCCCGGTCGCACCCAGGTGCTGGGCATACGCAGCCAGGTAGATCTTGCCGCCGATGGCACCCGCCTCTAGCTGGATGGCCCGGTAGCCGCGGTTCCCGTATCGCTCCAGGATGCGGTTCAAATCGGCCACAAAGAAGATGTCCACGCAGGCGTCCGCCGGCAGCTGCTGCTCCAGACCAAGACGGTAGGCCTCGGCGCGGAATTTTCCTTCCTTCAATAGCTCCACAGTGTTCCGCTCACGACGGAAGAAATAAGCGCCCGGCTTGAGCCCCTGCACCGAATGCACGATCAGGTAAGCATCGTTGACCTGTGCGCCGAGCGGCTCAAGGAAGTCAGCCGGAAGACCTAGCGTGGAACATTCGAAAATAGTTGAGAGTTGTGCCAGTGTAATGGACGCCGCTTTATCGAACGTTCGGGTAGAGCCGCGGCGCAGGATTACCTGTTCGATCGTGTCCTTTGGTTGTTCTTCTTCCGGCAGGCGCGGGAGGCGAACTGCCTCACCCGCCAGAGCGGAAGATAGAAGGACTGGTGGTTTGCCGCGCCACTGATTTACTTCCCCTACGGACTCAAGCGAAGACGCGTCGTGTATTTCAAGCATGGCGGGATATTCGACCTCGTGCTGTGAAAGCGGGATCGTCTCCAGGCCTAACGCTGGAGCCTCTCTCGGTGCTGGCAGCGGACTTTCCGATGTGCGCCCGATCGGTACGAGGCACAAGGAAACCTCGCGCCGCGTGTCCAGATCGAGTAGGCGGTTCACCTCGGCGTCAACGAACCCGAGCACGATCTCGGCCGGCAGCCCCGATGCCGCAGAAACGGCCAGCATATTTGCCAGCAGGGTGCCGTTGTCCCAACCGAAATGGCGATAGGTGCGCGCCTGGTACTTCCAGGCGTTCCGCCAGTACGTTCCGGTGCAGATGATCGTCGCGGGCGCGTGAGCCACCGCGAGTTCCATCGCCGTCGCCTGAGCCAGATTTCCGCGAAAATCACCCTTTCGCAGAAGCCGCAGCGATACATCCGCCGGATTGAAGTGATACACGCCAGCATCCAAGTCCGGGAGATCGCCAGTCACGACATATAGTTCGATCTCGTAGAGAGCTCCGGTGCAAGCTGCGGCGCGAAAGTAGATTTCTCCACCCGGATATGCACGCTGTTTGGTAATCCCTGCTGAGAAATAAAGGAGGCGCGCCAGATCCTGAACGCCAGGGACCGAATCAGCCCGCGACCAAGGCACTGGTTCTGAGATTGCGGAAAGTGCGGTCACCCCTGTTTGCGGCACGTCCCGCGGCAGTGGAACAGGCTCTATCTTTGGGTAGATTTTGAAAGGCAACGGACGATTCGCCCAGTCCAGGAAGTGAGGATGGTCACGAACACTCCAGTAGGAGTGCTTCGTGCCGTCGTGATACTTCCAAGCTGCCTGGATTTCACGGTTGTTCATCGGCTGCTACGCCAGACTAGCACCTGCCGGGACCACGGGCGCAATGACCTTTTGACCGAAGATTGTGCCTGGATCACGGGGAACCCTTCCATAATTCGGTAAGGTAAGGGTTGCCGACCATCCGGGAGTTGGCCCGATAGTGGCCACAAGCGTTAATCAGGCACTGATGCGACCGTTGTCCCTAATTACTCGGGGGTTGCGCAGTTTCCGGAGCGGGCTCTCGCTGCGGCGTCCTGACGGGCACACTGAGTTCGGGCCGCATCGAGAGAAACATTACGCGCCCGCTCACTTCCTCGGAGAATTCGGCGCCGTTCTTTTCCAGGCTAATTCGAATGCCTTCCACTTGGTGTTCAGGCGGCACGTTTCCCAAGGCACAGTTCATTTGCAAGAGAGCGTTTTGCGGAGCCCCGGTTAGCGGGAATAACTGGATGCGGACAACGGCGCGGCCCCCGGCTGCTGTGGGCCCTAGCAGCCTGCGTGTTCGCATCATTGGGCCTTCTTGGATAGCTCTCCACGCACGGTTGCCAGCCATCAGCGCCCCCGGAGCAAGCCCATAAGAATCAAAACTCACGAGCCCACTTGCGAGCCAAACGCCGGTGTCGAGCACCATACCTGCGGGGGATTTACGTGCAAATGTGCCGGCTGCCGTGACGGACTTGTTACGTGGGGAGAAGCTTCCCACGCCGCTCAACTCAAAGGTGTCGCCACTGGTCGCTCTGGCAATGGCGGGGCAGGCCTCGGGATGGTCCGGATCACACAAAAATCCAGAGGCAACAAGAAACGTGTAATTTCGCGGAGGCTCTTGCGCGGAGAGCCCGATTGCCGCCAAGGTAAGTCCCAGAAAAAGTGCCAGGCTCCCCTGGATAACAATAAAATCGCGCTGACGTGCGGAACGGTGTGGCATCGTTTCCTCCCTTCCGGCAGGCCATAAACTCTATTGGCTGCACCTGCGCCCTACGAATTCGTTCTTCGGGTTGCGCGTTGGTCATGACCCCTGCTCGGGGCTGGAGTGGCGATTTGGTTTTGTGGCCGTGGAGGCAACCCACGCCAGCCCTTCGCAGTTTCTTACATGATCTGCAAGTCAGTGGATCGCAACAACAGCCGCTTGCACCGGACCACCGCCGTAGCTGTACCGACCCACCACGAGTCCGAATATATTTTCTTGCATTGCCCGGCTATAATCACCGGGGAACCCGATGACGAACGGGTTGCTGTGAGCCTTGGTCCGCCAGAGCGTGGCGAACTCATTACCGTTGGCATCCATGCTGACACCCAATACGTTCCCCTGGTCATTGATCCCGTATGCTACGTTACTTCCTGTCTGCGTTCCCGAAAGGGTCGCAAGTACAGTCAATGTCCAAACGGACGTCATTGGGGAGGTCCTCTTCCAGACAACGGCAGGCTGTGTATTCCAGTAGTCACTGCTTACGTCTCCGGAGATTTCGCCCAGATTGTTGATGGAGAGAGCTTCGGTGTAGACGAAGTCCGCAGGCGCCGGCGAGCTTGCTTGATGGGGAAGCTGCTGAATTTGCCAGCCCTTACCGTCTAGCTTAGGGTTCCAAATCACGGCAATTTCGTCATAGGCGTCGCTCCATGCGTCCCCAACGATCTGGCCGAGATCATTGACGCCCCAGCCGGACCAATTATTTAGAACCGTATTCTCGAAGACCGCCCCGGATTGCTCCAAACCGCCGGTGGGAAGCCCGTGAATCACCCAGCTCACCGTTGGCTTGCCGTTGTGCCATTGGATGGCTGGCGTCCAAGCCACGGGGGTCGCCCACCAACTGGTTTGGTCAGCGTTCCAACGATAGCTGTTGCCCACGATGAGGGTCCCTGAGTTGTTGATGGCGATTGCGGCGCTGCCGTTGTCGTTTGGAAGAGTGCCCAAGTCGACTCCGACGGGACCGCTAGCCGTCCATCTCCACGCATAGGCTCTGGCCTCGCCATTTGCGTCCTGGATATGTCCTACGATCACGCCGGTGCTGGAAATTCCTCCACCTTCACAGCACCAAGGCTCGATACTGCTGACGCCGCTATCAAACCATTTGGGGTGGTTGGGATCAGCTAATGACACCGCGATCATCCGGATGTCTCCACCCGGGACGTCGCCCCAGCCCATTGCCACGCCAGCGTTGTTAATGTCATACAGTTCGGCCCACGTTCCACCAGGGTAAGGGCCGGCGATGATGATTTTTTGAGCCCGGGCTCCTTGTGCGATGCCGATTGTCAGCAACACCACCAAAAACAAAATGCTGAATAATTTGCGCATATACTTACCTCCAACGATCAACAACGTGTGGCCTGACCGCGTTGCGAAATCTGTGGCATTGGTTTTTCCCAGGTACGATCTCTCAGTGGCCTGTGCCTGTGAGAAGTGCCATCTGTTTGAGAACGTGTTGTAGCGCTAATCATTTCGCATCTCGTTTACGCAGCTATCTCCAGAAAACCATGGCAGGGGCAGGTTGTTAGGAATTTGGGATCGAACGACACTGGCCAATAAGGATGGTCATGCGTTGCTGCACCGAGATTACCTTGCACCTGCGCCAACGGATGCTTGCAGGTTAGTTGACTACTGCGTGGGAGTGGCCGGGAATACCGGCATTTCGTGCAGTCCGTTTTATCGTGGAGCTTGAAATAATTTTTCATAGAAACCTCTCAAAACTGAGCGTCCAGTCAGTACGAGTGGGCGATCTGTGGGTGGCCAAACTTGCCGTGGAATCCGTCGCATTGGTTCTTTCCCAACTACGAGCGGCGCAGCCACACAACAGCTTCGCTGCTTCGTTGCGTTGCTTTAGCGGTGCGTCTTAATCCAGTGCACGATCGGCTGCCAGACCAAGAATTCGGCGTTGTACCCGGTCAGCAAATCGGCGTGGCCGAAGTCCTCGTTTTGCTGGGCGTCGGAGAGAAGTTGGACATTCAGGATCGTGACATCGTGGCTCGCGGTGAACCTAGCGGTGTAATCGGAAGAGTGAGAGAACCCGCCGGCTGCTTCAATAAGGAGGATGGGAACGATGACTTCGTCCAGATGATAAGCGACTTTGGCATCCGGGTCGGGCAATCCGCACTGCACCGCACTCCCCTCGACATCAACGAAGACCGGGTTATAAGGGGGTTCATTGTTTGCGAGCAGGTCCTCCCAAAGCCGGACATTGGTGAACCGCAGGCCAGTAGGCATCCCATTGCTGTCAAAAAAGCCCCCGACAAAATGCCATGGGATCGCGACGTCGTTGGGTGACGTTCCCACCACCAGGGCAAACTGATAGTTGGTGAGGGTCGGGTCAAAGGGTGAAATACCATTCGGGGAGTCGATCGCAAGCTGGCCAATCTGCGACACGGGCCGATTGTCGTAGTTGTAGGTGCCGCTCGCAATGAGCCCCCGTGCATAATCCAGATAAGCGCAACCTTCGGCCTGGATAGCCGGATCCGTGTACACAAGCCCTTCATCCATTGGGATGATGGCCTTGACGTTCCGCAGTTTCGGCGGGCGCTGCGTATCGTTGGCAGCGATGGCGTAGGCAATTTGCGCGCCGTAGCTCAAGCCCGTCAGAAAGAGCGGACCGGCTGGCTCGAACATGGTCCCTCGTATCGCGCGGGCGATGGTCAGCGCGACTTGGGCATCTGCCACGTCAGTGGTCATGCCCCAGGTCCGCATGAAGCTGAAATCGGTAGTGCTCTCGGGGACGAGTGCCCAGCGGTAGTCCATGCCCCACACGTCGATATCGTTCTTCGCCAGGAAAATGGCGATCGAGTGATCCCTCGCGGTGGCTTTGGAGATCAAGGGCTCGATATAGAGCCCCGCAAAATAGGTGGGCTCCCCGGCGAAGAACATCACCCCTTGGGAGAGATGCGCGGGTTGAAATGGGTGGCTCTCTCTTACAACACGGTGGATGCGGATCTTGTCGTACTGGCCCGGGCCGACGTTCACTACAAATTGGTAGTAGACGATGTCGTCTACGAGCACCTGCCGTTCCACCCCCTGAATCGTCCAGGGGTGGCCATTTTGAGCGAGGGTCCGTTGAGCACTGCCAATAAGCAGCAGCGCTGCCGAAAGTACAATGCAGAATAATCGACGCATATATATACCTCCAAAATCAATCGTGCATTGCGCAAACTTGCCTTTTAGATCTGTGACTCTGGTTTTCCCAAGGTAAGAGCGCAGACGCGAACGGCGCGTGTGCGCTATCGGGAACAGGCTAAGCGAGGCCCCATGAGCATACGTCCTTGGTGTCACACGCAGGGCGGTTTGGGGAGCACAACCTCACGCAATGCGCACCGCCTTTTCATTGCCACACTGCACAAGCTCTGTGCCGACGTCAATGCAAGGGAAGTAGCAGCGATGTGAAATGTTTGTACAAGGCCAACTTCCTGAGCGGAGGCAACTTCTCCCCTAAAATACCTTCAGAGGTTTGTCTTTCAGGAGAACTCGTGGAGTGATAGACTTCGCATAAAGAGGGGGTAACGACCCCCATGAGCGATAATGACGGCCGGTCCCGCCGGGTCCATTTTGGTGTTTTCGACGTCGATCTCCACACCGGAGAACTCCGCAGGCAGGGACTGAAGGTCAAGCTGCACGGTCAGCCGTTTCAGGTCCTCGCCGCGCTACTGGAGCGTCCGGGCGAACTCGTGACCCGCGAAGAGATCCGAGAGAAGCTCTGGCCGGAAGACACCTTCATCGATTTCGAACACAGCGTCAACACTTCTATCAAACGGTTACGCGAAGCCTTGGGGGATGACGCAGCGACGCCACGCTTCATCGAGACCCTGCCTCGGCACGGCTACCGCTTCATCGCCCCGGTCGAAACTCTTGCCCGCAATCATATTCCAAACGGAAATGGGGAGGCAGAGACCACCTTTGCTTCCCAACCTCCCACCTCGGAGACGAGACAGCATGCAGGCTCGGGTGAGCTTGGTGGAGCGCCAGCAGGGTCATCCACGAAGTTTGCCGATACAGATAGCATTGCTGCGGAGGGTATCCGCCGCCAGCGCGTGTCAAAACGATGGGTTGCAGCAGCGCTCGTCGGTGTCGCGGTCGTGGTGGTGGCCATACTGATCGGGCTGAATGTTTTCAGCTTGCGCGACCTCTTGCTGCCGCGCACCTCACCGGTGCCCGAAATCAAGTCCATTGCCGTGCTGCCAATGGAGAATCTCTCGCGCGACCCGGAGCAAGAATACTTCGCCGACGGCATGACGGAGGAGTTGATCACCACCTTAGGCAAGATCGGCGCGTTGCGTGTGATTTCGCGGACCTCGGTGATGCGGTACAAAGGCACGAAGAAGCCACTGCCGGAGATTGCCAAGGAGTTGAATGTGGATGCGCTCGTGGAAGGCACCGTGCTGCGCTCAGGCAACCGCGTGCGCGTCACGGCGAACTTGCTGCACGCAAGCACAGATCGCCATTTATGGGCGGAGACCTACGAGCGCGACTTCCGCGATGTGATTTCGTTGCAGGACGAAGTCGCCCAGGCGGTAGCGCGGCAAATTAAGGTTGCCCTCTCTCCGGCAGAGGCTACCAAGTTGGCCACAGCGCGCAAGGTCAAGCCCGAGGCGTACGAATTCTACCTGAAAGGCCGCTATCACTATTACAAGTGGACGCCCGACGATTTTCGAAAGGCCATTGAGTACTTCCAGAAGGCCATCGACACTGACGCGGATTGGGCTTCGCCTTATGCGGGGCTTGCCACCTCCTACGGCTGGCTCTGGATTGAGGGTGGTGTGCCAGCCCAGGAAGCGCTTCCACGATTCAACGCAGCACTGAAAACGGCCCTGGCCATTGATGACACGGATCCCGAGGTGCGTTACGCTTTGGCCGCGAGCGCGTTCTACTACCGCTGGGATTGGGAGGAAGCGGACCGGGAATTTCAGCGCGCCCTTACGCTTGATCCGAACCTGGTCGAGGCTCGATTCGAGTTTGCCTGGTTCTTGTCCGCCATGGGCCGCTATTCTGAGGCACTCACCCAGGCACAGAGCGCGGTTGACCGCGACCCCCTTTCTGTTTCCGCCAATCTCGCCTTGGGCAGCATCTACTCTGAAGCGCGCCAGGATGACCGGGCTATCGCGCAGTTGCAACGCACTGCCGAATTGGAACCAGATGATCTCAGAGCGCACATTTTTCTCGCCGGCATCTATGAACAGAAACAGATGTACGAAGAAGCCATCAGCGAACTTCAAAAAGCCACTGCCTCGCAAGGAGCCCCTCTCGAGAAACGAGACAGCCTGGAACGCACTTACCAAAAATCAGGCTCCAAAGGATACTGGGAGTGGCGACTGTCGGAGGCTAAACGGCGTAGCTCCCCGTATGAGATCGCGACGTTCTATGCTCGTCTTGGCAACGCAAGTGAGGCCGTTGCCTGGCTGGAAAAATCCTACCAGCAGCACGACTGGCATATGGTGCAATTGAAAATACTCCGCGTGTGGGACCCCCTTCGCTCTGATCCGCGCTTCCAAGATCTTCTCCGCCGCATGAATTTCCCATCGTAGGTTGGGCTAAGTCCCGGTAAGTCTTAGGGTTGTATCGGAAGCGCGAAAGGGCAAAGCGCATGCACGAGGACGGTGTGTTCGAGCGCTTTCGATACAACGACTTGAAGGAAGCCGCCCGCGGTTGCGGTGGACGCGGGTGTGCTCCGCAAAAAAGATTGGTTGTCCTTCATTCCTCTGTTTGAGTCTCACGCTGCCGCTTTCTCAAGACTGTATTCATGATGCAACCCGCCTAGGACGGCTTTGGCAACCACCCGATGCTCGCCCGGAAGAAAATGCCGGGCTGTTCGCTTCTGTACCGTTTTTCTCGGGGCATCTGGTATACCTGGTCCCAGACTCGAATGCGGTCGACCTTGATTGTAGTGGCAGACCCACTCTTTGAGCAGACCTCGCAGGTGCCTCTCGTTAAGCGGGATCAAGAAGTCCAGGCATTCGCGGCGAACTGTGCCGATCAATCGCTCACAGAACGCGTTCGCTTGGGGAGCCCGAAATGGTGATTTCAATATCCTCAGGTTCATGGCCTTCAATCTCGAATCTAGCTCAGAGGAGTAGATGCTGTCCCGGTCGTGGAGCACAAACCGGTGGCGCGGGTCACCCGTGACCACTTCGCGGAACTGCTGGAGAGTCCAGTCGGCGGTGGGATGCGTGGTGACATTGAAGTGCACGATTCGGCGAGTACCGACCTCCAGGAGGACAAAGACGTAGAGAACTCGAAACGAAGCCGTCACCACAACGAAGAAATCGCAGGCCAGAATCGCCTGAGCATGATTCCGTACAAACGTCATCCAGCGCTGAGAAGGAACTCGTTTCCCAGGGCTAGTTTCAGAAGGCAGGTAACGTCGGACCGTCCGAGCCGAGAGCTGAATACCCAGTTTGAGAAGTAGTTCAGCAGCGATGCGCTCTTCTCCCCACGTGGGATTCTCCCGAGCCATCCTCCGGATCAGTTTCTGTACCTCTTCCGGCAATCGCGGCCTGCCGCGCGGCCTCGATTTCCATCGCCAGAGTAGGCGAAAGCCCCGCCGATGCCAGCCCAGGAATGTCTCGGGCTTGACGTTGACCAGAGCAGCCTGCCAAGCAAAGAGACGCGAGAGCAAGATCATAGACAGGCGAATCGCATCGGTCGCCCGCCGGGGTTTGACCTCACGTTCCAGGTAGAGAGCCAGTTGCTTCCGAAGGAAAATGTTCTCCGCCTTGAGGGCAGAGCCCGAACGGGTTCCCAACAGCAGGAACCGCAGAGCGTCGTGGGCCAGAGCGAAGAGGATGGAGACCAGACGAAACAGGGATTGAGCGGTTCTCATGGGATTGGAGCTTGCCACGGGGGCCCTGGCAGGAGCAACCTTGCTTCTCAATGAGATTCACGAGCATCCGTTCCTGCCTTACGGAATTTTTACGGAGCACACCGTCTTGCAAGCAACGCAGATCGCCCTCCGCACTCACCAGGAAGAGAAACTTGAGGCGTTGCGAAACGCAGTCGTTAACTCGACCAGTGGTCAAGTCCTCGAAGACGACGTCCGCGCTGTTTTCCTAAATCTAGTTGACACCTTTACTCCGACGCACCTTCGTATCCTCAAGTATTTCCAGGATCGAGGCTCATTTGATGAGCAAATCATTCGGAGGCTCATCTTCGATGCAACTGCGGTGACAAACATGATGGTTGAGGAGTTGGCAAGAAACGGCTTGTTGCGAGATGAGCGCCCCTATGCGGCCCGAGGCCGAGACAGTGGCGAATCGCTTCTCACTTTCGGTTGGACCCTTTCACCACTCGGAACGCAATTCCTGCAATTCATTTCGCGGCGTTCTCCTGCAACGGGAAAGACACGCTAAAGTGTGCAAGTGGGTCGGCCCCCGTGGCCAACTGACCCAAAAAACATCTGTTTTCGGAACACTCGACCGGCATCTTGCCCTGACTGATTCTTCTCTACTTACAACGTCAGATGCACAGGGGTTTTCGGAACCGGTACCAAGACTCGATATGCCCGGTCATGACGTTCGCCCAGATTTGATCGTTCCACCTCGGGCGAATCGCCCGTCATTTTGGCAAACGCGGGTCGCGCAGGCACGAATCAATTGCCTCAAGCATAGGCGTCGCGGCGAGGAACAGAGGAGAGTTCTCGGGGCATGCTTCCAAGACTTCACGCATTATCGGCAACATGGCCCGAAGACCCTTCGCGTTGGCGCTAGCGCAGAAGTAAATCAAGTTCCGCAATACGTGTACCTCGGTCCCTCGCAGTTCGGTGGTCAAGGTCAAGAGCATTTGCATGAGGTCAATGGCAGACTGCTTCACCAGAATGGCCTTGTGATCCACGCGCATGAATTGGGGTAATAGTGCCAGCTCGCCAATGAATTCATGTAGTCTGCTGTAATCGGCCTCCTTAAGTTCATCTAACCGGCCATGCTCCACTAGGTCCCGCGCAATGCCTGCTAACTGCGTCCACCACGGGTCTTCGGGGAGCAAATCAACCTCGCCGTCAACCTGGAATTGTAGAGGGCGTTGAGGCCAAGGGGCGTGCCGCCAATCCCGATCCGCCGACGGGGGCACCTGCTCGCGTGGGAGTAGAACTGGTTTCAGTGCGTGTGGGTCTCGATGGACTCTGAATGAGGGGTCTGGGGGAAAGCGCACCTCGACACTTATGCTTCGAAGTGCCTTCCCACTGGCGACAACGACCATCCCGCGCTGACGATATAGCCTGCCCACATATGGATGAGGAAATAGTAGTCCCGCCTGCGTCCCCAGATATAGCAGTGGGACCGCAAACACCGATGCCAAAGGCGCACGAACCGTGTCCGCGTCCTTACATGCAAACCAAACAGCAACCGATGGATCGGTTGTAAAGTCCAGAAATGGCGTAGGTATTCCAAAATGCTGGGCTGTCGCTACATGGTGAGCCTTTTCTCCCGGACCACTTGTGCGAAGGGGGTCATGAAATGCTAGTAAGTCACCCGAAAACGGCAACTCCATCATGATATGGGCAGGGGTATTCAGCACACGTTCGACCAGGTCCACGAACGTGTAGATCCATGATTCTTTGAATTGGGATGCCAACTCCGAACGACGTTCGAAGGAGGTAGTAATTGACCAACGAGAATCGCTCTGGCCTCGAAATATGAGAGGTTGGCAGAGGCCACCATAGCGTCCGCTGAGCCAGGTCCGGCTTTCGTCGCAAAGACTTATCGCCGCATGCCACGGACTTGGCACATCGATCAGCAAATGGCCGCGTTCGCTGTTTGATGGGTCGTCAGAATCAAGGACGACATCGTCGACGGTACACTCCGAAGTGATCTGTCGCTGGCGCTCCAGAAAATGATACAGCCGCTCATCATCTTCACTGACAAAGGAGTAGGCACCGACCATGCTGGCGTGTGCTGCTAGGTCAACATAGAACTGGCGTGCCTCTGAAATTCCGCGGGATTGACTGCTGGAAGGCAAGCTCATGAAGATCGATCCCTGCTGCGAATTATCCCACGGTCGTTCCGACAACGGAACCCGCGCAGGGCGCTTGATCGTGGTATGTCGTCTCGGACACAAATAAGTCGGGTTAGCGGACAAGTGGTTCTCGCAAGCAATCCAGCCTCGTGAGGGCCGAGTTCAGATAGCCTTTTCCCGAGTTTTGGAACCTGTTGACACGACGCGATAGAGAGTTCCGACTCCAACACCCATCAGTGTAGCGATTCGTTTCCAGCCAACGCCTTGTGCTCGCAACGTGGCGATCTGCGTCATGTCCACGATCTTTCGAGGACGCCCTAAGCGTTTACCTTTGGCACGTGCATTCCGCAGGCCCGCCCGGACGCGCTCGGCGACCAGGCTGCGCTCCTGTGGATCCCGCAAATCCCATCCGTGACGAATGCCATTGAAATCAGCGACATGCGGAAGGGAACTGGAGGCTGGGTTAAGAAGGCGACCGGGAAGTAACAA
>Ga0335078_10010029_pt1 | contig 14019 bp, 10 predicted proteins | sample Lox_Sample_32_FD_206711 | JGI IMG/M metagenome (GOLD analysis project Ga0335078, IMG submission 206711) | Soil microbial communities from Loxahatchee National Wildlife Refuge, Florida, United States - Lox_Sample_3.2 | ecosystem: Environmental > Terrestrial > Soil > Wetlands | place: USA...
GGGGTTGGAGCCCGACACGTAGGCGCCAAGCTGGATCAGGTCCTCGGACTGGTGGTAGGAGGCCAGCGCCTCGCGCAGCCGCCGGGCCGCCTGCTGCTGGTCCTCGGTCGCGATGGCGGAGCTGAGACGGCTCACCGAGCTCAGAATATCGATGGCCGGGTAGTGCCCCATCGAGGCGAGTTGCCGGGACAGGACGATGTGGCCGTCGAGCGTGGCCCGGACCGCGTCGGCGATGGGATCGTTCATGTCGTCGCCCTCGACCAGCACCGTGAAGAAGCCCGTGATGGAGCCCCGGCGGAACTTGCCGGCGCGCTCGAACACGCGCGGCATCAGGCTGAAGACGGAGGGAGTGTAACCCTTCTGGCTGGGGGGCTCGCCGGCCGCCAGGCCGATTTCCCTCTGCGCCATGGCCAGGCGCGTGACCGAATCCATCACCAGCAGGACGTTGGCGCCCTGGTCGCGGAAGTACTCGGCCACGGTGAGCGCCACGAAGCAGGCGCGCACCCGCAGCGGCGCCGGCTTGTCCGAGGTCGCCGCCACCACCACCGCCCGCTTCATGCCCTCCGGGCCCATGTCGTGGTCGATGAAGGCCCGCACCTCGCGGTTGCGCTCGCCCACCAGTCCGATCACGGTGATGTCGGCGAAGTTGTGGCGCGACATGGCGCCGAGCAGCGTGCTTTTGCCGACGCCGCTGCCGCCGAAAATGCCGATGCGCTGCCCCTTGCCGCAGGGAAGCAGGCTGTCGATGGCGCGGATGCCGGTCACCAGCGGCTCGGTGATGTGCTCGCGCTCGAGCGGCCCGGGCGGCGGCTTGAACAGATCGTAGGAGTCGCACGCCTCGATGGGAGGGCCGGAGTCCATCGGCTTCCCGAAGCCGTCGAGCACGCGTCCCACCAGGGCCGGACCCACGTCGATGCGGGCGGCCTCGCGGCGCGCCACGATGCGGTCTCCCAGTTGCAGGCCCCCGGTCTCGTCGAGCGGCATCGAAAGCACCCGGCCGTCCCGAAAGCCGACCACCTGGGTGCGCAGGCGCTGCCCGCCGGCGGATTGGATTTCGCAGAAATCCCCCAGCGCCACCGCCGGTCCCGCCGATTCGATCAGCAGGCCCACTACGTCCACCACCTTGCCGGCCCAGCGAAAGGGCTCGGCGCGTTCGAGGAAGGCGATGTGAGAGGCGATGTCCAGTTCCATGTCAGGTCCGGATGCGGTCGATCAGGCCGCGCTGGATTTCGTCGAGCTGGGTTTCGACCGAGGCGTCCAGGCTGCCGCGGGAGGTCTCGAAAATGGCAGCGCCGCGTTCCAGGCGCGACTCCGGAATCACCTCGAACCGCCCGGCCGTGCGGGCCTGATCCAGGTGTTGCTTCACGGCGGCCGCGTCGGCGGGATGGACGCGCACGCGCTCGATCTCGCGGCCTTCGAGCTTTTCGAGCGCCGCTTTCACCAGGCCCAGCATGGCGTCCGCGTCGGTGTTCATCTCGCGGCGGAGCACGCGGCGGGCGATCGCGACCGACAGCTTCACCAGGTCGGTCTCCGCCTCGCGGCGCACCTGGCGCCGGTACACGGCCAGGCCGTTGATGGTGGATGCGTACCGCTCCAGAACCGGTTTCAGTTGCGCCGCCGCCTCCTGCCCGGCCGCGGCCCGGCCTTGCTCGAGGCCCTTCTTGAACGCCGCCTGCTCGCGCCGCTCGATCTCGCGCTCGAGGTCGGCGACACGCGCCTGCAGAGCGGCCGATTCGCGCGGGTCCGCGCCGTGGCCCGGCGCCGCAGCGCTGGCGGCAGCCCCGGGACCGACCCGCTTCCAGACCACCGGCTCGGCGGCCAGCGCCGCCTCGCCGCGAAGAATCTTGGAATGCATCGCCTGCATCGGTTTCGTCCTAGACCACGTACTGCTCACCCACGGCTCCCTTCAGGCTGATCACGCCCTCCGACTCCAGTTGCCGCACGATGGCGATGATCTGCTGCTGGGCCGCCTCGACCTCCTTGATTTTGACCGGGCCCAGCGCATCCATGTCCTCGCGCATCATCTCCGCGCCGCGCTGCGACATGCAATCGAGGAAGTGTTTCTTCAGCTCGTCGCTGGTTCCCTTGAGGGCCATGGTGAGCAGCTTGCGGTCCACCCGCGAGAGGATCTCCTTGACCCCGCCCGGGTCGATCAGCAGCAGGTCCTCGAAGACGAACATCAGGTGGCGGATGGTCTCGGCCAGGCTCCCGTTCTGCAGGTCGATCTTTTCCAGGATGTCTTTGCTGGTGGACGAATCCAGGCGGTTGAACATCTCCGAGACGGCGCGCACGCCGCCCACGGTCTCGCGGCTGAATTCGCCCAGCGCCTTCAGCTTTTGCCCGATGATGGAGGCCACCTTCGAAATGATCTCCGGCGAGATCTGATCCAGGCTGGCCATGCGCAGCGCCACGTCGGCGCGCAGCTCCGAGGGCAGCGACACCAGCAACGCGGCCGCCTGCGAAGCGCTCAGGTGCGACAGGATCAGCGCCACCATCTGCGGGTGTTCGCTGTGGATGAACTTGGCGAGCTGCTGCGGATCGGCCTTTTGCAGCGCGTCGAACGTGGTGATGTCGGCGCCCAGGGTTTTCACCAGGCGGTCCAGCAGCCGCCGCGCCGAGTCCGGGCCGAAGGCATTGACCAGGATCTTGCGGGCATAGTCCAGGCCGCCCTTGAGCACGTAGTCGTGCGCCAGGCTCATCTGGTGAAATTCTTCGAGCACCGATTCGGATTGCTCGTTGCTGATCGAGGTGATGCGCGCGATCTCGCGGCTGACCTCCTGAATCTCTTCCTCGTCGAGCTGCTTGAGAATCTCGGCGCTGGCCTGGTCGCCCAGGATCACCAGCAGAATGGCCGCCTTCTGGATGCCGGGGACCCGTTCGTCGGAGTACTGAGTGTTGAGAACCATGGCTCAGACCTCCATATCGTTGAGCCAGGTCCGGAGGATCTGGGCCGCCCCCACCGGGTCTTTCTTGACGGTCTCGGCGATGTGCTTGGTGAGCACTTCGGATTTCTTGGTGGCGACCGGCGGAAGCCTCAGCGCGCTCAGGGCCTCGGCCTCCAGGCGTTGTTTGGCGGCCTGCTGTTCGGCCAGCCGCGCCTCGAGTTCTTTCTGCGCCGCGTCGGCCGGGCTCGCGAGCTCGGCCGGCACACGGCCGCCGATCTCGCCCGTCATGCCCACGCTCGGCCGCCCGCGTCTCCGCCGCAGGAAGAACCACGCGGCCAGCAGCAGAACCAACACCACGCCGGCCACCGCGGCCGTGTACACCTTCTGGGAGAGAATCCGCTCCAGCCACGGGGGTAAGACCAGCGTCCCGGGCGGAGGCGCTCGAGTCGGCGCCACCGGCCCGGGCGGCGGTTCGATGGCCAGAGTCTGCTCGAAGGGAATGGCCTCCAGGATCAGTTGATCGCCGCGCGCGGCGTCGAGGCCGATGGCCCCGGCCACCAGATCGCGGACCGCCTTGAGTCGCTCCGGGTCAGGCGGATCGAGGATCCGTTTTGCCTTCTGCCCGGTGCCCTCCCATCGCAGCGCGTAGTCGAGAAGAACCGACGCGGAGATCCGTTTCACCACCCCCTGCGGAAGCCGCAGGTGCCTCACCGTGCGGCTGGTCTGGTAGTTGATGCTCTCGGTGCGGCGGGTCATTCCCGCCCCGCTCGCCCCCGGCCGGGACGATGGCCGCGGCAACGCCGACGCCGTCCCCGGCACTCCGGAAGCGCTGTTGGCGCCGCTGACATCCTCGGTCTTCTGGGAAGTGGTCATCACCGATCGCGCCGGGTCGAAGGCCTCTTCGGTCTGGTCGCCGCCGCTGAAGTCGCACTCCACCGACACGCCCGCGCGGTACTTCTCCGGGCCGGCCACCGCTTCGAGCGTGGTGTTGATCTTGGCCAGCAGATCCTTCTCGACGTGCTGCTTGTAATCCAGCGCCGCCTCGGAAGTCTGCTCGCCGTCGGCGGAGGCCGCCCGGGCCCGGTTGAGAAGGTTGCCGTTCATGTCGAGCAGCGACACCGCCTCCGGCGCCAGGCCTTCGACCGCGCTCGCCACCAGGTGGCAGACCGCCAGCACGTTGGCGGGAGAAAGGTGCGCCCCCGGCTTCAGCCGCACCAGCACGCTGGCCTTGGCCGGTTGCTGGGATTCGAGGAAGACCGAATCCTTGGAGAAAGTCAGGTGGACGCGGGCGCTCTCGACCTCGGCCAGCGCCATGACCGAGCGCTCCAGTTCCCCTTCCAGCGCGCGGCGGAAATTGATGTGCTCGGCGAAGTCGGTGACGCCGAAGTTGGTCTTGTCGAACAGCTCGAATCCGGCGCGGCCGCTTTTCGGCAGGCCCGCCGAAGCCAGTTGCAGACGCAGCTCCGCCACGCGCTCGGAAGGCGCCAGCACCGTGGTGCCGTTCTCCGAAAGGCGGAACTCGGTTCCGCTCTCGCGCAGCTTCTGCACCACCGCCCCCGCGTCTTCGGCCGCCATGTTGGTGAACAGCGGGCGGAAGTCCTGCTCGCGCCGCCAGCGGGTGAAGCCCATCAGGCCGCCGGCCACCAGCGCGGCCACGGCTACGATCAGTATGCGCTGTCGCAGGCTCAGATTCGCGATGAGGGCTTTGACCTGGCTCATTCGTCCGGCGACGTCCTAGATCTGCATCCGCATGATTTCCTGGTACGCGGACACCACTTTGTTCCTGACCTGGAGAAACAGCTCGAAGGCCAGTTCGGCTTTCTGGGAGGCCATCACCACCGTGTGCAGTTCCTCTCCTTCACCGGCCAGAAAGCGCTCGATTCCCTGATCGGCATTTTGCTGCAGGTCCTGCACCCCGGCCACCGCCTTCTCGAACACGTTCTGGAAGGAAGCGCCGGAACCGGACCCCGCCGCGGCGGGCGCGACGATGCCGCCCGCCGAGACTGGCGCGATCCCACCCACCGGCGAAACCATACCCGCCTCCTCACCGCAGCAGATCGATCGAGTGCGAAATCATGTCCTTGACCGCCGAGATGGCCGCTACGTTGGCTTCGTAATTCCGCGAAGCCGACATCAGGTCCACCATGTCCTCGGCCGGGTTGATGTGGGGGAAGGAGACGTAGCCGTCGGCGCCCGCGTCGGGATGCCCCGGCATGTAGCGCCTCTCGGGCGCGCTGGTGTCCTCGAGGACCTCGGCGACGCGAACCCCGGTGCCCTCGGCGCCGATGGCGTTGGCGAAGGCGCTGCCGAAGGGTGAGGTGACCGGCTCGGAGGCAAACACCGCGTCCTTGCGCCGGTAGGGACCGCCCTCGGGCGTCCGGGTCGTTTCGGAGTTGGCCAGGTTCTCCACCAGCAGCGCCGCCCGGGCACGCTCGGCCGCCATGCCCGAGGCACTCACCGACAGCGAAGAGAACAGGCTCATCCGCCACCTCCTCCCGAAATCGCCTCGCGCATCTCTTGCAGTTTGCTCTTCAGCAGAGCCTCCGCCACCTGAAACCGCAGGCCGTTCTCGGCCAGCATGCGCGCCTCGCGATCCAGGCTCACGTTGTTGCCGTCGTGATTCACCTCCAGGCCCGTCACCTCGACCGCCCGAGGCTGGGCCCCCGCGACCTGGCTGCGGAACTCCCGCTCGAAGTCGATGTCCACGGTCCGATAGCCGGGGGTCTCGGCATTGGCGATGTTCGAGGCGACCAGCTTTTGCCGGGCCGCCAGCAGGTCCATGTAGCGTTCGAGGCTTCCGGCGACCGGATCGAGCATCGCAGCCTCCCAGGCAAACGCCGGGCCAGCGCGGAAGCCATATGGCACATACGGTTACCGGCCTGGGTCGAGCCCGAAAAGTGCCACAGGGACAAGAAAGTGGCGGGGGAGGCGAGGGGAGTCAGGAGTCAGGACACAGGAGGAAGCCGGGGCCGTAGTCTGCGAAACTCGGCCGGCCGGTTTCGGGCGGATGCCAGGTCTTCATGGGCCTCCTGCCTCCTGGCTCCCCCCTCCCCCCGTTCAGCCGTCCTCGTACATCCCCGGGTAGCTGGTTCGCATCCCGGCGGCGATGCGGTGAACCGTCTCGACCGCGAGCGCCGGACCGCTGCCGACGCCCGGGCAATACGCCCCAGCCTGCTTCCAAGCGGACCGGCTGCCTACCAGCTCGGGCCAGAACGGGAAGGCGGCGCATTGGGTGGGCTTCACCGGATGGATCGCACACCCGCCCTCCCGCAGAAAGTGGCACTGCGAGCCTCGCGGCTTGCGGAGCCGCAGAAGGTGCCGGGTGCGGTAAACGTACTTCCGCTCGAAGGCCGCCACGCTCAACCGGAGGAAGGCGGCGGCCCGCCTCAGGTTGACCTCGGTGAGGTAGACGAATCCCACTTGCCGGCAGCACTCGGAACAACCCGGAAGGCACGCAAACCGGAAGGAGTCCACGGGTCCCAGGATAGCGCGAAATGGGTTCTAAAACGCGAGCCTGCTCATTGGCAGAATACTCTTTGTTTTCATGGTGTTACTGCTATGGCTTTTCATATTCCTAATACGCCTTAACGTATGGTTTTTGGTGCAAGAATTTACTTGACTCTCTAGTACATTCGCACTAACCTCTATGAAGACAAGAACCGACAGTTGGCGGTCTGCGCCCGGGTTCTTGCCGAGTCTCGCAAAAGGGTCTTGCTTCGTTATGGGGAAGGCAGAGTCAAGCTGTAGCGCCTGCGATGCAGCGGGTGGGCACGGCTCTTTTTCCGTCTCCAAGGCAGGCACTCCTACCGTGACGGGTCCTGGGCAGGCAATGGATGCCCAGGCTCACTCCAGCGGGTCCAGCCGGCGCGGCCGCTCCCGTCACGGATGGCACGGATCTACGTGCTACGGCGATTCTGATCGAAGCTGCAAATCCCAAACAACTTGGTATCGAGGCGCACCCTTGTCTCTTCATCCGGGGCATCCGGTCTCCTGGAGCGGTAACCAGGGAGCGGGTGCGTCGGCCTCGTCCCGCGCCGGGCTATTCACATCAGTGTTTGAAAAGGGGTCCCAAATAATGAAACATGCGACAGTCTTCGCAGGGCTGCTGATTGCAGTCCTGATTTTCTCTCAACTACCCGCTTTTGGTCAGGTCGGTACCGGTAAGTTGAGCTCCTCGGTCTACGACGCGTCGGGCGCTGTCATTCCCAACGCCAAAGTCGTGTTGAAGAGCGAGACGACCAACACCATCCGTGACACCGTCACGAACAACAGCGGTCTTTTCGACTTCCAGGCGGTTCAGCCCGGCACCTACACCGTAACGGTTACGGCGCCCGGTTTCACTTCCTGGGAAGGAAAGGGAATTGCCATTACGCAGGGCGCCAGTGCGACCTTGCCCAACATCACGCTGAACGTCCGCGGGGCCAAGCAGGAGGTCACCGTGATCTCGGCCTCCGAGATGATCGTGCCCGTCGACACCGGCCAGGCCAGCACCACGCTGAACACCCAGATGATCAGCCAGATCTCGATCGCCGGCCGCGATGCAGCCGAGCTGATTAAGATCATGCCGGGCATGGGCGCCACCAACGGCCTTTCGACCAAGGCTTCCTTCGATGCCACCACCGGCACGGCGAACAACACCGGCCCGATCGGTACGTACAGCGCCAACGGAACTCAGCCCTACGGCGCCATGACGATGACCTCGGACGGCGCCAACCTGCTCGATCCCGGCAACCAGGGGACGCAGGTCGCCAACATCAACGCGGACCAGACGGCTGAAGTCACGCTGTTGACCTCCGCGTACGGCGCCGAGTTCGCCAAGGGCCCGGTCACCTTCCAGGCGATCGGCAAGAGCGGCGGATCCCAGTTCCATGGTTCCGCTTACTTCTATGCCCGCAACGGCGTCTTCAACTCCACCGATTCCTTCTTCAACAGCCAGGGAGTTCCCAAGCCGGACGATCACTACTACTATCCCGGCGGCGACCTCGGCGGACCGGTTCTGATTCCGGGCACCCGCTTCAACAAGAACCGCGACAAGCTGTTCTTCTACGCCGCCTTCGAAGATATGCGGCAGCAGCAGGCCGGCGCTCTGGCCAGCTACTTCATCGCCACCCCGGCGATGATGGGCAACCCCGTCGGCGGCGTGGCCACGACTCCCGGGAACTTCTCGGCGGCCTACATCGCCAGCCTGGGTTCGAACTGGAACGGCCACTACGGGAACGGCGAAAGCCAGATGAACGTGGTTCCCTGCGCCAACAGCGGGAATTGCAGCCCGTCCGTCTATCCCAATGGCATGATCCCGGCGAACCTGATCGCCCAGCAGTCGATCAACTATTGGAACACGATGCCGATCAGCAAGCTGGTCAGCACCACCTCCAACAGCCTCGGTTCCGACTACCAGACGCTGCTCAATCCGCCCCAGAACCGGTGGGAACTCCGTCTCCGTGGCGATTACAACATCAGCGACAACACCAAGTTGTTCTTCTCCTGGAACCGCCAGGACGAGGCTGATCAGAACCCGATCAACATTTGGTGGCATACGGCCGCTGCGTTGCCGTATCCGGGTGGCTTGCCGGCCAACCAGGTTTCGCAGGTCTACAGCTCGAACCTGACGCACGTCTTTTCGCCCACCCTCACCAACGAGTTCGTGTTCGCCTACTCCGAGTTCGTCAACCCGATCAACCTGACCAACGGCGCCGCCGTCGATCCCACCAAGCTCGGGCTGCAGATGAACAACCTGTTCTCCGGTACCTATCCCTACAAGCCGCAGATCTTCGACTTGCTCTCCGGCTGGGACGGTGGAAACAGCTCTTCCGGCGTTCCCGGATACAGCGTCTACACCATGGGGATCAAGGGCTACATCGCCGACTTCGGCAAGACCTCTCAGGCGCCGAACATCAGCGACAACATCAGTAAGGTTTGGGGCACCCACACCGTGAAGGCCGGCTTCTATTGGGACTACAACCGCAACTGGCAGACCGGCGGCGGTATGGCTCCCTCTTCGCAGGGCACCATCCAGGTCTTCAACTGGCAGCCCAGCAGCAGCGGCAACGCGCTGGCCGACTTCGTAACCGGCCGTGTGCAGTTCGACCAGCTCAACGGAGCCCCGACCTCCGACTTCAAGTACTACCAATACTCGTTCTACGCGCAGGACGCCTGGAAGGCCAGCCGCCGGTTGACCATCACTTACGGCCTCCGCATGGATCACATGGGCGAGTGGGTTCCCTCCACCGGTCCGGGCCTCGCGGTTTGGGATTGGGCCACCTACCAGCAGCCGACGGCGACCGCTACCTGCAGCATCTACCAGCAGGTCAACGCCCAGTGCGCGGTCAACACCAAGCCCTGGACCGGCCTGTTGTACAACGGCATCGACAGCAAGATCCCGAAGTCCGGGTTCCCGTCGAAGTCTTTCTTCCCCGAGCCCCGCATCGGCGTGGCGTATGACCTGTTCGGCAACGGCAAGACGGTCCTTCGCGGCGGTTTCGGCGAATACCGTTATCAGCTCGCTTACAACAGCGTGTCCGGCGGCATGTACAGCGATCCTCTGGGTTACCTCTCCGCGGGTACCTGGAATTCGGCTGTCGGCTACAACACCTGGAGCCCCGGCTCGAGCTCGTTCAATGCTGCATCCACCAGCATTGGAACCACCACCGGTTTGGGCGGATTCATCGGCAACCTGCTTCAGGAAGGCGACAGCAGGACGCCGCACACTTACACCTACAACTTCACCGTGTCCCAGCGAGTGCCCTGGAACTCCGTTGCGGAATTCCAGTATTCGGGCAATAAGAGCAAGGACATGATGCTGTCCGGCAACCTGAACGTCAACAACTTCAACCGGACCCCGTACGGCGCGTACTTCAAGCCGGATCCGTTGACGGGCGCGAACCCCTGCGCCACGCTGACGCAGGGCTGCGCCGCGAACGTGACTACGCAGGATTACTATCCGTTGTGGGCGTATGTCACCTCCGGCGGATCCAACATGAACCTCGTCACTCACGGCAGCTATTCGAACTACAACGCGTTCATCGCGACGTGGCAGAAGCAGACTGGCCATGTGACGTTCACCGCGAATTACACCTTCAGCAAGGTCCTGGGCGTCCGTGACGGCGAAACCGACAACGGAAGCGGCCAGGGCGCTGCGGTCGATGGTTACAGCCTGGCCAACAACTACGGCGTGCTCGCCTTTGACCATACGCACATCTTCAACGCGGCGTACGTGATCAACCTTCCGAGCCCGGTCCACGGCAACAAGCTCGCCGGCGGCGTCGTGAACGGATGGGAACTCTCCGGTATCACCCAGTTCCAGAGTGGCGCTCCGATCCAGCCCAACACTGGCGGCGCCATGAACGTGAACTGGCCCAGCGCGTTGTCCCAGCAGCAGTGGCTCGGCACCAACATGGAGCCGAACTCCGGCGTCGTTCCGCTGGTCATCTGCGATCCGCGTAACGGTGGCGGCAAGTACTTCAACGCCGCCTGCTTCGCGCCTCCGAGCGCGATCGGTCAGAATGGCACGCTGATCTGGCCGTACATCAAGGGACCGGGCTACGTCAACTCGGATCTCTCCTTGTACAAGAACTTCAACTTCAAGGAGCATCAGCAGATCCAGTTCAGGATGCAGACTTACAACTTCCTGAACCATCCCAATGCTGATCTGAGCTTGAACAACTCGGACATCCAGTTGAGCTTCAACAACAACAACAACATCGCCAAGACCAACCAGAATCCGCTGACCAACGGCAACGCCCTGAACACGGGCGGACGCCGCGTGATCATGTTCAGCGTTAAGTACGTCTTCTAGCACGGTCCTAAAGACCGAGCAGTTACAATATGGGGGGCGGTGAAAGCCGCCCCCGATTTTTTTGTCCGGAGGGATTCTTGTCGGGCCACCCGCAACACAGTCGCGCCCGGTGGGCGCCGTGGGCGCCGGCCGTCCTGGCGCTCTTCGCCGCAACCGCCCTTTTCAGCCGCGCGGGCGCTCCCGCTTCGCCGATCCGGTTCTCGCTCCAGACCATCCCCTTTCGCCTCGAGCACGGAGAGATCACGGCGCGCCACGTCCCGGCCACCATGGCCGGCGGCGTCGCCATCTTCGACTACAACCGTGACGGCCGTCCCGACATCTTCTTTACCAACGGAGCCAACCTCGCCACGCTCAAGAAAGACTCCTCCAAGTATTCCGACCGCCTGTTCCGAAACGACGGCGGCGGCCACTTCACGGACGTCACCAAGGCGACCGGCCTGGAGGGCATCGGTTATGACGGCAGCGTGGCGGTGGGAGACTACGACAACGACGGCTATCCCGACCTGTTCGTGGGTGGCCCGCACCGCGTCACGCTCTACCACAACAACGGCGACGGGACCTTTACAGACGTCACCGAGAAGGCTGGCATTAACCGGACGGACCCGGAATTCGGCCCCCTATGGGCCATCGGCGCGGTGTGGGTGGATGTGAACAACGACGGTCTGCTCGATCTGTTCATCGTCAATTATCTGAAGTGGGACTACGCCACCGAGCCGCTGTGCGAGTACAAAGGAGAGCCCGACTATTGCAGCCCCAGGTTCTACAAGGGGCTGCCCAACCAGTTGTTCCTGAACAACGGCGACGGCACCTTCCGGGACGTGTCGAAGGAGTGGGGCATCCGGGCGCACGTCGGCAAGGGCATGGGCGCGGGCATGGCGGACTACGACCTGGACGGCCGGTCCGACATCTTCGTCACCAACGACGCGGAATATAACTTCTTTTTCCATAACCTCGGCAATAAATTCGAAGAAATCGCCTTCGATACCGGCGTTGCCCTGGCCGAGGACGGCAATTTTATCTCCGGAATGGGTCTCGATTTCCGCGATTTCGATAACGATGGCTACCCGGACCTGGCCTTCGTGGCCCTCAGCCGGCAGACCTTTCCGCTCTTCAAGAACCTGGCCGGGCACGGGTTCCGCGAGGTCACGGCGGAGACCGGAATGCGCCGGCTGGCCTGGTCGATGTCGGGCTTCGGCGCAGGCCTCTACGATTTCGATAACGACGGATGGAAGGACCTGTTCGTGACCCGCGGCGACGTGCTGTCGCGGCCCTCGCCCAACACCGTCGTCGACCAGCACAACACCGTCTTCCGGAACCTCGGGCCGAGCGGAAAATGGCAGTCGCTCACCGAAGAGGCCGGCCTGGCCGCGGCGCCTGTGGGGCGTCACCGCGGCTGTGCGTTCGGCGATCTCGACGGCGATGGCCGCGTGGACGTGGTCGTCACAGCCCTTGGCGCCGACGCGGAGATCTGGATGAACCGCAGCCCGGCCACCGGCCACTGGCTCGATATCGCCCTCGAGGGGACCAGGAGCAACCGCGATGGCATCGGCGCGCGCATCAAGCTGACGGCGAAGAGCGGAACGCAGTACAACCACATGACCACCTGCGTCGGCTTCGCCTCCTCCAGCTATGGGCCGGTGCACTTCGGGCTGGGCGCGAGCGACAAGGCGGACGCGATCGAGGTCCACTGGCCGAGCGGCATCGTGCAGACCTTGCGCAACGTGCCCGCCGACCGCGTGGTCAAGGTGCGGGAGGCGGCGGAGTAACCCCCGGCAGTTCGCGCTCGCGCTGCTGCTCGCTGAGGCGTTCGACGACGGCGCGCTCCCGGGCGCCATCGTCCGGCCGCTTGACCCGGTAATACAGGGCCGCCAGTTCGATGTGCGGCTGGAGCCAGCTCGGATTCGCGCGCACCACCGCTTCCATGTCTTTCACCGCGGCTTCGAGTCTCCCCTCGGCGCGCTCCAGCCGCGCCATCTCGAAGCGGACCAGCGGCGAATCGGGCCGCAGCCGCAGCGCGATGGCAAGGTGCTCGCGCGCGCCCTCCAGGTCTCTTGCCGAGGTCAGAACGGCCCCCAGGTTCAACTGCGCCTCGAAGTCGTTCGCGTTGGCTTCGAGGGCCTTGCGCAACGCGGCGGCGGCGCCTTCCTCGTCGCCCAGATACTGCAGCACTTTCCCGCGCAAGGTATACGCGCCGGCAATCCGCGGGTTCAGACGGATGGCCGCATCGACGTCGCGTTGCGCCTGCTCGAAGAAGTTGAGGCGCAGCGAGGTGTCGCCCGCCAGCATCCAGGCCTCCGCGCTCGCTCCGCGCTCGGCTACGCTCTGCACTCTCGTCAGCCCATCCTTCAGATGGCCGGTGTGGATTAGGGCGGAACCCAAGGCCCACTCCAGGTCGAGGTCGCCGGCGTGAGCTCCTTCCAGAGGAGCCAGAACCGCGATCGCATCCGCGTCGTGCCCCTGGCGCTCGAGGCATGTGCCCAGCAGCACGGCCACCTGGAAATTGCCCGGATCGCCGTCGTGCAACGAGCGAAACTCGGCCGTGGCGTGCGCCAGGTCGCCTTTCTTGTAATAGGCGAGCGCCAGGTTCAGCCGCAGCCCGGGATGCCCCGGGGCCAGAGCCAGCGCGGCCCGGTATTGCGCGATGGCTTCCTCGTATCGGCCCAGGTGCGCCAGAGCCGCGCCGTAATTGGCGCGCACCGCCAGCACATCCTGCCCGATCTTGACCAGCTCCTGGTACTTGCGCACGGCCAGCGCATCGTCGCCCCGCTTCTCGGCCTCCGCGGCTTCCTGGAAGAGCTGTGCGGGTCCCGGCGCCTGAGCCCAGGCGAGCGAAGCGAAGACGAACACCAGAACGGCTGCACGCATCTCTTTACAGAATACTCGCCGCGGCCGGACCGCGCGCGTCAGCGAACGCGCTGTTATCGCCGCCAGCGCGAGCACCGAACCGCGCGCGCCAGCGAGCGGACCCGCTGCCGCGCCTCCGCTACAATATAGAGTTCGATGCTGATCTCCCGCCGCGATCTTCTGACCGGTCTCGGGGCACTGGGTCTTGCCCGCGGCGCGCGCGCGGGAGGCACGGTGGCGCCCGCCTTTGAGATCGTCCCCGCGAGCAAGAGCGGCATCGCCTGGGTCCACGACAACGGCCGCTCCCCGGCGCACTGGCTGCCCGAATCCATGTGCTCCGGCTGCGCGTTTCTGGACTACGACAACGATGGCTGGATGGATGTCCTCCTCATCAATACCGGGCCTTGCGCTTTCTACCATCCCGAGAAGCCCGCACGCAACGCCTTGTACCACAACAACCGCAACGGCACCTTCACCGACGTGACCGAGCGGGCC
>Ga0335078_10010030_pt1 | contig 14017 bp, 14 predicted proteins | sample Lox_Sample_32_FD_206711 | JGI IMG/M metagenome (GOLD analysis project Ga0335078, IMG submission 206711) | Soil microbial communities from Loxahatchee National Wildlife Refuge, Florida, United States - Lox_Sample_3.2 | ecosystem: Environmental > Terrestrial > Soil > Wetlands | place: USA...
AAAATGGCTATTCATCAGACAAATATTGCCTGGGTCGGTGCGGCCGGCGTAGGCTGCGGGGCAAATCCGCAGGAAGAAGGCCCGCCCCACGATGACTGCCGACGCTGCCCCAAGCAGCCTGAGCGCCGACCCGGCTGCCGAGCTGGCAGTGGCGCGGAGTTACCGGAGCGACGGCGTGCATGGCCGGCTGGTGCACGATCTGGGCCGCCGGATCGTGTCCGGCGAGTTCGCCCCGGGTGACCTGCTGCCCACCGAGACCGCGCTGGTCACCGAGCTGGGCTCGGGCCGGTCGGCGGTCCGCGAGGCGGTCAAGGTGCTGACGGCCAAGGGCCTGGTCCGGACCAGGACCAAGACCGGCACGGTGGTGCTGCCCGAGGCCACCTGGAACCTGCTCGACCCGGACGTGCTGGCCTGGCGCTACCAGACCCACCCCACGGATAAGCAGCTCGACGACCTGGCCGGGCTGCGCATCGCGCTGGAACCGGAGGCCGCCCGGCTGGCCGCCCGCAACCGCAGCCAGGCGGCCGCCGCGCCCATCACCGCCGCCTACCAGCGGATGGCCGAGACCGTGCGCGACCCGGACACGTTCATCGGGCACGACCTGGCCTTCCACCGGGCCATCGTGGCCGCGGGCGGGAACCTGCTGATGGCCCAGCTGTCCGACCTGCTGCACACCGCGCTGGCCGCCGCCCGGCAGGTGCACACCCGCAACGTCCGGCGCAACCGGCGCTCGCTCCAGCAGCACCGGGCCGTGCTGGACGCGATCACCAGCCACGACGCCGAAAATGCGGCCGAGCTGATGCGCAAGCTGGTCGCCGGCGCCCGCCGGGACATCCGCCGCGACCGGCAGCAGCAAGCCGGCTGACCGACGAGGGGAAGCCCGTGCCTGTGCTGGATGGATACCGGGTGCTCGACCTGTCGATCGCCATGGCCGGCCCGCTGGCCAGCATGCGACTCGGCGACCTGGGCGCTGACGTGATCAAGGTCGAGCCGCTGAGTGGTGAGTGGCAGCGGCACACCTCGGCGGGCGGCGCCCAGGGCCGCGAGGTGAATGCCTCATTCCTGTCGCTCAACCGGAACAAGCGCAGCCTGGCCATCGACCTCAAGTCCGCGCGCGGCCAGCGGTTGCTGCACCGGCTGGCCGCCCAGGCCGACGTGGTGCTGCAGAACTACCGTCCCGGCGTGGCCGAGCGCCTCGGCGCGGACTACGCCACGATCAGCGCGATCAAGCCGGACATCGTCTACGTCTCGGTGTCCGGCTATGGCGAGACCGGCCCCTACGCGCAGCGGCCCGGCCAGGACATCCTGCTGCAGGCCATGGGGGGCGCGCTGTTCAGCTCGGGCCAGCTGGATCAGCCGCCGCAGCCCGCGCCGTACTTCCTGGTCGACGCGGTCACCGCCTACTCGGCGTTCGAGGGGGTGCTGGCCGCGCTGCTGCACCGTGAGCGGACCGGCCAGGGCCAGCTGGTCCAGGTCAACATGCTCGACGCGCTGATCGCCATGCAGATGCAGGAGCTCACCATCCGCACCGTGGGCGGCGTGCCGCAGCAGCGCGGCCAGCAGATCCACGCGCACTGCTACATCCGGGCGCCGTACGGCATCTTCCCCACCGCCGACGGCTACCTGGCCCTCGCGTTCCCCGACCTGGGCGCGCTGGCCCGCGCGCTGGACGCCCCGGAACTCGGGCAATGGGACGCGGAACGGGATGGCTTCGCCCAGCGCGACGCGATTTCCGCGATCGTCACCCAGCGGCTCAAGACCCAGCCGACCAGCCACTGGCTGGCCACGTTCGGCCAGTGCGGCATCTGGGCCGGCCCGGTGTACTCCTACGACGACCTGCTGGCCGATCCGCAGGTCGAGCACAACGGCTCGTTCGTCAGCTACGACCACCCGACCGAGGGGAGGGTGACCACACCAGGTTTCGCGTTCTCGATGAGCGCCACCCCGGCCGCGGTCACCCGGCCCGCGCCCACGGCGGGCCAGCACACCAGAGAGGTGCTGGCCGGCGCGGGCCTGACCACCAGCGAGGTCGACCAGTTGCTGGCCGACGGCGTGATCGGCGACCGATGACGCTGCGCGGTCTGACCTGGGACCACCCGCGCGCCTACCGGCCATTGCAGGCGTTCGCCGCGCACCGCCCGGACATCGCGGTCAGCTGGGACCGGCAGTCGCTGGCCGACTTCGAGGCCCGCCCCATCGCCACCCTGGCCCAGAGGTACGACCTGATGATCATCGACCATCCGGGGCTGGGCGCGGCCATCGCCACCAACGCACTGCAACCACTGGACCAGCTGATACCGGCCGACCTGCTGGCCGCGTGGCAGGCCGCCTCGGTCGGCTCGACCTGGGCCAGCTACACCATGATCGCCACCACGGGGCCAGCCACCACGGGGCCCGGAATCACCGGGCCCGGAACCATGGGTGCGGGCCAGCAGTGGGCGGTGCCGGTCGACGCCGCCACCCAGGTGTCCGTGTTCCGGCCCGACCTGCTGGCCGCGCCGCCGCGCGACTGGGCCGGTGTGCCCACGTTCGCCCGGCAGCACCGCACCGCGCTGTGCCTGGGCGGCCCGCACGCGCTGCTCACCCTCCTGGCCATGTGCGCCCCGGCCCAGCCCGGTCCGCCGTCCGGCCCAGACCTGCTGCCCCCGCTCGCCGCGGCCGCGGCCCTGGACATCCTGCGCGCCGTCTGGGCCGTGGCGGACCAGGAATGGTCCCTGGCCGACCCGATCGCGGTGCACGGGGCGCTGGCCGCCGGGACCGTGGCCTACTGCCCGCTGGCCTACGGCTACGCCAGCTACGCCCAGCCCACGGCCGCCCACCACGCCCTGGCCTGGGCCGATGCGCCCACGTTCGGCGCGGCGCGGCCGGGCAGCGTGCTCGGCGGCACCGGCCTGGCCGTATCCGCGCCGCGCCGCCCGGACCGGGCTGAGGTGCGCGGCTTCCTGACCGCGTTCCTGGCCCCCGACGTGCAGGCGGGCCTGGTCCCGGCGGCCGGCGGCCAGCCGGCCATGGCCGTGGCCTGGGACAGCGCCGCGGTCGACCGGGCCTGGGGTGGGTACTACAGCGCCGTCCGCCGTTCCCTGGACGCGGCCTGGGTCCGCCCCCGGGCGGACGGCTGGATCGCTCTGCAGGACCGGGCCTCGGCGCTAGTCCGCGCCGTTATTACCGGCCAGGCCAGCGCGCACGAAACGATCACTTGGCTGAACGCTAGTTACCGGGAACTCACCCGGCCCGAGCGCGCGGAGGCGGGCACGACATGACAGGCACGGTGCGTATCGACGTCCGCGACGACGGGGTGGCCCTGCTCACCCTGGACCGGCCGGGCAAGCTCAACGCGGTGACCGACGAGATGAGCCGGGAACTGCTCGGCCACGTGGCCCGGATGGATGCCGACGAGTCCATCCGGCTGGCCGTGCTCACCGGGGCCGGGGAGAGGTCGTTCTGCGTGGGCAGCGACATCGGGGAGGTGGGCGAGTACCCCGGTCCGTGGCAGTTCCGCAACCGGCGGGATTACTGCACGACGCTCCGCGAACTTCGCAAACCGGTGATCGCCGCAGTCAATGGCTATGCCTACGGCGGTGGCCTGGAACTGGCGTTGTGCAGCGATATCCGGCTGGCCAGCACCACTTCCTCGTTCGCGGCCGCGGAGATCAAGCTCGGCTGGATCGGGGGCGGCGGGGTCAGCGCGCTGCTGTCGGCCAGCCTGCCCGCCAGCGACGCGGCGCTGCTGCTGCTCACCGGGGACCCGGTGGACGCGGCCGAGGCGTACCGGATGGGGCTGGTCAGCCGGCTGTACGAGCCGGGCGAGTTGCTGCCCGCCGCGCTGGCGCTGGCCGCCACTATCGCGCAGCGGCCGCCGATCGCCGCGCAGGCGGCCAAGGCCAACCTGCTGGCCGCCCGGAACATGGGCCTGGCCCAGGCCATCCAGTACGAACGGGAAATGCAGGCCATCTGCCTGGCCACCCGCGACGCCGCCGAAGGCCGCCAGGCGTTCGCGGAGAAACGGCCCGGCCGGTTCACCGGGAGGTGACGGACGTGCGATTGCACGGCATGGAGTACGACCAGACCGGGCTGGCCCGGATGGCGGGGGATCTGCCCGCGGCAGGCGGGGTGCGCTCGGTGGTGCTCGGCGACGGGGCCGAACGCGGCCTCCGGGTGCTGGAGTTCCGCACCGGCGGCGGCTTGAGCTTCGACGTCCTGGTCGACCGGGCCATGGACATCGGCGCGGCCGAGTACCGCGGTGTGGGCTTCGGCTGGCGGTCGGCGACCGGGTTCCGCCACCCCAGCCTGCACGAGTACCGGGACGAGGACGGGCTGTCCTGGCTGCGCAGCTTCTGCGGGCTGACCGTCACGGCCGGGCTTGACCACACCCTGTTCACCGCCGAGGTGGACGCGTCGAACTACCAGTACCCGTACCGGCCGGCGGTGTGGAACGGGCTGCACGGACGGGTGGCCAACATCCCGGCCCGGCTGCACGGCTACGGCGAGCGGTGGGACGGTGACCGGTGCGTGCTGTGGGCCGAGGGGGAGATCCGGCAGGCCGCCATCTTCGCCGAGCATCTGCGGCTGACCCGGCGCATCGAGGCCGACCTGGGCGGCCGGGAGATCCGGCTGACCGATACGGTGCGCAACGCCGGCTTCGACCGGACCCCGCACATGTACCTGTACCACATCAACGTGGGCTGGCCGCTGCTGGAGGAGGGCGCCCGGTTCACGGCGCCGATCGAGTCGACGCTGTGGGCCAGCGACAGCGTGGCCGGGCAGGGCGCCTCGCACCTGGTCCTCGGGCCGCCGCAGCCCGGCTTCGTGGAGCAGGTGTACCAGCACCGGCTGACCGCGGGACCGGACGGGCTGGTCCGGGCGGCGCTGGTCAACGACCGGCTCGGCCTGGCCTTCGAGCTGGAGTACGACCAGCGCCAGTTCCCGGCGTTCTTCCAGTGGCTGCACCTGCGGGAGGGCGCGTACGCGGTGGGGTTCGAGCCCAGCACGCACGACGTGACCGGGGAGCCCACGGCCCGCGCGGACGGCACCATGACCTGGCTGGACGCGGGCGAGTCGCGCAGCTACTCGTCGGTGCTGCGGATCCGCGAGGTGGCCGGCGGGTAGCCGGCGGCCACCTCAGCGCTTGCGGGCTACGCCACACCACCCGGTGGCGTACTCGGCCGGGACGTCGGTGGAGTCCGGCCGCCAGGTGGGCAGCGCCACCACGCCCGGCTCGACCAGGTCCAGCCCGTCGAAGAACCGCGACACGTCCGCGTGGCTGCGCGCGGTCATCGGCGGGCCCGTCTGGGTCAGCACCCCGGCCATCTCGGCCATGGACTGGGCGCGGATGTCGCTGGCCGGGTGCGAGATGACCAGGTAACTGCCGGACGGCACCGCCGCCATGACCTGGGCCACCAGGTCATGCGGGTGTTCGCAGTCCGCGATCTGGTGCAGCAGCATCAGCAGCATGACCGCGATCGGCTGGCTGAAGTCCAGTTTCCGCCGGGCCTGGGCCAGGAGCGTGCCGACGTCGAGGAGGTCGGCGCCGAGGCAGCAGGTCTCGCCGCCCGAGTCGCTGGTCAGCAGGGCCCGCGCGTGCGCCGCCACCATCGGGTCGTTGTCCACGTAGACGACCCGGCTGTCCGGGGCGATCCGCTGTGCCACCTCATGCGTGTTGTCGGCGCTGGGCAGCCCCGCGCCGATGTCCAGGAATTGCCGTATCCCGGCCTCGCCGGCCAGCATGCGCACCGCCCGGCCCAGAAAGCCCCGGTTGGCGCGAACCTCGATGAGGATTCCGGGGTTGGCGGCGATCGCGTCGTGCGCCGCTTTACGGTCGACGGCGAAGTTGTCCTTTCCGCCGAGCCAGTAGTCGTACACCCGGGCGGGGTTGGCCGTGCTGGTGTCGAGGCGCGTCGGCCGCTCTGCCGTGGCCTCGATGGCCGTGAACCACTGTTCCCCCACCGGTGTGCCTCCGGTGCCGTTTGCCACCCGCTTACCCCCTTGCGGGCAGGTTATCAATCTGGCCAAACCCTGCCCAGCGGTTCAGCTCAGCCGACCAGGGTTTTGACCGCGCTGGTCAGCTCGGCCAGCGCGGACTTCGCGTCGGAGAAGAACATGCTGGTCTTGGGGTTGACGTACAGCTCGTTGTCGATGCCGGCGTAACCGTGGCCCATCGACCGCTTGATCACGATGATGCTCTTGGCCGCGTCCACGTCCAGGATCGGCATGCCGGAGACCGGGTTGCCGGGCCGCCGGGCCGCCGGGTTGGTGACGTCGTTGGCCCCGATGACCAGGGCCACGTCGGCGCGCGGGAACTCCGGGTTGATCTCGTCCATCTCGCGGAGCTGCGGGTAGGGCACGTTGGCCTCGGCCAGCAGCACGTTCATGTGCCCGGGCATCCGGCCTGCCACCGGATGGATCGCGTAGCTGACCTCCACCCCGCGCTCTTCCAGCACCGTGGCCAGCTCGGCCACCGCGTGCTGGGCCTGGGCGGCGGCCAGCCCGTAGCCGGGCACGATGATGACCTTCTGCGCGTAGGCCAGCTGGATGGCCGCGTCGTCGGCCTGGATGGACCGGACGTCCCCGCCCGGGCCCTCGATGGCCGGGCCGGTGTCGCCGGTGCCGAACCCGCCGATCATGATGTTGGCCAGCGACCGGTTCATCGCGTCGGCCATCAGCTTGGTCAGGATGGAGCCGGACGCGCCGACCAGGGCGCCGGCGATGATCAGCGCCCAGTTGCCGATGACGAACCCGGCCATGGCCACCGCGGTGCCGGTGAACGCGTTGAGCAGCGAGATCACCACCGGCATGTCCGCGCCGCCGATCGGCAGCACCATCGTCACACCGAACGCCAGCGCGGCCAGGATGATGATGATCAGCACCGGGACGCTGGCGCTGAACAGCAGGTAGATGGCGCCGCCGACGCCGACCGCGGCCGCGGCGAAGTTGACCGCCCGCGAGCCTGGGAAGGTGATCGGCGCGCCGTCGATCAGGCCCTGCAGCTTACCGGCCGCGATGATCGATCCGGAGAAGGTAACCGCGCCGATCAGCACGTCCAGGATGGTGAAGATGGTGACCGACTCGGCCACGCCCGCCGTCGAGCCGGAGACATGCACGTAGTCGTTGATGGCGACCAGCGCGGCCGCGCCGCCACCGACCGCGTTGAACAGGCTGACCAGCTGGGGCATGGCCGTCATCTCGACGGTTCGGGCCATGTACAGGCCCGCGCCGGCCCCGATGAGCGTGCCGGCGATCATCACCGCCCAGCCGGCCGGCTTCACCGTGCCGGAGTGGATGACCAGCGCGAACGTGGTCACGATGGCCAGCGCCATACCGGCCGTGGACACCTGGTTGCCGCGCCGCGCGCTGGCCGGGGAGTTCATCAGGTGCAGGCCGAGCACGAAGCCGACCGCGGCCGCCACATACAGCAGCTGGGTGACCCAGCTCCACGCGCTCATGCCGCGCCGCCTTGCTTGCTGGCCGCCGGGGTCTGCCCGTTGCCGCTGACCGCGGCGGGCTCGGCCGCGGCGGGGACCGGGGTGCGGGTGCGCCTGAACATCTTCAGCATCCGCCCGGTCACGACGTACCCACCGACCACGTTGGCCGCCGCGAACGCGCAGGCGACGAAGGCCAGGATGTAGCCGAGCGCGTCATGCGCGGTCACCGCGATGAGCATGGCGCCCGCCAGCACGATGCCGTGGATGGAGTTGGCCGCCGACATCAGCGGGGTGTGCAGCGTGGCGGGCACCTTGCTGATCACCTCGAAGCCCACCAGGATGGCGAGCACGAAGATGGTGATGTCGGTGAGCAGGACAGGGGTCACGAGGTAGCACCTCCGGGCTGGTCCCCGCCGGGGTTGGCGGCACTGGGGTTGGCGGCACTGGGGTTGGCGGCACTGGGGCTGTGGTCGGCGAGCAGGGCGGCGGTCGCGGCCTGGACCACCGCGCCGTCGTGGGTGATGACGACCCCGGCCTGGATCTCGTCGGCCGGGTCGATGGCCAGCGCGCCGTCCTTGACCAGGTGCAGCAGCAGCGTGGTGATGTTGCGGGCCAGGAACGCGGAGGACGCGCCGGGCACGGCGGCGGCCAGGTTCCCGGCCCCGATGATCGTGACCCCGTTGCCGGTCACCACGGTCTCGCCGGGCACTGAGCCGGCCACGTTGCCCCCGAGCGGGCCTGCGCCCATGTCCACGATGACCGCGCCCGCGGTCATCTCCTTCAGCGCGTGGTCGGTGACCAGCAGCGGCGGCTTGCGCCCGGGCACCTGGGCCGTGGTGATGATCACGTCGTGCCGGGCGATATGCCCGGCCAGCTCGGCCTGCTGAGCCTGCCGTTCCTCATCGGTCAGCGCGCGCGCGTAGCCGCCCTGACCGGCCGCGTCGGCCACCGACTTGAGCTCGATGAACGTGCCGCCGAGCGACTGTACTTCGGTCTTGGTCTGCGGCCGCACGTCGTAGGCGGACACCACGGCGCCGAGCCGCCGCGCCGTGCCTATGGCCTGCAGGCCGGCCACCCCGGTGCCCAGGATGAGCACCTTGGCCGGCCGCGCGGTCCCGGCCGCCGTGGTCAGCATGGGGAAGAACCGGCCGAACGCCTCCGCCGCGACCAGCACCGCCTTGTACCCGGCCACGTTGGCCTGGGAGCTGAGCGCGTCCATGGACTGCGCCCGGGACAGCGTCCTGGGCAGCCCGTCCAGGCTGATCGCGGTTACTCCCCGGTCCGCCAGCGTGGCGGCCAGGCCTGGGTCGGCCAGCGGGTTGAGCATGCCGAGGATGGCCTGGCCCTGATGCAGCCCGTCGGTGAGCTGGGAGTCCGGCTTACCGACGGTCAGGATCAGGTCGGCATCGGCCAGCAGCTCGGCCCGGCTCACCACGCTTGCGCCCGCGTCCGCGTAGGCGCTGTCCGCGAACCAGGCACCATCGCCTGCTCCCGACTCGACCAGCACCTCGATCCCGGCGCCCTGCAACCGGCCGATCAGCTCCGGGACCAGGGCGACCCGGCGCTCGCCGGGTGCGGTTTCCTTGACGACGGCTACCTTCATGGGCGCGACCTCACGATGTCAGGGCGTGACCTCAAATAGCCTCGTCCGCACGCGGCTGAGGCGGTCAGAGGCCACCGTCCCGCCGCACGGGGGACCTTCGGGCATGATCGCACAAGATCACCTTTGCTCTCTAGTATCGACGATATAGGCCACCCGCTATCTCCCCCGCACGGGTGAGGGCCCGGCCGCCCGCCGCGCCGAAACCATTCCGCCGCCCCGCCCGAAACCAGCCGGCACTCGGTCGCCCCACCCCAAATCAGGATCGCGGTGACTTTTACCTCACCGGCGGGGCATAAGTAACCGCGCTAACGGTTACAGCGCCGGGCCGCGCCACACCAGTCACACCAGCCCCAGCCGATGGCCCGCGCCGAGCGCCCAGGCCTCAGCGCGGTGAGTTTGCGGTCACCGCTGACCGCAAACTCACCGCGCTCATGAAAGCGCGGGGTCGCGGCGCGGGGGTTGCGGGTGGTGTAGTGCTGGGTGGCTGGGCCGTGGCCGTGACGGCGGCGCTGGTGGTGGGAGGTCGCTGGCGCAGCCGGGGTTAGCTGGCGCGGCGGAGCGCGTTGGTGATCCGGTCGCCCGCGGTGACCACGGCGTTGGCGTGCAGGCGGCCCGGCGACCGGGTGAGCCGCTCGATCGGCCCGGATACTGAGACGGCGGCGATGATCTTCCCGCCCTGGCCGCGGACCGGCGCGGACACCGACGCCACGCCGGCCTCCCGCTCGGCCACGCTGGCCGCCCAGCCCCGCCTGCGCACCTGGGCCAGCGCGGCGGCGCTGAACTTGGCCCCGCGCAGCCCGCGGTGCAGCCGTTCCGGTTCCTCCCAGGCCAGCAGGATCTGCGCGGCCGAGCCCGCGGTCATGGGCAGCGCCAAGCCGACCGGCACCGTGTCCCGCAGCCCGGTGGCCCGCTCCGCGGCGGCCACGCAGATTCGGCTGTCCGCCTGCCGCCGGTACAGTTGCGCGCTCTCCCCGGTCAGGTCCCGCAGCGCGACCAGCACTGGCTGGGCCACCGCCAGGAGCCGGTCCTCGCCGGCCGCGGTGGCCAGCTCGGCGATCCGCGGGCCCAGGATGAACCGGCCCTGGGCGTCCCGGGCCAGCAGCCGGTGCCGCTCCAGGGCGACCGCGATCCGGTGCGCGGTCGGCCGGGCCAGGCCGGTCGCGGTGACCAGCTGGGCCAGCGAGGCCGGACCCGATTCCAGGGCGTTGAGCACGGCCGCCGTCTTGTCCAGCACCCCGACTCCGCTAGAGTTGTCCATGGTCCGATATTGCCGTCTCGAAATGCGAGACGCAACTCAACACTAGGCTGGCCCGCGCAGGGACAGGCGCCCGGCTGGGCGGATCGCGATGACGCGCCCGCGGAAAGGGGCACAGGATGGGACGTACGCTCGCGCAGAAGATCTGGGATTCACGTGTGGTGCACCGAGCCGACGGCGAGCCCGACCTGCTCTATATCGACCTGCACCTGATTCACGAAGTGACCAGCCCGCAGGCGTTCGACGGGCTGCGGCTGGCCGGCCGCGGCGTGCGCCGGCCCGATCTCACAGTCGCCACCGAAGACCACAACGTGCCTACGCTCGGCGTGACCGGCCCCGGGCTGCCGCTGATCGGCCCGGGCAGCCCGGTGACCGACCCGGTCTCCCGGGTCCAGGTCGAGACGCTGCGCAAGAACTGCGCCGAGTTTGGCGTCAGCCTGTACCCGATGGGCGACGCCGGGCAGGGCATCGTGCACGTGATCAGCCCGCAGCAGGGGCTCACCCAGCCCGGCATGACGATCGTCTGCGGTGACTCGCACACCAGCACGCACGGGGCGCTGGGGGCGCTGGCGTTCGGCATTGGCACCAGCGAGGTGGAGCACGTGCTGGCCACCCAGACGCTGCCGCAGCACCAGCCAGCCCAGATGGCGGTCAACGTGACCGGCGCGCTGCCGTACGGGGTGACGGCCAAGGACCTGATCCTCGCCGTGATCGCGCAGATCGGCACCGGCGGCGGGGTCGGGCACATCATCGAGTACCGCGGCGAGGCGGTCCGCGGCCTGCCGATGTCCGGCCGGCTGACGGTCTGCAACATGTCCATCGAGGCCGGTGCCCGGGCCGGCCTGATCGCGCCGGACGACACCACGTTCAGCTACCTGGAGGGCCGGCCGCACGCGCCGCGCGGCGCGGACTGGGAGGCAGCCCTGGATTACTGGCGGTCGCTGCCCACCGACGCCGATGCCGTGTTCGACAAGGAGGTGACCCTGGACGCGGCCGCGCTCAAGCCGTTCGTCACCTGGGGCACCAACCCGGCCCAGGCGGCGCCGCTGGACTCGGCCGTGCCCGACCCGGACGCGATGCCCGACCCGGGCGACCGGGCCACGGCCCAGCGCGCGCTGAGTTACATGGGACTGGCCGCGGGCACCCAGCTCACCGACATCGCGGTGAACACGGTGTTCGTCGGCTCCTGCACCAACGGGCGGCTCGAGGACCTGCGCGCCGCGGCCGAGGTGCTGCGGGGCAAGAAGGTCGCCGACGGGGTCCGGATGCTGGTCGTTCCCGGCTCTATGCAGGTCAAGGTGGCCGCCGAGCAGGAAGGCCTGGACCAGGTGTTCACCGCGGCCGGCGCGCAGTGGCGGTCGGCGGGCTGCTCCATGTGCCTGGGCATGAACCCGGACACGATGGGGCCCGGCGAGCGCAGCGCCTCCACCTCGAACCGCAACTTCGAAGGCCGCCAGGGCCAAGGCTCGCGTACCCACCTGGTGTCCCCGCAGGTGGCCGCGGCCACCGCGGTGACCGGCCGACTGACCGCCCCCGCTGACCTCTGACCGAGACCCGGAAGGAACCGAGCGACGATGGAGCCCTTCACCACGCATACCGGCCGCGCGCTGCCGCTGCGCCGCAGCAACGTGGACACCGACCAGATCATCCCAGCCGAATACCTCAAGCGGGTCAGCCGTGTCGGCTTCGCCGACGGCCTGTTCGCGGCCTGGCGGGCCGACCCGGAATTCATCCTCAATCAGCCGGTCGCGGAAGGCGCGACGATACTCGTCGCGGGTCCGGACTTTGGCATCGGTTCTTCACGCGAGCACGCCGTATGGGCGCTCAGTGATTACGGCTTCCGGGCCGTCATCTCGGCGAGATTCGGCGATATATTTCGCAATAACGCAACAAAGGGCGGGCTGCTGCCGGCGCAGGTCACCGCGGAATTCGCGGCAGAGCTACAAGACACCATCGGGGCCACTCCAGACGCCGCGGTAACCGTCGATCTGGCCGCTCGTGAGGTGCGTGCCGCCGCCCCTGGGACCGGGCAAGTGCTGCTGTCCGGCCCGTTCGAGATCGACGACTACACCCGCTGGCGGCTGATGGAAGGGCTGGACGATATATCGCTGACGCTGCGTTATGCGGATGAGATCGGGAGCTTCGAGGAGCACCGGCCGAGTTGGCTGCCAACCGCCGATCCGGTGGGTTGAAATCGCTTGCAGGACTGGAAATCTGGGTGTCCGGAGCGCGACACGCCGTGTTTTTACGCTCAGGTGATTGTGTCAGCGCGCTGGATCGCCTAATTTCGGGCAGGTCAGAGGTCGCGGTTACGGCTGCCCTGTCCGCGCGACCTCCCGTCAGGGGGAACCGCAGGAGTGATTCATGAACAAGCGTGACCTGATCGATGCGATCTCCGGCCGGCTGGGGGACAAGAAGACCGCGACCGAGGCCGTGAACGCGGTGCTCGACACGATTCAGCTCACCGTGGCCAAGGGAGACAAGGTCTCCATCACCGGGTTCGGCGTATTCGAGAAGCAGAACCGGCCGGCCCGCACGGCCCGTAACCCGGCTACCGGGGCGACCATCCGGGTGCCGAAGTCGTCGGTGCCCAAGTTCCGCGCGGGCGCGGACTTCAAGGCCGTCGTCAACGGTGAGAAGAAGGTCGCGGCCGCTAAGAAGCGGTAACGCATTTCCCGTCGTGATCATGGGATTGGTGTCGTTCTAGCAGCACCAATCCCATGATCACGCGGAGGTGCCCTAGGACGGCAGGGGGAACGTCACTAGCGTCAGAGCGGTGATCCGGGGCGGGTCGCCGTCGGCCCGGAAATGTATGCGCTGGCCTGGGCGGAGCAGGCGGAGGCCGGAGCCGGCCAGCGCGCCGGCGTCGAAGCTCAGCACGACGCCATCGTCGGCGAACACGCTACCCGACCGGGTGCCGGCGTCGTAGCTCCGCACCGTGGCCTGCATGAGGGCGGGCACGGGGGGCCGGTCAGCGCAGCCCCGGCCGCTTGCGCAGCGCGGTGCTTACCAGCCGGTCCAGCAGTTCGGGCAGAGACAGCCCGGCCGCCGCCCACATCTTGGGGAAGTACGACGCGGCGGTCATACCGGGCATCGTGTTGATCTCGTTGACCAGGATCTCGCCGGCCGGGGTGTAGAAGAAGTCGACCCGGGCCAGCCCCTCGCCGGACACCGCCTCGAAGGCCGCCGCGGCCAGGCGGCGCACCTCGTCCAGGTGCTCGGCCGGGATGGGCGCCGGGATCACCATGTTGTTGACGTCGTCCAGGTACTTCGCCTCGAAGTCGAAGAACTCCTCGCCGCCCTCCACCATGAGCTGCCCGGGCAGGCTGGTGTCCGGCGGCCCGCCGTCCACGCCTTCCAGCACGGCGCACTCCACCTCCCGGCCGGGGATGGCCCGCTCCACCAGCACCTTGCGGTCGTATCGCCGCGCGTTCTCGATGGCCTCGTGCAGGCCGGCCGGGTCGGCTGCCTTGGACGTGCCGATGCTGGATCCGCCGCGGGCGGGCTTGACGAAGACCGGCCAGCCCAGCTCGCCGATCGCGTCCAGCACCCGCTTGCGTTCCGCGGCCAGCGGCACCGGAACGCTGGCCGCCTCGGCGGCCGGCTGCCAGTCCTGATCCCGTACCACGACGAACGGGCCCACCGGCAGCCCTTTCGCCTTGAAGATCAGCTTCATGTACTCCTTGTCCATGCTGACCGCGCTGGCCAGCACGCCGGCGCCGACGTAGCGGATGCCGGCCA
>Ga0335078_10010031_pt1 | contig 14017 bp, 11 predicted proteins | sample Lox_Sample_32_FD_206711 | JGI IMG/M metagenome (GOLD analysis project Ga0335078, IMG submission 206711) | Soil microbial communities from Loxahatchee National Wildlife Refuge, Florida, United States - Lox_Sample_3.2 | ecosystem: Environmental > Terrestrial > Soil > Wetlands | place: USA...
GCCCGGCGGATCGCGAAGTACGTGGCGATGCTCGCCGCGCACGAGACGATCCACCCGCAGCCCTGACCCGCCGGACGGCCGTGGCCGGCCACGTTCCATGATCTCGGTAGGAAAGGCGCGGCCCGCGTCTTAACTACCGAGATCATGGGAACGGAGTGACGGCAGCCCGGCGGTGGCTGCCCGGCCCGCCGGCCGGGCGGCCCGGCGGCCGGTCAGAGCCGGCCGCCGGGCCGCTCCGGCTCAGGCGTTAGCCGTGTTGAGCTTGGCCAGTTCCGCCTCGACCATGGCCTCGTGCTCCGCCTCGTCCCGCTTGGCGTCCCTCGTCCGCCAGCGGCCCTTCAGCAGCGGGATGCTGAGCAGGAAGAAGATCATCCCTCCGAAGCAGACCCACCACCAGGTCTTCCACTGACCGGGGGCATTAGCGCTGGCGGTGGTCACCGCGGTGCCGTGGGCCTTCAGGTAGGCGATCGCCGACGGCGGCACCTTGGACAGCGCGGTCAGCTGCGCCGAGTACGGCGCGATCGTGGTCAGCTGCGCCGAGTACGGCGCGATCGTGGTCAGGTCCGACGCGTACGGGGCGACGGTCGTCAGCGCCGGGCCGGCCGCGATCACGCCGGCGATCGCCGCCGAGTTGGCCGAGATCGTGCCCAGGATCGCGGCGCCCTTGGCGCCGCCCCCGGCGGCCTTGACCGCCTGGGCCGCGAGCGCGGGCGGGATCGAGGCCGGGTTCTTGTAGGTGGCCAGCTTGGCGAACAGCGCCGGGTTGGCCTGGATCACGCGCAGCTCGGGCGCGAACTTCACCGCGTTGGCGAGCTGCGTGGCGTCCGCCTTGGCGGTGGCCAGCACCGGCGCCGGGATCTTGGCCGCGGTGGCCAGCACCGATGGCGGGATCTTCTGCGCGGTGGCCACGATGTTCGCGTGCGTGCTGGCGAACGCGAGCTCGCTCTTGTAGGTGGTGGCGTACGCCGCGACCGTGGAGCCGTAGGTCACCAGCGGGGTGACCGAGGTGATGATGAGCGGGATGATCAGGTAGGACGCGAACACCACGATCCGGATGATCCACCCCCAGATCGCCAGCCCGGTGGCGATCAGCGCCGGGTTGCGCGCCTCCACGGTCTCGGTGAAGCTGGCCATCCAGGGCACATAGGCGACGCCGAGGCAGAACGACAGCACGGCCAGGATGGCCGCCATCGTGTAGTAGCTCGGGTGGTGGCCGAACTGCAGCAGGAAGACCACGGTCATCACCGCGGCCGCTATCCCGCCGATCACCATGAACGGCTTGCGCACCCGGAACACGTCGGAGAGGAACCCGATCAGGATCACCGCGAGGACGTTGAACCCCCAGTTCCAGTTGCCCAGCCCGTTGGCGTCCTTGACCGAGAAGCCGAACACGGTGGTCAGGTAGATCACGGCGAACCCGACGGCCGTGTAGTAGATGAGCAGGAAGATCGAGATGGCGAAGGAGGACACCACCACGTCGACCTTGAGCAGCTGGCGGAACGGATTGCGCAGCGCGGCCTCGATGTCGGCGTCGGACAGGCCCTTGGCGCGGGCCTCGATCAGCGCGCGGTCGTGCATGGTCACCATCAGCTGGTCGCGCAGCTGCGGGGACAGCTCCCGCAGCCCGACGAAGGCGATCACGAACACGACGAGGCCGACGATGCCGGCGATGAGGTACTCGTGCGTCCAGAACCGCGTGTGCAGGACGATCGCGGGGATGGTGGCGCTGCCCACGACCGCGACGACCAGGCTGCCCAGCACCGGGCCGCTGGTCCAGAAGCCCATGGCTGTGCCCCGGCCCAGCTGCGGGGAGAAGTCGCGGATCAGCGCCGGCGTGGCCACCAGGCACATGCCCTCGACGAAGCCGACCACGAAACCCTCAATGGTGAAGGTCCACTTGTCGGTCGCGTTGGGGAGCGCGAAGGTAACGACCAGGCCGACGGCCAGCAGCCCGAACACCACCAGGTTAGCCCGGCCGAACCGGTCGGCCAGCCCGGCGAACAGCGAGCCGAACGCCCCGATCAGGGCGCCGAAGGCCAGGGTCACCACGAAGAACGTGAAGCTCATGTTCAGGTTGGCCAGGATCAGCGTGGACACCGAGCCGCCCACGTACAGCTCGTAGTACAGAGTGATCGTGGCCAGCACCGTGATGCCCAGGTACATGACGCGCGGGCCGGTGTCGGGATAGGCGTCGAGCTGCCTGCGCCACATCCACGACATTCCGCCGCGGCCTGGGGCTACGTCTGCTGCAGTCGTGCTCATGCGGTCCTCCTACGCCCTGGATGCGCAGGGCGTCGAGGTGGCCCCGCTGCGACACCCACAACAACACCCCAGAAGTACGATCGCGTACTTTTAGGTTGTGGCTATCGTAGAAGCGGGCACACTGTGAAACAAGAGGGAGTTCTGGCACGTACCCACGAGGGTGAACCGGGCCTGCCTCGTGGCCGCAGCGGCCTGCCCACCGGCGCGGTCCGGGAGGCGCAACGGGAGCGGCTGCTGCGGTCGGTGATCGCGGCGGTGGGCGAGTCCGGCTTCCGCGACGTGACCGTCGCCGACATCGTCCGGGGCGCCCGGGTGTCGCGGGCGGCCTTCTACGCCCACTTCAGCGACAAGGAGGACTGCTTCCTCGCCGCGACCCGGGAGGGCGGCCTGCTGATGGCCAGCCGGGTGGCGTCGGCGGCCAAGCGGCCGCCCGCCGGCGCCGGCGCCGAGGCCTCACTGCGGGCCAGCATCGCCGCGTTCCTGGGGTTCCTGGCCGCCGAGCCCACCTTCGCCCGGGCCTTCTACGTGGACATGCCGATGGCCGGGCCGAAGGCGGTCCGGCAGTTCGAGGCCGGGCTGCACGCGTTCGCGCGGATGAACCGCGCCTGGCACGAGCGGGCCCGCCAGGACCATCCGGACTGGCCGGCCGTCCCGTACCAGGCCTATTACGCGCTGGCCGGCGCGACCACCGAACTGGTGCGCGCCGAGGTCCGCCAGGGCACGACCGAGGCGCTGACCGGTCTGGAGGACCTGCTCGTCGCCCTGCACCTGTCCGTCCTGGCCGCCCGGCCCTGGCCCGGGCCCGGGTCGGCCGGACCTTGACGTCAGCGCCTCGCGACGTACGATGTCGGTATCCTGCCGACGGTATACAATCCACGCGCTCGCCCGGCGAGCCCGGGGTGAGGGAGCGCAGTCGTGTACCACGAGCTAACGGTCTGGTCACGCGGGATCATCATGGACAAGGAGGCCAGGGACGTGTCCTCGTGCGTCGCGGCCGCTGCCCGCGAGGCGGGCTACTACACCGAGAACGTCAGTGACTACATCGACGACCCCGACCGGACCAACTGCCTGGTGCGCCGGTACGCCCGGTTCGGCGACAAGCCGATCCTGGACCGCTTCATCTACGAGAACCCGCACCCCGACTGGGTGGTGCTGATCGAGGAGACCATCATCAAGGCGGTGAACTTCTTCCGCGGCACCCGTGACGGCGAGGGCGTGCTGGTCATCAACTCGGCCCGCGACCCGGAGTACCTGCTGAAGTTCCTGCCCGCCGCCATGCGGGCCAAGCTGGCCCGGCTGGTCGTGGTCGACGGCGTGGGGCTGGCCGAGCAGCGCGGTGACAGCCCGTGGATGTTCGTCCGCAACCTGTCCGAGCTGGCCTTCGACCGGATGTCGACCGAGGGAGCGGTGGAGCGGCTGCCCATCGGCATGGGGGTGGCCGCGCCGGTTATCGGCGCGCTCGTGGCCACGACCGGCACGCTCGCGCTCGATGACGTGGCCGGGGTGGTGGCCGACCGCGACGCCTTCTACCGGGGCGCTGAGCAGCACCGGGTGCTCGAACTCCGCCCGGCCGCTGGCTGATCTAGGAGCAGGAGGTTAGATGTCCGTACGCGGCACTCACGTTCCCGAGCACCTCCGGCTTCCGATCGCCGGCGTGACCCCGCCGCCTACCGAGAAGGCCGGCCAGCGCCTGTTCCCGACCGGCAACTTCCGCTTCTACCGCCCGGTGTACCGGGACAAGATGCCGCCGTGCAACAACGCCTGCCCGACCGGCGAGCAGATCCAGAAGTACCTCGACTTCGTCAAGCACGACCGGTTCCTCGACGGCTATCTCACGATCCTCGAGGACAACTTCATGCCCTCGGTCACCGGCCGGGTCTGCTATCACCCGTGCGAGACCGCCTGCAACCGGGCCGCGCACGACGAGCCGATCGGCATCCGCAGCGTCGAGCGCTTCCTCGGCGACTTCGGCCTGCAGCTTCCCGAGAATCCCATCATTCCCGCGCTCCCGGCCCTGAACGGAAAGACCGTGGCGATCGTGGGCTCCGGCCCCGGCGGCCTGGCCTGCGCCTATCACCTGCGCCGCCGCGGCTACGCGAGCGTGGTCTTCGAGGCCATGGCGAAGCCGGGCGGGATGCTGCGCGGCGGCATACCGCACTGGCACCTGCCCGAGGAGATCCTCGACGCCGAGATCGCCAAGCTGCTCGCGCTGGGCGGCATCGACATCCTGTGCGGCGTGCGCGCGGGCACGGCCGACCTGTCCTTCGACGACCTGAGGAACAACTACGACGCGGCGTTCCTCGCGCTCGGCCAGGACGTCGGCCGCCGCCTGGACGTGCCGGGCGGCCAGGCCCGCGGGGTCACCGGCGCGCTGGAGTTCCTGCGCGAGGCCGGGCTGGGACGGCCGGTGCGGACCGGCCAGAAGGTCCTGGTGATCGGCGGCGGCAACACCGCGTCCGACGCGGCCCGCAGCGCGATCCGGCTCGGCGGCGGCACGGCGACGATCGTCTCCCTGGAGGCCGCCGGCGAGCTGGCGATCGTGCCGGAGGACCTGGAGCAGGCCAGGGACGAGGGCGTGCGGTTCCTGCCGAACACCTCGTGCGTGCGGGTCATCACCGAAGACGATCACGTGACCGGCGCCGTGCTATGCCAGGCCCGGCTGGCCACCGACGAGGCCGGCCAGGTGCGTCCCGAGATCGTCGGCGGCACCGAGTACGAGGTGGACTGCGACGCGATCCTGATCGCGATCGGCCAGGTGCAGCAGCTGGAATGGCTGCCCGCTCACCTGTCCGACCGCGGGCTGATCACCGCCGACGAGCACGGCCGGGTCGACGGCAACGTCTTCGTCGGCGGCGACGTGCTGCGCGGGCCGTCGATGGTGGTGGACGCGCTCGGCGACGGCAAGCGCGCCGCCCGCGACATCGACCGGCTGCTGACCGCCCGCGCGCTCGAACCCGAGCCGCCGGCCGAGGTCATGCCGTACGAACGGCTGAACGCCGCCTACTTCCGGCACGCCCCGCGGATCCCGGTCCCGATGGCCGACCCGGCCGAGCGCCGCCGCAGCCAGGCCGTGGAGGTCACCCTCGCCTACAGCCGGGAGCAGGCGGTGGCCGAGTCGGACCGCTGCATGAGCTGCGGCGTCTGCAACGGCTGCGACAACTGCTACATCGTCTGCCCCGACGTCAGCGTCATGCGCGACGCGCGCGAGAACGGGCACTACTCGATCCGCACCACCTACTGCAAGGGCTGCCTGGTGTGCGTGCAGGAGTGCCCGACCGGCTGCCTGGAGAAGGTGCCCGAGCTGGACTTCGACGAGCCGGACGCGGTGACCAGGATGGAGACGGCGTTCGCGCCCTACGACGGCGCGCACGCCGAGCAGTCGGCGTTCACCCGGCAGCTGATCGAGGAGTCGATCGCCGAGTACGACGCCGAACGCAAGCTGCCCGCAGGGCCGGCCACCGGCCGGGCCGGGGCCGAGCCGAACGGGAGCAGCGGGGTGACGGCATGACCAGCGTGCACGTGGCGGGCGGCCAGCCCGCGGCGAGGCTGGGCCGCGCGATCAGGACCGCGGACGGCGAGCGGTTCCTGGCCGGCCTGGCCGGGCAGAAGCAGCGGCTGAACGGCTGCGCGGCGGCGGCGTACGCCGCGCTCTACGCCAACGTCGACGTGATCACGGCCTACCCGATCCGGCCCTACACCGCGATCATGATGAACCTCGCCCAGTTCATCGCCGACGGCATCCTGGACGCCGAGTACCTGCACGCCGACGGCGAGCACTCCCAGCTGTCCGCCGCGTTCGGCGCCGGGTCCTGCGGCGCCCGGGCATTCACCGGCTCGTCCGGGGTCGGGGTGACCTACGCCTACGAGATGTACTCGATCATCTCCGGGGCGCGGATCCCGATCCAGATGTCGATCGCCGACCGCACCCTCGACCCGCCGGGCGACTTCGGCTCCGAGCACACCGACGCGCTGTGCACCCGGGACATGGGCTGGCTGCTCGGCTGGGCCGCCACCCCGCAGGAGGTCTTCGACAAGAGCCTGATCGCGTACGCGATCGGCGAGGACCCGCGGGTGCTGCTGCCGCAGATGGTGGTCCAGGACGGCTACTTCGTCTCGCACATCGCCGGCGAGGTGGACATGCCGGCCGCGGCGGACGTGGACGCCTACCTGCCGCCCTACCAGCTTCCGTTCGCGCTCGACCCGCGGCGGCCGGTGTCGCACGGCCCGCAGATCCACCCCGAGCAGGGACCGCCGCTGCAGCTGGAGCGGGCCCGCGCGATGGAGGACGCGATCCCGGTCATCCGGCATAAGACCGATGAGTTCGCGGCGGTCTTCGGGAGGCAGTACCCGCACTTCGTCGAGGAGTACCTGCTCGACGACGCCGAGATCGCGCTGGTCATCTCCGGCGGTCACTCGGTCACCTGCCGGGCCGCGATCCGGCGGCTGCGCGAGCAGGGCATCAAGATCGGCATGGCCCGGCTGCTCTGGATCCGGCCGTTCCCCAGCGACGACCTGCGGGCGGCGCTGCGCGGGATCAAGGCGCTCGGGGTGGTGGAGACCAACCTCGGCCTGGGCGGGGCCAGCTACGGCGGCATCCTGTCGCTGGACGTGACCACCGCGCTGTACCAGGCCGAGTACGAGCGCCCGCTGGTCACCTCGTTCATGGCCGGGCTGGGCGGCGAGACCGTGCCGGTGGCCGAGTTCGAGTGGATGGCCGGCAAGCTCGGCGCGGCGGTGCGCCAGGGCCGGGTCGAGAAGGCGACCCACTGGGTCGGGTTCGAGGAGTAGGAGAGCAATGGCACACGAGGTCGTCCGCCATCACCTGCCGCTGTTCGACGAGGAAGGCCGCGGCGCCGCGAGCGACGACTCGGCCGGCCGTGACCGTCACTACCTGCCCGACTTCCCAGAGGAGGATCCGTACGCGGCGGGCCACCGTACCTGCGCGGGCTGCGGCCCGGCGATCCAGTACCGCTGGGTGCTCAAGGCCGCGGGCGAGGACAGCGTGCTGGCCGGGCCCACCGGCTGTATGTACGTGGCCAACTCCACGTACCTGTGCACCCCGTACACGGTTCCCTGGGCGCACACCCCGATCGCGAGCGGCGGATCGTTCACGTCCGGGATGGCGGCGGGCTACGAGGCGATGATCCGCAAAGGCCGCTACCCCGGCCCGTACCCGAACATCATCGTGATGGCCGGCGACGGCAGCGCCTCCGACATCGGGCTCGGGTCGATGTCCGGCGCGCTGTACCGCAACCACGACGCGCTGTTCATCTGCTACGACAACGAGTGCTACGCCAACACCGGGATCCAGACGTCGCCCACCACCCCGTACGCGGGCATGACCACGTTCACGCCGTTCGGCAAGGCGATCCCGGAGGGCAAGAAACTGCCGCCCAAGAACCTGGCCAAGATGATGGCGGCCGGCCACCCGCACTGCTACGTGGCCACCACCACGGTCGGCTATCCGGTCGACCTGATGAACAAGACCCGCAAGGGCCTCAACCACGTGGGCGCGGCGTTCCTGCACTGCTACACGCCCTGCCAGAAGGGCTGGGTCTACCAGACCTCGATGACCGTGGAACTGGGCCGGCGGGTGGTCGAGGCCGGCCTGTTCCCGGTCTGGGAGTACGACCCCGTCACGCGCGAGTACCGCTATTTCCACCCGCCGGTGCAGCGCCCGGTCACCGACTACCTGGCCATGCAGGGCCGGTTCGGCCACCTGCTGCCCGAGCACATCGCGACCCTGCAGCGCGGCGCCAACCAGAACTGGCAGGACATGGGCATGGACGTGCCCGCGCACCTGCGCGAGGGCGAGGACCCCGCCCACCACAAGCGGCTCGCGGAGGAAACCTACTCGATGCCGCTGAACCGGGGCATCGGTGCTTAGCCGGTTACCGGGAACAGCCGTGACCGCCGGCCGGGACCCGAGGGAGCCACCGCGATGACCCGCGAATGGCAGGTCCGCTTCGACGGCGGCCACCAGCAGCGCTACCTGGCCGACCGGGCCGCGGTGCTGCGGTACATCCTGGCCATCGCGCCGCGCGCGGCCAGCCGCCGGTTCGAGGTGTTCGCCGAGGACGAGCCGGTGCGGCTGGCCGACGGCACGCCGGGGGGCCGGCGGTTCGCCCTGGCCGAGGTGGTCGACCTGGACCGGCCGGGGGAAGCGGACCGGCTGCGCGAGGAGCTGGCCTCGCTGCGGGACGGTACGACATGACCAGCCAGAACGGGCCGGTAGCCCCGGGACCCGGCGCGAAGATCATCCCGCTTCAGCCCGGGATCGCCCGGCCGACCGGAGAGCGGCAGGCGCTGATGCGGGACGCGGTGATCCAGGTGGTCCAGCACCTGGTGATCAAGGGCGTGCCGCCGGGCGAGCGCAGCCAGCTGTTCGACCAGGCGGCGGACCTGCTGGACCTGGCGGGCTGGGGGCTGGACGAGCTGTTCGAGGCGAGCCGGGAGGGCCCGGCCCGCGACGAGCTGCTGCGCAGGCTCGGGCTCTTGGAAACGTAACGCGACCGCGCGGGCTGCCCGCGCGGTGAGACGGAGGCGGACATGACGGGCCGACGACGGCACCGCCGCCGACACGGGACGCCCCGCGCCCCGGCCTCGGGCTCGCGCGATCCGCCTGCCCCACCCGGCAGCGGATGGCGCCGGCCTGCCGCCTCCCGCGGACAGGGGCGACGCGCCCTTCGCGACTTGCTGCCGGCCCCGGGTCGCGACCCCGGGGCCAGCAGCCGGGATCGATGCCAGCAAGTGCCGCCCGCTGCCGTCGGCAGCGAACGACCCGAGCACGGCGTTCCCGCCCGGCCGCTGCGCCGGACCGGAACGCGAGCCAATAGCGTCTCGCCTGAGAGGTATCGGTGGCGACCGATGAGCGCAACTACCGGTTCTAACAGTCTTCCGTATCAAGTGCTAACCAACGACACCGGGCGGGTCTTCCGGGTCGGTGAAGAACCGAGGGACATCCTCGGCCACGGCCGCTGGGTCCCGATCGCGGCCGCCTGGCTGGCCATGTGCCTGGCCGGGCTGCTCGAGTACACCTGGGGTGCGCTGAACCCGTCGCTCCAGGCCGTGCACCACTGGGGCCCGGCCCCGGTCTTCTGGGCCTTCTCCTTCTTCGTCATCTTCGAGTCGTTCGTCCAGATCGGCACCGGGTACCTGCGCAACCACGGGATCCTCAACGTCCGCTGGGCGACCATCATCGGCGGGCTGGTCTGCGGCGTCATCGGGTACGGCCTACTCGCCGAGACCAGCTCGATCTGGGTCGCGTACCTCGGCTACGCGGTCCTGGGTGGCATCGGCTCGGGAATGGTCTACTCCAGCTGCATCAACATCGTGGCGAAGTGGTACCCGGAGAAGAAGGGCTGGCGGACCGGGTTCGTCAACGGCGGCTGGGCCTACGGCGCCGTGCCCTTCATCCTGGCGATCGGCGGGTTCAGCACCGGCGCCGGCGTCACGACCATGAGCGCCGGGAGCCTGAGGACCTACATCTGGGTTCAGGCCATCCTGATGACGGTGCTCATCGGCTTGGCCGGGATGTTCATGAAGGACCCGCCCAAGAACTGGTGGCCGAAAGAAATCGACCCGCTCCACTGGCACCGCAGCGGCACGCGCGATCTGAGGAACAACCCGCCCGCGCTGCGGCACTACAACGGCGGCGAGATGTGGCGCACGCCGCAGGCCAAGTGGCTCGGCGCGCAATATGCGCTCTACGTGGGCTGCTCCCTGTTCGGAGTCGCCTACTACTACGGATTCGCGGAGGCGATGGGACTCGGGTCGATCGCGGCGGCGGTCGGCTTCGCCGGGTTCTCGCTCGCGGACGGCATCTGCCGGCCGATCTACGGATACATCTCCGAGTTCATCGGCCGGCGGAGAACGATGATCTACGCGTACTCGTGCAATGTGGTCTTCCAGCTGCTCGCGCTCTGGATGGGCGAGTTGCACAACGCGCCGCTCTTCGTCATCTGCGCGGTCATCTCCGGCGGCCTGTCCGGTGCCAACTTCCCGATGACCGCGGCGATCGTCGCGGATTACTACGGCGAGACCAACAACGCCGTCAACTACGGGTCCATCTATGCGTGGAAGGCTCTGGGCGGCAGCTTCGCCGGTGGTCTGGCCGCGTTCATCATGACCGGGACTCTCTACGGCACGGCCACATTCCATTGGGCGTTCGGCTTCTTCTTCGGGGCGGCCCTCGGTGCGCTGGCCGCGCTCACGCTGATCTTCCTGGTCAAGCCGCCGACACTGCAGCAGATGCGGCGCGCGACGGCCAAGACCGAGACTAAGGAGCACGTGAAGCCCGCGATCGCCTAGCCGACGCGGCTGGCCACACGACACGCCCCCCGGTCGTCTCCTCCCCCCGCGACCGGGTCCGGTGAATGGACCGCCGGGCGGCCCGCCCGCCCGGCGGTACATTCACGAGCATCCGACGTCTTTTGGGAGCGCCCGTGCCGACCGACTATCCGTACGAGCTGAGACTGCCGCTCGCCCCGTACCGCTTCGTGTGGCGGGACGAGCCCGCCGTGGACGCGGAAAAGACGACCACCGAGCGGTTCACCCAGGAGCGCTACACGCACGGCGACGGCACCACCACGATCATCCGCGAGTACGGGGCCGACGGCTCATTTCACATCCTGTCCGACCGCGGGGAGATCGAGCTCATCGACAATGCCCAGGACCCTTACGCCCCCGACCCGGTCAGCGTGGTCCGCCTGCCCTGACCGGGCCGAAGCGGCCCGGCCGCCCGGCCGCCCGGTGCCCGGCGCCCGGTGCCTGGCGCCTGGCGCCCGGTGCCTGGCGCCCGGTGCCTGGCGCCCGGTCCGCCCGCGGCTCAGCCGGCCAGGGCGGAGCCGCCGGCGAGCGGGACCGGGGCGCCCGGGCCGTGATAGGCCGTGCGGGTCCGCTCGGTATGGGTCCGGGCCAGCGCGGCCGCCTGGTCCTCGTCACCGGCCTCGATCGCGGCGACCAGCTCGGCATGCTCGGCCCACGACTCGTGGCCGCGGGCCGGGGCCACCTTGCGGTAGTACCAGCGCACCCGCCGGCCGACGATGTCGGTGAGCTGGGCCAGCACGGCGTTGCCCGCGATCTCGGCCACGGCCGCGTGGAACGCGTTGTTGGCCGCCACGATGCGGGCCAGGTCACCGCTCTCGACGGCCTCGACGCCCTCCTGCCAGGTCGCGCGCAGCGCGGCCACCGCCTCGGGCGTGGCCGCCCGCGCGGCCAGCCGGGCCGTCGCCCCCTCGAGCATCTCGCGCACGTCCAGCAACTGGTCGACCTCGCGATCGGTGGGCACGTGCACGAACGCGCCCTGGCTGGGCCGCAGGTCGATCCAGCCCTCGGCTTCGAGCCGGTGCAGGGCCTCGCGCACCGGCTGCCTGCTGACCCCGAGCTGGCGGGCCAGCTCGGACTCCACCAGGTGCTGACCCGGGCGGAGCGCGCCGGCCACGATGAACTCGACGAGGGCCTCGTACACCGACTGGCGCAGCGGCACCGGTCGCTGCACGGGCCGGATAGATCCGGCCGGGCCGCCGTCGAACATCCCGGTCAGGCTCATCGCCGCCCCCTCTGGCTCGGTCCGGGAACGCATCACACCGCTGGGTCTGTTCCGGATCAGTATATCGGCGACTGTATCCAAAATGCGGGGGCGCAGCCGGTCGGACTCGTCCAGGCTGACGGATCGCTAACGGCGACAGCGTCTGGCAGCGCGGGCTTGCTGCTGGCGTACGGCCGGGCAAGTCCGCTCGCCGGGGCGGCCCGCCAGGCGCGATCACGACGGCGAGGCCAGGCAGCAATCAGCGGGTGAGGTCAGGGATCTTCGCGTCGCACGAGCCAGCGGGGCTTGCCCCCGCGGTGGCCGGCGGTCTGGCAAGGCTGGAGTTGCGGTACGCCATGCAGACGCATCCGCCTCCGCCCGGTCTGCGCGGCACCATCAACGACGCGAAGTCATCCCATCGTCCGCTCGCCGGAAGCACCTCGACTCCCATTCGCCGAGGATAGGTCCGCTGAGCCGCCGGCCAGGCCGTGCCTGGGCAGATCTCACGCCCCTGGCCGGGCCGCTGACCGGACGAACCGCTCAGGCGATGTCGCGCCGCCGCAGGCCGGCCAGCCCGGCCGCCGCCAGCGCCGCGGCGACCACGGCCAGCCAGGCCAGCGGGACGCCGGTCACCGTCCCCCCGGGCAGCCGGGGCGAGTGGGTGAACGGGGAGATGTCCTGAATCCACTGGACGAGCCGCAGCGTCGGCCCGAGCAGCATCAGCACCGCGGCCAGGCCCAGTGCCGTCCAGGCGCCGCCCACGCAGGCCCGGGGCAGCAGGCCGAACAGGGCGACCGCCACGCCCGCCAGCACCAGCGCGGCGGGCAACTGGGCGAACGCCGCCCCGATCAGGCGCGGTACCTGCCCTCCGGCGTCGCCGACGCGCAGCCCGTACGACAGGCCGGCCCCGAGTCCGGCCGCGCCCAGCACCGCCGCCGACCCCGCCGCGGCCATGACCAGCTGGCTCGCGGCCCAGTTCACCCGGCTGACCGCGGCGGCCAGCACCGGCTCCGCGCGCTGCGCTGTCTCGTCCGACCACAGCCGCAGCACCGCGGAGACCGCGTAGGCCGCCGCGACCAGGCCGAAGATGCCCATCATCGCCGCCAGGTACGCATCGGTGATGGCGGACTGCCCGCCGAGCCGGGCGATCACGTTCCGCACGTGCGCGCTGCTGCCCAGCAGGGAGCCGATGCCCGGGGCGATGGACCCGAACGCGGCGCCGTAGAGGAGGGCTCCGACGGCCCAGCCGATCAGGCCGACCCGCTGCAGCCGCCAGGCCAGCGCGAGCGGGCTGCGCAGCGATCCGGGGGCCTGCGCCGGGCCGGGCCGCGGCGGCAGCAGGCCGGCGTCGAGATCGCGCCGGGTCGCGAGGACAGCGGCCAGGACCCCGATCACCGCGGCGGCCGCCACCGGCAGCGCGAGCACGAGCCAGCGGTTGCCCGCGTAGGGCCGGACCTGGGTGACCCAGCCGACCGGGGAGGCCCAGAGCAGCCACCGCGCCCCGCCGGAGCCCGCCGCCGCCCCGGCCGACATGACCAGGTACGCCGCGGCCAGCACGCCGATCGCGATGCCCCGGGCGCCGCGGGCGGACTCGGACAGCTGGGCCGTGACCGCGGCGACCGCCGCGAACACCAGCCCGCACGTCCCGAGGGCCAGCCCGAGGGCCGCGGAGCCGGCCGCCGGCAGGCCGATGGCGGCCAGCCCGGCAAAGATCAGCAGGGCGGCCACCGCGTTGGCGCCCGCGGCCAGCAGCACGCCCACGGCCAGCGCGGCCCCCCGGCCCACCGCGGTCGAGCCAACCAGCTCGAGCCGCCCGGCCTCCTCGTCGGCCCGGGTGTGCCTGATCACGATGAAGATGCTCATCAGGCCCGCCGCGATGGCCGTCCCCGCGCCGATCTTGTAGGCGGTCAGCGAGCCGATCGAGTCGCCGTACAGCGGGCCGCCCAGCGCGCGCGTGGTCGCGTCGTGGCCGATGCCGGCGGCGATCGCCGCCCGGGAAGCCGCGGTCTTGTACAGGCCCTTGAAGCTATAGCCGGTACTGACCACCACGATCGTGATCACGTACATCCAGGCCGCCAGCATGATCCGGTCCCGGCGCAGGGCCAGCCTGGCCAGGGCGCCCGACCCGGCGAGGGAATCCCGCCAGCCGGGCCGGGCCGGGCCCGGCCGGGCCAGCGCGCCCGGGCCGGCCAGCGCGGTCACGCCGGGACCTCGTGCTGGCCGCCG
>Ga0335078_10010032_pt1 | contig 14017 bp, 18 predicted proteins | sample Lox_Sample_32_FD_206711 | JGI IMG/M metagenome (GOLD analysis project Ga0335078, IMG submission 206711) | Soil microbial communities from Loxahatchee National Wildlife Refuge, Florida, United States - Lox_Sample_3.2 | ecosystem: Environmental > Terrestrial > Soil > Wetlands | place: USA...
CACTAACAAATCCCCCCGGTTGATCCCCGCCGACGTTCACCGTCGTCACTGTAGGCGGGTAAATGGGTGCCTGCGCTGCGGGTGGATGTTCCAGCCATGGTGCTCCGATTTGTTGTTGTACAATCTTTTGTTTGAGAAACGCGTCGTCCCAGTCAGATTGCCATATATCGATCTTATACAAATCGCGCCATTTAATAACTTCGCCAAGTGGACCCTGCCGTGAGACAGGTAATGTCGACCAAGGCCATAACGTGATATCGCATAATCCGCAACAACGAAGACGACATTCAGAGGTCGTGCACGGGGCGTATGTCCCCTGTTTCTCGTCCCAGAACTCGAATTTGAGGACCTGGATGCTTTCGCTTCGAGAGATTCCGGTTAGTGGGCCAGTGAATATATATGGACGATGGGCGATTTCGCGGAATGTGGGTGCGTCACGAGTGGCTTCGAGTGATAAGGGAATAGAGAGTGTGTGTCCGGAGCTGGTTGATAATTTCATGGTCCATGAAGATAGGTAACGACTCGAGGTTTGGCCGATGAGGTCTAGGATGATGTAGTTCCATAATCGAGACACGCGACGGAGGGGGAGGAGATTGATAAACGGAAGATAGGAAAGGATTTGTTCGTAGAGCTCAGAAGGTAGGTCACCCATGTCGAGGAAGACTAAAAGAAAAAAGGAAAATTAGTCTGGGCTAATGTTTATATAGATTTCTCGGTATCGGCGCTTGAGCAAGTTGACTTGCGCGCCGAATTGGGATGACTTGTGTGACGCCACAGCAGATTCTTGGAAGTGGTGTCCCACATCCGTGCGAAAGGGGTAGTGATAAGCATTGGCGTTCCTGGAACGGAAGGAGATAAACTTAAATTCCCAACAAATGCGCATCTCAACTCTGAATACTTGGAATCAAAGATCTCAACCTTGAGTTTCTTGTCAGGGACAAGATCTATTTGAAAATAGCATTCGATATATCCCCCCTCTGAGAACAAGAAGTCGGGAGGGGAAGAGAAAAAAGAAAAGAAAACTAGGTACAGAAATACACTAGGAACAAGATGCAAACCCCATGATATAGCAAAGGTATAGTGCAGCAAGAGATGCACTGCAATGCAATGCATAATACAAATCGCGCAAACAAATCAACTTTCCCTGTTTGCGTCGTCACTAAGCCATCCTCCTCCTTTTTTAGAAAACGTCGAAGTCTCGCCCAATTGACCGGTTTCTTGAAATACTTCACTGTTTCTCCTTCTTTTGGAATAGTCCCGAGACGGTATACGCCCTTGTTGAGTACCTCATGAATCTCGTAAGGACCCAACCATTTGTCCTCGAATGATGATACATTGAAGACTTTGTCCAACTTTGAGTTTCTCAACAAACACCGTGTCGTTCACTTTGTAGGCAAGCAGGCATACCAAGATCTTCTTCCTTTCTTTGGTAGTCGGGAAGCGATATTGGAATTGCTCAATCCTGGAATGACGTTCTGGAGTGATTCTAAGCGTGCCGTAATCTGCTCTTTATGTTTGTATGCTGTTCTTTGGCGCAGCTTTATCGCGGTACTGAAATGGAAGTTTCAACTCCTCTCGGTAGACAAGTAGTGCTGGGGAGACCCCTGCAACGGAGTGTTTTGTGCTTCGATAGTCGGGTGCGAACTGGGATTATTACAGTATGGGTTTCGTCCCGTTACCAGTTCTGAACGGCCACGACCCCGGCTGAAGTTGTTATTCTCGCCCCTCGTGAATGTGTAAGATGGGTCCAATGAGCAATTTGTTTTGAGATGCATTTAAAGAGAGTAAAAGAATCAGGACGACTTGTATTTTACAATGCTTCAAATGTTTCAACGTCAAGAAGAAGCTGACAATGTAAGGGATCAAGTTCAATAAGAGCAGCTCAGTATACATCCATACCTTCTTTACAGAAGCTACTAACATTAGATAATGAAACATCTCTACCTGTTCCCATGTGGCCAAATGGAAGATTTCTCAAAGAACTCTCGGCTGCAGAAACATTGCGTAAACTGTATAAGACTCAATGGGCATGGAAAAACAATCGCTCAGACTCATATGGTCCTGTCATTGGAGTCAAGATTATATATCATGTCTGTCAAGGAGTCTGGCAGTGTGTCAATTATACATGGACTCTTCAGCTTATGATACGCTCTGCAGATTTTGAAAAACAGAAGGGTTTTCTCTTGTTGCCTCGACACTTACATAGTAGAGACTAGATGCAGTCGCTGTCAGGGGGATTAGTAGATCTTCAGTGTTTTGCTAGACAAATCGTCAGTATATCACAAACGGCTACATTTACAAGCACGAGGGGTTGCAATTGGCATGTCCAGCACTTTCGGTCGGGGTTGATCACTGCGTTTCGTCGACATACCCAGATTGGCTCGGAGCCTGCGCGTTTGGGTGTAACGAATTGCAATGTTGCGATTCCGGATATATGTAGTGTATATATAATCCTGGCGACGTCCATTGTGGATGTGTTTATATTGAATTTGGTCCAAACCATTAGATTACAGTAACTGGGACTAGATAGTAATGAAGGATCGAGACAACTTTGCTCAGTCTTGATCTGGTCAGAGACTCTACTTGCCAACTGTGACTCCCAACATTGTGGCAGCCAGCTCCTTCAATCAATAGCAAAATTATGGGAGTTTGCGCATTTTCTAATTTGATACCCATTCAAACTGGCTTCGACATCGGAGTCTTGAAGAGTAATGAATGCTGGTATTATGAGCTCGGAAAAAGCTCCGAGTGATCAAGTTATACGAACGTGCACTCGTGATTGAATGGAGATGAGCACCAATGATATTGAATTAATGACTCAGGCGATCTTGAGGCATTGTTCTCAGGGAAGCTTTAACCAACACCTTACTTCAGCAGGAAGACTGGATGAACGGTGATAATTGTTATCCTGCAATATACTATTAAGGTTACAGCAACGGGTATGCAGATCATGTGGTAACACACTGCGCAGAAAGCTGATGTCCCCAAGTCCAGTCAATTCTAGTCGTAATCTCGCCTATATATGTAGCTAATTTACTTGACATAAGCCAGATACGACAATCATTAAACATACAAGGCTTACATGATTTTAAAGATTTTATCGACGTCGGAAACCACAACCTTCGTCGTGTCCTTGACAACCTCCTTTAAAGCAGCTTGTCCAATGGTTTTCAATCCATCCAGTATCTGTGACTCCCAAGTATTTGAATCGTGGCTTGTCGGAGTAGGTTTCGGTCCAGCCGAAGAATGGTTTCCCGGAGTTGTGACGGGTTTTCGACGAGGCTGTTGCTGAGTGGGGTGAGACAACGGCGTTGGTGCAGTTTGAGTACGGTGTAATACACTTTCAGTAGACTGTCGAGGAGTAGGTATAGGGGAAGTATAACTTGGCAATATAAGGGTCAATGTTCTTCAAAGAGGAGATACTTTTCGGAAAATAAGCTCTCGGTTGGTTCCCAAATTGAGTGATTAATGCTTTCCCATTGCTTCTTCCAAACGTCCTGTTTAGCAAACTCGACCTCCTGGTGTTTCCACCAGTCTGAAAAGAGCATCCCCCATTCTCCTAGAAGCTTCAATTCCGAGACCATTCTCAACATACTCCGAATGACCAGACGGTTCCGACGTTCGATTGCCGTTCGTAACGTAAGATTCAAGTAAACAAAAGTGGCGAACAGGTCGTCCCGGTTAATTGCGGTTTTGTGTAACTTGATAGCAGTTGCGTAATCTTGTTGGAATGGTCGAGCAAGGGATCGCTTCACGAGACAAAGCACAAGGTGCAGAATTCCGCTGTTCTGAGTATCGTACCGTTCGTGCAGATGAATTGCGCCTTCAATCTCCTGGACGAGTTTTAGTTGAAGAGTTATCGGGCATGCCGCCTGCTCCTCGTTTTCAGCCCAACAGCTCGACACTTTTCCAGATTCCCAACCGAATGTTCGAATAACACGTAGTGCCATGGCGCGTGCTCTGAGTTCCGCGTCGACATAGTTGTTGTGGCTCAGGCGCCCCAGGAGAAGGAAGAGGGTATCAAAATCCAAACCAAGGGTCGAAAACAAGGCACCATTCAACATTTTGAGAGTGATCGCACATTCAATGTGCCGTACAAGGAGATAAGCCAAATGCGGGTTGGCGGCTATAGTGCTTGCAGAGAAAAGGTCTTCATAATTATGTGCGTGGAAGAGTTCTGAGAGTTGTAACCACAGGCTTAGAATATCTCCCTTATAGTAGAGAATCGACATCTTTTGTCGGTCAAAGTTGCGAAACTTGACAATCTTCGAATTACTATTGAATGGTGGGGTGCTTCCCGCTGAACTTGAATGTCCGATGTCTCCTTCATGCTTTGTCCCATTTTCGGCCGTCTCCTAAGCATCAACACATCGTAACGACCGGTTGCCACCTTCTTTAACCGTAACGTCAAGGACTCCAATACCGTGACAAGATCGTCGATTTCATTCATCACAGATTTGCTGGACGTTCGTCGAAGATTGCTGTGAATCGTAATCTTCGCGTGACCCAGGACTGTCCGGTGCCGGCTAGACTTACTTATGCACTTTCTTGCCGATAACGTGACTGATGCGGCCATTGCGAGGGCCCAACCACGCCAAGAAATTTCATTTAGCCAGTAGGAGACCTCGTCACCAATTGACTAATTTTAGATTCCCCTTAAATGCGATTAATCGCCAAAGCTCCACATGAATTGTTGGGTAAAATAGGCTGGAGATCAAAACGGCCTGTGCACCAAAGCTTCTTAAACTGAAAATAAGAGCTCACTCGGAATGTTTTCATCCCTGAATTCCCACGGCGCATGTGTAGGTAATACGATCCATAGATAACAATTCCGCTCTCACCACCCTCCCTTCTCCATCGAATTCCCAGTTCCAGTCAGTCAATCAGCCTTTTTCTTCAACAATGCCATCGACAACTACGATGCTCATTCTTCGTATCGCTCAAGCAGCGGCAGCAGTCATTGGTACATATCTCCTATCCATATTCTGATCCGTAGTTCTCGGTTTGGGCGCTGATGCTGTGTCGAGTCTTGTGTTTTCACAGATGGAATTTCTGTTGTTCTGCGTAAGATTCTTGAAATGACAGGCCTAAATACTCATAGGCGTCATTTGCCATCCTGTCAAACGGCTATCTCATTTTGGCTTCGTTCATGAATGGCATCTCTCACATTTATATCACATGTAGGACCCCTTGGAATGCTGGTTTGCTGACCTTTTTCAGTGACGCTTGATGCGCTCAATACAATCTTCTTCTTTGCTGGGTAATTAAACGCTCTGATGATGATACATTGACCGCCAAGATTTATTGCGGTGGCTGCAGTCATCGACGTCGGAAACTGTGAAAATTTGGCCTTTACTGCCTATTACTCCTACGTAACGCCGTGCCAATGCGCCCAGGCATCTTCGGGAGTTGGTGCATTATCTTGGTCGGAACCATCTTGACTTACGCTAACGACAAGGTTGCTCTGGGTGGCAACGCTGATTCTCAACGCTCGTGACGCGTACCTCAATCGCGCAACGACCGTCACACCTCAAGCCGCGGTGGTTGCTAAAGAGAGTTCATCTGACGCCGGTATTTGGGAAGCTGGTATCTCTGAAGCGGGCTTGAAGGAGACAGGCAATGAGGAAGAGTCTCAAGCTGGCGCAAGGCCGCAGATGAGTGACCCAGACATCTAGTCGGGTAAGATATTTGCTTTTTGATTGGGAACACGAATTCCAATTTTGGTTTGTGAATTTGTAGGAGTAATATAAATTTTTTGGGTCCATAAAAACTTGTAGTTTCGTGAACTATATCGGACGAATTGCTCGAAACCGAACTTTGACAACGTACATTCACGACCAGAGTTCTTCACTCCCGTCCACGCCCAAGTGGGATCAGGATAATCAGATCTATCGTCAACGAATTCAGAGGTTGATATTACCTGTTGATGAACACGGTTCCAGCTTCGACTCGGTCAGCTAATTTTTCGGCTTTTCCATCCGTGTTCTTTGTCCACATACTTCCCGTCAATCCGGACTCAGAATCGTTCATCAACTCGATCGCCTCCTCATCGGACGAAACCTTCTGATTGCCCACTATCGGCCCGAATGTTCCATCCCTCATGACACCTTGGTATCAGCGCAGTTCTACGATAGGCATACTCATGGTGTGGTTGACATTGGTGAGAACCTGTGGTCCGACAAAGGCGGTGCCGTATTTGTCCAGCGGGAATGTCCCCTCGGGAATCTCTAACTTTGCTCCTGCCGCGACCGCATCGGCCATTTGATTTCGTATTCTTGTAGCTGCGGCAACACTGACCACCGGTCCCGTCGTTATACTCCTGTCTTCCGTCAAACCCATTCTGAGATATTCATACCATTTGGGTCACCGAGTTTATACCCCTTCAATTCCTCCACAATGTTTTGCAGAAATGAACCGTACACCTTCTCATGAACATTTACTCGTTCAATGGCACAACAACTCTGACCCGAGTTGAATGCTGCACCATCTGCAATTTCAACAGCACTATAGTCGAGGTCGGCATCTTCACGAACATACGCCGTATCCTTCCCCCCGAGCTCCAAACATACACCTACATTAACGCCACCCCGACATGGTGACACTTTTGAAACTGTTCATCACAGCTTTTGTACTGCAAGCGCCTCCCGCAACGCTTCCTGTGAACGCGACATGTACAATCTCCTGCCGTGCAACCGGGGATTCCAGATCAGGGAGCGTGCCGAGATGAATGGTTTGCAGTAATCCTGACGGAAGGCCGGTTTTTTCGTAGAGTTCTTGTAGTCGTTCTACTACGAGGGGAGTTTGTGGTGATAGCTTTTGGATGACTGCATTGCCCGCAAGTAGAGCGGGGAGGACTGTATTAATCGCGATGAGACTAGAGTCAATTTTTGAACCGCCCGGAGACTACTAAGGATAATTCCATGCTACAGTTAGATGTTTGACATATTGGAAGATAATACCAGATATTGTCAAAACGACTCCTAGCGGTTCTTTGCGGATAAATCTTTTCAGTCCTTTTACAGGAGTATGTCCGATTTCTGCATGCACGTCGCTCAATTCTATTCCGCAATGGATACCATGTATCGTCCTATCAGAACAGTCGCCTCGATCTCCTTGGGAGTGTATCTAAGTGGTCGGCCCATCATCTTTGTCAATTCCATTCCCTAGCCGTCAGAAACGGTGCCAAGAGCGCGCACCAGGGGATCTTTATTCTCCGCCAGGAGGTCGAGGAGTATGTTGGCGATGGCTATCCATCGGGACAGTAGGGTGCGTTTGTTCTGTTTGAAGGCATTGATCGCGTGCCGAAGAATGGATGTGACCTCTTCTGGGGTGTGGCATTTTCTATCGACGGGCGATATCGTCTTGATCACGGACGATGCATGGACAGACACTCGTGACTGTGGCAAGAACTTCCGATTTCTGTACCGCATGATCGGGGGTACCTCGGATTTAGCCGAATTCCAATTTCTATAAACACCTTAATCTAAAGCGCTAATGTATATCTACAGCCACTCGATCTACCATATGATTTCTGATGTCTCCCAGGAATAAACTTGCAATGAATGCAGATGCTCCAAATGCAATACTGACCAAATAAATCATTTGAAATCCTATGACATATGACTCGATTGTCGCACCTTGTGCCACCTCCAATATCGACGGAGAATATTGGGCGAGTTCAGTACTGTTTGCACCAAGATAGAAACCCAAAAAAAGTGGCAACCTGATCGACAGGTAGCCCCGATGCCACAGCCGCATTGCCAACATTAACGGGTAGAATATCCGCCAACTTGTTGGTGAGAACGCTGTAGTATATCGCGAATCCAATTAATGCTCCCACCAAGTCTGACACAGAGGGCTAACCCTGTGATGGTGTCTATAAGTCGATCCGACGAGGTGACAATAAGCATCGTAGTGGCAGGCTGAACGATTCCACCGGCGCCGAATCGGCCTAGAAAGCTGAGTCCAACTGCCAACGAGGGCGTGTTTTCGCTGACCGTCCCAAGTATGCCGATCCCGACAGGCATGAGATAGCGAGGATTTCACGGTTAGGCCTGTTAGCCTGTTAGACCTCGTCAATATGGTATATCTTAGCCTACGTTCATCCATCTCCATCCGATCTCCTCACCCTCATATCCATTTCGCACGCACTTGGAGACCTTGAGACCTCGCGCCCGTCACATGATCTTCGCTTTCTGTTGGATTGTGGGCTGGATCTGTGTAGAAAGTAGATGATATCGACGAAGATCTGGGATTTCAGGCCGAGGTGAGCAGGCAAGTGCAAATCTTCAAGGAAACATCGAATTAGATGAAACATCCTTGAAGATGTTCAGATGGTAACGGGATGAAGGATTATGATATGTACATTAAATTTTTTGAGATCTAATTGCGCGAACTGAGTGGGATGGCAGTATAGAATCAAAGAATAATGTTGCCCATATTGGAATGATAATCTGCCAAATGCCAGCTTGAATTTCGGGATCTCAGATTTTGACAGTGAGGAGTTTGTTGAATAATCTATTATTCAGTTTTCAGTATAATTGGTGCGTTCAGATGTATGATCCCTTTCATCTGATGCAGATCGCAATGCTGCAACTTTAAGCAGGCACCCTCTTGGTGGCAACTGCACTTTGAAAAGGAACTTTCCGATTGGGGCGTCAAATCGATTCGGGCCGTTCATGCGTATGTCAGCCGCACGATGCGGCATGACATCAGAAATCATATGGTAGATCGAATGGCTGTAGATATACATTGGCGCTTTAGATTAAAGTGCTTATAGAAATTGGAATTTGGCTAAATTGATAGAATACAAGATAAAATGAATTGCTAGACGAAAATACAATATATGAATGTCGTGACTGCTGCGCAGGGTTAACCGTACATTCCAACATATGTAAATGGTTGGCTGGTCAATCACCGCGCACGATGAATCCGTTCACCATATATGTTATTACTCACTCGCTGTGCGAAGGACTGGGAAATGAGGTTTTCGAAAAAACATTGCAGTTGGGAGCCACGACGCAGCGACACTGCCCGTTACGACGAGGAGTCACTCAGCGCCCCGCCCCTCCCCCTCCGCAATCCCCGCATCCAACCGCTGTCTCCCCTCGCGCTTCCCTCGCGCTCCCCTTTCTCTCTATTTCGTGCTCCCACTGCCTTGTCGCCCAATGGGACTCCACTCGCAGCACACGAAGCGAAAGCACTCACACACAAGACCTTACAACAAATCCCAAGGCCCGCGAATTGCACCGTCAATGCCCCCCGCCGCGAACCCTCAAAGCTTCTCCGCTCGCAACGCCTGCCCGCCTTTGTCAAAAATGTCAATATGAGATGTCCCCACGACAACGCATAATTCTTTGCCAACGCTGACCCGTGACTGAGCCGGAGCAAGGACTTGATTCCGTGAGCGAAGGGGTTTCCGCAGATAGCACGGTCGATTCAGGAGAATGTTTTACATATTTGAAGGTCCTCCAATACCAATTATCAAATTCTCGGTGGATCAACGTCCCTTGGAACCAAGGATTGCGGGGACATTGAGGGCCGTTGATAATACGTGATCATCATCTGGTTCACCAACGACTGGGCCACGACAATCGGCCAACCTATTACGCAACCGGTCCTCAACATGGTGTCCTACACGTCGGCCCCGGCACGCAGCTATCTCTCTATGGATTGCGGGAGGTTTCCCTCCAACTAGACGAACATCTGGAACTAACATTACCCCACCTTCCACTCGCCCGAAACCCAATAGACCTCGGTCCCGTCGCGATAAAAGCCTTCCTCGGACATGTTTGTGTGCGTATTTTCGCATATTGTTGGAACATAAGGAATCGACAATACAAACGAGTATGTCACTTCTTTTCCGTTTCCCTCTCATTTCCTCTCACTTTGTTAATGTTAATGTACGTACTAGCCCACTGTTGCGGTGGCAGCACAGGAAGTATGCTTACGGAGGAATAACTCGACATAATATGTGGACATATCAAACTTGAGGGATAGGCGTTAGATGGATCAGATAATACCAAATTTTATCTAGATAAAGCTAACTTTTGAAACCCTTACAGCAATGCATGGATCAGTCGCCAATAATCTGACCCTCAACTCTAAATACTGTAATAGAAAAATGCCTAATCCAAATCCATTAGTTCACTCGAAGGACAAAGAACATCCACACAACGATATTTATCATCGTGAGGTGCACGAGCAAGGTCCACTACCCTCTTCTCGCCTTGATATTCCAATTTCGATTGCGGATATTTTCCTGATCTGTCGTGTCGAATAAGGAATTCCTGGATTATTTCCTGAATCTCGAGCCGCCGGAACTCATATGTGTTTGTAAGGCCTCCAAAAGCAAATGCAATACGATGCGAATTCGCGCGAGCCTAGCACACTAAGAAAGAAGCAAGTGACGGCTTACCTCCTCGGCAGCGAAAAGATGTTCACTCCTATTGATTTGTGCCATACTCATCGCGAATGCGATGTATGGCTTATGTTCACTAAATTCAATCCAACGCTCGTCGTCGTCTGCCACTGACGCGACACCGCTCGGATTGATGAACTTCAACGCATTTAGCGTTAACCTGACATTGAGAGGATGGTTTCCATGAGTGTAAAAGGCGTCGGCTTTGTTGTCGAGTTTGCGCTTTTTATGATCTTTCACCGCCATTACGCCTTCGACCGCTTCTTTGGAAAGAATCCCTTCCATTTTAATCCCTTCTGTGTGGTTGCAATTCTTGACCGAGATTACGATAAAGGACATGCATTCGGGAGTGACGGCACCGTCCGTGTTTGGAAACGCCATTGGGATAACGAGATCGATCGATGGGAAACCACTTTGGCAGATATATGCGTTATGTCGGAGCCAGCTCACATAAAACCCCTTCTTCTGGTATGGAACGCTCGCGTGATCTCCGTCGACAAATGCCCAGTGAGTGAAATTGACGTATGCTCCATCGAGACTGGCCCACTTTTTAGTTGCAACGAAATGCTCTTCCAGCCTTTTGGACACATCACTCTTCAACAAGGCTCGGAAAAAATCTTAGTTATTACAGGAATTCATAAAGATGATACCTTTTACCTTTACCTCACGATGGTAGAACGCATGCGGACTGGATGGGTATTCATAAAACAGGCTCGCTTCTTTGAAAAAATACGTAGAACCAGGGCGGCGGAATTCCTCTGCGATGTTTTCGCGACGGTGCCGGTCAGAAATAACTCTGATAAAATCTGAGTCTTTCCACCATGCTTCTCGCGTCGCTTGATCTTTTGCTAAGAGAACTAAAATTTAGAACAATCCGAATAACCAAGGTGGTACGAAGCAAACGTGCAGTCATTTCTCCGTTTTCTCCTCGATTAACAAATCCTTGATTAAGTTGCTCTTTCAAGTCTTCGAGGAGTTTGACCACAGGATCTGAGTAGAGGTCACGGCTATTCATGGCAAGCGCAGCTCCTTCAACCAGAAGAGGCTCACTGCCATACGTGGTAACAATACGCTTTCGGCGAGGATCAACATCGACAAGCCACCTCATTTTAGATGAGACGAGTTTACTCGCGCGACTCGGATATGCGAAATCGAGATCAAGGTGTAGCCGTATCGCTAAAATGGCAAAAGCAGACAGATCGAGTTGATCCTTGTTGGCCATATCTTGTTTCGCGGGTAGGAGTTTCTTTTCGGCATACAACACACACCTTCTAAGATCGCTCTTATCCATTTGTTCAGTGACCAGTTCTTTGACTTGAGGAGGCCGCCGCCCGTCGTAGACTGCAGTCCACAATGGTCTTCCCCATCGCACCAAATGTCGAATGTGAGAACTCGCACGAAAGTCGGATTGGCCATTCAAGGAACGTAGACCAATGTCCCAATCCATACTGAGAAACACCGACGCAATATATTGCTCGCCAGTAAAGTATCGTTCCGATGGATAAACATAGTGTGGTGCAAAGTAAGAGATTTGAGAATGTGTTCCAAGCGTTAAAACAAAAAAATTGGATGCGTTGATGTTTGCTGTGTCGGTTTGCATTTTCGATAGGATTCTCATGATAGGTTGGTCCAAAACCCACATGAAACTATGCATGTAATTTGACTGGTACAAATGCGCAGCTTCATCCACGATGAGTAAAAACGGGACAACTTGTTGGGTGGGAGAGGCTCTTCCTGAAGGTCCATGAAATGGCCTTTTAGACTCATCAAGACACTGATTAGTGACCGGATGATTGAAGAATTTTTGGATCGGTTCCATAAGGATCGATTCGAGATGCCGATTGATTTCCTTATTGGTAATGTTAGGCTCGTTTTGGTTCAACCAAGACTCCATCATTTGACGGTTGTCGCTGTTTGGGCGCAATTCATAAAGAGCCGCCGTGATAACGTCATGCCAAAATCGCCTGCGATTTTCCTCTGCGGAAGGTTCTCCGGAGTGTAGGTAATTTGTACGCCATTTCTCAGCACTGTCACAGATACCGCGACTCATGTATTCAACCATGGTATTGAACAGGCCGATGAAAAAACAAGCAACGCGAAGACGCGCTCCGGCGGCCCATGGCCTTGGCACCGCATCTTTAGTAGGACTCTGGAAAATATGGTTAGATTCCTTACGAAAAAAAGGAGCCGGACTAGAAATCTCCAATGTCCATGATACACAGATTCTTCCTCCTTCGGAATAGCGTCGTCATTCAATCTGTGGTTGAGATATTTGATGTGTTGAGGCTCAAGGGGCTTCAACTGGGACGCGCTTAAGGGAGTCTCTTGAGCAAGATTACTACCGAGATCCAAAGCATTCTTGAAATATTCCGACACATAATTGTCCTACCGTCAGAGGATGAAAACATTAGACATACGCAATCAGGAAACCCTGAGCCGTTCCTCAAACTAAGCATGACGCCGAAGTTCTTTCTGACAAATCTGTACGTCAACCACGTAAGGAATGAACTATACTCTTCCGACAATCTACTTTTCCCAGTCCCAGAAGCTTGCACCACTGGGATGATACGGGACATGTCCGCTTTCTTGTGATCCGTTCTGATAGCATCCGCATTCAGCTGCAGTTTCATTTCCAGTGCATCCAATGCTTGCCCACGGAATGGCTGATTCCAAGCTTGCTGCCAGTCTTTGGAATCAAGGAGGTCCCCGTCTAATGCTTCTTGTATATTCATCCCTCTGACGGCCGAGGTGAGTAAAGGTTCAGTCGATCGTGCCAGTTTCAAGTCGAGATATTGACGCATGCATAATAACAATTGTCCCGAAATTCTGAGAATTCGATCGTCATTTTCCGAGGCAGGAATGTCCCCCTTTTCAATGTCTTGAAGCAAGGTTTGGACCAAATTCGGTACTTGCGACGTTCGAACCATGCTGATTGTGTCCTTGCTCTGTTGAATATCAAAGTGAACGAAGCTGTCCGTCCAGGTAATGCATGCCTCACGAATTGCTTGAACACGGGCGTCGTCGGGAGGGCCAAGTGCAGGGGTGAATGCCCTGCGAATTCGATAGGAGAACGTGACGAAGACGTTCCGCAAAAATCGATATTCATCGATAGAGGGTCCCTTCACACTTTGTCCGATTTCATCATGAATTGCAAGCTGAATGGTGTGCTTAAGGACATCAACAACGATGCTGCCCTGATCGCCATAATTCTTTTTGGGCTTGCCATTGAGGAACTGAACAAATGCCTCCACTGTCGTCGGGAGAACGAAGTCGTTCGACATGACATGGGGTGAGAAATCTTCAGTCAGAAATGTAAACGACGAAGTGACGGCTGAAATTGAAATTTCAAAAAATCACGCCACAGGCTGATCTGGCGTCGGCCGCCATATATATTGCAGATTGCATATTTGTTGATCCTTTTTTACATAAGTAAGACAACACTTTTTTCAGTAGGCCTATCCTGGAATTTCACTGTCATCCTTTCACAACACAGAATGAAATGGCAAAGCACAGTCATAACATAGTGTATATATATATATTTTATCATTTGGACCTTCATTGACTTCAGAAATAAATGATGATAAGAATAAAGTACCT
>Ga0335078_10010033_pt1 | contig 14017 bp, 11 predicted proteins | sample Lox_Sample_32_FD_206711 | JGI IMG/M metagenome (GOLD analysis project Ga0335078, IMG submission 206711) | Soil microbial communities from Loxahatchee National Wildlife Refuge, Florida, United States - Lox_Sample_3.2 | ecosystem: Environmental > Terrestrial > Soil > Wetlands | place: USA...
GCCCGTACGGAGTGGTTGCCGCTTGGACTCAGCCGATTGGGACCGCGATCGAGTTGAATGCGATCGCCATGCGGGCCGCGATTGAGACGGGAAGCCCCGTTTTCGCTTGCTCGTGTTCCTTGTTATCTCTCACGTACCGCCTCGTGCGCGGCGACCCACTCGACCTGGTGTGGCGCGAGTCGGAGATCGCGCTGGGCTTTGTCAGGAAAGCGAAGTCCGGCGATATTGCGAACGGTATCGTGAGCCAGCAACGCTTCATCGCGGCTATGCAGGGCCGGACTACGAGCCTCTCCACCTTCAACGACGCGCACTTCGACGAGGGAGCGTTCGAGGCTCAGCTCAGCGCTAGCCGAAATCCTCCGGTGATCTGCTGGTATTGGATCCTAAAAATGGAGGCGCGGTTTTTTTCGGGCAACTGTGCCGAGGCACTGGAAGCGGCCGGCAAGGCGAAGCAGTTGCTACCGGCCGCAGGCGGCCAGATTGCACTGTTGGACTATTTCTACTACGCCGCGCTGACGGTATCGGCGCTGTACGAGACGGCGTCGGCCGATGAGCAGCAGGCGTGGCGCGAACTCGTGGCAGAGCACCAGGAACTGCTGCGCGAGTGGGCCGAAAATAATCCAGCCACCTTCGCCGACAAACTCGCGCTAGTGTCTGCAGAAATCGCCCGCGTCGAAAACCGGGACGCCGACGCCTTTCGTCTGTACGAGAAGGCTATCCATTTGGCGCGCGACAACGGCTTCGTTCAAAACGAAGGCCTCGCCCACGAGTTGGCGGCGCAATACTATCTCTCGCGCGGCCTCGAAACGGCTGGCCACGCTCATCTCCGCAATGCGCGCCGTTGCTACGACCGTTGGGGAGCGCGAGGTAAGACGAAGCAACTCGACGAACGGTATCCACGGCTACGCGAGGAACACACTCCCGGCACCGCAGCCGCGATTGGTGTGCACGCGGGGCAGTTGGACATCGAAAGCGTAGTTAAGGCCTCGCAGGCAATCTCCGGGGAGATGATCCTTCCCGATCTGATCGAGAAGCTGGTACGAATCGCGGTGGAACACGCCGGGGCTGAGCGGGGCCTGCTCATCCTGCTGCGAGGTAGCGATTTGCTGATCGAAGCGGAGGCGGTCACACGCGCAGGCGGCGTCGAAGTTACGGTTCGACAGACAATTGTGGGGCCTTCTGATCTTCCCCTTGCCGTGCTCCATTATGTAATCCGGACTCACCAGGGCGTACTCCTCGACGACGCCTCGGCCGACAAGGTGTATGCACAGGACGAATACGTGCGGCCGAAGCGCTCCAAGTCCATTCTGTGCCTGCCAATCGTCAAACAAGCACAGTTGGTTGGAGCGCTTTATCTGGAGAACAATCTGACTCCCGGCGTCTTCACGCCGGACCGCGTTACGGTGCTGCAATTGCTGGCGTCGCAAGCCGCAATCTCGCTCGAGAACGCCGAACTGTACACTTCGGCAAAAAAGGCGGAAGAGAAGATCCGCCAAAGCGAAAGCGAACTGAGACAAATCCTGGATTTCGCTCCGCAACACGTTTATGTGTTAGGACCTGATCCCGATGCTACCCGGCTTTATGCCAATCAGGCCGCGCTCGATTATTTCGGCCTGACCTCTGAGGAATGGCGGGCCTACGACCTCCGCAGGCTGATTCATACGGACGATTGGGAGCGGGCGAGCGGCGGGACGCAAAGCCAGGTCGCGGATGGCCTCCCGCACGAAGTTGAAATTCGTTTGCGCAGAAAAGACGGGAAATATCGGTGGTTCCTTTCCCGCCGGAACCCGCTTCGGGATGAACTCGATAACCTCACACGCTGGTACACCACAGCCACCGACATTGAGGGCCACAAGGCGGCGGAACAAAGGCTTCAACAAGAGAACGTCGTATTGCGCGAAGAAGTTGATAACGCATCGATGTTCGAAGAGATCGTCGGAACCTCGGCGCCCCTGAAAAAGGTGCTATCCCGCATCTCCAAGGTCGCCCCAACCGACTCCAGCGTTCTGATCACCGGCGAGACCGGTACGGGCAAAGAACTTGTGGCGCGAGCCATCCATAGGCGCTCGCGGCGATCCTCCCACCCTTTTGTGAGTGTGAATTGTGCTTCAATCCCGCGCGATCTCATCGCGTCGGAATTGTTTGGTCATGAGAAGGGAGCCTTCACGGGCGCGGCGCAACGCCGGTTAGGACGCTTTGAACTGGCGGAGAAAGGCACGATCTTCCTCGACGAGATTGGGGAAATTCCCGCCGAAACTCAGGTCGCACTCTTGCGAGTTCTACAGGAACGCGAATTTCAACGCATTGGAGGAAGCGGACCTGTTCGGACCGATGTGCGGGTGATCGCCGCCACGAATCGCGACCTGGAGTCCTCGATCGCGTCGGGCACGTTCCGCAGCGACCTGTTTTACCGGCTGAACGTCTTTCCCATTGAACTGCCGCCCCTGAGGGAGCGCAGCGAAGACATTCCCTTGCTGGTCACGTACTTCCTGAATCGTTACGCACGGAAAGCCGGCAGGAATTTTACGTCGATCGACAAGAAGAGCCTCGATCTGCTGCATTCGTACATCTGGCCCGGTAATATTCGGGAATTACAGAACGTAATCGAGCGATCCGTAATTGTCAGTGAGTCGCAGATATTTTCAGTGGACGAGAGTTGGCTTTCCCGGCCGGCGTCGTCCAGCGGCCTTGATATCCGCCCGAACCTCTTAAGCGGGGTTACAGCTCAGGAGGAGAAGGCGATGATTGAGGCCGTCTTGCGTGAATGCGGAGGGCGTGTTTACGGACCTTCGGGCGCTGCTGCCAGGTTGGGGATACCGCGAACCACTCTGGAATCGAAGATCAAGTCATTAAAGATCAACAAGCATCGCTTCAAAGGGACAGAAGCCTAAACTCTCCACATCGTCAATTGACGAGTTCGACAATCGGCGATTCTCGTCATTTGCAATCTATTTATTTTCATCCACTTGCGATGGCAGCAGGCTTGCACTCTCACGGACCAGGAAACGCAATGCTGAGAATTCACAGGACGGCTAACGGGGACGTCGTCTTTACCCTAAGCGGCCGGATCGACAGGGAGCACGTTCCCGAGTTGGAAGAGCTCATTGCCGCAGAAGGAACAGATCGCCGAATCGTTCTTGACCTTAAGGATATGACTTTGACTGGTCAGGATGGCATCGCTTTTCTTGCCGGGTGCGAAGCGGCCGGCATCACACTGGTGAATTGCGATCCATACGTCCGCGAGTGGATCGGCAGACAGCGCAGTCAGTAATGGACCGGGTTTAACGCTTCCCCCTGGCCCGAAAGGCAGCGTGGGAGGCAAGAGAAAGGAATGATTCTATGTATAACAATTTAGAAGCCTGCATCGACCAGGGGATTATTGGCGTCAGTCCTGCATTTCAACAAGTCCTGGCTCTGGTCCGCATGATCGCAAAGAGCGATTCTGTGACGCTGATTCAGGGCGAGACCGGGACCGGCAAGGAGGTCATCGCCAACGCGATTCACAACCAGAGTTCGCGCAGGCAGGGCCCCTTTGTGAAGTTGAACTGCGCCGCGATCCCTGGCCCCTTACTGGAGAGCGAACTTTTCGGCCACGAGCGAGGCGCCTTCACGGGAGCCTGTGCGCAGACCAAGGGACGATTCCAGATCGCAGATCGGGGCACGCTCTTTCTCGACGAGATCGGTGATCTGCCGCTAGAGTTACAACCCAAATTGCTGCGCGCTCTTCAAGAACAGGAGTTCGAACGTTTGGGCAGCAGCCAGACGATAAGGGTCAATGTGCGGGTGGTGGCAGCGACTAACCAGGACCTTTCGAAGCTGGTGGCGAACAAGCAGTTCCGACTAGACCTGTACTACCGCTTGAACGTCATTCCGATCAACCTTCCTCCCTTGCGGGAGCGGGTTCAGGACATCCCGTTGCTGGTGGACTACTTCGTAAGGAAGCTCTCCGCCCGTCTCAATAGGTCCATTGATCTGATTCCGGATGAAGTGATGGATGTGCTCAAAGCGCACGACTGGCCCGGCAATATTCGAGAACTGCAGAACTTCATCGAACGCGCCGTGGTATTTTCACCGGAATCGGTGCTGCGTCTCCCCCTGACCGACCTGAAGCAAATGACGAAGCAGTCGTCGGAGTCGGTCTCCCGCACGCTTGCCGATGCGGAGCGCGAGCACATTCTGGACGTATTGAAGCAAACCGACGGGCTAATCGGCGGAATGCATGGCGCCGCATCGCGGTTGGGCTTGCCGCGCACCACGTTGGTTTACAAGATGCGGAAACTGGGAATTGAAGCGCGCCGGTCGCACCGGGCGCGGCCTGTTCAGCCGGTTTGCGATGGGCTTGCGATGAAACGGGTTGGCGCGGCCGCGAGTTTTTAGAGGTTACGCTCTGATTTTCTGCGGTGACACCCTACGTAAATTCGGTTCCCGGTTGATTGGGGCTGGCTTCTCCTCGCGGGCCATCGAGCTTGCCAGCTCTTGTCAGATGATAAGGTCGATATAGCTTCAGACCTTTTCCTGGTTATTTGGCGGCTCTTCACAGACCCTTGTCGGAGCTGCAGATTTCGACTCGACTCCCCGACATTTGTGTGCCTGTTGTGTACGCTTTCGGGACGTAACGGCTAACTACCTCGGATTCTGTAGGATGCGCGCCCGCACGCAACCCTGGGGCTGTTTCCGGCGAATTGCACACAAGTGTGTTTGTCAACTCGATTCAGAGTAGCGAAATCAACAAGTGCACACAAATTCCCGACCCGATCAAAAAGCGAACACCGCAAAGTACTGAAAACTTGAGGAGGTTTGGTCGGGGCGGGGCGATTTGAACGCCCGACCCCCTGCGCCCAAGGGAGCGATATCGGTTCCAGGCGGTCCATCGAGTTTCGCGAATTCCTAATGGTTACAACAATCCGGGGGATCTGCTTTCGCTCAGCAAGCAAGTTCATCGGACGGAACGGATCGGGTTCGGACACAGTTTTGGCACAGTGAAAAAGCAGGGGCGCCGCTCAACCCCACTCCAGTTGGAACATTTCCGTGCCGGAATGTACAATTGGGGATCATGGCTGGTTCACGAAAGCCAACAAAACGACCAGGCAGCGAGGAAGCTGCGAAGCCAACGCGCGTACGCAAGGAGCGGAAGTTTCCGGCCTTGACGTTCGAAGAGGCCCTCGTCCTCCCAAACGCTATCCAGCAACATGCTGCTGGCCAACGTGTCCGCCGCTTGACACTATTCGAAAAACTCGACCAGTCGCCCGATACGAAAGAATCGCGGCGTCTCATCACCGCCTCCGGACAGTATGGCCTGACGAAAGGCGGATACATGGCCGAATACCTCGAGCTGACACCAGAGGGTTCTGAGGCCACAGGTGATGACATTCCGGCGGCCCGAAAGCTGCAAGCGCGTTTCGATTTGGCGATCTCGCAACGGCCCCCGTTTGATTTTCTGTACCAGAAGCTCAAGGGCAACAAGTTGCCAGCGAAAGAGGTGCTGGCCGACTATCTCTCCGAAGCCAATGTCGAAGATGAAGATAAGGCAGAGTGCATAGATACGTTCACGCTGAACGCAAAGGCACTTGGGTTGCTTAGAACTATCGCCGGATCAGAGAGACTGGTTCCAATCGAACAAGCCATTGAAGAAGCTCCCAGTTTGGTGGAGCGGGGCGATACGAGTCAGGCGCCGAGCCCGCTTAAAGCCGTTGCCGCTGCGATCGTCACAGACGGTGCGACGGACCGCGCGGGGGAATTTGACAAGATCTGCTTCTATATCACGCCGATCGGCGAAGAGAATTCGGAACATCGCCAGCATGCAGACTTCATGATGAGCTTCATCATCGAGCCCGCGCTTAAGGAATTCGACCTGAAGGTCGTACGCGCCGACCAGATGGGCAAGCCTGGCATGATCGGAAAGCAGGTAATCGAGCATATCTTAAAGGCTCGACTGGTTATCGCCGACCTTTCCTTCCACAACCCAAATGTGTTTTACGAACTCTGTCTTAGGCACGCAACACGGTTGCCCACGGTTCAGGTTATAAGGGCGGCAGACAAGGTACCCTTTGATTTGAATCAATATCGAACGATTCCCGTTGAAACCAGCAATCCGTACACCCTGTATCCGAAGCTGCAAACGTACACGTCGCAGGTTGCAAATCAGGTTCGTCGCGCGCTTCAGGATGCGGAATCAGGGGATAATCCAATTTCCCTTTACTACCCGAGTGCGAAGCTAAAGTGGGAGTCGGAATAGGCGCCCTTGCGGGCGCGACTCACAGACGTGGGAAATCAGACGGCAGCTGCGCTTCGGATCACTTGACCCGGTGCCGTGGATGACTGCCCTGTAATTACTTACGACCGTGCTCCTTCGGTCTCAAAACTGATTTTGAGTCGCGTTCCGGTCGCTTTGGCGTATTTTTCAAGGGTCCGCGTCGAGGGCATGCTCCCGCCGCCTTCCAGACGCGCGATGACGGCCTGCGTGGTCTTCATACGTTGCGCTACCTGCTCTTGCGTCAGGCCTGCGCGAGCGCGGGCTTCGATCAGCGCAGCGGCAAGCGAGAACTCTTCATTCAGCGCCTCATATTCGCGCCGGTACTTCGGGTTCTTTATCCACTTCTTATGGAGATCATCAACCGTCGTGCGTTTCATTGATCCTGTACCTCCTGGGCTCTTTGCAGGGCGATCTCAATCTCTCGCCGGGGCGTCTTCTGCGTTTTCTTGGCGAACACGCGGACCACGACGACACGGTGCCCTTTCGCGGTGACGTAGACGGCCCTTGATATTCCGTCCTTACCCTTCATCCGCATTTCCCACAACGGCCCTTCCAGATGCTTCACGTGCGGCTCGTGAACTCGTTCGAGCCCGTATCCCTGGATCAGCTCGACGATCTTGCGGAAGCGGGCCTGCATATCGGGCGGCAGCGCTTCGAGTTCATCTCGAACGCGATCGTCGAGCAACTCCACTATCCAGGCCATCAATCTACATTATCGCATTTTTGCAATGTTGAGAGGGGGCTGGCAAACCGAACCTCTAATATGCTCTTTAATTCATATGTATTGCATGTCATAATCGTTTGGATGTCCAGGAGTGTGAACGACCTCGTCCGTACGCTGAGTGCCGCGGAGCGCAGGAAGGTCGACGCCCGTGCGGCAGAACTGATCGCCGAGGAGATGACCCTGCAAGAACTCCGTCGAGCGCGGAAACTCACGCAGGTAAGCGTGGCGAAGGCCCTCGGCATCACCCAGGACAGCGTTTCGCGTCTTGAGAAACGCAGCGATATCCTGCTCTCTACGTTGCGCAAAACCGTCCAGGTGATGGGCGGCAATCTCTCGCTCCTAGCTGAGTTTCCCGATCGAGCACCCGTACTCTTGGCCGGCATTGCCGAAGGAGGCCGCCGCATGCGCCGGAGAAATGCCCGAGGCACGCGCTAATCCACCCCCGCCTTTGAGATAATGGCCGCAGCCGCTCGCGGACTCTGTCCTGTTGCGGAATTCAAAGGTTGCAGCGGCCGCGGCTCCAATTCGCAATTGATGATCATTCCGTCTTTTGCTCGAAAGGTGTGAAGTGCTGACAAGTACTCTTCTACATAACGATCGGGTGCCTGACAGTTTGTTGGCCGCTCTGGACAGGCGAGATGTCGCACTTTGGATTCGCAGCTTGCCGAAAGATCCTTCCGATGGTGGATCAGCCTATCAATTCCTCGGCCTGCCATGGAGATTGGTCCTTTCTGAGGCCTACGACGCCGTCACTTTCAGGGAACTAGAGACGGAGTCAACGTTCAGCGATCCAATGACCCGTAGGCGGGGATTCGCCCAGATCATCGACAGCGACCCAACGCGGACCGAGTTGCCCGAAAGGTGCCTGCCGATTTACCTGCTGAACGGACGGACTTCTCAGCCCGCTGGCAATGACTTCGCGAGCCGCCTTCGACGCATGACGATGCTCGACGCGCTTAGAAGATCCGAAGTACGGGAAGTGTTCATCCTTTCGACTACCGGGGCGGTACCTCCCGACTTAGCTGACCTCTGGGCGTCCGGCTTTCGATGTCATTTGACGTTCGTTTCGGATGACGTTCTCGCCGAAAAAGAGATCACCGATTGGCTAACCGAAGCCAAGGCGAACGCAACCCTCTTATCGGTCTCGACCACACAGGCCATCCAGAGCGTTCTCGCTCGCTTCGGTGAAGTCTATCCCGAAGAACGGAGGATAATCCGCTTACGTGGCGCATCAGGCGAGCTTCACAAGATCGACGTTACGGAAGCTGACGAACCAGAACGCCCCATATTGGATTCTTATTCGCTAATTGAGGAGCGAGATCTAACGCCATTGATGCCTGAAGACCTCACGGAGGAAGCTTTCGTCAACTTCTTCAGGGACTCTACGAGCTCCTGGCGTCCGTATGCGGCCGGGGTGCCTTGGGTACGTGAGCAGGAGTGTAGAAATACCTTTGCCCGGTGTTTATCGAAGCTTGATGCCGTCGGAGCGGACGAGAATTGCATTGCATATATTTCGTCGGAGTCGGGAGCCGGGGGAACGACGCTCGCTCGCACCCTCGCTTGGGAACAAGCTCGACGAGGATATCCGACTCTCATTGCGAAACAAATTCCATTTTCTCCGGACGCACTTCCGCTCACCAATTTCTTGAATCGAATCAGAGGGCTGGGAGCCGTTGTCCAAGAAAACCACCCGGGCACTCCGAACGACATTCTAGACCCGTCGGACCGTCGCTATGAAGCTCCGTGGATCATTGTGTTCGACACGCTTCATTGGCAACAGAGGGATAGCGAGTTAGTCAAATTCCTGAAGGAATTCGAGCGCTCCGGGCGCCCTGTATGTCTGCTCGTCGTCACGGGATCGGTCCTAGACCCTTCCTTCCGAGAGAATTCCTCAACGTTCAAGCGGCTGGCCACTCTCAATCACGCGCTCGACCTAGAAGAGGCAATCGAGCTTGGGAATCACCTCAATAGATTTTTAAGGCTATATGGGAAGGAGAGAGCGCGGTGGCATTGGGAACGCTTCTATCAAGATCACACTGTTCAGTACCTGGAAGGTACGACAGCGTTCTGGGTGGTACTCTCCTTTTGGATTCAGGGGCAATTCGACCTCTCTGAGTCCATTCAGGAGTGGATGTACCGCTCCTTTAAGCAGAATGCGGTGGATGCACCTATCAAGGATGCTTTGCTTCGAATAGCAGCAATGAGTACTGAGAGGTTACCGCTCCCAGAGAAGCTTCTACCGCCATCAGACACTGCGTGGCCGTTATCGTATGTTTTGGAAGAAGCCCGCCCGAGCTTGGCCGCGTTAGGGCTAACAAAGATCTCCTCTGACGGAGAGAAGTATTGGGCGTTGATCCACGACATTCTTGGTAGATTTCTTATCAACGCGCTGTTCTACGACGTTTCCGAGCGGGACCAGTTGGGCTTCGCACATTCTCGCGAGCCCGAACACCTGAGGTTCATGATTCTTCGCCAGATCTCGCGGGAACCACTGTTGGGCGAACGTAGCCACCGCCATCTCGGCGAGGACTTTGCAACTTCAATCTTTAAGATTGATCAAGAGTTTGGACGGAACAGTTTTGCGGGCTTTTGGCGCGACGTTCTGGATGCTCTCGCCGAAATGCCACGATCGCTGCGCGATACCAGCCGACTGTTTCGGCATCATGTTGCCATCTCTAAACGGCGAATAGCAAAATTGGACGAGCGTCTATATCCCATAACGAACGGTGATAGGCTCAACTTGATTAACAGTGCGATTGAGGACCTAAACTATGCACTGCTTCAAATCCCTTATACGTCCGGCGCAGAGACTGATCTTAACCTTCTGAATTCACTCGCGCGGGCCTACTTTGATTTGGCCGATATAGAAGCGGTGCTCGGAGCCTCGAAGGAACGGATCCTAGAGATCAGGCGTCTCGCCAACGATGCTACACGGCGGGCGTACGATGAGAACCCCACCAACTCGTTCGTCATCGAGACATATGTCAAAAATCTTCTACATACTGCGCGTGAGTCTCCTGCTCATGCCGTCGAGCTCTGTGTCGAAATTCTTGGCATCATTTCCTCCGCCTTGACAGCAAAGGAATCTGCGTATCGCGAATCGCACCTCAGCGATCTAGCCGACCAGGCACTAGCCCTCCTGCTGAAGCAGACGAGCATGCAACCACGGAGCGGCGAGCCTCGTACACCTATTGATGTTCTGGTAGACGCTTGGCAAGCGCTAGCTGAGAACGGCTCCTCGCCCGGGAAGTCACTGGCGGACGTGCCGACTGCTAATCGAGAAAGAGCGCTCGCCGTACTGGCACACCGGGCTGGAAGGGGAAGCACACAGGTCATTACGCTTCGCTACCAGCTTCTTTGCATCAGCCATCCCAACGAATTCAAGCCGCAACTTGAACTCATTGAGCAGCTAGCTGCAAACCACAAAGTCGCTCCACAACTCCAGCTCGAATACGCCCTTCTGCTATTCCAGAATGGACGCGCTTCGGAGGGCGACAAGGTATTTAAGGCGCTACGGCAACTGTGGCGAGAGAGCGAGCACTTCGTGGAAGTACCTGAGAGACTCCGGTGGCTGCGGGGGCCAGATGGTAGGTCCCTGAAGATAGTCAAGGCGGTAGTTAGCTCCGACTACGGAACGCGCGCGATGGCGCGAGTACAGGAGTTTGGGTCGTCGCTCGCCCCATTTCGACCGGAGGAGCACGGCGTAAGAAACCTGAGGGTTGGGGTTGGATTTACTTGCCACGTTTCATTCGGTCATAATGGACCATTCTTACGTCCTGTAACGGCGGGCTCTAATGGATGAGAGAACGGACGCAATTGCGCTCTACGCCCGTTCCTGCGGATTTTCTATTCGAGACCGAACGGTAATCGTCGAGGGGAATACCGACGTTGAGCTGTTTGAATTGGCCGCCCGCCTCGAGCATGAGGCCACAGGACTTGTACTCCTGGGGGATGGACTCGCGGTCTGTTCCCCAGGCACTGGAGATCGTGGTGGAACCCGAGGTGTGATTCGAGAGCTTACAGTCTTGCGGGGCTTCTCCAGAATTCATCTTCTCCCGAATGGGCGCCCGCGATATCGGTTCATCGGTCTTTTCGATAACGACAAGGCAGGGCGGCAGGCAGTTACCTATGCACGCGATTCTGATACAAGCGTCCTCGAATATAAGGACGTCTTTCGTCTGCACCCTGTTATGCCGGTGACCGGCAACCTAGATCCCAAAGCGCTGCAGACGGCCTTCGAACGTGAGAACGCGGCGTATAAGGGAAAAGATTGGGAGTTGGAAGACGTGTTGTCGAACAACTTCGTTGAGACGTTTTTGAGCGAACAGCCCAATGCACTCGTTCGGGTCCTTCCTGTGGGCAATGGAAGGGTGCATCGAGACTTCACGGCTGAAGGGAAAGCGCTTCTCCACAGGTATGCTCGTGAGAATGCGATGCGGGAAGACCTGGCTGGTGTCATTGAAGTTCTGAAGGCCCTGCGGTTTTATTGCGGCTTGAAATAGACCGCAAAGGAAACAGACTGTCTCATGTACTGGCAGCACGGCGAAGGACAGTGATCCTGACGCGGTTTCTCCGCGATTGTGCGCGCGGGTTTCGCGCTTTCGCGGCGGTGCCTCACATGTCGGGCATCGAGGTTTCCAATAAGTTTCCAGGAAATTTACAGAAAGTTTCCACTTCTCTGCCATCACCGGGATGATTTCCAATAAGTTTCCAAAATGTTTCCAAAAGCATCGGTCCTGGATGGCTTCAACCGCAACTCAGACCGGTAGTGGAACATAAAGGAATTGGCGGACACGCCCGTGCTGAAGCGCGAACTCATGTTCGTTGGTTCAAGCGGTTAGAGTGGCAGACAAAATCGAGGGTGCGTCCGCCATTTGTCTGCCACGGCAGTGGAGGCTGGCCTCGATTTCGGAAGATTTCAGAAAATACCCAGAATGTTTCGGAAAGTTTCAGTTCCGAGCGGCATCGTGTTCCAGCGCAGTTCGAGGTTTCGGAATATTTCAGAATGTTTCAGAAAGTTTCAATTCAAGCATTCGGCCGCCCCACGAAACGGCAGCGAAAACCCGGTAGTGGAACATAAAGAGATTGCCCGGCATGATGCTCGCGTTTCGAGGGTATCCACCGCGCCCTGAGTGCATTGCAATGCCGGGCAAAAATGCGGGTCTGCCCGGCATTTGCCGGGCACCCTTCCACCGGGCGCAGCGCGGTGCGATTTGCAGTCGAAAGGGCATTGAATCCGCGCCCCTCCGCAGGGAGAAAGTCACGGGCCGCTTTTCCGCTAGCGGCGTCCCGAATCGGCCTGCAGAATTCCCTTAGTAATTAGGGAGCCTCAATGGAACTCATGGAAAAGCCGCTGGCCACGCCCCGCGAGGCCAACGAATGAAACCCAAACTCGCTCTGTCCAAACAAGCCGAGATCCCCCTGCGCGTGCGCGAAGCCGCCGTGTTTCTTGGCGTCAGCCCGCAGACGGTGTATCTTTGGGTTGAGCGAAAGCAGATTCCCCATCTCCGCGTGATGGGCCGCAACATCCGATTTCTCAAATCGGAGTTGGAGCCCTTCCGCGCGCAGTTCAAACAGGAGGTGGTGAATTGGCAAGACCAGTGAAGCACGATGGGGGCTTGTACAAGCGCGAGGGATCGAAGATCTGGTGGATGCGGTATCGCGACAAGGACGGTATCCGCCAGCGCGAATCGACTCTCACCGAGGACTGGGACGAAGCGCAGAAGCGCCTCAGAGAGCGCCTGCAAGCCCGAGACAACAACACGCTGCCCGCGTTGCGCCGCGGACAGGACCTGACCTTTGGCGGATGGTCGGACTTTTACCTGGAGAACTTCTCCCGGCCGCCATTCCGCGCGCAGAAAACCCACGAAGTGAATCAGCGCGCGCTGAAGCACCTGAGAAAGATTTTCGAGAGCACCAAACTCGCTGAGCTGACCGCCGACGATATCGAGATGTACCTTCGCAAGCGGCTCAAGCAGCGGGCGCTGGTGAAGACGAAATCTGGATTCGTAGAGAAGCAAGTGCTGAAGGCAACGACAGTACATCAGGAATTGCGAGTGCTGCGGCGCATGTTGAACGTGGCCGTGCGCAAGAAGTTCCTGTTTGCGAATCCTTGCGCGGGCGTCGAGTTTCCGGCGCGGGTCGATGGGTTGTTCCGGCCGCATTACGTAACGTGGTCGGAGCAGCTGAAGATCGAGTTCGCGGCGCCGGAGTACCTGCGCAACGTCATCCGCATCGTCACCGAGACCGGGTTGCGCATTTACAAAGAACTGACGCCGATGAAGAAGGATCAGCTCTATCTGGTGAACCGGACGGTGTGGATTCCGGACTCGAAGACGCCCAACGGAGTCGCCGAGGTTCCGTTGACGGACATCGCGGTGGCTGCATTCAGCAAGCAGCTCGCGATCTCAGGACCGGGCGAGTACCTTTTCCCGAGCGATGAGAATGCCAGCGGTCATCAGAAGACGTTCAAGACCGCCTGGCACGCGACGTTGCGGCGGGCGAAGGTGTCGTACTTCCGGATCTACGATCTCCGCTCGACGTACGCCACCCGGCTCAGTGCCGGCGGCGTTGCGGACGAGTGGGTGACGCAGTTACTTCGTCAGGGCGACGCCAAGGTGTTCAAGAAGTATTCGCAAATGAAGCTGCAGATGAAACGCGAGGCGCTGGCGAAACTCAACCGGCAGGCGAACGAAACCGGTCCGGGTTTTGGCACAGTACAGGGCCCGGCTGAACCGGGTTTTGGCACAGTTTTGGCACAGTAGAGGCAAAGGAACAGCGAAAGCGATGGAAGCCCAAGCGATGATCTCTTTTGGAATCAGCAGGAGGTTTGGTCGGGGCGGGGCGATTTGAACGCCCGACCCCCTGCGCCCAAGGCAGGTGCGCTACCAGGCTGCGCTACGCCCCGACATTAAATATTTGCAGATTCAAGCAGTTGGCTTTTCAGGAAATTTCAGAAACCACGAAAGCCGCACATGCCAAGCCAAATTGAATCTCCAACAACATCACTCTCAATCGTAGCATTGTCTGCCAGCATTATC
>Ga0335078_10010035_pt1 | contig 14017 bp, 15 predicted proteins | sample Lox_Sample_32_FD_206711 | JGI IMG/M metagenome (GOLD analysis project Ga0335078, IMG submission 206711) | Soil microbial communities from Loxahatchee National Wildlife Refuge, Florida, United States - Lox_Sample_3.2 | ecosystem: Environmental > Terrestrial > Soil > Wetlands | place: USA...
GCGGGGTTTCGCGGTTCGTAACGCCGGTCCCTACTAATAGTTGTCCAGGATCAGCGCGAGCAGGACGAGCGCGATCAGGCCGCCGCCGACCAGTTCGAGCGCGCCGAACCGGAACGCCAGGCCGGCCAGCAGAGCGCCGAGGCCGAACACGAACATCCGGGGCACGACCCTCGGCCCCACCTTGCTCAGGTACGCGGTGAGCCGGTCGCCGAGCACAGGGATCCACAGCACGACGACCACCACGGCGACGCAGGCGAGCGCCACGATCACCTGGCGGCCGCTGGGCAGCGCCGCCGGCATCGCCCGCCAGTGCCCGCTGGCAATCGCAGTCATCGCCGGAGGCTAGGCCTGGTTCTCGGCGTTCGCGTTCGGCCGTGGCTCGCCGATGTCGGCGGGCGGCGCCTCCGCGCGGGCAAGCGGCACTTCAGGTCGGGCGGACCCGCCGTCCTGCGCCGGGGCGGAGCGCAGGCGACCGTCGTCCGGCCCGGCGGCGACCGTCTCGGCCCTGAGCGCGTCGACGACGCCGGGCAGCCCGCCGCGCGCGCAGGCGACCCGCTGCCGCGCTGCCGACGTGCCACGGGCCAGCGCCGACTCGGTCAGTTCGGTCAGCAGCTCCCAGTCGCCGGTTGCCTGCAGGGTCGGCCGCAGATCTGCGAGCATCCGCCGGACCAGCTGGCTGGCCGGCACCGGGCTGGCGGTCTCCGGGTCTACCAGGCTGCCCTCCAGGCCGGACTGGGCTGCCCGCCAGGTCGCGGCCTCCACCAGCTCGGGCCGGACCGGGCTGGGCGGGATGCACGCGGCCGCGGCGGCGCTCTCCTGGATCACCAGCGCACGGAAGAGGCCGGCGAGCATGATGACGTCGTCCACCAGCGGGCAGGCGTCGCAGATGCGCAGCTCGACGGTCGGCAAGTGCGCCGACGGCCGGACGTCGTAGTAGATCATGCCGGGATCGGTGATCACCCCGGACCTCACCAGGTCGGCAACGATCTGGTCGTAGTCGGCGGCCGACTCGAACCTGGCCATCGCCCGGGCAGTCGGCCAGCGCCGCCAGATCAGCGTCCGGTAACTGGCATAGCCGGTGTCCGCGCCGAGCCAGTACGGTGAGCTTGCCGACAGCGCGAGCAGCGCAGGCAGCCAGCGCATCACCCGGTGCGCGACCGCGACCGCCTGGTCCCGCCCGCTCACATCGACGTGCACCTGCAGGGCGCAGATCAGGTGCTCGCGTACCAGCATCCGGTACTCGCCGTGCATGTGCTGGTAGCGCGGCACCGGCGTGACCGACAAGGTGTCCGGGTTGGCAAGCGGAACCGAGCCCGCCGCCACGATGCCCAGACCGAGCGGCTGCGCGGCCGCGGTGGCGGCCCGGCGGAGCCGGGTGACGTCGCCCGCTAGGTCGGTGAGCCTGCCCCAGGGACGGCTGTTGGCCTCGACCACGCAGCTGTGCAGCTCCGAGCCGAACTGGCCGCCGGGCAGCCGGCCGATAACCTCGTCGGCCCGCGCGGTGAGCAGCCGGGTGGCCAGGTCGACGACGTGGAACTCTTCCTCGACCCCGACGGCGACTGTCGTTCCCATGTGCCCCCCTCGAGTGGTCGCTGCGGCGGCTGGCCGCCGCTACGGCACCTTCTGCGGCGGCCGGGCAGCGAAGGGCATCAGCTGCTCGCCGTCCTTGCCCACCACCCCGTAGCTGGACTCGGGCACCTCGCGCCACGCCCCCGGCAGGTCGCCGATCGGTTCGGACACCACCAGGCGGGTGTCGTCGGATACCTCGCGCAAGACATCGCGGTCGGGATAGAGCTCACGCAGCATCCGGATGTCCCTGGTGAAGTACAGCGACCGAGAGGTGCCCTCGCTCGAGTAGCGGAACGCCCACAGGCTCTCGCCGTTGCTCGCCGCGATGGTGCCCTGAAACGGAAAGCTGACGCCGCGCTGCCTGCCGCATGCCTCGGCGTAGCCGATCGCCCGCGCGACCGCGTCCGGCGGGTCGTCCTCCAGGCCGAACGTGAGCGCGAGATAGAACAGGACCTCGCTGTCTGTCTGGCCCTCGATCTCGCCGAACAAGGACTCGTCGATCGCGAGCACGAGATCGCGCTTGAGCGTCTCGAATCCCGCGATATAGCCGTTGTGCGCCCACAGCCAGCGACCGTGCCGGAACGGATGGCAGTTCGTCTGCTGCACCGACGAGCCGATGGCGGCGCGGACGTGCGCGATGAACAGCGGCGACCGCACGTGCCCGGACAACTCGCGCAGGTTGCGGTCGTTCCAGGCCGGCTCGGTGCTGCGGAAGATCCCGGGTGCCGCACCGGCGCTGTACCAGCCGACGCCGAAACCGTCGCCGTTGGTCGTCTCCGCCCCCAGCTTGGCGTGCATGCTCTGGTCGATCAGGGAGTGGACCGGCGTGTACAGCACGTCAGCCAGCAGGATCGGCGAACCCGTGTAAGCGAGCCAGCGGCACATCGATCAGCCCCCCGTTCGCGGCCGCCCCCCGGCCGGACACCCTCCTACCTACCCGGCGGCCGGGCGAGTCGCACCGGATAAGGCCGCGTTCCTGCGCCCCTGCCAGCGACGCCGGGGATCATCCTTCGCGGGCGATGCCGGCCGATTGCCGCCAGCCATACCGTGGTGTCTCGGCTGCATCAGCGAGGGGGAGCGAGGGGGGCTGCCACCATGAGCAGTGCGTACGACCGGGGTTCCGGCCAGGCAGGCACGGCGCCGGCAGCCGGAGAGCGGCCAGGCGCCGCAACGGACTACGAGGCATACGACTACGGGACGTCGGCGGGCTCCACCGGCCTGGCCGGCTGGCTGCTGATCCTCGGCGGCCTGTGGAGCTTTTTCATGGGACTGGCCCTGGTCAACAGGGCGTCCTACTTCAGGTCACTGCCGAGCTACTCGACCCTGACCAACTACACCTACCACTGGAACCTCAGCGGATGGGGCTGGGCGAACCTGATCTTCGGCATCGTCGTCGTCGCGGCCGGCATCTGCGTGCTGCTCGGGCAGGAGTGGGCCCGGTGGGCCGGCGTGGCGCTCGCCGTCATCGGCGCGATCGGCACCTTCATGTTCCTGCCGTTCTACCCGTTCTGGTCGATCCTGGTGATCGCCGTCGACGTCTTCATCATCTGGGCGCTGGCCACGGCCCGGCGCCGCCAGGACGTGTAGGCCGCCGACACGAGACCACCGGATGAGACCACGGACGCTCGCGGCGGCGCTCACGCCGGCCGTCGGAATGTACGGCCTGGCCGGCTGCGCCGCCGCGGCGTCAACCTGCACGGTCCGGCACCACTACGCGATCGTCATCTTCCAGAACGGCACCGGGAACCCCGGCGCCAGGCTGATTACCAGATTCCGCCTGACCATCGACTACGGGGGCGGGAACCTGCAGCACCAGGTCATCACCGCGCGGATCGCGCTGCCCCCGGCGGGCGGCGCGAACCCGCCGCTCATCATCAAGACCTACCACGTCGGCGCCGCGGTCAGCTGCACCGTCGACGGCGTGCGCGCGCGACAGCGTTGAGATCGCTGTACATCGCCCGCTCTGCCCGGCATGCTCGTCCCTGACGCATTTCCTGACGGGGATGACCGGAGGGCGCTATGACCGAGCAGACGGGCAGTTCGGCGCCGCAGCCGCGGCGCAGGCCGGGGACGCTGCCGTACCCGGACCGCCCTGCGGGGACGGACACCATCCCGCAGATCGAGCACATCGTGGTGCTGGCGATGGAGAACCACTCCTACGACAACAAGCTCGGCATGCTCCGCCGGCCCGGGGCGGACGGCTTCGCACTCGGCCAGGACGGCAAGCCGACGGCCACGAACCCCTGCCCCAACGGCGACGTCCAGCACGCGTTCGCGATGCCGACCACCTGCCAGCTGTGGCTGAAGCCCAGCCAGAACTGGCAGGACAGCCACGTCCAGTTCGACGACGGCCGCAATGCGGGCTTCGTGCGGTCGGGCAGCGGTCCGGTCGCGATGGGCTACTGGGAGGAGCACCACCAGCCGTTCCTCTACTCGGTGGCTCGGCAGTTCCCGATCGCCGACCGGTACTTCTCCTCGGTGCTCGGCCCGACCTATCCGAACCGGCGGTTCCTGATCTCGGCCACCTCGCTCGGCATGATCAACGACGGTGTGCCCGGGCTCGCCTACCCGCCGAACGGAACCATCTTCGACCGGCTGGACGAGGCCAAGGTCAGCTGGCGGGATTACTGCTCGACGCTGGGCGTGGTGATCTCGACCACGGAGCTCTACCCGGACCTGTACCTGCGCAACGTCGGCCGCAACGTGGTCGGCATCGACGACTTCTTCGCCGACGCCGCGTCCGGGCAACTGCCGGGCTTCTGCCTGGTGGAGCCCAACTACCTGCTCGGGTCCGAGGAGGACCCGCAGAACATCGCGGTCGGCGAGCACTTCGCCGCGCGGGTGGTCGACGCCGTCATGTCCGGTCCGGCCTGGGAACGCACGCTGCTGATCTGGATCTACGACGAGCACGGCGGCTACTTCGACCACGTGCCGCCGCCGCCGGCCTTGCCGCCGGACGACGTGCCGCCCGACGCGCCTGGCGGGGATCACTACGACGGTTTCGCCAGGTACGGGTTCCGGGTGCCGTGCATCGTCATCTCGCCGTGGGCGCGGCCGGGCTACGTCTCGCACGCGATCTTCGACCACACCAGCATCTGCGCGCTGGCCGAGGCGAAGTGGAACCTGCCGGCCATGACCTACCGGGACGCTAACGCCAACCCGATGCTCGACTTGCTCGACCTGACCAGGCCGGCCTTCCGGATGCCGCCGCCGCTGACCAAGCCGCTTCTCGACGCGGATCCGCTCGGCGCGCTCGCCTGCGAGGTGCTCGGGCCGGGCACGATACCGCCGCCCGGCTCGGTCACGCCGCACTCGTGACGCGGGGAGCGCGCGTTTCCGGTCAGCCTGCCATGACGGTCGGCACCGCGCCGCCGGCTCGCGCCAGCACCGGCTCGACGTCCCCCGCGCCATGGTCGAGCTGGTAATCGAGGTTGATCGCGGCGTTGATCAGGGCGAGATGGCTGAAGGCCTGCGGGAAGTTGCCAAGCTGCTCGCCGGTCATGCCGATCTCCTCCGAGTACAGCCCGAGGTGGTTGGCGTAGGTCAGCATCTTCTCGAAGACGAGTTCGGCGTCGGTGAGCCGGCCGGAGCGGGCCAGCGCGTCCACGTACCAGAAGGTGCACAGCGAGAAGGTGCCCTCGTGACCGCTCAGGCCGTCCGGCGAGGCGCTCGGGTTGTAACGGTAGACCAGGCTGTCGGAGACAAGCTCGCGGTCCATCGCTTGCATGGTCTGCAGCCACATCGGGTCGTACGGCGAGATGAAGCCCATTAGCGGCATCATCAGCAGTGCCGAGTCGAGCACCTCGGTGTCGTAGTGCTGGGTGAAGGCATTGCGCGCGGGGTTCCAGCCGCGGGTCATGACCTGGCGGTAGATGGCGTCCCTGCTGGTGCGCCAGCGGTTGATGTCGGCGGGGCGGCCGCGGTTCTCGGCGATCCGGATCGCGCGGTCAAGCGCGACCCAGCACTGGACCCGGCCGTAGGTGAAGTTCTTGCGCCCGCCCCTGGTTTCCCAGATGCCCTCGTCGGGCTGGTCCCAGTGGTCGCAGACCCAGTCCATCATGTCGGCCACGGCGGTCCAGCCCTGGTAGGCGGGCTGCAGGCCGCGTGCGTCGATCTTGGCGACCGCGTCCATGGCCTCGCCGTAGATGTCCAGCTGAAGCTGGTCGGAGGCACCGTTGCCGATCCGGACCGGCCGGGACCCGCGCCACCCTTCGAAGTGGTCGAGGGTCTCCTCGGTGAGGTCGGAGCTGCCGTCCACCCGGTACATGATCTTCATCGGCGTGCTGCCGTTGCCGCCGCCATGCTCGACCACGCGGTCGCGCACCCACTGGCCGAACGCCGCCGCCTCTCCCGCGTAGCCGAGGCCGAGCAGGGCGTATACCGAGAACGACGCGTCCCTGATCCAGGTGTACCGGTAGTCCCAGTTCCGCTCTCCGCCGGTCAGCTCAGGCAGCCCGGCCGTGGGCGCCGCGACCAGGGCGCCGGTCGGTGCGTAGGTCATCAGCTTGAGCGTCATGGCCGACCGGGACACTATCTCCCGCCACCGGCCGCGGTACGTCGACTGATGGACCCAGTTCCGCCAGAACGCCGTGGTGTCGTCGATCATCTGCTGGAGCTCAGCGGGTGAGATCCGGCGAGGGCTGCCGCCCATCGACTCGAGCATGACGCCGGTGCTCTCGCCCTCGCGCAGGGTCCTGGTGACGCGGAGGTCGTCGCCGAGCCGCTCGATGCCCAGCCCCTGGTCGGCAAGCGAGCCCTGCCGCTCGCCGACCGCGTGCAGGGTGAGGTGCATGGCGCCGGAACGGAACACCATGCCGTCCTCGGCGATGTCCAGCGTGTGCCGGGCACGGCCGTAGTCGAATCGCGGCTTGACCTCGGCCGCGAAGGTCATGGTGCCGCGGACCACCTTGATCTGCCGGACCAGCCGGTGCCGGTCGGTGGCCCGAGTACCGGCGACCGGCATGAAGTCGGTGACCTCGCCGACCCCGTCCTCGGTCATGAACCGGGTGATCAGCATGGCGGTGTCCGGGAAGTACAGCTGCTTGCTGACGTAGTCCTGCCGGTCCGGAGCAATCCGGCAGTAGCCGCCATTGTCGGCGTCGAGCAGCGACGCGAACACGCTCGGCGAGTCGAACCTTGGGCAGCAGAACCAGTCCACCGTCCCGTCGGTGGTGACGAGCGCCGCCGTCTGCAGGTCGCCGATCAGTCCGTGGTCGCTGATGTTCGGGTAACGGTTCACCGTCATCGTCCTCTCCGCAGGGCTGGCCGAAACAGCGGACGGCCGGGGCAGGCGGGCCTGGCTCGCGACCTCCACCATCGACGCCGAGGAGGCGTCCGCGCACCACCCGGTCCGGGTGATCGCCCGGCCGTGCCCCCTCGGCAGCGGTCCGCGGGCCAGGCCGATCTCACCTGGTCCGGACGATGCCGGACCGCCTTCCGCCGCCCTACGGTGCCAGCATGCGCACGCATCTTGTTCCGGCTGGTCCGATGGCCGCGCCGCCGGAGAGCCTGGTCACGCCGGTGCCGGTTGCCCCGAGGCCGGTCGCCCAGCTCGACCCGGTGATCGGTCATGAGCGGCACGCGCGGCTGATCGCGGCCGCGGAGGCATTCAGGCAGCGGATGGCCGGGCGCACCGTCTGGAACGTCAGCTCGACGGCCGTCGGCGGCGGGGTCGCCGAGATGCTCCAGGTGCTCTGCGGCTATGCCGCCGACCTCGACATCGCGAACCGCTGGCGGGTGATCACCGGGGACGCCGAGTTTTTCGTGCTTACCAAGCGGCTGCACAACCAGATCCACGGCGAGGTGGCCGACGGGCCGCTGACCGCCGGCGAGTCCGGCCGGTACGCCCGCATGCTCGCCGCCAACGCGGTTGAGCTGATCGACCAGGTCCGCCCCGGGGACCTCGTCCTGCTGCACGACCCGCAGACCGCGGGGCTGACCGCCGCGCTGGCGGAGGCCGGCGCGCTCGTAGCCTGGCGCTGCCACATCGGCGTGGACTGGGACAACGACGCCACCAGGGCGGCGTGGGACTTCCTGCGGCCGCACCTGGCGCCGGCCAGGGGATTCGTGTTCTCCCGCCGGGAGTACGTGCCGTCGTGGATTCCCGGTGCGAAGGTCACGGTGATCCCGCCGTCCATCGACCCGTTTTCACCCAAGAACCAGCAGCTCAGCGGCGCCGCTGTCGGCGCGATCCTGGCCACGATCGGGGTGCTCGACGCCACCGCGCCGGTGCGGCCTGCGTCCTTCGCCAGACGCGACGGCAGCCTCGGCGTGGTGACCAGGCAGGCCGCGATCACCGGGGACGGCCGTCCCAAGCCTGACGACCCGCTGATCGTCCAGATCTCCCGCTGGGACAGGCTCAAGGACATGGCCGGGGTCATGCGCGGCTTCGCCGACCACGTCGCGCCGCGATCCGACGGCTTCCTGCTGCTCGTGGGCCCGGCCGTCAGCGGCGTCACGGACGATCCCGAAGGCGCCGCGGTGTACGGTGACTGCCTGCTTGAGTGGCGCGCTCTGCCGGCCGCGGTGCGGGACCGGATACTGCTGGTGACGCTCCCGCTTGACGACGCGGACGAGAACGCCGTCATGGTCAACGCGATCCAGCGGCACGCGGCCGTCGTCGTGCAGAAGAGCCTCGCCGAGGGCTTCGGGCTCACGGTCGCCGAAGGCATGTGGAAGGGCCGTCCCGTGATCGGCTCGGCGGTAGGCGGGATCATCGACCAGATCGCGCCGGGCACCGGCATCCTGCTGCCCGATCCCCGCGACCTCGCCGCGTTCGGCGCGGCCGTGCGGCGCCTCGTCGGCGACCCGGGCGAGGCGGACCGGATGGGCCGCGCCGCGCATGCCCACATCAGCGAGCACTACGTCGGCGACGTGCACCTGCTCCGCTACGAGCGAATGTTCAGCGCGATGATCGCCGGCCGCAGCCGGGGACAGGCCTGACGGGGCCTGGCGGCACCCCGGGCGAGCATCCGGGCGGCCAGCGCCGGGTCGCGATTAGGCGAACGCGGCCGGCGGCGGCGCTGGCGACGCCTCGGCAGCGGCGTCGGTGATCGGCCGGCTGCCAGCGATGAAGCGGTCGAGCGCGTCGCCGGCCACCAGCCGCGCCGGGAACGGGTCCGCCGCCGTCAGCCTGACCAGGCCGTCCAGCGGCAGTTCCCGGCGTGCCGCGGCGACGACCAGGTTGCCGAACCTGCGGCCGCGCAGCACGGCAGGCTCGGCGATCACGCATACATGCCGGAACACGCCGCGCACCGCGGCCACCCTGGCCCGCGCATGGGCGAGCGGCGGCCCGTCACCGATGTTCGCGGCGAAGATGCCCGATGCCGTCAGCGCCCTGGCCGCATCGGCGGTGAACTCCGCCGACGTCACGTGCGCGGGCGTCCGTGCCGCCAGGAACACGTCGGCGACGATCAGGTCAAAGCGGGCGCCCCCGAGTCCGGCGAGCGCAGCGCGGGCATCGGCCACGCGCACCTCGATCCGGCCCTGCCCGCCCGGCCCTGGCCCTGCTGGGCCGAACGGCAGCCGCCGGCCGACCAGGGCAGCCACCCGTTCGTCCGCCTCGATCGCGAGCTGAACCGAGCCTGGCCTGGTGGCCGCCACGTAGCGCGCGAGCGTCAGGGCGCCGCCGCCGAGGTGCAGCACCCGCAGCGGCTGACCGGGCGGCGCCGCCAGGTCGGCCAGGTGGCCGAGCCGCCGCATGTACTCGAGCTCCAGATGCCGCGGGTCGTCCAGGTCGACATGCGACTGCGGCACCCCGCCGGCCAGCAGCATCCATCCGCCGGGCCGGTCCAGGTCGCCGAGCAGCTCGATCCGGTCGTCCGCCTCCTGCGGCGGGCCGGCCGGATCAGCAGCGCCGGCCCGGTCATCGGTCATGACCACATTGTCCGGCACGGCGCTAAGCTTGGCCGCGGCCGCACGCTGGATCCACCGGGGGTGACCGCACGGATGCTGACCGACGGCAAGCACGGCACGGCCGACCCCGGCCGCCTGCCAGGCGAGTCCGAGCGGCGCTGGCTCGACCTCGCGACCATCGATCGCAGCGTGCTCGACCTGCGCCCGGACTACACCGCGGTGCTCATTGTCGCGGATGGCTTGCGGCCCGGGCGGTCGGATCGGGCCGCCGACGCGCTGCTGCGGGCCGCCGAGGACTTCGCCGCGACCGCCCTCGCTGGCCGGCCGCCGGAGGAAATCGGCCAGATCGCGGCGTGGCGCGACGCGTACCGCTCGTTCGGGGCGAAGCCGCAGCGGACCCGGCCGAGCGTGGAAGCACTGCTTCGCCGGGCCAGCAGCGGCCTGCCGAGAATCGACCGGATCACCGACGTCTACAACGCGGTGTCGGTCAGGCACCTGCTGCCCGTGGGCGGCGAGGATCTCGCCGCCTACCGCGGTCCGGCCCGGCTGGCACGCGCCGACGGGAGCGAGCCGTTCGACACGACCAGCGACGGACGCGAGGTGACCGAGCATCCCGAACCCGGCGAGGTGATCTGGCGGGACGACGCCGGGGTGACCTGCCGCCGCTGGAACTGGCGGCAGTGCGCCCGCACCAGGATCACCGGCTCGACGGTCAGCGCCTTGTTCATACTCGACGGGCTCGGCGCACTCGGACAGGATGCGCTCATGGCGGCGGCCGACGACCTGGCCGGCCAGCTCGCCGCGCTGCACCCCGGAGCCCGTACGCAGCGGCGCCAGCTCGGGCCGCGCTGAGCGGCTACGCCGACGGCACGATGACGACGGGGCAGGCCGAGTGATGGGCGATCTGCCCGGACACCGAGCCGATCAGCAGGCTCGCGAATCCGCCGGAGCCGCGGCGGCCCACCACGATCAGGTCCGCGCCGTGCGAGGCCTCGACCAGCGCCTGGGCGGGAAACCCGACGAACGCCTTGACCGTGACCGATGCGGGCTGGGCACCGCCGATCTCAGCGGCGGCAGCAGCGACGGCCTGTTCCGCTGCCTCGCGGGCACGCTGCACGGAAGCGTCGCCGTCGGGCACGCTGAGCGGGTGGCCGGTCCACGGGCTGGCCATGGCCGGGACGACCGCGAGAACAGTGACCGTGGTATGCCGGGCCGCGGCCTCGCGCATGGCCCAGTCCACCGCACGATGCGCGTGATCCGACCCGTCGGTGCCGACAACGATTCCGGTCATTTCATCTCCTCGATGCGATCAAATCCCGTCCCGTTCCGCCATCGGCGGGCGGGTTAAGCTATCCGGGTTGATTTCGCCACAAGTCTCGCACATCCGGCTAGCCAAATGGCGAGTAGCCGCGCGCTGCCTGGGTAGCAAGTCCGGGCTGACCGTGCGCCAGCGGCCACCGGCCGGCCGCACGGCGGGCGGCCCGGGCGGCGGGCGGGACGACGCGGGCGGGACGTGCGGGACGTGCGGGCGGAAGGTAGCTAACGTGGCAGTGGACGCGGGCGCGCAGATCACCGATCTGGCCCTCAGTGACCATGCCTGCCTGACCTTCGGTGAGCCGGAGGAACTCTTCGACCTCACCGCGGGCTTCGTCCGCGATGGGCTGGCGGACGGGCTGAAGGTCGTCTGGCTGACCGACGCCGCTCCGGCGCGCGCGCTGTCCGAACTGGCCAGCCGCGGCGTGGCGGTAGCGCCGGCGGCGGCGGCCGGGCAGATGGTCGCGGCGGCGTGCGACGGCCACGTGCTGTCCGAGCAGGCATTCACCGCCGATCACGCGATCGAGTGGCTCAGCCGCCAGATGGCCGCGTTCCGGCGTGAGGGCTTCACCGGGCTCCGCGTCGCGATGGACATGAGCTGGGCCTTGCGGCCGATCGCCGGGGTCGAGCAGCTGATCGGCTTCGAAGAAGCGGCCGCGGCGATGCTCGGCACCGTTTCGGTGTCGATGCTGTGTCACTACGACAGGGAGCGGTTCGACCCGGTCACGCTGGCATCGGTGACCGCCATGCACACCTGCTCGGTCACGGCAGCCACCTATTACGCGGACGCGGTGCTGCGGATCTGCCGCCAGTACGCTCCACCAGGAATCAGGCTCGCCGGGGAGATCGACTACCGCGCGGAGGAGTCGCTGGCCATCGCGCTGGCCGACGCGATCCGGATCGACGGCGATGTCACCGTCAACATGGCCGATCTGACCTTCATCGACGCATCCTGCATGCGCATGATCGTCAACGCGGCACGCAGCATCGCCGTCCGGAGAAAGGTCATGCTCCGCTGCCCGCCCGGCATCGCCGGCCGGTTCGCGCTCGTTGGCGTCGCGGATGTCCCGGCGATCAGCCTGGTGACCGTTCGTGACCGATGAGGCCGGGCTTCCGGCGCCGCGCAGCCGCAGCAGATCAGACTCCGGAGCCGCACCTCCCGGCGACGGCGGCAGTGCCGCCGAGCTGGCTCGGCCGATCCTTGACCTGGAACTCGCCGACGACGCGCTGTACCAGCTGCGAGCGGCTGTCATCGCGCACGCCATCGCGGCGGGCCTGCCACAGCGTCGTGCCGACGACCTGGTGATCGCCATCCACGAGCTTGCCGCGAACGTCATCAGGCACGCGGGCGGCCGAGGGCGGCTGCGCATGTGGCAGCAGAATCTGAGCGTCTACTGCGAGGTCACCGACGACGGCGGGCCCCCCGGGGGTCTGGCCGGGCCCTGCCGGACCTCAGGCCAGGCTACGGACATCCAGGTCTGGCCGATCGAACCAGGCCACGGGCTCTGGCTCGTTCGGCAGCTCGCGGACCAGATGCTGCTGCGCCCTGGCCCGGCCGGCGGCTGCGCTACCGTCCGCTTCGCGCTCCGCTCGGCGACACCGACGGAGTTCCAGCTGTCCGGGCAGGCACGCCATGGCTGCATGGTGGTCGCCATGGCCGGGCGGCTCGACTGGAACTCGGCCAGGCAGCTGACCGACGCCGTCGACGACCTGCTGGCCGCCGATCAGGCGGTCCGGCTGGTGCTCGACCTCGGCGGCCTGACCTCGTGCGATGCCTTCGGGCTTGCGGCGCTGCTGCGCGTCGCCGAAGGCGTCGGCGCGCACCCGGCGGCTGACGTCATGCTCGCGGACCTGCCCAGCCACCTCGCCGGGCCGCTGGAGACCGCCGGCCTGACCCGCCGTTTCCGGATCGCGGACACGGCCGAGAGCGCGATCAGCCAGTTCCGCTGACCGACCGGACGGCTCCCCGGCCGGCGCACCGCCGTTACGCGTAACATGGTGCGGTGGCCGACCGGAGACACTGCGACCAGTGCGGCATCGAATTCGAGCCGCGGCGGGAGCACGCGCGCTTCTGCTCGGCCCGCTGCCGGGTCGCCTGGAGCCGCGCTAACGTCAGCGACGCGGCCGACGAGCTGAGCCCGCTTCGATGGTCCATCACGGCGATGAACGAGGCCGCGGGCCGGCTGACCGCGCTGCGAGCCGGCGACCGGTCCCGCGGGTTCACCGTCGCGGGCGAGGCGGTCTGGTGGGTCACCATCGTCGACGCCACCATGCTGCGCCACCACCCGGACACCTACGACAGCGTGCTGGCCGGCCACGCCAGCGCCGAGCGCTCGCGGATCGAGGGCACCCTCGGCGGACTCAGGTTCGTGCGCAACCGGATGGGGCAGGACACCGATCCCGCCGAGTTCGTCAGCGCCGGCCTGGTCCGGCCGGGTGGCGGCGCCGACGACAGCCGGATGGCGGACTGGACCTGGCGGCCGATGCCTGCCCCCGTGCTCGTGACGCTGACCCCGCGCGGCCAGGCATGGGAGATGACGAGGTACCGGGCATACCAGAGGTACCTGGCCGACCACTCGCTCGGCGAGACATTCGGCCGCGCCGCCAGGTTCCTGAACCTGATCGCCGCCAACGCGACGCCGCTCGCCTCGGCCGCCGCCCGGTAGCGGCCCGAGCCGGCCCGGCGGATCGCGGCGAGCGCACTTACGCCGACCGCGAAAGCGGCTCGCCGGGTGGCTGGCCGCTCGTTACCGTGAGGTGGTCAGCGGTCGTCGCGATCCGCCGTCCCGGCCGGGTCACGTGCCACGGCCGCTATGTTCGGCGGACTCGCGGGTCTCGGTCACGGCAGGAGGCGAGCGGCGATGGTCGACCCGAATGCCGTGATCGGCATGCCGGATCATGACCGGTCATCCAGGCCGCTGCTGCGGATCATGCTCGGCGAGGTGTTGCGCCGCGCACGCCTGGATCAGGGCAGGACGCTGGCGGACGTCGCCAGGAACGCGAAGGTATCGATGCCGTACCTGTCGGAGGTCGAGCGCGGGCGCAAGGAGGCGTCGTCGGAGATCCTGGCCGCGATCTGTGACGCACTGCGAATCGACTTGGCCGACGTGCTCGCCATGGTCGGCGACGACCTGGCCCGCGAGCGCGGGCGCGGTGCCAGGGTGGTACCGCTCGACAGCTTGGTCATCGACCTCCGCCAGGCCGGCGATGCCGGGCCGGCACCGCAGCCAGCACCTGGCGACGCCCAGTGCCTGCTGGCGGCATGATCAGCTTCGTCCGG
>Ga0335078_10010036_pt1 | contig 14016 bp, 11 predicted proteins | sample Lox_Sample_32_FD_206711 | JGI IMG/M metagenome (GOLD analysis project Ga0335078, IMG submission 206711) | Soil microbial communities from Loxahatchee National Wildlife Refuge, Florida, United States - Lox_Sample_3.2 | ecosystem: Environmental > Terrestrial > Soil > Wetlands | place: USA...
ACGATCTTCCTGACCTTCGGCGCCGGCGTGCTCGTGCAGACCACGACCACGAGCTGGCCGCCCCGCCGCCTGCTTGCCGCCGGGATCGCGCCGATGATCGCCGGCCTTTGCCTGCTGGTCGTCTCAGCATGGACATCGCCGCCCAGCCTCGCGTTGTTCCTGGCCGGCGGAATCGTCGCCGGCACCGGTATTGGCGCGATCATTCGCGGCAGCCTAACCGTGGTGATCTCCACCGCCGCCCCGGACGATCGGGCCGGCGCCCTGGCGACGTTCTTCACCGCCGGCTACGCCGGCGTGTCGCTGCCCGTCGTCGGGGTCGGGATCATACTGCAGCACCTCAGTCCCCGGCTGACGCTGCTGATCTTCGCCGTGGCCGTCGGCCTCGTCATCCTGGCCGCCGCCCCCATCCTTATCCGGCCGCAGAAAACAGCAGCGCCCCGCGCGGCCGGGCCGGACCAGCTAGCCCGCACAACGGAAACGACGCTCGCCGACACGGCGCAGGCCAAATGCATGGACGAGCTGTGCACGGCACATGGCATGCCGACATCGACACCGATGAATTGCTCACACGACTAACGGAAAGGAACGCCTGAGATGGCTATGACAGCAGGCGATAGCGTAGCAGGCCGCACCCGGACCGCCCTGGTGACTGGCGGGACGGGAGGCATGGGGCGGGTTATCGCCGCCAGTTTGGCAGCCGACGGGTTTGACGTCGCCGTGGCTTATGTCGGCGAAATGGACCTGGCCGACGCGACGGTCAGCGAGATCAAGGCGCATGGCCGCAGTGGCGCGGCATTCGCGGCGGACATCGCCGACGAGGGGGCGGTATCTGCTCTTTTCGACGCCATAGATGACCGCTTCGGGCGGCTCGACGTCGTCGTCCATACCGCCGGGATCAATCACCCCATCCCCCTCATCGACCTTGACCTGGCTGACTTCGACGCGATCCACAGGATCAACGTGCGAGGCACGTTCGTCGTCGACCAGCAGGCCGCGCGGCGGGTTCGTGACGGCGGCTCGATCGTCAACATCTCGTCGAGCATGGTGCGGTTCGCGCCACCGGGTCTGAGCGCCTACGCGGCGTCCAAAGCCGCCGTCGACGCACTCACCCGCATCCTCGCGAAGGAGCTGCGCGGCCGCGACATCACGATCAACGCGGTCGCGCCGGGTCCCACCGCCACCGAGGCGTTCCTGCACAGCACCCCGGCCGACGAGCAGGAACAGCTGGCCGCCTTGCCGCCGCTCGGCCGTCTCGGCACTCCCGACGACGTCGCCGGCGTCGTGTCATTCCTGGTCGGGCCGACCGGGCGATGGGTCAACGGCCAGGTGGTCTACGCCAACGGCGGATTCGTCTGACCGGCCCGTCCGACACCGATAGGGATGGAATAGGCATGTTGCTTAAAGGTAAGTCCATCGTCGTCACCGGCGGCAGCAGCGGCATCGGCAAGGCGATCGTCCTCGCCGCCGCCGCAGAAGGCGCCAACGTCGTGGTCGACTACCGTATGCACCCGGACTACGCAGCCGAGGTCGTAGCCGCCGCCGGACGGGCTGGCGGCCGCGCGGTAGGAGTGGAAGCCGACGTCTCGCGCACCGAAGACCTGCGCCGGGTTATCCGGGCTGCCGTTGAGAATTTCGGCCGGCTCGATGTTCTGGTCAGCAACGCGGGTATCGAAACCCGCACGTCGCTGCTCGCGACCAGCGAGGCCGACTTCGACAAGGTGCTGGCGGTAAACCTCAAGAGCGCGTTCTTCGGCGCCCAGTTCGCGGCCCAGCAGTTGGTGGCACAACGCAGCAGCGGGCTGATCGTGACGATCTCGTCCACCCACGAGGACTGGCCCATGCCCGGCAACATCGCCTACTGCGTCTCGAAGGGCGGCGTGAAGATGCTCACCCGCACGGCGGGCGTCGAACTGGGGTCACTCGGGATCCGGTTCGTCAACATCGCGCCGGGGGCGGTGAGCACCCCGATCAACGCCGTCACCGAGATGGACCCGGAACTGGTCAAGCAGCTGAATGAGGCGATCCCGCTTGGCCGGATCGCCCAGGCCGCCGAGATCGCTGACGTGGTGGTGTTTCTCGCCTCGGACAGGGCCGGGTACGTCAACGCCACCACGGTCACCGTCGACGGCGGCCTGTCGCAGTCGAGCGTGGGACTGTGACCACCATGCCCGCCCCAGCGGGGAATGACCACTACGACGTCCTCGTCGTCGGCAGCGGACCGGGGGGCGCGACCACCGCGGCGCGCGTGGCCGAAACGGGCAGGCGCGTGCTGCTGCTCGAACGCGGTGACTTCCTCCCGCGGGAACGCGACAACTGGAGCTCGCAGGCTGTCTTCGGCGATGCGAAATACACCGCGGACGAGACCTTCTACGACCTGCACGACCGGCCCTTCCGGCCCGAGCTGCACTACTACGTGGGCGGCAACTCGAAGGTGTACGGCGCGGCGCTTTTCCGGCTGCTGCCCGCAGACTTCGGCGAGGTCCAGCATCCGAACGGTGTCGCGCCGGCCTGGCCGCTGAGCTACGGCGACATGGAGCCGTACTACGTCCGAGCCGAGCACCTGTTCTGGGTGCACGGCCAGCACGGCGAGGACCCGTTCGCTGGCTTCTGGAGCCGGGACTACGCATACCCGCCCGTGCAGCACGAGCCTCATATTCAGCAGCTGTCCGATGGTTTGGCGAAACTTGGCCTGCACCCGTTTCACCTGCCGCTGGGCGTGCAGCTCACCCAAGACGCTCACGGCCGGGCTACCACCGCTTCCGGATGCATACGGTGCGACCGCGTTGACGGGTTCCCCTGCCTGCTCGGCGCCAAGGCCGACGCCGAATGGGCCGTGGTCCGCCCGGCCCTGGCCGCGCATCCCAACCTGGCATTGATGACGAGAACGACTGTCGAGCGCCTGATTACGGACAGCAGCGGCCGCTCTGTTAGTGGCGTAGCCGTCACGCTCCCCGACGGCTCCCCGCACGCGTTCACCGCAGACATCGTCGTGCTGTCCGCAGGAGCCATCCTTTCGGCCGCCCTGCTCCTGAAATCAGCAAACGACAAGCATCCACAAGGTCTGGCGAACTCGTCCGATATGGTCGGCCGGAACTACATGCGGCACAACAATCTTGCCCTCATCGCATTTTCACGCGAACCCAACCCGACAGTCTTCCAGAAAACGCTGGCCCTCAACGACTTCTACCATCCCGGCGAGTACTGGCAATACCCCATGGGCAACATCCAGATGCTCGGCAAGTCCGATGACTGGCAGATCAAGGGAGCCGCACCACGCGGACTCGGGTGGGCTCCGTCGGCCCCGTACGGCGAGGTCGCGAAGCACTCGATCGACTTCTGGCTGTCCAGCGAGGACCTCCCCCTCCCAGACAGCAGAATCACGCTCCGGCGTGACGGCGCGATCAGGCTGGCTCTACAGCCCGGCAACAACACCGAAGGCCTCACCCGCCTCCGCACGACCTTCCAGGGCATGCTGGGCAAGCTCGGCATGGTGAACATGACGTCCGTGCGCAGCCTCTACCTCCACAAGGCCTTCGACGCCGCCGCCACCGCCCACCAGGCCGGCACGGCACGCTTCGGAACCGAGCCAGCCACTTCGGTCCTCGACGTGCACTGCAAGGCCCACGATCTCGACAACCTCTACGTGGTGGACGGCAGCTTCATGCCCTCGATCGGTGCGGTCAACCCCACGCTGACGATCATCGCGAACGCGCTCCGGGTGGGCGATCACATTACCGAGCGCATCGGAACCACCCGCCACGCGCAGCCCGGCACTATCCCCGTGCAGTCCTGGCCCACCACACACACCCCTTGAGAGATCTCGCCATGCCGAAAATCGAGGACTACGCCCTGCTGGGAGACCTGCACACAGCCGCTCTTGTGAGCACCACGGGGTCGATCAACTGGCTCTGCCTGCCCCGTTTCGATTCACCCGCCGCGTTCGCCGCACTCCTGGACACTGACGAGGCGGGACATTGGACGCTCGCCCCCACGGCCGCGAGCAAATGCACAATCCGCCGGTACGTCGGGCACACCCTGGTGCTCGAGACGGACTGGGAAACCGCTGACGGCGCCGTACGGGTCATCGACTTCATGCCACCGCGGGCGGACACGCCGCACCTTGTTCGCATCGCGGTGGGCCTGAGGGGCGAAGTGGCGATGCGATCGACACTACGCCTGCGGTTCGACTACGGCCGGGAAGTCCCGTGGGTCCGGCACGTTGGCCGCGAAGTCCAGGCCATCGCCGGGCCCAACCGCGTCCGGCTGATGTCCGCAGTTGCCCCACACGGCCAAGATGGGGAGACGTGCGCGGATTTCACCGTGCGGGCGGGCGACCGGGTTTCCTTCGTCATGTCGTGGGCGCCCAGCTACCAGCCTGAGATGCCGTATGTGGACGCCGAGCAGGCCCTAACGGCGACGAAGGACTTCTGGACCGAGTGGTCCTCGCATGCCGCCTACCAGGCCGGGCCGTACAACGACGCCGTCGACCGGTCGATCATCACCCTGAAGGCCCTGACCTACGCACCGACCGGCGGGATCGTCGCTGCCGCGACCACGTCGCTGCCGGAGGAACTCGGCGGGGTGCGCAACTGGGATTACCGGTACTGCTGGCTTCGCGACGCTACCTACGCGCTGCAGGCGCTGCTCGCGGCCGGGTTCCGGCGCGAAGCAGGGGCCTGGCGCGACTGGCTGCTGCGCGCCATAGCGGGTCAGCCGGAGGCGCTGCAGATCCTGTACAGCATTGACGGTGCGCGGCGGCTGCCCGAGGCTGAGCTGCTCTGGCTCGCCGGTTACGAAGGGAGCAGGCCGGTCCGCACCGGCAACGCCGCGTCCAGTCAGGTCCAGCTCGACGTCTGGGGTGAGACCCTGGACGCCCTGTTCCTGGCCCGGCAGGCCGGTCTGCCGGCCGATCCGGACGCGTGGGCATTGCAGGTCGCCCTAATGAACCATCTCGAATCAGCCTGGCACGAGCCGGACAACGGATTGTGGGAGGTACGCGGCGACCGGCAGCACTTCACCCACTCCAAGGTCATGGCCTGGGTCGCCGCCGACCGGATGGCTCGGTCGGTCCGCAAGTACGGCCTTCCCGGCCCGGTCCAGAGCTGGGAACAGCTCCGTGATCAGATCCATCACGATGTCGTCACCCACGCCTTCGACGCCGGACGCAATACTTTCACGCAGGCCTATGGGTCCACCGCGCTAGACGCCAGCCTGCTGCTGATCCCGCGGGCCGGCTTCCTCCCCGCCACGGACCCGCGGGTGCTGGGCACCATCGCTGCGGTCCGCCGCGAACTGTGCGAAGGCGGCCTCGTCCGGCGTTATCAGACAACCGAGACCGACGACGGCGTCAAAGGCAGCGAGGGCCTGTTCATCGCCTGCTCGTTTTGGCTGGTGGACGCGCTGTACGCGTCCGGGCAGCGGCGGGACGCAATCGACCAGTTCGAGCGCCTGCTCTTGCTGCGCAACGATGTCGGCCTGCTCAGCGAGGAATGGGACCCGGCCGGCCAGCGCCAGCTGGGCAACACCCCGCAGGCGTTCAGCCACTTCGGCCTGGTCGTCAGCGCCCTCCAGCTGCACATGAGGCACCCGGCCCGCAGCGACAACCCGATGTCACCATGACAGCGGGACCACAAACGGTGGTCGATCGGGTCACCTTGATCGTGTCGGACGTTGACCGGGCAGAAGAGGATTACGTCACGACGTTCGGGTGCTGCGTCGAACAGCGTAGCGACATCGAACGTTCGCTGACCGGCGTGCTGTGCGTCCGACAGGCGCACGGACGGCGCTCATTGTTGCGGCTGGGCCGCGAGCGGATCGAACTGCTGGAGTTCACGGACTCGGCAGGGCGCCCGTACCCACCTGACAGCACGAGCACCGATCTTTGGTTTCAGCACATGGCGATCGTCGTGAACGACATGACACACGCGTACCAGCGGGTCATGGCAAAGCGGCGGTTCCGGCCCATCAGCCGCAATGGCCCGGTACGGCTGCCGGACAGCTCAGGAGGAGTGACTGCGTTCAAGTTTCGTGATCATGACGGTCACCCGCTGGAACTGTTCGCATTCCCGGAGGGACGTATCCCGGCAGCATGGCGCAACGCCAAAGGCACCGGTTCTTTTCTTGGCATCGATCACACCGCTATCGCGATCAGCCACACAGCCATCAGCACGAGATTCTTCGGGTCGGTCTTCGGGTTCGGCGCGGGAACTCGCACAGAGAACTGCGGGCCGGAACAAGCCGCTCTCGATGACGTCGAAGACGTCCACGTCACCGTCACTCAACTCGGGCCGGACCTGCCTGCACCACGGTTGGAACTGCTGCGCTACCACGTGGGCACGCGCCGGCCGATCCCTCCCGACACAGCCAGCAACGACATCCTCGCGACACACTGTGCGCTGCGGGTCGCGTCGCTGGACGTAACAGCTGCGGCGCTCGCATGCTGCGGCACTCCCGTGACCGATGACCACCTGATGACCCTGCGCGGGGGCATTCGCGCAGCCCTGGTATCAGGACCTGACGGGCATCGCTTCCTCGTGGAAGAGCGGCCAGCGGCCTAGACCTGCTCCGCGCCGAGCGTGACCACAGCATCGTTCCGTTTGGGAATATCCGCCTTGAGGATGCCAATTCGAGGGAAGAGTTGACCGGCAGGACCGTCGCTCGAAGAGCCGCCCTCTCATGCCGCCGGAATGGAGTAACCATGACAGAACCCGCGCCCCGCATCGACTTCGCCAATCTTCCCGCGCCCGAAGAAGGCATCCTGGTGACGCTGTTCATCACCGTCCGGAGTGTTGCGCGGTCTCGAGACTTCTACTCGCGTGTCCTGGGCGGCACGGTCGTCCTAGACGAGAATCCGTGCATCGTCAGGCTGTCCAACTCGTGGATACTCATGAACCCAGGCGGGCCACCCACTCCCGACAAGCCAGGCATCTCGGTGGTCGACTACCAGCCCGATGACACCACCTCGATTTTCCTGAACCTGCGAGTCGCCGATATCCAGGCCTGTTACGAGGCCTGGAAAGAGAAGGGGGCCGAGTTCGTCACGCCGCCCATCGACCGCGAAGCCGAGATCCGCTGCTACATGCGCGACCCGGACGGATATCTCATCGAAGTCGGCCAGGTCACCGGCCTGCTGCACGGCAAGCTTGCCGCGAAGCGCCCGGAAGACCTCCCTGGCTGAGCCCTGTCACCGTGCACGGCCGCCCTGGGCCCCCACGTCCACCAGATCATGCTCGGCACCCTGAGGCAGCCGAGGCCACCGAGCAGATCGGGAAGTTCCCGCGGGCCCGGGTTCGCCAACCAGCCAGTCCATAGACAGCAGGCTTCCTGGCGCCCCGGCCCGTCCCTTAGCTGCGTAACGCCCGGGGAGCTTGCTGATCACCCCATGGGCGCCCGCCGAAAGGCCCACCGACCAGGATGATCTGTGCGGATACCAGCATCTAGATGCCGAGTATTGGCTCGGCAGATATTCAGAGCGTCGTGAACTCATGAAGCGTCACCAGGAATCTCACCCTGGGTGATGGAAATAGCTTGCCATGGTTGACCCTCTGCTTGAGGGGCAAGAGCCGGCTTGAAACGGCGGATTCAGCACACTGCCCGCTGGCCGCCGGGCAAGCGGCACTGGGCCCTCCCCAAGGCGTTCTTCCTGCTCAGTGGCCCGGATCCCGGCCACAAGACCTGGGACCTGTGCGCCGCCGCGCGTGAGGCCAAGACCCAACTCGAACGCGTGTGCCGCATCTCAAGCGGTCCCGGTTGCTGTACTTCGCTGCTGTACTCTCGGACCCGGCTGTTCAAATTTGGCTTCTGACCAGGTGGAGCTAAGGGGACTCGAACCCCTGACCCCTGCTTGCAAACAACAGGCAACACGTCCACCTACGTCCATCCCCGCAGCTCACCGTCCCGGAGCGTCCACCTGGGTCCGCTCAGATCCAGGCCTGTTGCGGTACTTCCGTGCTGTACGGTTTACCGCTGCTCAGGACGTCAGCATTCCGCCTGCCATCGCTGGCCGACAGGCCTCACCGCAGCACGCGGATGAAGCATCGAGGGCCTGTCGCGCCGGCTAGGCGCTGGTCGGCGGTCAGCAGGTCACAGCCCAGCTCCTCGGCGAGCGCTACGTAGGCGGAGTCGTAGGCCGTGACATTCGCGCGAAGCTCGAAGGCCCGGCGCATGAACCTCAGCGTGGGATATCGCTCTAAATCGAGCTGCGCAAGATCGCCCACCGCCGCGGCGAACCGCTCGTCGGTGACCGTGCCCGCAAGCCACCGCTTGCGTAGCACCGAGACGGTCTCGACGTCCACCAAATCGGGGGCTGCGACATCACCCGCCCTACGGAACTCAGCCCGGGCACGCCTGCCGTCTCGCCCGTCATCCCCCACGACGTTGGCAAGGACCGACGCGTCGATGACGATCAATGCCGCTGCCGCTCTTCGGCAAGGTCATCGGCGGCCTGCTGCAAGCCGACCCGGCCACCGCTATGACTTTCGATGCGATCCAGCACCTCATCGACACTCGGCCGCTCCGCCAGCCGGCGCAGCTCCCCAGCGAGGTACTGTTGCAGCGACTGTCCACGCTGCTCAGCCCGGCGCTGCAGGGCGGTGTGCACATCCTCGGGAACATCCCGCACGAGCACGTTTGGCATGCTTACATTATGCTATCAACCGTCGTGGTGTGCAACCAGCTGGCGGACCGCAGGAGTGACCGACCGTAACCACAGCTAGCGCGATATCCGCCGATCTGGACGGTGGTCTGATCGTTGGCAATGTCCATCCGCGCCGCGCCGGAACGGCTATTCGGCGCGGAGGGCGGTGGTGGGTTTGGATGTGGCGGCCCAGGTGGCGGGGCCGAGGGCGCCGAGAATGGCTATGCCAAGCCCGGCCAGGGCTAGCAGCAGGAGGTCGGTGGCGCCGAGGACATGGACGAAGCTGGCGGGGAGCACCATGCTGATGCTGGCGGCGAGGTCCCGGACGAGGACGTCTTGGGTGATCAGGCCGGCGGGCAGGGCGATGACGGCGGCGGCGATCGTGGGTGCGGCGATCCAGCAGATGACCATGGCGAGGGTCTGCCAGGGGGTCATCCCGACCGCTTTGAACACCCCTAGGTCGTGGACGCGTTCGCGGGTGGCCATGAGCACGGAGTTGAGGACGCCGAGCCCGGCCAGAGCGGCCACCAGCAGCGCCAGCAGGTGGAAGAAGGACGTGTCGATCTGCCCGGCGATCGAGGGCCCGGCGGGCAAGGAGGCGATGTAGCCGGGTCCGAGAGCCCGGTTCAGCGCGCTGATGTAGCTTGCGGTGCTGGTGCCTGGGTTGAGCGCGATGTCGTAGTGGCTGACGGCCAGGCCGGCGGCGGCGCCGCCGAGGGCCGGCCAGCTGGTGAACAGGCCGGCCCCGCCGCCGGGGGTGAACACCTCGCCGGCGATCCGCACGGTGACCGGCTTGCCGTTGACGGTCAAAGTGATGCTGTCGCCGACCGCCTGGCCGGTGGCGGTCAGGAAGCCCGCGCTGGCATCCACTTCGTGTGGGCCGTGATACCAGCGCCCGGTGATCATGTTCCAGCCCAGCCAGGCGGAGTCGCCGTCGTAGGCGCGGACCTCGAACGGCAGGGCGGGCTGGCTGGGCATCCCGACGGTCACCGAGGATGCCAGGCGTGGTGCGTTCGGTATGCGCAGCGCGGGTCTTAGGTCGGTCTCGGCGACGTAGCGGAGCGTTCCGGGCTGGGCGCGCACCGCGGTCAGGATCTTGGCGTTCTGGCTGGGGGTGAGCGTGTACAGGTGCCCGCCGCGGTATCCGGCCTGCACCTGTCCCATGCCGGCGACCGAGCTGTGGTTGATCTTGTGGATGGAGGCGTTCAGGCTCGCGGCCAGCACCACCCCGGCCAGGCCAAAGGTGAGGGCGGCGAGGGTGACCGCTGAGCGGGCGGGACGGGAGAACGGGGCCGCCAGCCCGATCGTCACCGGCCGGGGCAGCGCCAGCCGTCCGGCCAGCCGGTGCGGGGCATACCCGCGCCCGGCCCGCGGCGCCTGCCCGGCGGTGATCGCCGTCACCGCGCTCAGCCGCCCCGCGTGCATCGCGGGCACCGCTGCCGCCAGCCCGGTCAGCGCGAGCAGGCCGAGGGGGACGGTGAGGTTGATCCAGGCCGGGACGGACAGGTGCTCACCGTCGATGGGATACAACCCGATGACTGGCAGTACCTGCCAGCTGCCCAGGATGGTCCCGGCGATGGCCCCGGCCAGTGCCGGGACGCCGATCTGGGCCAGGTAGGCGGCGGTGACCTGGGCCGGGGTGAACCCGATGGACTTGAGCACGCCGATCCGCCGGTAGGAGGCGATCACCGCGGCGGACACCACGTTGGCGGTGACCAGCACGGCCAGCACCAGGCCCAGGACCGCGAACGCCAGCACGAACGGCGTGTTAACGTTCGGCTGGCTGTTGAGCTGCATAGCGGGCAGCCACGACTGGGAGCCGGCGATCGCCCCGGCGGGCAGGACACGCCTGATCTCGGCGAGGCCGGCGTTGATCTGCGCGGCGTTGGCCGCGCTGGTGAAGGTGTAGAGCATCTGCTCCTGGGCGGGAGTCCCGCTGGCCCGCAGCGCGGGGATCTGGCTGGGGGACACCCAGGCGTCCCCGTAGGACACGCTCCCGGGGTCGGCGTAGCCGACGATGGTCAGCTTCGGCCTGCCTGGCGCGCTGGTCACGGTGATCTTGCTGCCCAGCGGAAGCCGGACCTCGTCGGTGAGGGCCAGGGAGATCTCGCCGGGGCGGGCCGGCCACCGGCTGTGGCCGTGGGTGAGGGGGTCCATGATGGAGGGGTTGGCGACGACGCGGTCCAGCGGCCCCGACGGCGATGCCAGGCCCACCACCGTCAGGTGTAGCGGCGCCAGACCCCCGCCCGTGCCATGCCCCGGCGGCCCGCCAGGGGCAGCGCCGCGCCCTGCCTGCCGGCCTGGGGCAGGCCCGCCGGGCTGAGCGGAGGCGGTGCCGCCGCGCCCTGCCTGCTGGCCTGAGGCGGGGGCTGGCTCGGCGGGCTGAGCGGAAATCCCGCCGCCCGTGGCGAGGGTGATGCTGGTCTGCGGGTAAGGCCCGGCGGTTTGGGTCACTCCGGGCAGATGGCGGGTCCTGGCCAGCTCGGCGGCGGTGACCTTGGACGCGTTGATGGTCACGGCCAGGTCCGCGCAGTGCGTGACCGCGCACGTCGCATCGAACCCCTCGCTGGCGGTAGCGAGCAGGGCCAGGCCGAGCAGCGCCGCCGCCGACGAGGCCGCCAGCACCCCGAAGACAACCGCGGACTGTACCAGCCGCCGGACCGCCCCGGCCGAGGCCGCTTTCAGCACCGGTGCGGCGGTCACGGCCGCGCCCCGCTTCCCGGGTCCGCCCCGCTACGGTTCGCCGCCTGCCCGGCCGCTGGCATAGCCGCGCCCCCGGCCGTCGTTTCGGTGGCGGTGTCGCCGATGACCCGGCCGTCGGCCAGCCGGACCATGCGCCGAGCGTACTTGGCGGCCAGGTCGGGGTTATGGGTGACTAGGACCAGGGTCTGCCCGGCGGCGTTGAGGTCCAGCAGCAGCTGGCCGATCTCCTCCCCGGTGGCGGTGTCGACCGCCCCGGTCGGCTCATCGGCCAGCAGCACCGCCGGTCTGTTGACCAGGGCGCGGGCGATTCCCACCCGCTGGCGCTCACCTCCGGACAGCCTGGCTGGGTAGGTATCGCGGTACTTGGCGATCCCGAGCTGGGCAAGCAGCTCACCGCAGCGGGCGCGAGCCTTGCGCCGCGGCATGCCGGCGAGCTGGGCTGGCAGCAGCACGTTGTCCGCGACGGTCAGGTCCTCCAGCAGGTTGAAGAACTGGAAGATCATCCCCACCTGGGTGCGCCGGTAGCGGGCCAGCTTCGTCTCGCTCAGGCTGCCGATCCGCTGCCCTCCGACGGTGATGATGCCGCCCGACGGCTTGTCCAGCCCGGCGATCAGGTTCAGCAGCGTGGACTTCCCGCTGCCGGAGGGACCCATCACCGCCACCGCCTCACCGGCCGCGACCTGCAAATTCACGTGGTCCAGGGCAGCAGGGCCGCCCGCCACGTACCGTTTGGACACCTCGCTCAGCCCGATCAGGTCCACCATGATCCCGTTGTACGGCCGGGCCGGTCACACCGCCGTCACAGGCTCTGTGACCACGTTGTGACCGCAGGCCGGGCATCCTGGTGACATAGGCCCAGGTCAGGGCGGGGTGTAAGGCCATCTCTCGCCCGGCGGGGAAGGTGTGATGATGAGGGTGCTAGTCGCCGAGGACCATGTGAAGCTGGCCCAGGCGGTGGCGGCGGGGTTGCGCCGCGAAGGCATGGCCGTGGACCTGGCCCTCGACGGGCAGCAGGCCCTCGACCACGCCCGCGTCACCGGCTACGACGTGATCGTCCTGGACCGCGACCTGCCCGAACTTCACGGCGACGAGGTCTGCCGTCAGCTGGCCGCAAGCGGGTGCGATAGCCGGATCCTGATGCTGACCGCCGCCGCCACGATCGAAGACCGGGTGGACGGCCTCGATCTCGGCGCCGACGACTACCTGCCCAAACCATTTGCCTTCGCCGAGCTGGTGGCCCGGATCCGCGCCCTGGCCAGGCGATCCCGGCCGCCCCTGCCGCCCCAGCTGGCCCACGGCGACCTGCGGCTTGACCCCGCGCACCGCGTCGCCACCCGGTCCGGCCGGCGGCTCGCGCTGACCCCTAAGGAGTTCGCCGTGCTGCAACTGCTGCTGGAGGCCCACGGTGCGGTGGTCCCGGCCGAGCAACTGCTGGAAAAGGCCTGGGACGAGATGGCCGACCCGTTCACCACCACCGTCAAGGCCACCATCCACCGGCTGCGCGCCAAACTCGGCGACCCCCCGGTCATCCAAACCATCGCCCAGGCCGGCTACCGGATCTGAGGCCCCCGATGCGCCCACACCTTTACCCACGCCCCGCCCGGCTGGCGGCCCCGCTCCCCCGGCGCACGGTGCGGCTTCGGCTGACCGCTCTCTACGGCACGCTGTTCCTGGCCTCGGGCACCGGGCTGCTGGTCATCACCAACATCCTGGCCCGCAGCTGGCCCTGGCCACCGCTCGGCATCAAAGCCCCCGGGCACGATCTCGCGACCGGTCCCGGGGCGGCGCACTCGGCCTACGCACACCAACTACAGGCCCAAGCTGCCCACCAGCATGCGGCAGCGCTGAACCAGCTCCTGGCCGGGTCGGCCATCGCGCTGGGCATCATGGCGGCCGCCTCGGTCGCGCTGGGCTGGCTCGTCGCCGGCCGGGTACTGCGCCCACTGCGGCAAATGACCGCCGCCACCCGTGCCATCTCCGAAGACAACCTGCACCAGCGGCTGAACGTGCCAGGCCCCGGCGACGAGCTCAAAGACCTCGGCGACACCATCGACAGCCTGCTGGAACGCCTGCAAGCCGCCTTCGACGCGCAGCGGAACTTCGTCGCCAGCGCTTCCCACGAACTGCGCACCCCGCTCACCGTGGAACGCACCATGATCGAGGTCGCACTCGCCGACCCTGCCGCCAGCGCCGCTACCCTCCGCTTGGTCTGCGAAGACGTTCTCGAAGCAGGCCAGCAGCAGGAACGGCTGATCGAGGCGCTGCTCACTCTCGCCCGCAGCCAACGCGGCCTGGACCACCGCGAGTACCTCGACCTCGCCGACGTCATCCAACAGGCACTGAACCCACGTGAACCCGAGGCCGCGGCGCGCGGGCTGGCCGTGAGCGCCTCGATCACCTCCACGCCCGTCGCCGGCGACGCCCGCCTGCTCGCACGGCTGGCCGCCAACCTGATCGACAACGCCATCCACCACAACACCCAAGGTGGCCAGATCGGCGTCCAGGTCACCACCAGCGACGGCCACCCCCAGCTGAAGATCACCAACAGCGGGCCGGTCATCCCCGCCGGCCAGGTCAACGGGCTGCTCCAGCCATTCCAGCGCTGGCCCGCCAGCCGGACCGCCCACGAGGAGAGCCTCGGCATGGGCCTGCCAATCATCGCCGCGATCGCCAAAGCC
>Ga0335078_10010037_pt1 | contig 14015 bp, 13 predicted proteins | sample Lox_Sample_32_FD_206711 | JGI IMG/M metagenome (GOLD analysis project Ga0335078, IMG submission 206711) | Soil microbial communities from Loxahatchee National Wildlife Refuge, Florida, United States - Lox_Sample_3.2 | ecosystem: Environmental > Terrestrial > Soil > Wetlands | place: USA...
GGAAGCACGGCCGCAACGCCTACTACGGACAGGTCAAAACTCAATGAATCCTGCGCTGCTTCTCCTCAGCTCCAACACGCTGGTCCATCTTTCCGGAGTTGATCTTGTCATCATTGTTTTCTATTTCGCGCTGGTATTAGGCATCGGCTTCTATCTGAAGCGGTTCGCAAAGACCGGGGAAGACTTTTTTCTGGCCGGACGGGAGATGACTGCCTGGGTCGCCGGGCTGGCATTTGTCTCGGCGAATCTCGGCTCTCTGGAGCTGCTCGGCTGGGCTGGAAACGCCTACCAATACGGAATCCTGGCGGCACATTGGTACTGGGTGGGCGCGATTCCGGCCATGGTTTTCCTGGGCCTGGTGATGATGCCCTTTTACTACATCTCCAAAACCCACTCTGTTCCCGGATACCTGAAGCTGCGGTACGGGAGCGAGGCCAGCGCGTTAAGCGCAATCACCTTCGCGTTCATGACCATCCTGATGTCGGGCGTCAACATGTATGCGATGGCTGTGGTGATGGAAGTGGTTTTAGGTTGGAACCTTCATTTCAGCATCATCGTTTCTTCCTTAACCGTGGGCGTGTATGTGGCTGCTGGTGGGTTGTTCTCCGCGATCTTCAATGAGGTTCTGCAGTTCTTCCTGATCTGGTTCGGCGCGCTCTTGATACCAATTCTCGGCCTCATCGAAGCGGGCGGGTGGAACGGCATGGTGGCCCGCATTCATCAGAATTTCGCCGGCCAGGACTTCACCCATTTGTGGGGACCGATGAATTCGGCCAGCAACAATCCCATGGGTGTTCAGTGGGTCGCCATCGTGTTCGGGCTGGGCTCGGTTATCTCCATGGGCTACTGGACGACGGATTTTCTGGTGGTGCAGCGCGTGCTTTCTGCGCATAACCTGCGCTCGGCAAAACTCGCCCCAATCATCGGTTCTTTCTTTAAGATGGCGGTCCCGCTCATCGTCATCCTCCCTGGATTACTGGGGCGCGCGCTCCTGCCCTTCCATCTGGTGCCGGGAAACCAAGCCCAGCCGGGACAGTTCAAATACGACGACGTTCTGCCGCTCATGCTGGCCCGCTATTGCGGGCCCGGCTTGTTGGGATTAGGCATCACCGCGCTCATCGCGGGATTCATGGCGGGCATGGCGGGAAATGTCAGCGCGTTCGCGACCGTATGGACCTACGACATTTACCGTCCGTATCTGCGTAAGGACGCTCCCGATCGGCACTACGTTTCCATGGGCCGTTGGTGCACCATCATCGGCCTATTGATCAGCATTGGAACCGCCTACCTGGTCACCAGGAGCAAGAGCATGATGGACTACGTGCAGGCGCTGTTCAGCTTCTTCATTGCGCCTTTGTTCGGCACCGTCTTGCTTGGCATGCTCTGGAAACGTGTCTCCCGGATGGCCGGATTTTGGGGCCTGCTGGCTGGTGTGCTCACCTCCGTTACCACTTTCACAATGATGAAACTCGATGCCAGGTGGATAGGCGTGTTTTGTTTATCCCCGCTCGCCCAGCCCTTGGCGCAGGCGATGTGGCAGGCGTTGTGGTCGTGCCTGACCTGCGTACTGGTGACGTTTCTGGTGACCCTTGTGACCAAGCCCCGGCCCGACCAAGAACTCGTAGGCTTGGTCTATAGCTTGACCGAAGTCCCGCACGAGGAGCACGCAACTATCTTCCATACGCCTTGGTTTTGGGGAGCAGTGGCGCTGGTGCTTTTTGTAATTCTGCAAATCATTTTCTGGTGAGGTTACATGAGCGAGAAACATCACATTATTCCTGTCTGGTTCTTCGTCGGAGTTCTGCTGCTGGTGTACGGAGTTCTGATTCTCGCTACTGGGATCTACGAAGTAGCAAATCCGCCAGCGAACCGCGTCGTGCTTTACGATTTGCACGCGAGCATCTGGTGGGGCGGAGTCCTGGTGGTCCTGGGCGCAATCTTCAGCTTGCGCTTTTCCCCGGCGCGCGAGCGCGCACGCATGGAAGAGAATTCAAAGTAATTGAATTTCATACATTAAAAGGAAGTCTATGCCGAATAAGAAAATGACAATGGGCGTCATCATCGGGAACCGAGGTTTCTTTCCCGATCAGTTGGCGAAATCAGGGCGCGAAGAGATGATGCAGGTGCTGGCCAAGGCCGGTATGGATTGCATCGTTCTCGGTCCCGAAGACAGCAAACACGGAGCGGTTGAAACGCATGACGAAGCAAAACGTTGCGCCGCTCTGTTTCGTAAAAACAGCGACAAGATCGATGGTGTCATTGTCTCGCTGCCGAACTTTGGCGACGAACGCGCTATCGCCGACACACTGCGTCTCGCTCGTCTCAATGTCCCGGTACTCGTGCAGGCCACACCGGACGACGCGTCGAAGATGACCATCCTGCATCGCCGCGACAGCTTCTGCGGTAAGATGTCGGCCTGCAATAACCTCCGCCAATACGGCATTCCGTACTCGCTGACCAAACTGCATACGGTCAGCCCGGATTCCGCCGACTTCGAAAAAGATCTGGCGTGGTTCGCCGCCACCTGCCGCGTGGTCAACGGATTCAAGAACCTGCGCGTCGGCAGCATCGGCGCGCGTCCCACTGCATTCAACACGGTTCGCTATAGCGAAAAACTTCTCGAAGCCAGTGGAATCTCCACCGAGACGCTGGACCTTTCCGAAGTTTTCGGCCGTATCAATCGTCTGAAAGACAATGACGCTGGCGTGCAGGCCAAGCTCGCAGAGATCAAGAAATACGTGACCACCGGTGGTGTCCCCGACGCAGCCTTGATAAAGATGGCGAAGCTCGGTTACGTCATCGACGACTGGATGGAGAAGACCGACCTGCAGATCAGCGCTGTGCAGTGCTGGACGTCGATGGAAGAGTATTTCGGCGTCGTACCGTGCACCATCATGAGCATGATGAGCAACAAGCTGTTGCCCGCCGCATGCGAAGTGGATGTCTGCGGCACGCTCAGCATGCACGCCCTCGCGCTGGCGTCAGAAACTCCAAGTGCGCTGCTCGACTGGAACAACAACTACGGCAGCGATCCGAACAAAGCGGTCTGCTTTCACTGCAGCAACCTGCCGAAACATTTCTTCCAGGATGTCCGGATGGATTACCAGGAGATCATTGCGGGCACCGTGGGCAAGGACAATACATTCGGCACCGTGGTCGGGCGCGTCAAACCCGGAGCGATGAGCTTTGCGCGCTTCTCGACAGATGACACCGCTGGTGTGATGCGCGGCTACGTCGGCGAGGGCACGTTCACCAACGACTCTCTCAACACATTTGGCGGCGTCGGTGTCGTGCAAATCGACAAGCTGCAGAAGCTTCTGCATTACATCTGCGAAAACGGATTCGAACACCACGTCGCCGCGAACTTCTCGACGACCGCTGGTGCAGTGCACGAAGCCGCCGTGCGTTATTTAGGCTGGCAGATGTACTGGCACGGAAATGAAGCCTGAGTTTGGCAGCGCCTCCCCCAAAGGCACCCCACCTTTCATCTAACTGAAAGGTGGGGATTCCAAATCGTCGAAGGGTAGTGAGCAAGCCTGCCGCGAGCCGTCGAGTTCGCGTCCGCTAGCGGGAAGTAGCAAGTTTGCGGCAATCATTCCATTGATCAACAAGTTGTAAGTCGGCGATCCACTTCTCTAGGTACCTCGTGTCCAGAGCTTCACCTTGTACCCTCAAGACAGCCGCGGCATCTTCAATCTGTCGCTGAGATGCACTCTGCTTCGCCCATTGGAGTTTTGCGATGATAACGTCCTCGGGACTGGCCACAAAGACCTGAAAGCCATCTAGTTCGACCTTTCGGCGGCGCCTGAATTCTTCCTGGCCGAATGGCGTGGACTTGCAGAGAATAAGGTCGATCTTCCAACCCGTATTCAAGTCGATGATGTTGAATAGAGATTCCTGTCGATGCGCTTCAAGCGCAGCATCGAGTTCAGCATAGTAGTTGTGCTCGCTCAGATCCTGAATAAGAGACCGTAGTTGAGCAGGAGTAGACGCAATCACGATGTCAATGTCTTGGGTCGAACGTGGAGAGCTGTAGCGTGTGCTCGCAAACGAGCCGACCAGCATGTACTCGATACCGGCACTCTGTAATGCTGCTGTGAGTCGGCGAAAAACCTCGGTCGTACTCATCTCAAACCAGCGGGCAGTGGATCAGGAAGGAATGCGATCCTCAACAGCTCTCGCTCTACCTGCCATTCATCCCAATCAGGATGCTCAGACCAAATTCGTTCACGCGCCAAGCCCCGCGCGAACAAACTCATATCCAGTGCAATACGGATACGCTGCTCTCCGGACATCGAGCGGTGAATCCGCAACTGAAGCTCACGCGCCTTGGGACTGGTGTCAAGCGTCGCCATAAGGAAATGCTATCACTGCAGGTGCTGCGGCGAATCGTCCTGCTAGCCACCCGCAATCGCTCCGATGACCAGGAACGGTTCTTTCCCGGACACAACGTCGTCGGGCAAGAGCGCGTCAGGGGGTTCGTGTGTCAGATCCTCCTGGCAAGCAAAGAACCGCAAAAAGGCACGCCTCTGCTGCGTAACATGATCGCGAATGGCGCCGCGCAGCATGGGATAGGCTGCTTCCAGCGCGTCGAGCACCGAGCGCTGCGTCACGGGCCCGTCGACCTGCAGTTGAATCTCATGGCCGACGTGCGCCAGCGTTCGCAAATGTTGAGGGAGTTCGACGCGAATCGTCACGGCCATCCTGATCCTCACTTTACATACGTTTCCTGCAGATAAAGAGCTTTCCACTCGTTGCCAGTGTGGATCCAGACCTCGCCGAAGACACTCTTTGCCTTCGCGACCTCGCCGCCGGACTTGCCCTCGTACTGCGCGATGTAGGTGACAACTGCAACGTTCGGTGCGGTGGACTTCACCGTGAAATCGCTGAGGGTGTAGTCGAGAAGTTCAAACTCATCCACTGCGTTGACTTCTGTTTTCTTGTCGCCGAACGCGGTCGAGCCTTCTTCAAACATGCGGAAACCGTCGTCCAGCAGAGAGGCAAGAGTCGCCTTGTCTTTACTCTGGAAGGCTTTCCAGAGTTCGCGGACTCTCGCCTCGACAGGAGGTGCGCCAACGATGTGCGTTGTTTTCGCCGTCTGGCCTGTTAGGTGTGTCCCCGCACCTGCCAGCGACAACAAGAGTGCCGTCGCGATGAGAAACCTTCTCATGTCGTCTCCTGATCGAATCGGTAACCGACGCTACCACTCGAAATGCGGCGAGTCAAAGGGGCTACTTCGCAGTGATCCGGGTTTCGGCCGCGACTAGCCGCTCGAGCGCTCTGCGGCCTTGTGCCCGATCCCCGGTCACGAGATAGACCAGTGCGGCGCCCTGGAACAGCTGAAGCAGGGCCTCGACTGCTCCGGCGTCGGGCAGAAAATCACGCAGCATTTCTGACCATAACCGTTGCTGTTCCTCGAAGAAGCGCTTGCCGCGCTCCGAGCCGCTCCAACTGCGGCGCGTGAGATCCATGGTAAGAAGAAGGATGCCCCGCGATTGCGGGGAAGTGATCTGATCCCATAGCGTAGTCACGACCGAGCGCAGGGGCGTGTTGGCCGGGAATGCCCCGGCACGGAAACGAGAGCGCAACCGGTCTTCCAGCCGCGCCATGGCTTGTTCTTCCAGCGCCTCGCGGCTGCCGAAGTAATGGATCAGCATCCGCTTGCTGGTGCGAGCGGATTTCGCCAGCGCAACAAGACTCAGGTCGAGTGTGCCGGCGCGGACGAAGGCGGAGAGGCAGGCTTCCAGCAGATGTTCGCGGGCGCTCTGATCCTTTTTCCGGGGCATGTTGCGTCTTTACTGTACCATGTGGTACATATAAATGTACCGATCGGTACATTAATCGCCGATCGGGTAGGAGCGCCTATGAAGCCATTCGATAAACTGCTGCTGCTCTCGCTGGGTGTTGCCTTCTGGGTGGGAGGCACAATCTTGTACGAGTTTCGTGGTCCTCACGTGTTTGAATCTACTGCCCACCGCTATTGGATCAACTTTGTGCTCACGCCAGTCATTACGACGGCTATTTGCATCTTCATCCTGAAGTGGCGTCATGTTCCGGATGCGAGCTGGGCATTCGCCGCATTGCTCCTCGCGTTGCCGGGGATGTTCGGTGAAGCGATACTCTTGTCGCATTTCGCCGCATGGATGCCGCGAATGCGACCCGAGAGCGCGGGACGGTATGGTGCGTTCCTGTTTGCAACGTACGCGCTGTTTCTGACTGTCGCAGAGATGGTGACCTTACACGCCGACTGACCGACTTATGCCCTCAACTCTAAGGCCAACGGCGCGCTTCCTCGGGTGCCTCAAGAGGTCTGAACTCGAGATCCGTGAAATCGCCGATCTTCTTAGCGTGTTCGACCGGCAGCAGCGATTCACCTACCCATCGCAACCGATAGAGTGCTCCGTCTTTGGTGTATAGCAGATCGCCCGATCGGTCCCAATCTGCCCACTCGCTTCGACCGAGGTGGACTGCCGATGTCGCGCCGCAGATTACCGAGTGCTCTGTCAGATACCAGGGGCCATTCCGCTCCTTGATCCCGGTGATCCGCATCTCGAGAGCGCACTGTTTTGGCATTCTCGGGTGTCGCTTCTGCCAGGTGATCGCTGGCGAAAACTCCATCCAGACGCGAGCGCCATAGTCATCCTTGGTTTTCGAAGGATAGCTAAGCAGCTTCCAGCCATCGCGCATGAGGCGCTCCGCCCAAATCGGATCGTCTTCTCCCCGACCCGGATGTTCGCCGAACGGATCAACCTTCAGCCATTTTGGTAGCGCGAAACCTTCGGCCGATCCCATTTCCGGCTTGCGATGATTTAGCTCAATACGCCGCGCCGTCACAAAATGTCCACCACCGCCCCAGCCATCGCCCTTTGGCCAGAGAGCCAACGCGGTGAGAAAGGGCGGACGGCTGATGGCCGACCAGGAGAAATAGGGCTTGCGGTAGTTGGCAGCGAAGTAAAGCAGCATGTCGCCGCTCGGCGATAAATCACAGCGGCGTTCGTAGATCCGGCCTTTCAGCCATTGTCCAGCCTGAAATGTGTCGTTCTGCAGGTTCCAGCCGATGAGGAGGACACAGTTGCTGGGGCCACGACGAAAGATGACTCCGAAGGGCGCCTTCCGCGCCAGAATCGCGTAGAGGCGAACTTGTGATGCGTGCTTTGTGGCCACGAGCAAGTCTAGAACATCGGCTCGATTTCTCGAGCGCTTCACTATGCCAGCGTCTGCACTTCCACCGACAGCACCGCCGGCAGATCGCGAACAATCGGCGCCCACGAATCGCCGGCGTCGGGCGAGCAGTAGACCTGGCCGCCCGTCGTCCCGAAATAGATGCCGCACTTGTCCAGCGTGTCGACGGCCATCGCATCGCGCAGCACATTGACGTAGCAGTTTTCCTGCGGCAGGCCCTTCGTCAGCGCTTCCCACTCATTCCCGCCGCTCTTGCTACGGAACACGCGCAGCTTGCCCTCGTGGACGTAGTGCTCGCCGTCGCTCTTGATAGGAATGACGAAAATCGTCTCGGGTTCGTGCGAGTGCACGTCGATGACGAATCCGAAGTCGGTCGGCAGATTGCCGCTTATCTTTGTCCATTCGTCGCCGGCGTTATCGGAGCGCATCACGTCCCAGTGCTTCTGCATGAAGAGCACGCCGGGACGCTTGGGGTTCATCGCAACGTGGTGGACACAGTGCCCGATTTCCGCCGTCGGATTCGGAATGTACTTCGAGTAGAGCCCCTTGTTAATCGGCTTCCATGATTTGCCGCCATCGTCGCTACGAAATGCGCCCGCTGCCGAGATCGCGATGTAGATGCGGTCGGGATCTTTGGGATCGAGAATGATCGTGTGCAGGCACATTCCTCCCGCGCCGGGCTGCCACTTCGGCCCGGTCCCGTGGCCACGAAGGCCGGACAGTTCCTTCCAGTTCTTCCCGCCGTCAGTCGACTTGAACAGCGCCGCGTCTTCGACCCCTGCATAAACCGTGTCGGGGTCGGTGAGTGACGGTTCCAGATGCCAGACGCGCTTGAACTCCCACGGATGCTGCGTGCCATCGTAGAACTGGTGGGTGGTCAGTGGTGCGGCGGCCGTGTCGTACACGAACTTGTTGCTCTCGCCCTTGGGCATGCCGCCGGGCACGGTAGTTTCTCCGGGTGGTGTACCTGGCTGGAACCACGTTTTTCCGCCGTCGTCAGAGCGTTGAATGATTTGCCCAAACCATCCGCTGGTCTGCGAAGCATAAATCCGGTTCGGATCGGCAGGCGAACCCTTTAGGTGATAGAGTTCCCATCCGGCGAAGTGCGGTCCGCTGACTTCCCACTTATCGCGCTTGCCATCTGCCGTAAGGATAAATGCGCCCTTGCGCGTGCCAGCCAGGACCCGAACCTTGCTCATGAGGAACTCCTACGGACGAGAGATTTCAGGGAATCGATTTTATACGATTTCTGGGAAGGCAAACCGGATGACCACAAAGGGCACAAAGTTACACGAAGGAAAAGTGAGCGAGTCTTCCTTCGTGAAACTTCGTGCCCTTTGTGGTTCTAGGCTTTCAGTGTCCGCGCTTATAGACCCGCACATAATCCACCAGCATGGTTTGCGGGTAAACGCTCGTCGCATCAGGATTGCCGGGCCACCCTCCACCGACGGCGACATTCAGCAGCATGAAGAATGGATGGTTGTAGACCCACTTCGTTCCTTTGGGGAGTTCGGCGGGCGTGCGGGTGGCATATAGGTGATCGTCCACATAAAAGCGCATCGCTTTCGGCTCCCACTCGACGGCGTAGACATGAAAATCGTCCGCGAAGTTCGCCTTGTCGGGCAGAGCAAACGGTGAGCCGATTCCGTGTTCGCCGTTGTATCCCGGCCCATGAATGGTTCCATGCACGAGAGCCGGCTCCTTGCCGATGTTTTCCATGACATCGATCTCACCGCAGTTAGGCCACTGGACTTTCTCGATGTTGTCGCCCATCATCCAGAACGCCGGCCAGATCCCTTGTCCCTGAGGGATTTTCATACGCGCTTCGAAGCGGCCGTACTTCTGCGAGAACTTGCCCAATGTTTTTAGGCGCGCCGAAGTGTAATCGCGTGTGACGCGGTCAGCGCCCGTGTACTTCTCCGCCAGCACCGTGATGACGAGATTACCACCCTGCTGGATCGCGTTTTGTGTGCGTGCCGTGTAGTACTCGAGTTCCTGATTGCCCCAGCCATTCCCGCCGGTTTCTGCAACCCACTTCGACGAGTCAACCGGCGAGCCATCGGGTCCGTTGAACTCATCGCTCCACGTCAACGTCCATCCAGAAAGTGCAGTTGGTGCAGCGGGACCTTGCGCCGCTGCATGCCAGCTATACAAAAGTATGATGCCGCACAGAAAAAGCAACTTCGCCCTGTTTTTCATGAAAGCTCCGATGAATTTGACGTTCGACCGCACTATACTCACATCTTCAAATTCCTGCCAGGAGAACCGCGTGACGAACGACTCGACGAGGCGAACTTTCCTGAAGTTATCAGCAATGGGACTGGCGGCCACAGCAACTGCGGAACTGTCGTCGGGGACTTCGGCAGTTGCTCCGCAGACCGGAGAGATTACCGTTCGCATCACTGACGGGAAAAGGCGCTACGAGTCCCTTCCGTTGATCCCGTGGAAGACCGCTGGAGCCGCGGAGAATGCGATCGAGCTCAATCCGTCGAAGAAATACCAGGAGATTCTCGGCTTTGGCGCAGCCTTTACTGACGCGGCCTGTTACACCTTTGATCGTCTCGACGCTCCGGCTCGCGAGCAGTTGTTTCACGAACTCTTTCATCCTTCCGAAATGGGGCTCAGCGTCTGCCGTACGTGCATGGGCGCGAGCGACTACTCGACAGAAGTATTCAGCTACGACGAAGGCGAAGCCGATCCGGACATGAAGCGATTTTCCATTGCGCACGATCAGGCTTACGTCTTGCCGATGATGCGCGAGGCGCGCAAACAGAATCCCGATCTCTTCCTCTTTTCGTCCCCCTGGAGTCCACCAGGATGGATGAAGGCCGGAGGCTCGATGCTGGGCGGATCAATGCGCCAGCACTACTTCGCCCCGTACGCCCTGTACTTCCTAAAGTTCCTGCACGCGTATGCCGCCGAAGGCGTGCCGGTGCAGGCAGTGACAGTGCAGAACGAAGTTGATACCGATCAGGACGGACGCATGCCTGCCTGCTCCTGGCCGCAGGAATACGAGATGGGGTTCGTGAAGAATCACCTGGGACCGGCCCTGAAGAACAGTGGCCTATCTACGAAGATCTGGATTCTCGACCACAACTACAACCTCTGGGGACGGGCAGTCGCGGAACTCGACGACCCGAAAGTGCGTGAGTATTGCAACGCAGTCGCTTTTCACGGCTACGTCGGAACCCCCGACCAGATGAGCAAGTTCCACCAGGCCCATCCCGATGCCCAGCTTTACTGGACCGAGGGTGGGCCCGATTACACGGCCCCAGATTACGCCACCGACTGGGCGAAGTGGGGAGAGACCTTCGCGCAGATCATGCGCAACTGGGCGCGATCCATTACTGGATGGAATCTCGCACTCGATGAAAAAGGCCGGCCGAACATCGGCCCATTCTCCTGCGGTGGCATGGTCACTATCCATTCGCAGACGAAGGAGATTACTCGCAGCGGGCAGTACTGGGCATTCGCGCATTTCTCACGGAGTATCCGTCGCGGAGCCAAACGGATCGAGTCGTTCAGCAAGATTCAAGGTGTCGAGCAGGTGGCTTTCGAAAATCCAGACGGCGGAAAAGTGCTAGTCATTTCTAACGTCGGCGGCGCGAAGACGATCCGCCTCCAACAGGCGAACAAGCTCGCTGAGTTGGAGTTGACACCCGACTCGCTCGCAACCCTGACCTGGAGCTGACGCGCGTAGCTGAGGGAGTCATCCAGCGCCGTCTGGAGAAAGAATTACACGCCGCATCTTTCCCCGGTCTCACAATCCACTGAACTGTAAGGACTTGCCATTTGGCAAATCCGGTGCAACCTTTCCTCGGGTTTTGTCCTCAGAAACGTGCCGCATGTTCTCGGCTTGACACAGAGGTTTGCATCCTCTTGTGTCGGCGCGGTGGTGTCACTCGTCAGCGCTTCGTCTTCTGACGCGGCTTAAGACCGCACAGGAGATGTTCGAAACTGCCGCACCGCTCAGCGACTATTTTCGCTGTCGCGTTGTGCACTCCCGGCGTGGCGATCTCTTGCGGTCCAAGGTCGTGTAGATGAGACTCCTCAGCGCTCGACTCATCGTTTCTCTCATTATTGGTGTCACCCTGGTGTCTCTGTGCTCGTCGTATTACCAGGTGGTCGTGCTGACTCGCGGCATGCGCCGCGATCTTGACCGACGCGCCGAAGTGTTGGGAGACAGTCTCGCGAGAAACGTCGAGCGCGACCTCGAGCGCGACCAGCAGCACACACTTCAGCGGACGGTTCAGCTATTCGCCAACCGCGAACACCTCGCCGGGCTTGCGGTCTACGACCCTAAGGGACATCCGCTCGCTGTGACCACCGATCTGCAGCCGCTGATGGAGAGCGCGCCGCCGATCGTTCTGCAGTCACTCAAGGACGATCACGATGAGCGCGCGTTCCTTCGGATGGGCATCGCCTCCATCCACATTTACGCCATGCCGCTGCATAACGGCGAGGATCTGATCGGCGGCCTGGCGATCGTTCATGACTCCGGATACATCCGCGGCGAGAGCTTGCGGATCTGGCGCGATACGTTTTTGAGTGCTCTCGCCCATGTCTTCCTCATCGTCTTGATCACGCTGCTCATCGTCCGTTGGAGCATCGCCGGTCCCATCGCGCGCACTGCACACTGGATCAAAGCCTTGCGCACGGGGCGGGCGATGTCGGCGCGCATCAAGCCGCTCGACCTCGATCTGTTTCGCCCTTTGGCGCGCGAGGTCGCGACGTTGGCGGAGAGTCTGAACACCGCGCGTTCGGCCGCGGAACTGGAAGCCCGGCTGCGCGAGTCCGGCGCATCCATCTGGACCGCCGACCGGCTCGCGGTCCACGTTCGCTCGAAGCTGGAAGACGGGCGTCTGTTCGTGGTGTCGAACCGCGAGCCTTACACCCACACGAGGCGCGGGAAAAACATTGTCGTCAATGTCCCCGCCAGCGGCGTAGTGACGGCGATCGAACCCGTACTCTGTGCCTGCGACGGCACCTGGGTTGCCCATGGTTCCGGGGACGCGGATATCGAAACGGTCGACTCCCATGATCGTCTTCTGGTTCCGCCCGACGATCCCCACTACACGCTGCGCCGAGTGTGGCTCTCGAAAGAAGAGGAAGAGGGCTACTACTACGGCTTTGCCAACGAAGGTCTATGGCCCCTCTGCCATATTGCCCACACTCGTCCTCTTTTCCGTCCAGGCGACTGGGACTGTTACCAGGAGGTCAACCGCAAGTTTGCGGATGCTCTGCTGGAAGAGATGGAAGACGTCAGCCGTCCGATCGTCCTGGTGCAGGACTATCACTTCGCGCTTCTGCCGCGGATGATCAAACAGAGGCGCCCGGATGCCCGCCTCGCCATCTTTTGGCACATTCCGTGGCCGAATCCGGAAGCCTTCGGGATTTGCCCCTGGCAAAAGGAGTTGGTGGACGGCCTGCTGGGTGCCGATCTCATCGGATTCCACATTCAGTCGCACTGCACGAACTTTCTGCAGACCGTTGATCGCACGCTCGAGTCGCGCATCGACTGGGATCACTCCACAGTTCAGAGACTCGATCACGGCACAACGGTGCATCCATTCCCGATTAGTGTCGACTCCGCTGAAGTACAGTCCAAACCGCCCGGACCATCGGCGTACGAAGAGCGCGCGACGCTGCTGAAGGGACTCGGCGTCGAAGCGGCGTTGATGGGGGTTGGCGTCGACCGCCTCGATTACACCAAGGGCATTTTGGAGCGGTTTCTCGCGATTGAACGGTTTCTCGAGAAATATCCGCGTTATCAGGGTGTCTTCGCCTTCGTGCAGATTGGAGCTCCCAGCCGCACACACATCAAGCGCTATCACGATCTGCAGGCAGAGGTGGAGGCCGAGGCAGACCGCATCAACTGGCGATTCCAGTCGGGTCAATGGAAGCCAATTGTTCTGCTCAACCGCCAGCACAGCCACCAGGAAATCGAGCCTTTTTACCGGGCAGCGGATTTGTGCCTGGTGACTTCGTTGCACGACGGCATGAACCTCGTCGCAAAGGAATTTGTAGCTACGCGCGAAGACGAACGAGGAGTACTGATCCTCAGTTGTTTCACCGGTGCGGCCCGCGAGTTGCGCGACGCGCTGCAAGTGAACCCCTACGACATTGATCAAACCGCCGAGGCAATCCGTGCCGCCCTCGAGATGGAGTCCGAGGAAAAGCGGCTGCGGATGCAGCGCATGCGGAAAGTAATCCGCGAGCACAACGTTTACCGCTGGGCGGCAACGTTGATTGGAGAACTCTGCGAAGTCCGCCTCGATGCCGCAGAAGAAACAGGAGGAAGCAGATTCCGGGCAGGCGCCTCAGTGTAGGAGATCCAATCGAGAGTTTGAGAACAAGATATGCGAAAGCCACAAAAACCGTTTTACTTCAATACGTCGGAGCATCTGCTTCGGATCGGCCGTCAGAAAGCGAGCAGCCTTTCGGAATTGTTGCAGGCCATCGAGACCTGCCCCGACGATTCCATCTTCCAGCACACGTTCCGCACGCTGCAGGAGCACCACTTCATCCGGCAGGGCTTCTCCAATGACTTTGCCCATTGGAGTCTTTCTGCCTGCCACGAGCCGGCCCTGGCCGAGCAGTTGGCCAGCGTCGACGTGCGTGAGTTCACTGCCATCGAGGGCCTACGCCGCCGAATGGTTGAAATCATGGATGAGTTCCTGCAAGGCCATCCCAAGTCGGGTGCGCGCGTGGCGCATGAACCGTTCTATTTCTGCGCTGCCGACATTGTTGTGCTGCCCACCGCGTTCGTTGCCGACACGATAGCAGGCTTCCTCGACGGCATCAATCAGGTAAGCGTGCACTCCATCCATCAT
>Ga0335078_10010039_pt1 | contig 14013 bp, 12 predicted proteins | sample Lox_Sample_32_FD_206711 | JGI IMG/M metagenome (GOLD analysis project Ga0335078, IMG submission 206711) | Soil microbial communities from Loxahatchee National Wildlife Refuge, Florida, United States - Lox_Sample_3.2 | ecosystem: Environmental > Terrestrial > Soil > Wetlands | place: USA...
GCTTCCGGGGCTGCTTCCGGGGCTGCTTCCGGGGCTGCTTGCGGGGCTGCTTGCGGGGCTGCTTCCGGGGCCGCTCCCGGCAGCCGTGCCCGTCTGCGCGGCCTCGGCGGGCACAACGGGGGAAACCCCCGCCACTCCCCGCATTTGCTCATCCATCCTTGCCTCGCTGTATCCCGGCTCTATGTCGAGCCTGGCTAACTTGACGACCGGTTAGCTGGCAGCCTACCCTTACATTTCGCGTGATACTAGCCGGTCGGCAGGTAGGCCGGGAACCACCCGGCCGCCCGCACAGCCTGGAGGGAACCAAGGATGGCGGAAACCCAGTCAGCCGCGGCGCCCGGGGGAGCGGCGGTCAGGGGGCCCGAGCGCGAGGTCCTCATCGTCCTGCCGGGTCTGTTGCTCGCGCTGATCCTGGCCATGCTCGACCAGACTGTCGTCTCCACGGCGCTGCCCCGCATCGTCGGCAGCCTGGGCGGCGTCACGCACCTGTCCTGGGTGGTCACCGCCTATGTGCTCGCCGCCACGATCACCACGCCGCTGTACGGCAAGCTCGGTGACCTCTACGGCCGCAAGCGCTGGCTGATGACCGCGATCGTGGTCTTCCTGATCGGGTCCGCGCTGTCGGGGCTGTCGCACTCGATGGACCAGTTGATCGCGTTCCGTGCGCTCCAGGGACTGGGCGCCGGAGGCCTGATGGTCGGCGTGATCGCGACCATCGGGGACATGGTGTCGCCGCGCGAGCGCGGCCAGTACATGGGCTACATGATGTCCGCGATGATGCTGGCGATGATCGCCGGCCCCCTGGTCGGCGGGTACATCACCGACAGCCTGTCCTGGCGCTGGATCTTCTACATCAACATGCCGGTCGGCGGCGCGGCACTGCTCTACCTGTGGGCCACCTTGCACCTGCCGTACCGCAAGGTCCAGCACAAGATCGATTACCTGGGGGCGGGCGTGCTGGCGGTCGCGGCCGCCTCGGTTACCCTGCTGACCACGTGGGGCGGCACGCAGTACGCGTGGCGCTCAGCGCAGATCGTCGGGCTCGGCGCGTTGGCGGTCGCCGCGACCGTGGCGTTCCTGTTCATCGAGGCACGAGCCGCCGAACCCGTGCTGCCGCTGCACGTATTCCGCAACCGCAACTTCTCTGTCGCCACCGGGATGAGCTTCCTCGCCGGCCTGGCCATGCTGGGCGCGCTCACCTTCCTGCCGCTCTACCAGCAGACGGTGCAGCACCTCTCGGCGGTGGGCAGCGGGCTGATGCTGGTCCCGATGATGCTCGGCGTGACCACCACGTCACTGGTCAGCGGATTCGTGATGACGCGCACCGGCCGGTACCGGGCCATGCCGATCATCGGCGGAGCGATCATGTCGGTCGGCATGTACCTGCTGACCGGCCTGGGGGCGCACACCAGCCGGCTGACTTCGGGCATCTTCTTCGTGGTGCTCGGCGTCGGCATGGGCTTCCTGATGCAGATCACGTCGGTGATCGTGCAGAACAGCGTCGCCCCCCGTGACATCGGCGTGGCCAGCAGCTCGCGGACGTTCTTCCAGCAGATCGGCGGGTCGATCGGGGTAGCGATGTTCGGCGCGGTCTTCGCCCGGCGGCTGACCCAGGCGCTGGCCGCCCGGCTGCCCGGGATGCGCCTGAACGGGCCGGGCAGCCAGCTCGACCCGCTCACGGTCAACCGGCTTCCGGCACCGGTCCGGGCCGACGTGTTCTACGCCATCGCCCACGCCATCGAGGGCGTCTTCATCTGGGCGCTGCCAACCGCCGTGCTGCTGTTCGCTCTGGCCTGGTTCATCAAGGAGGTACCGCTGCGGGGTCGGGCGCCGTCTGAGCCCGCGGCCAGCGAGCCCGAGTACGCCGCCTGAGCCCGGCTACATCCCCCCGTACGGGACGGCCTCGAGAATCTCGACCGTGGTGGCACGCCCGTTGGGAAGCGTGTAGGTCGCGTTCTCCCCGACCTTCTTCCCGGAGATCGCGCTGCCGAGCGGGGACCGAGGGGAGTACACGTCGATCGGCGCGCCGCTCTCCTCGCGCGAGGCGAGCAGGAACGTTACCTCGTCCTCGTCTCCCGCGAATCGGATCGTCACGGTCATGCCGGGGCCGACCACGCCGTCGGTGCGCGGTGGCTCCCCGACCCGGGAGTTGTCCAGGATGTGCATGAGCTGGAGGATGCGGCCTTCCCGTTTGCCCTGCTCCTCCTTGGCTGCGTGGTAGCCGCCGTTTTCGCGCAGGTCACCCTCGTCACGGGCGGCCTCGATTCTCTTGGCGATCTCGGTGCGCCCAGTCCCCGAGAGGTAGTCCAGCTCCGACTTGAGCCGGTCATACGCCTCCTGGGTGAGCCAGGTGACGGTGTCATCGCGGGTTTCGGTCACGAGAACTCCTAGGGTGGAAGCGGAACAGGTATCCGCCGGGCCCTGGTTGGGCCCTGGGGGTAATCATTCGAGATTAACAAGGCTCCGCAAGTACGTCGCTCCTGTCAATGGCGCCAGGCCTGGGAGCGCTGAGCCTGGATCGGGGTGCCCGGCGGCGGGAATGCCGCTGCGGAGCGGGCTTGTTGTGTAGCACAATGACCACTCGGCATCGCCCGGACGCGGGCACCCGAGCCCGGGGCTGAACCGGAACCGGGCGACGGCGGCGGCGTGCCTGGTCTGCGCACCCATCGTGGCGAAGGGAACCTTCTTGTCGGCCGTGACCACCGCTCCATCGGGAGCGACTGCCAGCACGAGGACACCGGACACTGACGCTGCCCCGTCGGCTGGCGGGCAACTGCGGCTGATGGCCGTGCACGCGCACCCGGATGACGAGTCGAGCAAGGGCGCCGCGACGATGGCGCGTTACGCGCGGGAGGGCGTGGATGTCCTGGTCGCCACGCTTACCGGGGGCGAACGGGGAGACATCCTGAACAAGGCGATGGAGCGCCCCGAGATTCGCCGCGACCTCGCCGCCGTCCGGCGCGGCGAGATGGCCAGGGCGCGCGAGATCCTGGGCGTCCGGCAGCAGTTCCTGGGCTTCACCGATTCCGGGCTGCCGGAGGGCGATCCGCTGCCCCCGCTGCCGGCCGGATGCTTCGCTGTCCAGCCGCTGGAGACGGCCGCGCGCCCGCTCGTGCGGGCCATGCGGGAATTCCGCCCGCAGGTGATTCTCGGCTACGACGAGAACGGCGGCTATCCCCACCCGGACCACGTCAAGTGCCATCAGGTGACCGTCGAGGCGTTCGAGGCCGCCGCGGACCCGGGCCGCTACCCGGACTGCGGTGAGCCTTGGCAGCCGGCCAAGCTTTACTATTTCGCCACCTTCCACCGGGCCCGGTTCGTGGCCCTGCACGAGGAACTGCTTCGGCGCGGGCTCCCCTCTCCCTACGGTGAACGGCTCGGCGAGTGGGTGGATAATCCCGACCGTCCCGGGATCGAGATCACCACTCAGGTCCACTGCGGTGACTTTTTCGAGATCCGCGACCAGGCGCTGCTTGCCCACGCCACCCAGATCGACCCGGAGGGTTCCTGGTTCGCCTGCCCGCTGGACGTGCAGCGGGCGGTCTGGCCGACCGAGGATTTTCATCTGGCCAGGTCGGTGGTGGATACTGGGAGGCCGGAAGAGGACCTGTTCGCCGGGGTCCGGGACCGTGCGAGGTGGGTGAGCCCGTGACGACGCTCGCGGTGTCCAGTAACTCCGTTGAGCCCGGAACGCTCGCGTTCCTCGTCGTCTTCGGCATGGCTGTAGTCCTGGTCTTCTTGTTCCGCTCGATGAGCAAGCACCTGCGCAAGGTCAACGCGGCCGCGCGCGGGAATGAGCCGCCCGCGGCGCGGGACCTCGCGGCGCAGGACCGGGCTGCCGCCGACCGCGCGAATGTTCAGGGAAGTCCGTAGCAGCCTCGGCTGATGACGGTCAGCCGGGACCGGGCAGCCGCCCGTGGCCCGGCGGACCTTGCCCTCAGCCAGGTGCGAGCGATGACCGGTATGCGGCCGGGGATAGCGGCCAGCATGGTAAGGGAGTGCTGTGGAGGCAGAGCGGGGGCGACGGCCGGCGGGGCGGGGCAGGCAGGCTGGCGAGGTAGCGGCGGCCGGCGTTCCTGACGGCGCATGGCTGCTGGACGTGCGCGAGTACGAGGAGTGGACGGCGGGCTATGCTCCCGGCGCGCGGCACATCCCGCTGGGCGAGCTCGGTGCCCGCGTCCGCGAGATACCCCAAGATCAGGCGGTCTACGTGATCTGCCGGTCCGGAGCGCGCTCCGCGCGGGCCGCGGGGGCGCTGGCCGCCGCCGGCTGGCAAGCGATCAACGTCGCCGGCGGAATGCAGGACTGGGCTGCGTCGGGCCGGCCGATGGCGACGGACTCGGGGGCCGCGCCGTTCGTGGCGTGATCACCGGACTGGCTTGCAGGACTGCGACGGCCAGTTCGCGGCGTTTCACCGCGTGCCGGCCCCGCGCGGTTGTTAGCGTGCTGAGCAATTATTCCGGCCTGCTGCTGGAGCGTTGGCCATGATGGTGATCCACGGAATCTGGGCCTACGGGGCGCTGAGCCTGTGGGCCGAGGACTCCGGTGGCCCGGCCACGGCCCGGCCACGGCCCGGCCGGCCCTCGCGCGCCCCCCGGCCGCATCCGTTCGCCGGCGGGCTGGACGTCCTCACCGACGTCGTCGGCGAGTTGGCCGGCCAGGCGGCCGACCTTGCCCGCAAGGCCGTGGAGGACGAGCTGACCCTGCGGCTGCCCGCCGTGGCGGACGGGCCGCTGTGCTCGCCGGCGCTGATCAGGGAGCCGGGTGCCGAGCCTTCGCGCCCGGCCGCGAGGGCCGTGCTCGCCTCCTGGCGGGTGCCCGCGCTGACGTTCGAGCCCGCATCGGCGCTCGAGCTGCTCGAAGCGTTCGGCGAGACCGGCTCTGGTTCCTCGCGGGCGGTCCTCGGCGGATCGGTGTTCTACCTTGCCGCCCTGGCCAGGCAGGCCGCGGACCTGGCAGCTCGCGGCCGCATCCTGCCCGGCCTCGCCGCTGATGAAACCGGCTGCTACGCGGCCCGGTGGCGGCCGGTCCTGACCGGCGCGGACGCGCAGCGTGCCAGGGACCTGGCCGCCGCGATGCCGCCGGTGTGCCGCGCGATCGATGGCGGCGGCGAGCCCTCGGCGCAGGTCCTGACCGACATGCTCGGCGCGCTCGCCGACGCCGCGGCGCGGGCCAGGCTCGCTGCTGACCCCGGGTTCGGGTTGGTGCCCCCCCGGCGTGGTCGTCGCCCGGCTCGGATCCCGGTCGCCGAGCGCTGGGCCGCCGCGCTGACCGGCGCGGACGCGCAGGTGAGCGCGGCGACGTCGCAAGACGAGGCGCAGGCCGCGGAACTCGCCGCCGCCCTGGAGCAGTGGCGGGCCACGGCGCAGGCGCCCGCCGGCCCGGTCCGGACTTGCTTCCGCCTGGTGGAACCGCGGGAGGCGGACCCGTCGGCCTGGGCGGTCGAGTTCGCGCTGCAGTCAACGGATGACCCGAGCCTGCTCCTGCCCGCGGCGGACATCTGGTCCCGCTCCGCCGCGAGTGGCTGGGCCGCGGCCGGCATCAAGCATCCGGAGGAGGACCTTCTCGCCGGACTGGGCGCCGCCTCCAGGCTGTTCGCCGAGCTTGACCAAGGGCTGCGGACCGCCGCGCCGACGGCGGTCAGGCTCGACACTGAGGGGGCGCTGAGGTTCCTCAAGCAGACCGGTCCGCTGCTTTCGGCGGCGGGGTTCGGCGTGCTGCTGCCGGACTGGAGCAGCGGGATGCGCAAGTCGCGGCTGGGCGTGAAAATGACCACCCGGGCCAGGCGCACGGCCGGCGGCGCCCCGGCCGCCGAACCGAAGTTCGGTCTTGCGGACCTGGTCGACTTCCGGTACGAGCTGGCGGTCGGCGACCAGCCGCTGGACCCCGCGGAACTCGAAGAGCTGGCCAGGCTCAAGGTTCCCCTGATCAGGCTGCGCGGCCAGTGGGTCGAACTCGACGACCGGCACCTGCAGGCGGCGCTGAAGTTCCTGCAGCGGAACCGGACCGGGACTATGGAGGCTGCGGAGGCGCTGCGCGACGGCCTGCGCAGCGTGGACGACGACCTGCCGGTGACGGCGGTGGACGCCGACGGGTGGCTCGGCGACCTGCTGTCCGGCCAGGCCGAACAGCGGCTCGCGCCGGTCACCACCCCGGCTTCGTTCCGCGGCGAGCTCAGGCCCTACCAGCAGCGAGGCCTCGCCTGGCTGTCCTTCCTGGGCGGCCTGGGTCTCGGTGCCGTGCTCGCGGATGACATGGGCCTGGGCAAGACCACGCAGACCCTGGCGCTGCTGGCTAAGGAGCTGGAGGAGCCCGGCGAGGGCGCTGCGCGGGCCCCGACTCTCCTCGTGTGCCCGATGTCGCTGGTCGGTAACTGGCAGCGGGAGGCGGCGCGGTTCACCCCCGATCTCACGGTGCACACCCATCATGGCGCGGGCCGGCTGGCAGGCGAGGATCTCGCCAGCGCCCTGAACGCGGCCGACCTGGTCATCACCACCTACGGCCTGGCTGTCCGGGACGCGGAGGCGCTGAGCCAGGTGCAGTGGTCACGCGTGGTCTGCGACGAGGCGCAGAACATCAAGAACGCCGCCACCCGCCAGGCCCAGGCGGTGCGCGCGCTGCCCGCCAGGGCGCGGATCGCGCTGACCGGCACCCCGGTGGAGAACCGGCTTACCGACCTGTGGTCGATCATGGAGTTCGCGGGACCCGGCCTGCTCGGCCCGGCGCAGCGGTTCCGCGCCAGGTACGTAGTGCCGATCGAGCGGGCCGGCGACTGCGACGCCGCGCAGAGGCTGCGGCAGCTGACCGGGCCGTTCATCCTGCGCAGGCAGAAGACCGATAAGACGATCATCTCGGACCTGCCGGATAAGCTGGAGATGAAGGTCTGGTGCAACCTCACCCCGGAGCAGGCGTCCCTGTACCAGGCAACCGTCTCGGACATGCTTGCCAGGATCGAGGCAGCCGGCGACGGCATCGAGCGCCGCGGCCTGGTGCTGGCGACCATGGCCAAGCTCAAGCAGGTCTGCAATCATCCTGCGCACCTGCTCGGCGACGGTTCCCGGCTGGACGGGCGATCGGGCAAGCTGGCCCGGCTGGAGGAGATCTGCGACGAGGTCATCGCCGAAGGCGACAAGGCCCTGTGCTTCACCCAGTACGCCGAATTCGGCCGCATGCTCCAGCCCTACCTCGCCAGCCGGCTCGGCTGCCCGGTGCTGTACCTGCACGGCGGCACGCCGAAGAAACTTCGCGATGCGATGGTCTCGGAATTCCAGGACGCAACGGATCCGTCGCTCTTTCTCTTGTCACTCAAGGCGGGTGGGACAGGCCTCAATCTGACTGCGGCCAGCCACGTGATTCACGTCGACCGCTGGTGGAATCCGGCGGTGGAGGACCAGGCCACCGACCGCGCATTCCGCATAGGCCAGCGCAAGGACGTGCAGGTGCGCAAGTTCGTCTGCGTGGGCACCGTGGAGGAACGGATCGATTCCATGATCGAGGAGAAGAAGGCGCTGGCCGAGCGGGTTGTCGGGACCGGCGAGGGCTGGCTCACCGAGCTGTCCGTCGCCGACCTGCGCGAGGTCATCGCGCTGTCTCCGGACGCCGTGTCGGAGTAGCCGGGGGAGACCCCGGCGGCCGACACTATCGCCCCGGGACTACAGTTCCTCCGCTCGGACAACGTCCAGGTTCCGGAAAGCAGGCCCAGAGGCGCACAGCGCGGACAGCCTCTGGGCGAATGCCGCGGTCTCGGGGAGGGCGGAGTTGGCCATTGCCTCCTCGTAGGAGGGGAACTCCACCACCTGCACGTAGGCATCGGGACGCTCGCGATCCCTGGCGAGCAGGACCTGGCGTGCGCTGCGACGCCCCTCCGTCGCTGCCACCCACTCGCCCATGAGTTCCTGAACCTCGGCAAACTTAGTAGTCGTCATCTCGATGACCTGCACGAACGCCATCGTTCCCCCTTTCGGCCCGGCCGCGAGCCGCAGCGCGGGCTCCCCCCGGGCGGGCTGTGCGTCATAGCTCCGTGTACTCACGGTAACCCCAGGGCCTCTGACCAGCGTATCTGCCCCGGGCTAAACACGTCGGCTCGCCGCCCGGCGATCAAGACCTGGCCGAGGCCGCCAGGTGGGCGGCGCAGATCCGGGTCGCTGCCCGGCGGGAGCCGGAGGTGGCCACGGTACCGGCTGAGCCGGGCGCTTATCCCGTGCGGAATACCGCGAGGCTCACGGCTTATGCAGCGGGGGGCTTTTATGCGCCGACGTCCACGTGCGGAACCCGGGCCAGCCGGCCGGCCGGGCGAGCGTCACCGCGGAGTTCACGGTTGAGCGGTGGTATCGTAGCGGCGCTGCTAGCATGGCAAGCCGTCGTGTTGTAAGAAATGCATATGCGGTGAATTCATAATTGGCCCGCCTGCCTGGCGCGCGCCTGACTCAATCTGCTCCGACAGAGGTACCATGCACACTCAGCAAGCAAACGCAGCCAAAGAGTTCACGCAGGCCAGCATAGTCAGCGGTTACTTTAACCCTCTGCACGTCGGGCATCTTCGGATGATGGAAGCGGCCCGGTCCCTCACGGGGCGGCTCATAGTCATAGTGAACAATGATAAGCAACAGCTCATGAAGAAGGGCCGAATAATAATCCCGTCCAATGACAGGATCGAGATAGTCAGCGCACTGAAGGTCGTTGACGAAGCAGTTGAGGCCGTTGACGACGACTCCACTGTGCAGCTGACGCTGAGGTCTCTCCGGGAGCGGTATCCGCAAGCGCGCCTGGTGTTTGCGAACGGCGGGGATCGCAGCCAGGTCTCCGCAGTAGCCGAAGGTCCCCTCTGCAAGGCTCTCGATATAGAGCTGGCGCTCGGGGTGGGCGGCACCGAGAAGGCCGACGCGAGTTCCAGGATCAACAGCGCGCTGGGATGCGAGTAGCCGGCGGGCCCCCCGGTCGCGCGGGCAGCCCCGGCGGTGCAGCCCGGCGGTGCAGCCCCGGCACAGGCCGGCGCCGGTGTAGGTTGGGCGGGTGGCGCAAGGGTGGTACGGGCCATCGAAGCCGCGGCGGGTCGAGGGCGGCATCAAGGCGCGCAGCAAGCGCGGATTGATCGGCGAGCAGTGGTGGTCACGCCGGTTCACCGACGTGCTCGAGTCCTTCGGGATGAGCGGCAGGCTGGCCAGGGGCCGGAACTATGCCCGATCCGGCCAGGTGCTCGGCTTCGAGATCTCGTGCGGGTACGTGACCGCGCAGGTACAGGGATCGCGGGTGAAGCCGTACCGGGTGCGGATCCAGGTCACGCCGCTCACCACGGCGCAGTGGCGGCGAGTGGAGCGCGCCCTGGCAGAGCAGGCGCTGTTCCGGGCCAAGCTGCTGGCTGGCGAGATGCCGCGGGAGATCGAGGAGGTATTCGCGGACTGCGGCACCCCGCTGTTCCCGCGGCTGGCACGGGACATGCAGATGTCGTGTTCCTGCCCGGACTGGGAAGTGCCGTGCAAGCACCTGGCCGCGGTCTGCTACGTGCTGGCCGAAGCCTTCGATCTTGACCCGTTCGGCATCCTGGCCTGGCGCGGGCGCGGCAGGGACGACCTGCTCGCCTCGCTGCGGCTGCTGACCGCGGGCGAAGCCGAAGCCGCCCGCCCGCTCATCGACGTCCGCGACCGCCCGCTGGCGGAGTGCGTCGCGGACTACTGGTCGCCGGGAATGAGCCTGACCCGGCTTCGCGGGCTCCCGCCGGCCCCGGCGACCGCGCCCGATCTGCTGCTTCGCACCTTCGAGCCGCCGCCGGCGCAGGTCCGCGGCCAAGACCTGGTTACCCTGCTCACGCCGGCCTACCGCCGGCTCGCAGGCCCCGATCTGGCGGACGGCTGACCTGGTCGACCTTACTGGGCCGGGTCGACCTTACCGGGAAGGCGCCGGGGAAGAGCCCGTCGCGGTCCCGCCGCCCGGCAGCTGCTCGCACACCAGCCTCGGCTTCGGGGTGAACGTCCGCTCTGCCCACTCCAGCCGCTGCAACGCCAATTCCTGCGCTGGGCGCAGATGCTGTTTCGGAACCGAAACGGTCATCTTCCCCCGGCTGACGAGCGCGATGGCGCTGCGCGCCAGCGGCGTCCAGTAGCGATCGATCGCCGCTTCCTCGCTCGGCGTCGGAGCCGTGACCTCGTCGGCGCAGAAGCGCCTGACCCCGGCCGTCGCCGCATGCCCGGCCGGCCGGGTCGCGGCCGCGCGGGTTCCGGCCCCGGCACCGCAGCCGGCGGTAACGGCGCACACCATTGCTAACCCGCAGGCGAGTCCCAGTACCGCAGCGGTCGGCGAGCTAACGCCCCCCAACCTCATCACCATCCTGTGCATAAGCGATGACGCTATGCTAGCAAGAAGGCTTTGCCGCGGTTGCCGTGACGTTCATCACCGTCCATCGCGTACCGGTCAGCAGGAGCGAAGCCGTGAGTCATGGTGTTACCGCCTTATCCTGCTTGCTCGACGCAGCGGGCGCGCCGGAATGGCTGGGCTGCGTTGACGGGGCGGTTTTCTTCCGCCGCGCCGGGGCGGCCTTGCCGCCGTCGGCGGGCGCCTTGGCGTGCCGGCCGACAAGGGTCACCAGCATGTCAGACGACGACCGGTCCTTCTTGACACCGACCAGGTCCGGCAGGCGGCTGAGCAGGACCCGGAAACTGCTGGCTCCGTAGTTGCGTTCGTCGAAGGACGGGTCGAGGGCCAGCATCTTGCTCTTCAGCCACGATCCGGTGGCTGAATCGTCTGGGGCCTCCTCCATGGCGGCTACCACCAGGCGCTCCGCGTCGGCGATGTTGAAGTTGGCGCCGACCTCGGCGCGCACAGCCGGGTTGACGGCCGCGACGATCGTCCCCCAGTACTTGTACTCCGAGCACACGGCTACCAGCCGGGAGCTGGCGGATGCCTTGGTGCCCACCCCGACGACCCGCTTGCCCCACTCGCGTAGCCGCTGCACCAGGGGGGAGTAGTCGCCGTCCCCTGCCACCAGGAGAAAGGTGCCGACGTCGGGGTGGGTGATCAGCACCTCCATCGCGTCCACGGCCATGAGGATGTCGGCAGCGTTTTTCTGTTGCGCCCCGAACCTGGTCACCTGGATCAGGGTGATGCCGTTCTGGGCCAAGTTGTTCTGGTATCTGCCGAACTCGGGCCTGGACCAGTCGGCGTAGGCCCGGCGGATCGAGGTGTTGCCGTAGTCGCGGCAGAGCAGCTCCAGCGCCTTGTACGGGATCGGATCGGCCTGCCCGGGCAGGTCCTCCCCGGCGCCCAGGGCCAGGTTCTCCAGGTCGATGAAGACTGCCACCTGATCGCCGAGCGCTGCCTGCGCCGCGGTGGGCGCGGGCATCAGAGGATTTTCCCTTGCTCGGCGCCAAGCTGCACTGCTGGCCACCTCTCGTCGGTCCGGCTTCACGGAGGGGGTGTCTGGCTGCTGCTGAAGCAGCAACAGTAGCCGAACGCCCACGCTATCCTCGCCGCGGTCGGCGGGCGACTGCCTTGATCTTCGCGGCGCTGTCGTCGCACCGCCACGTCCCGGCGCGGACGTGAGGACCGCCCGGTCGACTCCATCATGAAGTTCCCGGAATCGCCGGGCGGTACGGGGCGTTCCTTGCGGTCGTCCGTCTCACCTCTTCCGTTCGATCTGGAGACTGCCGTGAAATACGTGAATCTTGGCTCGACCGGGCTGCGCGTGTCGCGCGTGTGCCTGGGGATGATGAGCTTCGGCAACAACAGCGACCGTCCGTGGGTCCTCGACGAGGATGCGGCCGAGCCAATCGTGAAGGCGGCGGCCGACGGCGGGATCACCTTCTTCGACACCGCGGATGTCTACTCGGCGGGAGCGAGCGAGGTGGCGACCGGCCGGCTGCTCGGCAAGATGTTCCGCAGAGACGACATGGTGGTGGCCACCAAGGTCTGCATGCCGATGGGTCCCGGCGAGAACAGCGGCGGGCTGTCCCGCAAGCACATCCTGTCCGGCATCGACGCCTCGCTCGACCGCCTGGACATGGACTACGTGGACCTCTACCAGATTCACCGGTGGGACTACCGGACCCCGGTCGAGGAGACGATGCAGGCGCTGCACGACGTGGTGCGAGCGGGCAAGGCCCGCTACATCGGCGCTAGTTCCATGTTCGCCTGGCAGTTCGCCAAGGCCCAGCACGCCGCAGATTCGCATGGCTGGACCAGGTTCGTCTCCATGCAGAATCACTACAATCTCGTCTACCGCGAGGAAGAGCGGGAAATGATCCCGCAGTGCGTCGACATGGGCGTCGGGGTGATCCCGTGGAGCCCGCTGGCCCGTGGCCTGCTGGCGGGCACCCGGACCAGGGAGGGCGAGCGGCGGACCACGCGGTCCGGCAGCGACTCGTTCTTGGACGCCCTGTACGCAGCCGACGACTTCGACGTCGTGGACCGGGTGGCGGAGGTGGCCGCGGCGCGCGGAGTGCCGCCCGCCCAGGTCGCGCTGGCCTGGCTCATGCACCGGCCCGGGGTGAGCGCGCCCATCATCGGAGCGACCAGGCTCGGTCACCTTCAGGACGCGCTGGCGGCCGAGGAGCTAGGACTCAGCGAGGAGGAGATGCGGCGCCTAGAGGAGCCCTACGTGCCGCACCCGGTGCTAGGCCACGAGTGAGGTGCCGCACCCCGTGCCAGGCCAACAGTGACCTGAGCTGCCGCCCGGAGGCCGAAAGCGCCCCGCCGCGATCATCCTGCTGGCCGCATCGCATCACGCCGTGGTAACGGCGAGCGCGAGCGGGAGCACGGCGGGCGCCCCCGCCTCGCGGACCAGCTTCGCCGCGACCGTCATCGTCCAGCCGGACTCGACCAGGTCATCGACCAGCAGAACCGGGCCGCCGACCCGGGCCACGGCGGCCCTGAGCGGGTCCGGGACCGCGAGCTCGTGCCAGACGGCGCTCAGCCGCTGGGCGCTGTTGTACTGGCGGCCTGCGGCCCGGCCCGGGCTGGCTGGGCGCCGGTAGGCGAGCCCGCCGAGGGCAGGTAGCCGGCCGATCTCGGCGATGCGCTCCGCGAGGCTCCCGATCAGCCGTGGCCGCGATCGCGAGGGCAGCGCGACCACGCCCGCGGGCCGTTGCGCCCAGTCCCAGGCGGCCAGGACCCTGACGACGGCCGCGACGAGGTCCTCGGGGACCGGGCCGTCGGGCGCGAGGCCGTCGTGTGCCCGGCCGTGGGGTGGCGGGCCGTCGGGCGCGAGGCCGCCGTGTGCCCGGCCGTGGGGTGGCGGGCCGTCGGGCGCGAGGCCGCCGTGTGCCCGGCCGTGGGGTGCCGGGCCGCGGTCCCCGTCGGCGAGCAGGCTGCGCAGCCGCAGACCCCAGCCCAGGTCGGTCAGCCTGCCGAGAGCCCGGCCCGGCTCCGCTGCCAGCCCGGAGGCGATCTTGCCGGACACGTCGACGCCCAGCTCGCGCATGCCAGACGGCCACATCCGCCGCGGGGTGATCTCGGCCCCCGGCCGCATCAGCCGGTCGCCGGCGGCCGTGGCCGCTGCCTGCGACACCTGCCGGGGCCAGGGCCGGCCGGTGCAGTTGTCGCACCGCCCGCAGGGCTGCGCGGCCGGGTCGTCGAGTTCACGCCGCAGGTATTCCATCCGGCAGGCACCGGTCGCGGCGTAGCCTAGCATGGCCTCCTGCTCGCGGGACCGCTCGGCCGCCACGCGGGCGTAGCGCTCGGCGTCGTAGGCCCAGTGCTGGCCGGTGGCGGCCCAGCCGCCGCTGACCCGGCGCACCGCGCCGTCGGTGTCGAGGACCTTGAGCGTCATTTCCAGCCGCCCCCGGGACAGGTCGACCCGGGTCTCCAGCGCCGCGGTGGACAGCGGCCCGCCCGCTTCGGTCAGGGCGCCCAGCGTGGCCCGGACCACTGCCTCCGGCGGGAACGCGAGTGAGCCGAAGTAGGCCCAGATGTCGGCGTCCTCGCGGCTGGGCAGCAAGATCACGTCGGCGTGGTCGGTGGCCCGGCCGGCCCGGCCAATCTGCTGGTAGTAGGCGATCGGCGACGGCGGGGCGCCGAGATGAA
>Ga0335078_10010040_pt1 | contig 14013 bp, 14 predicted proteins | sample Lox_Sample_32_FD_206711 | JGI IMG/M metagenome (GOLD analysis project Ga0335078, IMG submission 206711) | Soil microbial communities from Loxahatchee National Wildlife Refuge, Florida, United States - Lox_Sample_3.2 | ecosystem: Environmental > Terrestrial > Soil > Wetlands | place: USA...
TTAGGATGCCTCGGTTCTCGACGCTCGACGTCGATCCGGGCGCCACCAGCCCGATCCAGGCCATCAACGGCACCGCCGTTCGGAGCGCTCCCGCTCAGGCCGCGCCACACGTGCTCGCGCTCCCGACGCTGGCCGCCGGCCTCTCCGACCGGCGGTTCAGAGACATACTCGCTGACAACAACATCAACGACCAAACGACCAAGGAACCCACCTAAAACAGTCTCCGCGGAACCCGGTCCGGCTCAGTCAAGACCTACTGGCAGCGCCTGTACGAGAAGCTCGGCGCGAGTGATCGGGCGAGCGCGATCGCCGAGGCGATCCGCCGCGGATTGCTGGAATGAGTGCGGTCCGGCGGCCGGATGACCGCTATTCAGGCGGCTCACGGGCCGATGGTGGCGCGGCGGCCGCTCTCGCGTTCCTGCGCGCGGCGCTGCTGGCGTTGATCCTGGCTAGTGAGCAGCTCGTCGACGCCCGGCAGCTCTCGGATTGGCAATTCTTCGCGGTGCTCGTGGTCGCGGCCGGGTATGCGCTGGCCGGACTCATGGTCGCGGTCGGCGCGCTCGGCCGCACGGGGACGCGAGCGTTCGCTCGCGTGCAGCCTGGATGTGACGTGGTGATCCTGGCCGCGCTCGCGTATACGTCCGGCGGTGCGTTCTCGGATGTGCGCAAGGCGTTCTTCGTGGTTCCGCTGGCGGCCGCGTTCAGCGAGCGCTCCCGGTTGACCGCGGCCTGGTCGCTGCTTGCCGTCGCCGCGTTCACGTTGCAGGCCACCGTTGCGGGCGGTCATCCGGCGGGCGCTCAGAACAGCTGGCAGCGACTGACCATCAACCAGACCTGTACCTCGCGTGGACGGGGGCGGCGGCCACGATGCTGGCGATCGCGCTACGGCGGCGCACTGCCCGTGTCGAGGGGCTCGCCGCGAGCCGCCAGCGTCTCGTCACACAAGGGATCGAGTCCGTCGAACGGGAGCGGACCCGTCTGGCGGGCGCGTTGCACGATTCACCCGTGCAGAACCTGATCGCGGCGCGCCACGACCTTCGCCGCGCACAGCGGTGCGGAGATCCCGAGAGCTTCGCGCGCGTCCACGAGGCGATCGACGTCACCGTCGCCGAGCTGCGCGAGGAGATCTTCAATCTGCATCCCCACGTCCTCGACCACGTCGGACTTGGCGCTGCGCTCGAGCAAGTCGCCCGGCGTTACTGTCACGACGGCGCCCTGCGCGTCATCGTCGAGGTCGATCCAGACGAGGGGCTCCCGCAGCCTCACGTGCTGTTCGCGTTGGGACGGGAACTGATTGGGAACGCGGCCAAGCACGCACAGGCCAGCGAAGTGCGGCTGTGCATCAAGCGCGAAAGCGAGGGTGTGACGCTCGAAGTCGCAGACGACGGTTGTGGCATCCCGCCCGGGCGGATGCGCCACGCGCTGCTCGAGGGCCACATCGGCCTCGCCGCAGTCAGCGAACGCGTGACCGGGCTCAGAGGCAGCTTCAGCATCAACACCGCGCTCGGAGCCGGCACAACGGTCCGCGTCACGCTGCCCGCCGGCGAGCCAAGGACCAGCCCGACGACCACTGAGCTCAGCGGCAGGACCCCGCCGGCATCCAGGAACGCCGGCGTTCTCGCGGGCTCGTAGCCACGCCGTCGCGGAGCGCTCGAGCGCGGTCTCCGATCGGGTGACATGGATCGTCACCCACGGGGTGTCGCCCAACTCAGTCTGAAGAGACTCCGCACGGGGGACAGCGAAGCACCTCCACGCGTCCGATAACTGAGCAACACCCCAGTGCCCTGTCAACGCTCTCGCTCAGGTCACCGGTGCCCAAACCCAATCGAACGGCCCAAGGAGGATCAATGCTTCACAACCTGCGTGCTCGCGCCGAGGACGAGAAGGGATTCACCCTGATCGAACTCCTTGTCGTGATCCTGATCATCGGCATCCTCGCCGCAATCGCCATTCCGACGTTCCTCAACCAAAAGAACAAAGCGACCGACGCTTCGGCCGAGTCGCTCGCTCGCACCGCCGCCACCGCAATGGAGACGTACGCCACAACCAACAACGGCAGCTACTCGGGCGCCAACGCCGCTTCGCTGAACTCGATCGAGCCCTCGCTCAGGACGACCGCGTCGACCACCTCGGCATACCTATCGTCGCGACCGGCACCGCGACCAACTACACCGTCGTCGCGACCTCTCCATCCAGCAACACGTTCACGCTCACCAACAACGGCGGCCAGGAAACCTTCACCTGCACCACCGCCGGCAAGGGCGACTGCTCCTCCAACTCGACCTGGTAACCGAGTCAACCTCCTGGATCTGCCCACCGGCGCGCGCGCAGGCCCGCAGCAGTATCGCCGACACGCTCACACAGCGTCGGGTCAGCCGGCGCCGAGAGGACCAGCTCACGCTCAGCCTGCCGGTGCCGCCTATGCAGAGCGACGAGGAGCGACCTAACCGCCCGTCCTGTGTCTCTTGCGCAAATGGGACGGCCGGTGGTTCGGGTCACCGAACCTGCTCATCGAGATCCGTAGCCGACCGTCACACGAGAGGGACACGAAGCGGCCCGTGGGTACAACTGGAACATCGGCGAGGGCTACTGCCTCGCTCGATCGACGAAGGCAGCCAGTTCGAGGTTGAAGCGTTCGGGTTCCTCGATGAAGGCCATGTGGCCGACTCCGTCGTACCAGGACCCGACTGCGGTGCCGCAGTGTCTAAGCAGGTGCTCCGTCATCGAGGGCAGAACGATGATGTCGTCCCGGCCGTGGGTGGCAAGTACCGGCACGGACAGTCGTGAGTAGACGTCGGTGTCATCGATCTCGCGAGCGACGAGGGCGCCTCGAATCACTGGCGGGACCGCCATGTTCCAGCACAGGGCCGCGCTCGACAGCCCGTCAGGCAGCGGCCTGGCCGTGCATGCGCGCAGAAAGCGCCGGATCGAAGTGATATTCGTGCGGAGGTCAGGCGCTGACGCGCCCATGACGTTCTCGAGAAAGCCCGGACCTATGTGCTCAAACGAGGGCGGCCGCAGGACCACCGCCGCGCCGACCAGGTTGATGCCGGCGATTGCCGCGTCTCCGTAGGCGCGCACGTAGTCGGCCACGATGAAGCCGCCGTACGACCACGCCACGATCACGGGACGGTCGAGCCGGGTCTCCGCAATGACCGCGGCCAGGTCATCCGCCCACATCCGCTCGTCGGCGTAGCAGCCGCCGTCGAGTGGCTTATCGGACATGCCGTGCCCGCGGTTATCGAACGTCACCATGCGAAAGCGCTCAGCCAATGGGCTGCGAACCTGCGCTTCCCAGCACATGTCGCACTGCGACCAGCCGTGCACAAACAGGATCGCTGGACCGTCAGGACATCCCCACTCGTGGGCGCGCAGATTAACCCCGCCGCCACCGCGTACGTCGTACTCGCGGGCCTCCTCGATCGCCACCGCTTGCGCGGTATCGAGCGCTAGATCGTGCGTCATTTCGTACCCCCTCGAGGCCTCGAAAGACCTATCAATCAACGTTGGGCGCGATCGTAGGCGAGACTCACAAGCTCGTCATCAGCGCCAGCACGTATCCGCGCGCTCCTTCCGCGACGGCATTCACGTAGTGGGCTTAGCGTGCGTGTCCGCCGGTGCTCTTCCGCTGCTCGATAAACGACACGGCCGCCGCGGCACGAGCAGCCTTGCCCGATAAGCGCAGCTTCGCGTAGATAGTCGAAAGATGCCGCTCGACCGTACGCACGCTGAGGACCAATCGCTCGGCGATCTCCTCGTTGGTCAAACCGCCGGCCACCAACCCAAGCACCTCCAGCTCGCGCGGGCTCAGGCTGTCAAACAGGGCGGAAGTCGCGCGAGCGCTGGACGCACCGAGGAACTCGCGCAACTCGTGCAGGAACTCCTCCCAGGCCGGCTCGTCCGCGAGCAGGATGTGGTTCGCGGAGTCGAGCACGACCAGACGAGCGCCCGGAATCTGGGATGCCAGCAAGCGACCTTCCTCAACCGGCACGACGCGGTCGTCACGCGCGTGGATCACGAGCGTCCGGACCTTGACGCCCCGCGCCGCATCCACAACATCGACTGCGCCACGGGCCCTGAAGAGTCGAACCGCCGCGTCGGCCGTGGTAGTCACGCGGAGGAGCTCGTCATACCACGCCAGCTGCTCGGGCGTTCCGCGCGGAAGGAACAGCATGCTGAACAGGTGCCGGTACGCCGACTCATCACTCCCCCACCCAGCTCGGATCGCGGCGACCAGCGCCTCCTCCTGATCGCCCTGTCCGCGCAGCCGCCGACCCCGCGCATAACCGCCGTATAGCACGAGACCCGAAACCCGAGCCGGTTGGCGCGCCGCGTACGCCACCGCGATCGCCGCGCCCTGCGAAAGCCCCAGCAACGCAAAGCGCTCCAACCCCACCGCGGCGATCACCGCCTCCAGATCCCCCACCCAAGTCTCGACCGACAGCTCATCCGCTCCCATCTCCGACAGGCCACAGCCGCGCTCGTCGTAGCGCACAACCGTGTGCGACTCGCCGAGCCGATCAAGCCAATGGCGCCAGACTGGGCTTGCCCAATCCAACTCGAGATGGGTTAACCACGTGGCCACCCTCACCAACGGTGGACCATCACCGTGCACCGCATAAGCGATGCGTGCGCCATCGGGCGCGGTACAGAAACGGATCTCAGCCACGATCCGACCACCCTCCAACACGCCAGCGGACTCAGGCTACACCGTTCTCAATGCTCCATGCCGAACGTTGGCGGCGGGTCAACATCCGCGTTCCTCCCGCCGCCACCATCACCGGCGACCTTTTGTCTTCCCCCACGCACACGGAAGACAGCACTGCCGCGGCTGCTGGGGCGCGGGCTTGCGGATCAGCGAAGCGCTAGCGCTCACCGAGACCGACTGGATCCGATGACCGGGTCGGTGCAGGCCCGAGCGGCAAAGACGACATCACGGTACATAAGCAGGACCGCGATGACCGTGCACGCGACCCGACGCCCCAAGGCGTTCGCGGCCGACCGGTCGCGCGAGCGCACGCCGTGCATTTGCAGCGTTCAAGTGGGGGCCTCCGCGAGCCGATGGGGCCTGGTGATGCCCTCGGACCGGATAGCTGGACGGCTGGCGCCGTTCGCGATGGTGGCATTCATCGCCTACGTGTTGTCGTTCGCGTTCGGCACAACCCCGAAGATCGCCCCCCTGATCCTGTCGGCCGGACTGACCGTCCTCGCGCTCGGACTGCCGCTCTGCTTCAGACCCGGGCGGATGCCGCGTGTTCTGCGTTTGGCGCTACCCGGGGCGTGCCTCGTGGCCGTTGCGCTCCTGCGCTGGAGCGCCGGGGGCCAGTTGTCCGGGTACGGGCCTCTGTTCATGCTGCCGGTTCTGTGGGTGGCGCTGTACGGCAGCAGCGCCGAGCTCGCGGCCGCATTGATGGTGCTGGTAGCCACGTTGCTGACCTCGGCCTCGCTAGTTGGGGCAGGCGCGTTCGCACCGGCCGAACTGAGGCGAACGCTGCTGGTCGTCGCAGTCGCCTCCTTCACCGGGATCAGCGTGCACCGGCTGGTGAGTGCTGTACGCGCCAAGGCGATGGCGCTGCGCGAACAGACAGCCGCGCTACGCGACGCGGAGCGCCGGGCCCGGTCGGCGCGTGATCTGTTCGCCGGCGTACTCCGCGCCGCCACCGAGTGCGCGATCATCGCCACCGACCCAGACGGCATCATCACCGTGTTCAACGAGGGCGCGCAGCGGATGCTCGGCTACGACGCCGGAGAGATGGTTGGCCGCCGCGGCCTCGCGGCGTTGCACCTCGCGCGGGAGGTCGCCCAGCGTGCCTCTCAGCTGGGCCTTGAGCCGTGCTTCGAGGTGTTCGCCGAGGCACCGCGCTATGGCATCGCCGAGACGCGCGAGTGGACGTACGTGCGGCGCGACCGCTGCCACCTTCCGGTCGCGGCCACGATGACCGCGATGCGCAACCCCAACGACGAAGTCACCGGGTTCATCGTGATCGCGACGAACATCACCGCACGCCGAATGGAGCAGGCGAGAACGCGGGCAATCATCGCCACCCAGGCCGAAATTGCCTCGGCCGGGCACGAGCTCAACACCGTTATGGAGCGGATCGCGGCCCGAGCGTTGAGCCTGACGGGCGCGGCGGGAGCCACAGTCGAGGTTCCCGACCGCGATGAGATGGTCTGCGCCTTGGCGGCCGGGAGCCTAGCTTCGTTCGTCGGCATGCGACTAGATCGTGCTGGCAGCCTGTCGGGTCTTTGTCTCGCCGAGAAGCGCATCCTGTCATCCGAGGACGCCGCGCTCGACCCGCGGGTCGATCGCGACTCGTGCCACCAATTCGGCGCGCGCTCGATGGTCGCAGTGCCGTTGCGCCACAAGGAGACCGTGCAGGCGGTGCTCAAGGTCGTCGCCCCGCTGGCGCACGCGTTCAGCGAGTCCGACATCGAGACGCTCGAGCTGCTGGCGAACCTGATGGGGGCCGCGCTCGCGCACGCCGAGGATTACGTGCGGCTGGCTGAGGCGAACTCTCGGCTGCTTGAGCTCGACCGTCTAAAGGACGGCTTCGTCGCCACGGCCTCGCACGAGCTTCGCACGCCGATGGCGAGCATCATCGCCTACACGGAGATGCTTCACGACGGTGACGGCGGGCCGCTGACCCCCGACCAGGAGCGGATGGTGTCCGCAGTCGGGCGCAACTCGCGACGCTTGTTGGGATTGATCGAAGATCTCCTGGCCCTCAGCGAGATCGAGTCCGGGGCACTGAAGACCCGCCGCGCCCCCACCGAACTTCGACCGCTGGTGGAGGCGGTCGGTGAAGCTCTCCGGCCCACAGCGGAGGCCGCCTCAGTCGATCTTCAGGTCGAGGCGGGTGACGATGTGGGAACGATCCTCGCCGACGCCGCTCAGCTCGATCGGGCCCTGATGAACGTCGTCGCCAACGCGATCAAGTTCAGCATCCCCGGCGGAAGGGTCGATCTCCGGGCGACCCGCCGGGGCGCGCTTGTCGAGATAGGCGTGACCGACAGGGGGATCGGCATTGCGCCGCAGGATCAGGAGCGCATGTTCGAACGTTTCTTCCGCGCCGCCGGCGCCCGGGAGCGAGCCATCCCCGGAACGGGTCTGGGCCTAGCAATCGTCAAGGAGATAGTGACGCGTCACGGGGGTGAGGTGTCGCTGGAGTCGAAGCTTGGCGAAGGCACGCGCGTGACCTTGCGGCTTCCGGCCGCCGCGCCCGACGCCACGGCCGACCAGGTCAACATCGCCGCCACCACGTAACTGCGACGAAAGGAACCCCGCCATGCCCACCGTCCTCGTCGTCGACGACGACCCCGACATCCGCGACATCGCGACTATGAAGCTCGAGCAGGCCGGCCTCGAGGTCGTGACCGAGGCCGACGGAGAGGGCGGGCTCGCGGCGGCGCTCGAGCTAGTGCCGGATGCGCTGCTGCTCGACTGGATGATGCCCCGGCTCACCGGGATCGAGGTCTGCGTACGGCTGCGCGAGCACCCGCAGACCGCCCGGCTGCCGATCATCCTGCTGACCGCCAAGGCGCAGGAGGCGGACATCGAGCGCGGGTTCGCGGCGGGCGCGAACGATTACATCGTCAAGCCGTTCAGCCCGCGGGAGCTCGTTGCACGAATCACCGCCGCGTTGGCTCGAGGCGCTAAGTGAACGCATCCGTGCCGCTGCTCGAGGCGCTCACCGCGCTCTCGGGTCTTCTCGCCGTGCTGGCTATTGCTACCACCGCCTGCAAGGTGCAGCGAGCGCTACGGCTGCGTCGGCGCCGCCGGCTCGAGGCGACGGTGCGACCCCACGTGCTTCGCGTGCTCGCCGAGGACGAGAACCCGGGCAGCGCAGACCAGATGAACGACTCGCTCGGCCGGACGTTCGAGGAGCTCTTGATCTCTCTGCTGCCCAAGCTGCGCGGCGCGGACCGCGACGCTCTGGTCGCGGCGCTTGACAATCGGGGCGTCCTGGAGCGGGCTCGGCGGCGCACGTCGCGCCCCGGAGCGGTCGGCCGCGCCCGAGCGGCGCAGCTCCTTGGCGACAGCGGTGACGAGCGTGCGCTCCCCGGGCTCGCTCGGCTGCTGGAGGACCGCGATCCTGATGTTCGTACGGTGGCGGCCCGGGCGCTCGGCAAGCTCGGGCCGGCGGCGGTCGAGCCGCTGCTGGCCGCGATCGACGCTCCGCGTCCGGTGCCGGCCGGGATCGTGACGATGGCGCTGGTGCACGCGGGCGCGGGCGGCGCGGATGACCTGGCCCAAGGGCTAGATTCGTCCCGCTCTGCTCGCGTGCGGGCGGTGGCGGCCGAGCTGCTCGGCCAGCTGGGCGTTCTGTCCGCGACGGGCCGGCTCGCGCAGACGCTCGCCGACGATCCCGACCCGGCCACGCGCAGGGCGGCGGCTCGCTCGCTCGGCCGCTTGGGGCTGCCCGAGGGCATCACCCCGCTACTCGCCGCGCTGCGCGAGGCTGAGCCTTCAGCGCTGCGAATCGACGCGGCGCGGGCGCTGGGCAGAATCGGCGGCGCGAGCGCGGTTGCGTCTCTGCGAGAGCTACTCGTGGCGCCTGATATCGAGGTGGCGCGGGCAGGAGCCGAGGGTCTGGCAACGTGCGGCGGCACGGGCATGAGCGCGCTCGAAGGAGCCGCGGAGGATCCGGTGTCGGCGCCACCGGCGCGCGAGGCCCTGGCACGTCTGGCGCTCTACGGGTCGCGCCGGCCGGCGGTCGCGCCATGACGAGCCTGGTCCGCCAATGGCTGGTCGGGTTCGATTGGTTCGTGCTTGCGTACTTCGTGGTGCTCAACTCGCTGTACCTACTGTTGGTCACGATCGCGGCGCTCGACGTGGCAAGGACGCTGCGGCGGCTCGCCTTCGCCGGGCACGACGACCTGTTCGCCAATCCGTTCACGCCCGGTATCTCGGTTCTCGTCCCGGCCTACAACGAGGAACCCGTGATCGTCGAAAGCGTCCACGCGCTGCTCAACCTGCGCTACCCGGAGTTCGAGGTGATCGTGATCGACGACGGGTCGACCGACAGTACTTTCGACCGCCTCGCCGCCGTCTACGATCTCGTCGAGACGGACCGGGTGATACCGCCGGTGGCGCCAACGCTCGGTCAAGTCCTGTCCGTCCATGCCGCACGCAACGGCGAGCCCCTCGTGGTGATCCGCAAGCAGAACGCCGGCCGGCGCTCAGACCCGCTCAACGTGGGGCTGAACGCCGCCCGCCATCCGCTTGTGTGCATGGTCGACGCCGATTCGATTCTCGACCACGATGCCCTTCTGCGAGTGGTTAAGCCGTTCGTCGATGATCCCGATCGCGTGGTGGCGACGGGTGGGGTGATCCGCGCCGTCAACGGCTCTGTGGTCGAGCACGGACGCGTGATCGAGCCGCGGATGCCGTCGGGCTGGCTGCCCCGGATCCAGGTGCTCGAGTACCTGCGCTCCTTCCTGCTCGGGCGCACCGGCTGGTCGCGGCTGGGGGGTCTATTGATCATCTCGGGCGCGTTCGGGCTCTTCCGCCGCGACCTCGTCCTCGAAATCGGTGGTCTCGACATCAACTGCATCGGCGAGGACGCGGAGCTCGTGGCCCGCCTGCATCGCCACCTCCGCGACCAGCGGCGCCCTTACAGGATCGCGTTCGTCGCCGAGCCAGTGTCGTGGACCGAGGTTCCGCCTACGTACAGCACGCTCGCGCGGCAGCGCCGCCGCTGGTCGCTTGGCCTCGCCCAGGTGCTGCGCAAGCACCGCACGATGATTGCCAACCCGCGCTACGGACGGATTGGCCTGTTCGTGCTCCCGTACTACCTGCTGTTCGAGCTGCTGGGGCCGGTGGTCGAGCTCTTCGGTGTGGCGGCAGTGCTCATCGGTTTCGCGTTCGGCATGCTGAACGTGCACTTCGCCATCCTGTTCGCACTTTTCGCCGTGGGTTATGGCGTCTTCCTGTCGATCGCCGCGGTGACGGTGGAGGAATTCTCCTTCCACCGCTATCACCGCTGGGAGGATCTCGGCATTGCGGTGGCCGCTGCGGTGCTGGAGAACTTCGGCTACCGGCAGCTGCACGCGGTCTGGCGGATACGGGGACTGATCGACTCGACCCGGCGCCGTCACGTCGGCTGGGGCACGATGACGCGCGGGGGCTTCACCACGGCCGTCGCGTCCGACCCGGTGTCTAGCCGTTAACCCGACAGTCTCGACGGGGAACGAGGCACGTAGTGCCGCTGCTGCTCAAACTGGCAACTCCGGCTTGGGTCACGGGGCGAGCCGACGGGCATGCGGGAGCCCCGCACGGACCAGCCGGTCGTCGTACTTCACAGGATTGACGGGCCGATGCCGGGTCGACTAGGCTTGCCGGCGAGCAGCTAATCGACAGAAGGGGGCCAGCTGTGCAGCTTCAGAAGAGGAGCTTCGAGGCCGCGGACGAGGTACGGCCGATGGCGGACAAGGGCCAGGTCGAGATCCTCAAGATCGGCGACGGCGTTGTCGGCAAAGCCACGTTCGAGCCCGGCTGGCGATGGTCAGAGCACGTCAAGCCTATAGCCGGCACCGAGAGCTGCGAGGCCGCGCACTTTGGTTACGTTCTGTCCGGGCGCCAGAAGGTTGTGATGGACGACGGCAGCGAGCTTGAGTTCGGACCCGGCGATGTTGTGGCGATCCCCCCCGGACATGATGGATGGGTTGTGGGGGACGAGCCGTGCGTAGTGCTCGATTTCGCGGGCATGGAGCATTACGCCGAGTCGGGCTGAGCTGAGCACAACGCCGCGAGCAACGCGCATTGACAGCCCGACACCATCGTAAGCATGGTGGAGGAGTAGCAGGATACATGGCGCATCGTCGGCGCCGCACACGGCGCCGACGCCGGTTATTCAACCTGAGGAGTACAAGATGGCGTATGGAGTCGTTCACCGCTTCGCCGGTGGTACCGAGGACCAGTACCGAGCCTCGGTCGCAGCTGTGCATCCGAGCGACGGCAGCCTGCCTGACGGGCAGGTGCTTCACATTGCCGGCGCGACTGATGATGGCTGGATCATCGTGGCTATTCACGATTCCCAGGACAGCTGGGAGCAGTTCCGCGACAGCATCCTGATGCCACGCATGCAGAAGGGCATCGACGGAGGATTCGACGGACCACCCGAGGAGACCACTTTCGAGGTCCGCAACCACGAAACAGCCTGATAACTCCTGAGCTGGCACTCGAGTTGCGCGAGGCTCGCGGCTCGGCGCAGAGTGAATTCGTTCGCGATATTCAGGATCCTTCGAAGCGCGTTGCCTTGGAGCGGATCGCTGGCGAGCGCGACTTCGATGCTTCCTGCGGTCGGAGCATTCTTCACCGGCCCGGGCGGCCCCCGCCCGATCCTCCGAGCGCTCGATGCCGGGCTCCCGGAACTGGGAACACCGGCCCGTGACGGCGAGGTCTGGCGCGTGGCGCTGCGGCCCCGCGGCCAAGAACTTGCGGTGATCGACGAGCAGGATCGCCCCGCACTGGCGGGGGACGTGGCCGCGTTCGTGTAGAGCGTCCGACGCAGCGTCACCACCTTCCGTCGGATCGCAACCACCGCGACTGTGTTCGGCGCCACTCGCTGCATCCTCTAACCCGACCGCGAACCGCGTCGATCAGCTCACTCTTCGACCGCGCCCAAGCCTCACATCGGGTTTGGAGCCCAACCTAATGCCACACAGACGGCGTGGTGAAGAACGCGTTGCCTCTGCGGCACCACGAGATCGAAGATTTCGACCGCGCGGGCCTCATACCGTACGAATATTCGCTGTACCACAAGGAGGACCCGCGACGCTCAGCGGCGCACCCACGGCCGCCGCGGCACCCATCCCGTGCCGGCGGTGGCGCACGACCGTAAGGAGTCATCGATGAAGATCGACATCTGGACGCACATGCTCTCTCCGTCCTAAGTCCGGCATCTGGAGGGTGCCAGCCAGCGGGGACCGGGAGCGTTCCTGCTGACGCAGCGCCCCCTTTACGACATCGACCTGCGCCGGAGCCTGGTAGACGCGTACCCCGGTTACCGTCAGATCCTCGCCCCGATTCCAGCGCCGCAAGTTGATCCGAGCCTCGGGCAACCAGGGCTGGTCGACTTGGTTCGCCGTAACAACGAAGAGATGGCGGCGGTCGCCTCGGGGTATCCGGAGCACTTCGCCGGCTGGATTGCCGCGACCCCGCTCTGGGATCCGGACGCGGCGACCGAGGAGGCCGCGCATAGCGTCCGCGAGCTCGGCGCGGTCGGCGTGCAACTCGAGGAGGACGCTATCAACCTGCCGTTGCACGAGGAACGCTACGAGCCGCTGTTCGCCGCCATGGAGCAGCTCGACGCAGGAATCTGGCTTCACCCCTACCGCACACCAGCGACGCCGGGTTCGCCGCCCGAAACCGCACCTTTCCTGCTTTGGCAGGTGGTCGGGTGGCCGTTCGACACCACGATCACGGTCTGCCGGTTGATGTTCGCAGGCATCTACGATCGCCACCCCAACTTGAAGCTGATCGCGCATCACGGTGGAGGTTTGATCCCACACCTCTCCGCGCGCTTCGAGCTCATCCCCCACGCCGGGAAGCTCGATCCGACTGGACGTCTGGAGGAGCAGCTGGCGCGCCTAAGAAAGCCTCCACCCGAGTACTTGAAGATGCTCTACGTCGACACCGCGATGTTCGGCGCAGGGCACGCCGTTAGGTGCGTCGTCGACTTCTTCGGGCCTGACCATGTCATGTTCGGAAGCGACGCGCCGTTCGACACCAAAGGCGGGTCGCACTTCATCCCTGCCACCATCTCCGACGTCGAGGGAGCCGTTGCGGATGACGCCGCTCGGGTGATGATCTTCCACGACAACGCCAAGCGGATCCTCCGGATCGAGTCCGAGCACGCTGAGCCCACGAGTCAAACGCGATAGAGGCATTACGACCCGCAACCACCGCCGCGTCCGCTCGCGCGTCAGCCAACGAGGCACGTCTTGCATGCCGCACACGCCGTTATTGATAAGCGGCTCGCCGCCCGGTCTGAACCGAGGCCGCCAATTCCTCGGACTCGGCTTGCGAAGCTTGGTCGGTTCGAGCAGCGCGCATCTCGCGCGTATCGACTGCAGATATGTGAAAGGCGATTCGTGCCGGTGCTGGCTACCCTTCCGCCGTCGGTCGAGGCGGCGCGAGCCATTAGTAGTGAACCAGCGCAGAAGGTGAAGAGGCCGCCGCATCAACCGAGGGTCATCCTCGTGGTGTTTGCGATCGATCCAGCGGCCACGAAGTGATCGGTTACGGCCCTCGCCGTCACCTAGCCTCGTCCGCGGTGCGTGGGCACCGGGGAAGTCAGGCGCTCAGATCGTGAGGAGCTGTACCTGCGATCGATAGCCTGCGGCGAGGCCCTGATTGCCGCGGAGACGAGCCGTCCCGGCCGATCGTCACTGCTGGGGCTTGGTGTTCTCCCGGTTGCGTTGCTGGGCTGAATCGTCGGCCGCGATGTCCGGTGATGATTGGTGCGCAGGGTCGCGCTCTGTGCTCGCAGCGATCTGGCTCGTGTGCGCGTGGCTTTCAGCTCCTGTTGGAGCTCGCGACTCGACTGCTGGGTGCCGTTGAGCTCGGCCAGCGTCAGCTTAAGGTCAACCAACAGCCGATGGGCGGTCTCGCAAGCTCTCCCATCACGTCGAAGCAGGCCGCAAGAGCACGCGCGGTGCCGGCGCGCGACCCCGAGCCGGCGCGATCGGTCCTGGACGCGCTGTCACCGGTCGCTTACTGGGACATTGAGCTGCGCAACCGGATGGCCAACAGGGCGTTCTGCGAGTTCTTCGGCAGCTCGCCCGCGGAGGTCTCGGGCCGTCACATCAGCGAGGTGCTCTGGCCCGATCTGCTGGAGGTCGCGCTGCCGCACTTCGAGCGTGCGCTGGCGGGCGAGCCCTGTCGATTTGACCGCGTCACCGTCGATCTATCTGGAGTGGAGCGGTATGCGCAGGTCACGCTGGTTCCGGATTTGGTCGGCGGCGAGTTGCGAGGCGTCGTTGCCCATGCCACAGACATCACGGAGCGGG
>Ga0335078_10010042_pt1 | contig 14012 bp, 11 predicted proteins | sample Lox_Sample_32_FD_206711 | JGI IMG/M metagenome (GOLD analysis project Ga0335078, IMG submission 206711) | Soil microbial communities from Loxahatchee National Wildlife Refuge, Florida, United States - Lox_Sample_3.2 | ecosystem: Environmental > Terrestrial > Soil > Wetlands | place: USA...
AAGGTCGTATAAAAGGCCGTGGTGCTCACGGTCGTGTTGTTGTAAACGCTGAAGCTCATCACGTAGGCGTTGGCGCTTGCGTCGGTAAGAGTGGCCGATCCAAGGCAGTTGGCTGACATCGAATACGATCCGGTCAAGACCAGTGCGCTGGGCGCCGCCCCGCCGGCGGACATCGTTACATTGACCGTCACCTTGCTTACCCCGTCGAACTGCAGCAGCCCGGTCCCGTTTTCAGCGCCGCTGACGGCGCCGCTGGTAAGCGCGAATCCGGTGCCGGTGAAGGTGTACACGCCTAAGAACGTACCTGCCGAGCAAGCCGTGGTGGGTTGGGTGTTTCCGCTACCCGAGTAAGTGAAGTTTGCGTCGCTGCCGCTCACCTGAAAGTCGGTGCCCCCGTCATACAGCGCCAGACGCAAGGTGGCGCTGCCGCCGGCGGTGATGTTCATGACACCGGCGCAATTGGCTTGCACGCTGTAGGTGCCGGACCATGTAAGCTGGGTTCCTACGGCCTGGTTGGTATTTGCGGCCAGGCTGATGATGACCTTGTTCAGCCCGTCAAAACCGGCTGTGCCGTTCGCCTGAAAAACACCGGCATAGATTCCCGCAGCCGGCGGGTTCGTGGTCACCTGACGGCCCGTTATCGAGACCGCGTAAACTCCGCTCAAAGACGCAGAGTTGCACGTTCCGCCCCCAATGGTGGGTTGCGCCAGCATAGGAGCTGTCAGCAGACAGAAGAGGAAGAGCAGAGAAGCAGTGCTTTGTTTCATGCGCGTGGTTCCCCCAATGAATTATAATCCGATCCCGAACTTCGGGCGCAGCATCGGGCCGGTCCACGCCAGTATGAACCCGGTAGACAACGAAAAGTCGTGGCTGTTAATTCGTGGGTGGTATGCAGCTTTGGTAGGTCGCCGGCCACGAAATGCCGTCAGCGCTCGCCGAGTTCCTCGAGCAGGGCGGCGATCCGCGGGCGGTCGGGCACGCGGCGGCCGAAGCGAACCGCGTTGTATACTGCGGTGAATTCGGCTACCCTAGCGGCCAAGGGACCCACGGGAAGAGACGCCGCGAACTCGGCGGGAGTGAACCAAGGCGGCTTGTGATAGCCGCGGCCATCCATCAGGGACAGCATGCGCCGGTACAGCAGAGTTGCATCCGCAGCGGTGGCGGGGCCGCGCCGTGCGCGCCGCACGCGCAACGAAAGGCGGAGAGCTCGAAACGCGCGCGGACCGAACCGCCAGAGGCTGCCGGCGAGCAGAAGCGCCGCAGCGAGCGCGAAAGAATAATGCCGTAGCCAGGCTCCGCCGCGGCGCTCCCAGTTGTTGCCGGTGTCCGAGAGGGAGTCGAACCAACGAATGCCGGCGAGACGCGCGGCTTCATCAAAGCGGTCAGCCAGCGCGCCCTGGCGGCTGGGATCGAAGTTGATCACCCAGCGGCTCCAGAATGTGCGGGCGGCATCGAGATACAATGCGAGGCCCGCCGCGGCCGACGATGCGGCCTGATTGGGGCCGGGCGGCGTGGGGTCGAAAGTGGTCCATCCACGGCCAGCGATCCACGCCTCCACCCAGGCGTGCGCGTCCGAGGCGCGAATCAGCCATTGGCCGGTGAGCGGACTGTACAGTCCGCTCTGAAAACCGGTGGCCAGCCGCGCGGGAATTCTCAGCGCCCGCAGCATTACGGTCATGGCCGAAGCGAAATACTCGCAGTGGCCGCGGCGGCGGACAAACAGGAAGTTGGCGAGCGGGTCCGCGATCCGCGCCGGCGGGAGTTCGAGCGTGTAGCCGTAATCCGTGCGCAGGCGGATTTCGATGGCGCGGGCGCGGCTCAGGTCGCTGGGGGCGCCAGCGGTCCAGCGCAGGGCCAGTTCGCGTATGCGCGGATCGAACAAGACAGGCAACTGGAGGTCGCGAGCAGCGTTATCGGGGTCCAGGGAAGGAGGTGGGTGGATGGCGGGCGAACGCTCCGCCGGCTCCTCCAGGAGGCTGTAGGCCGAATACCGGAACGTCCGCGGCGCCCGGTTCGCCAGGCGGACCAGTCCGCTCGCCCCGCGCAGCACTTTGGCGTCGCGAAGATCGAGGCTTTCTGGAGCGCCGGCGAAGAACAGCGCCGTGGAATCGGCCGGTTCGAGTTCCACATTGTAAGAAATGTGCGGGCCGGTCGGGCGCTCGGCGGAAGAAACCAGCACAAAGTGGTTCGCGGCAGCGGCTGGGAGTGCCTGCACTGGTTCGGGATTCGTCCAATGCCTGCCGTCGAAAGCGGTCAGCACGTCCCCGCGCCATTTCAGGCCGGTGACCGGCTGCGGGCTGAAGATCGTGATATGCATCACCGGCCGCGAGCTGGCTTTCAACCGGCCGATCTCGCGGAGTGTGATGCGGTTTGAGAATCCCTCCAGGCGGAGTTGCTGGAAAGCCTGCCATCGATCGGCGGCATCGGTGGTCCGCGGCAACAGGAAAAACAGGCCGGACGCCAGCAACAGGATGGTCGCAGCGGCCGTGCCCGTGAGGACCGCCAGGTGCCGCCTCAAGGTCCGTGGGGCCACTTGCGCCTCACCTCCGAGCGAGCCGAGGATCTCGGCAGCCGTGAGCGCGGCAACTCCACACGGCAGGAAGCAGGCCAATGCCAACAAGAAGCTGGGGCCCGAGGATTCCAATGACTCGGCCAGCAACGCGGCGAAACAGATCAGCCCCACCCAGAAATGATCGCGCCCGTGCTTTGCCGCCAGAAGCCTCGCGGCTGCCAGAAAATTGAGCAGCGGAATGGACGCGCCGGCAAAACCGCCCGGCCCGCTCCAGGAATCGAGGAGAGAAAAGCCGCACCACGCGAGCGCGACACCGGCGACCGCAACCATTGGCGGCCTGGCAACCGCGCTCGCTATCACCGCCACGCGCCATAGCAGCGCGACCGCGGTAAAGGCCAGGGTGGGGCCATTCCACCATCCGCACGCCGCGGCCGATAGCGCGCCGCCCGCGACCAGCAGGAGAAGGGAGATTTCGAGAAAGCGTTCGATGCGGGCCGTCACGGTCGCGCCGGAACGCTCCATGCCGGTATTTTACCGCGCCTCGAAACCGCGAACTGCAAGGCTACGGTGTGATGGTCAAGGCGTATTCGCGAAGCAGTTCGGAGCTGCGGTAAATGCGCACGAAATAACTGCCGGCAGGTAAAGGTCCGGTTCGTGTTGACGTCTTGACCGCAAAACGCGCGGCCAAGCGGCCCGTCACGTCCACAACTTCGCCCGCTAGACCTTGCCCGCCGCTTAGGCCAGTCAGATCGAGTTCGAGAACCAGCGGGCGGCCGGCGGGTGCCCTGCCCCCCGTAGCGCCACCGCGAACTGCTGTCAACTGGACGGCGAAGGGCTGCGGCGCAGCGATACTCGGGGGGCGGCCGGACCACACGGCCGCGCAAATCACCACCACCGCGGCGATCACTAGCGCGGGAAACAAATGGCCCGGCCGGCATTCGCTCCACCAGCGCGCTGCCGCTCGACTGGCAGCCTGATCGGCGGTTTGCGCCGCGCGACAGCGGCGGCTCGCCTGATGCATGGCTGCCAGAAATGCGTCCGCCTCGGTTAAGCGATCACGACAACTCGCGCACAATAAGATGTGCTCTTCCACTCGGGCGCACCGGCTTTCCGCGAGACGGCCCAGGCAATACTGCTCCAGTTCCTCCTCCTTCAGGTGATTGAGTGGCATTACTCCGGTCCTTTCACAGTAGTAGGTGTGGCACCGGAGCCAGAACTCTCTGAAAATCGACACAAAAAGTTAGTATTCCAGACGATAGTGTTACCTAAATTTGGCAGTGAAACCCACGTGCCGCGCCAGCCGCGCTTTGCCCAGTTCGCCAAAACGGGCTTTGGCGCGGGACTTGATGAGGCGAAACTGGGTTTCGGTGAGGTTCATCTCACGGCAAATCTGCTCGGCGGGCTGTTCGTTGAGATAGAAGCGAATGAGCACCTCGCGGTCTCGTTTGGAAATGCTATTGAGGATCCGCAGAGCAACCTCGACATTTTGGCCCTGAATGGCCTGGCGCTCGGGATCAGGGGCGCGATCACGAAGCACAACGCCGCCTTCCAGGCTGGTCTGGCATCGGCGTGCGTGCACATTGGCGTCAATCCTGGCGGCCACCTGGCGGCGGACCACGGTGCGCACGTAGCCCATCAGGCGTTCGGGCTCGCGCAGTTCACCGCCCTGGATCGCCTGGGTGATGATCAGGAAAACGTCATGCACCCTATCGTCGAGATCCTGGGGGCCAAGCTGCCGGCAGAGATAGAACCGGATGCCCTTGGAAAACAGGCCATACAACTGTTCCAGAGCAGCCGGATTGCCGGCACGGACACCTTCCACCAGCGGTGACCAGGCGGTCTGAGATTCATCGGATCGCGCTGCAGTCCCCCGCTCGGGGCTAATTGGTTGGGCGTTCATGGTTAAGGCCGTAGCTTCACTCATTTCCCACCACAAAGTACGCTCCCCAGTAGCGCGGACGAGCCCGCCAACCGCCGGAGCGAATCATCTGCCGCTGGGCTTCAGCCAGCGCCAACGCCGGATCCGGCGTTGATTGCATTCGCATTTCCCGATACACAGCGGCGAATAGAGCGCCGTTCTCATCGATCGTGTCCCATCGGCTGCCCGCCACGCTGTGAGCGCCGGCGGCCAGCCAGGCACGAGTGAGGCCGAGCAACCCGGCCCCCGGTAAGACACGGCCGGCATTGGAGTGGCAGCCGCTCAAAACAACCAGCTCCGCGCGGATCTTCCAATGGGCAACTTCCTCGGGCGTCAACAACTCGACCGCATCCTGGCTGCTGAAACTCAAGGCAATCAAGCTATAAGCGGCAGCGGAGCCGTCACGGTCCCGCTGCGGGGCGGAAGACTCGATAAAGTGAGTCGCGAAGTGCACGATCTCGGGATCGCAAGCCAACGCTGCGAGGAGCTCCCGGCGCGATGCCCGGGCGCCTTCGAGCAAGGTGAAAGGGCCGCCCCAACTGCGGGCGCAGGAATCCAGCTCGCCGGCGCTGGCCGCCAGCCTGGGCAGAGACAGCGTGGCGGGTGCGGCTGCGGATACCGCGGCCGGGCGGAGCCAGGAGGCCAGGCTGAACCGCGTGCCGCGCGAGCGCAGGCGGGAGTCTGCCGCATTATAAATCGGGTCGCCGATTCCCAGAAAACAATGGCTCGAAGACGTGCTTCCGCGCCGCCCCATGGCGTCAACCCAGATTCCCGCACCAGGAACGACCGGAGTAACGTGCCGCGCGGCCACATAGGCGGGCTGCCCGTCGACCCGTTCCACCAGCGCGGCGAAAGGAACGTCGAACAGATTCTTGTCGAGCGAGAGAATCCAGCGCGTTTTGCCGAGGAAACGTCGCGACACGCTTCCGAACAAGGCGGAATACAGGTCACCAGCCGCGACATCGGCGCCCGCTTGGTCCTGGCGGATGGCCTCCAGCGCAACGCCGGTTGCGCGTTGCAACTGGTCCTGCGGAGGCAGACGATAGAGGGCTAGCCCCGCGCGGTCTACGGCCCACAACCAGGAGGCGGATTCGCCGAGACGGAAGCTGAACAGCACCGCGTCGGCAGGCAGGAGCCCGGAAACACGCGCCGGCAGTTCTTCCGGAGCGGGTTCCGCGCCGGCGGCCGTAGAGGCCTCGATCCGGGTCAGCTCGGCGCGGCAGCCCACTACCTGTTCGCGCCGCTGTTCGTTCGGAGATTGGATGGCGGCCGCTTCGGCTCGCCGCAGGCGCTCAAGCGCCTCCCAATAGGCGGGTGGTGGAGCGTCGGCGGCTGCGGCGCGGGATACCAGAACCCGCAAGCTGACGGCTCGGTTTTCCTCAGCGGCCTGAAACGTCTTGGCGGCAAGGCGCGGATCGCGACTCCGTTCGTAGAGGCGATTGCCCACATCGATGTACGCCCCGTAGACTTCATCGACCAAACTCTCCGCACCGATGCGAGTGGCCTCGGCTGCGGGCGCCGACCACCGAAAGGCTCCGGCCAGACGAAGCGCTTTGCCCAGATCGTCCCACGCCTCCGGCAGCAGTCCTTTCGCCTCGCGCACCAGGCCGCGGGCGTAATAAACGTGCCAGAGCGGCGTGCTGGCGGCGGGGAGTGATGCGGATTCGACAGCTCGATCGAGCAACACCGACGCGGAGACCAGATCGCCCTGCCTCAGCCGAAGCATCCCCAGGCTGCGATAGGAACCGTCCAGGGGATAATGACGAAGCTTGCGAATCCGGTACGCTTCAAGAAGCGGCGCCTCGGCGGACGCATAATCCCGATGCAGGAAATAGGCTTCCCCCAGGCTGTTGCAGCCAGAGGCGTACAGTTTCCAGTTGCCGGCGGCGGCAGCCGCTTCGATGCCTTCCCCGTAAGATGCCTTCGCCTCCGCCATCTGCCCGAGTTGTGCGCGTAACGCGCCGCGCTGAATGAGCATCTCGGCAAGGTGCAACCGGCGGGCTGCGCCGGAAAGGCGCTGAATCGCCCCATCCAACCACCGGAGGCCCGCTTCGCTCTCTCCCATCTGGTTGTACAACGAGGCGATGTTGGCGTCGGTCACAGCCACGTTGTCGTCGTCACCCTGGAATTCCAGAATGTGGCGGGCACGCAGAAGCGAATCCAGGGCGGACTGGTATTGGTGGAGGGCGAAACGGCAGGCGCCGACATTCGCGTCGGCGCGAGTGGCTGTTCTAAGGTCGTGGGCGGCTTCAGCGGCGCGTGCGAGCTGCTCGAAGACCGCGGCTGCCTGCAGGTACTGGGCCCGTGCGAACAGTTCGCCGCCCTTGCGCAACTCGGCCGCAAACCGCGGCGAAACCGCGATTCCTGTTGTGTGTGAGGCCCGCCCCCGTCCGACGAGCCGGGGAAGGTACACTGCCGCCACGACGGCGAGCAGCACCAAGAGGCCGTACGCCCAAAACCTAGCCCTTCTCAAGAAAAGAATGGCTCCAGACCGATATGGTGGTACTGTCTATGGAAAAATCTTTGGGAATATCCCGCTCAGAATATTCCCAAAGATTAGTATCCAGGTTTTTCTTGGATTTTTCTTCCCCGCAAATGCGGGTTTTTTTGATTTATATCGCGTTTGTGGTCAACGCCGAAAGCGGCTACTGCAGCAAGGCCGCTAAAACACCCACGACCGATGTGATGATGATAATAATCGGGTCGCCAGGCATGTTGCTCTGCAAAGACAGCGCTCGTGAGAGCGGTCTTCGACTCCGAGGATAGGCTCGTGGTCCGCCTGCTCGCAAATTCCTATTAATTAACTCGCTGAATTCAAAGAGATGTTTTCTTTTGTTCTTTCGGTGACTTCGCGCTGCTGTCGAGCGTAGGGCCGTCTCGGGCAGGCTGCCGGCGAGCACCCACCTCCTGGTGGAAAACCGGCACCGGCAGACCTGCTGCTCGCGCTTGATCTCGCAGACGGCGTTTCAGGGATATGACCTACTGCTGATACGATGGAGACGATGAATCCCCAGCCGCCTACCGCAGTGCCCAAATTGCCGATCGCCGGCGTCAAGAGCCTGATTGCCGTCGGATCCGGCAAGGGAGGAGTAGGAAAAACCACGGTAGCGGTGAATCTGGCCGTGGCGCTGGGCCAGCTCGGCTTCAAAGCCGGCCTCATGGATGCCGACGTCTACGGGCCCAACGTGCCATTGATGATGGGTATCAGCCAGACGCCGATGGCGCTCGGCGAGCGCATCCAGCCGCTCGGTCAATATGGCGTCAAGCTCATGTCCATGGGCTTTCTCAATCCGGGCGACAAACCGCTGGTTTGGCGCGGGCCCATGCTGCATTCGGTGATCCAGCAGTTCCTGCGCGGTGTGGATTGGGGCGACCTCGATTACCTGGTGATCGACTTGCCGCCGGGCACCGGCGATGTGCAGCTCTCCCTGATCCAAACCGCGCCCATCACGGGCGCGATTGTGGTCACCACTCCTTCGGATGTGTCGCTCGAGGACGCGCGCAAAGCCATATTCATGTTCCGCCAGGTTAGGGTGCCGATTCTAGGAATCGTGGAGAACATGAGTTACCTGATGTGCCCGCACTGCCAGGGGCGGATCGACGTTTTCAGCCATGGCGGAGGGAGGCGGACCGCGGAGCAGATGCAAGTACATTTTCTGGCCGAATTGCCGCTCGACCCGGCGGTGCGCATCGGCGGCGATACCGGCCAGCCGGTGGCGCTGAAGAAGGGCGAACAGGACCCCTTCCTCACCCTGGCGCGCAACGCGGTTGCACGCGTCCAGGAAGCGGAAAGCGAGACGGGCCCCAAGATCGAAATCAGCGACTGACGAGGGGCGCTCGAAGCACCAGACGCCGCGGGCCTCCAGGATTCTCAGCCGAACCTTCTGGCCTCCCTTCCCGCCGAGTCGCGGTTTCCGGGAACAACCAATTGCCGAGTGTCGTACCTGTTGCTAAGGTCAACGCGTGTAAATCCAGCGGCGGATCACACCAGCCGCAACGGAGGGTCTTATCGGAACTGCATTTCAAGAAAAGTCCAAGGCGCCACGTCTGATCGCGGCCGCCCTGCTCGCACTCCTCGCCGGGCTGGCGGGCAGCGCGGCGTTCCGGGAGTCCGTGGCGATGGACGAACTGGCGCACCTCGGCGCCGGCGTCAGTTATTGGCAGAAGCTCGATCTGCGGATGAATCCTGAACATCCTCCGCTGGCGAAGTTGCTGGCGGCCGCGCCGTTGGTGGCGCGCGGCGTTCACGTCGATTACCGCGGCGAAATCTGGACCTGGAGCGGCCAGGGGTTCTTTAACCCGATGCTAGCCGAGATGCCGTTCGGCGACTGGATCCTCACGCACTGGAACGATCGGGACGCAACCCTCCGCTGGGCCCGCGCGCCGATGCTGTTGCTTCTGCTGGCGACCGGCCTGGTAATCTACCGCTACGGCGAGCGGCTGTCCGGCAATTGGGGCGGCGCATTTGCGCTCTGCTGGTTTGCTACCATGCCGGTGTTTCTCGCCTTCGGCCCGCTGGTGCTCACCGATACCGCCGTGGCGCTGTTTTCGTTGGTCGCGTTATGGACGTTCGCCACACTGTGGCGCGACCAGTCGAAGCGCGCCACGCGCCGCTTCGCCCTCGCCCTGGCACTGGCGCTGCTTTCCAAATTCTCCGCCGGGCTGCTGCTTTTCGTCTTCCTGGCGTTCCCCTTCGTGTTGCGTTGGATGCCGCTCTCCGGCCAGCCCGCCGGCGCCGCGTTCCGCGCTTGGTGGCGCCGCGGCTGGCGCCAGACCGGCAAAGGCATCCTGGGAGCGGCGCTGCTAGTGTACGCCTTCGAGTTCGTGCTTTCCTGGAACGAGCCTACGACTCTGTTAAAAATGATTGGCAGCGGCTGGGCCGCGTTGGCGCTGCGCCGCCTGCTGCTGCCGGCAGTCACTTATCTGGGCGGAGTCGTCCTGTTCGCCGTGGGAGCCGTACGTCCGGCATATCTTTTCGGCCACGCCTATCCCCACGGCGTCTGGTTTTTCTTTCCGGTGATGACGCTGCTCAAATCCACCCTGGCGTTCCTGGCCGCTGTCGCGCTCAGCCTGGCGGCAGCAGTTGCGGCCCGCTTCGGCCGCCCGCCCGCTACGGCGGTGCGCAGCGGCATGGAATTCCATTGGCGCTCGCTCTGGTTGGGGATGGTCATCATCACGCTCGCCTGCATGATGAGCCCGATGACAATTTCCATCCGCCACTTCACGGTCCCGCTGGCGCTGCTCTCGCTGCTGCTGGCTCCGGTGCCGCGCCTGCTCGAAAATCTGCGCGAGGCCGGGCGGCCGTGGGCGCGGCCCACCCTCTGGCTCGCGGCCGCGCTGGCCGCCGCTTCGGTGGTTACCGCAGTTCGCGCCTGGCCCTATTACCTTCAGTTCCTCAACTCGTTCGCTTCCGGCCGCCCGGCCTACGAGCTGGTGAGCGATTCCAACCTGGATTGGGATGTCGAGTTGCCCGAAGTCGAGGCCTTCGTCCATCAGCATGGCCTGGACCATGTGCTGATCGATTCCTACAACGTCGCCGACCCCGCGGTGTACGTGCCGCAGGGTACTCTCTGGAGTTGCCAGTCCGCCACTGCCGCCGATGCGGGCAAGTGGGCCTTCGTCTCCGCCAATATGTTCGCCGACGGCGAAAACTGCGGCTGGCTCTTGGGGTTTCCCCATCAGCCCCTTGCCGGCGGCAGCATGTACGTGTTCCATCTTCCCCCGGCGATTCCCGCAGCCGGCACACCCGGCGGCCCGCCTCTTCCGTCCAACTACCGGTACATCGCGGGCGCGCCGTTCGACTGGCGCGCGATGTTCTACCAGGCGATTCGCGACCCCCACCAGATGCAGCCCATCGTCGACAACCTGATGAAGACGTACCAGGAGACGATGAAGAACCAGAAGAAGAAGTAGCGGCTGCGCACAACCGGGAACAGCGGAGCCGCAGTATCGTAAGATAGTCTCATGGTGCGGGTCTTCCAGGTGGGCTTGGTGCTCGCGTTGCTCGGGCTACGCGCGGCGCCGGCACAAGTCATCGAGTTCGAGTCCAACGGTTTGCATTATCAGACGTTGACGCGCTCCGGCATCACCATCATGTTTGCCCATCTGCCAAGCCGCCTCCACGCGTACTCGATCATACAGGTGGACGTTTCGAACGGTTCGGCCGGGCCGTACGTGATCCGGCCCGAGGACTTCAGCATTGAGTACGCCGAGGGCTCCTACACGCGAGGGGCACCGGCGCACGACATCATCGAAATGTTGATGCAAAAGGGCAGCGGCGGCGACGTCGTGAAGCTGGTGACTACCTACGAAGCGGGACTCTACGGCAACCCTCACTTCAAATCGACGAATGGCTACGAAACTCGCCGCCAAGCTGCGCTGGCCGTCAGTTCGACCCGGTTGCGCGCCGCCGCGGCCGCCAGTGCGCTCGCTCTGGTGCAAACCAAGCTCGCGTCCGGCGACAGCACGGATGGCGCTGTCTTCTTTGCCGAGAATAAACTGCTGGGCGGCGGCAAACTCGTGGTGCACACCAACACGGATACCTTTCAATTCAATCCCGAATGAAGGAGCGGTGGGCGGGCCGGTAACTGAATCGTCATGCACTTGTCTCTTTAACTAACTCGCTGCCCCGCCTCGGAGTTCACTCCGGACTTTCCCCATTCCGCCGCACGCTCGATCGCGTCTTGCACGGACTCGCCGCGTGCTAACGTGCAATCGTCCGATTCAAATTGCGAATCCAGGAGGTATTTCGTGAGACGCAAGGCAGTATTGGCGATGGGGCTTTTCATCTGCGGTTCCCTGGCGATCGCGCAGAAGCCGGTTGCGAAGGCTCCCGCCCCGGCGGTGGCGCAGCCGGCCAGTGAATTGGCGGATGAACTTTCGCAACGGTTGAGCCAAGGACTTCATGTCAAGACCGTGGTCGGTGAAGCGATCAAGGTGGGCTCGGTGACGTTGATCCCGATCCTCATGGTGGATGTCAACTTCGCTGGCGCTGGTGTGGCAGCGCCTGCATCGGCTGCGCCGGGAGTCGGTGGATTCCTGATGAGCGGTGAAGTCCGGCCGTTGGGCTTCGTTGCGGTCACAAAAACGAAGACGCGATTTATCAGCGCGGCGACCGCGCCCGCCCAGTGAGGTGACCACGATGACAACCATATTCAAATCTGTTTCCGTAGCGGCATGTGCGGCGTGGTGGGCAGCTTCGGGAATCGCCCAGCCGCTGGCGAAGCCGCTGGCCGATTTCGACAGAATGATCTCGGAGCTGAAGACCAGCAGCGTGGTTGGAGAACCGATTCGTGCCGGCGATACCGAGGTAATCCCATTCGCCGCAGTTCAGTTCGGACTGGGAAGCGCGGGCGCGATGGCGGGCTTTTTGGGAGGGATGGGTGCGAAGACGGTTCCGCTGGGCGTCGTGATTGTGGAAGGCGATGATGTGCGCGTGGAATTGCTGCCGCGGCAGGAAGAGAAATCGTCCGCGCTGATGCGGCAACTGATTCAGGGCATCATCGACCGCAAGGTTACGTTCATGACGAACGGAGTGAACCTGGGAAATGCGCCGGGGACCGTCGCGGATCTCACACCGATGATTACCGGCATGATGGGCCAGACCACTGTAATGGTCAATGGCCTTAACCTGGGTAACCTGAAGACTCCGGCCACGGCCGCCGGCGCGGACAAAGCGCTGGCCGACATGGAGGCCGGGGTTCTCAAGGACCCGACGGCGGAGAACTACTTCCGTCTGGGGGAAGCTTGGCGGAAGATCGGCCGCAACGACAATGCCGAGGCGGCGTATCGGAAAGCGATTGAGTTACGGCCTGGATATGCCGAGGCGATCAAAGCGCTGGCTAAATTGAAAGAGTAGTCGTTGCGCGCGCCAGCTACCTGTTCGAGTAGGTCGAAGAGATCGCCGGCACACTGGGTCTTTCCGCTCTACGGCGGCCTGGCTGCGATGTAGCCGCCAACCATCCGGGCCACCTCTTCCAGAAATTCGCGGTCGGCGCTCGTGAAGGCGGCTGCAGTGTGGCTGTCGACATCGATCTCGCCCACCACCTGCCCGGAAACAAGAATCGGCGCTACGATTTCGGACCGCGTATTGATGGAGCACGAGAGGTACCGCGGGTCCGCGAGGACGTCATCCACCACGATTGTCGAACGCGCAGCAACCGCGGCTCCACAGATACCCTGAGCGACGGGAATTCGCACGTGCGGAGTCGGCTCACCAGCGAACGGCCCCAGCACCAGCACACCCGGGTCGGCGTCGTCGAGCATGTAGAACCCGACCCAGTCGTAATAGCGAAGGCGCGCGGAGATAGTGGTGACCACCTCCTGCTGCAGCCCCTGCGAGGATGAAGCACTTGCGGCGGACTGCTGAATTCGTTCGAGGGCGGAGGCGAAAGGTGATGAGATTCCGGTTTCCATCGCAAAAACAGTTTAACAGTGCACACGCGGCAGGGCGGGCTCTTCGCCTGATATAAAGGTCAGAGAGGGGCTTTCATGACGTTACGTATCGCTTTGCGCTTTGTTCTGGCCGGCGCGGTCTTGGAGGCTGGAACGGTTCTTGCCGCCCCGAAACTGCCTATCCCGCCGCCGTCAACCGATGTCCCATTGGCGAAACAGTCCGGCACGGAGACAGCGGTCTTTGCCGGTGGCTGCTTCTGGGGCGTGCAATCGGTTTTTCAGCGTGTGAAGGGGGTCGTCTCCACCACAGCCGGGTATTCCGGCGGATCGGCAAAAACTGCAACCTACCGGCAGGTCGTCACGGAAACCACGGGGCATGCCGAATCCGTCCAGGTGGTCTACGATCCGTCTCGAATCACCTACGGCCAATTGTTGCGCATCTTCTTTTCCGTCGCCCACGATCCGACGCAACTCAACCGGCAGGGTCCCGATCAGGGCACGTCGTATAGGTCCGCGATTTTCTACACAAACGACGAACAAAAGGTTCTAGCCCTAGCCTATGTTGCGCAACTTGATCAACAAAAAGTATTTCCCCGGCGAATTGTGACTGAGATAACGCCGCTGAAGGCGTTCTACCGCGCCGAGGACTATCACCAGGACTACGCTTACTACAATCCGGACAACCCGTACATCCAGGTCTGTGACCGCCCGAAGATCGAGGCTCTAAAGCAGCAGTTCCCTGAGTTATTCGTCGACTATAAACCCAAGAAGTAGCGCAGGCTGCCCCGTGTCATTCCACGGCATCCCCGCGTCTCTGGAGTCGGAATTCAGTCTTCGCACCACGCCGCCAGATCGAGTGTCCTCCGAGCATTGCAACGCAAGCCCAGCTAAAGCTTGTGTAGGCCGTTCCCATCGAACATCGTTTCGTTCAGGTAGCTCCAACCAGTGTCGCGCGGGGCGCCCTTCGGTATCGGCGTCAGCGCGCACCGAGTTTTGGCCCCGCCTGATTTCCGTGACGTTCTGGCACGGTCGATTACATGGGCTCTTGCAGGACGCTAAGAAGCAGTTAAAATGAAGAATATACAATGTCGGGGCGTAGCGCAGCCTGGTAGCGCACCTGCCTTGGGCGCAGGGGGTCGGGCGTTCAAATCGCCCCGCCCCGACCAAACCTCCTGCTGATTCCAAAAG
>Ga0335078_10010043_pt1 | contig 14011 bp, 13 predicted proteins | sample Lox_Sample_32_FD_206711 | JGI IMG/M metagenome (GOLD analysis project Ga0335078, IMG submission 206711) | Soil microbial communities from Loxahatchee National Wildlife Refuge, Florida, United States - Lox_Sample_3.2 | ecosystem: Environmental > Terrestrial > Soil > Wetlands | place: USA...
ACACCATCGAATGCGTAATCGTTGCCGTCCGGTCCGCGCATGGTATAACGCCAGGCGCCGCCAGGCCTCACGTCCATCTCGCGGATCGTGGTTGTGAATCCGTGCGGCCCCCACCACTGCGCCACATGCTTTGGGTCCGTCCAGACTTTATAAACGAGGTCGCGCGGCGCGTTGAAGGTGCGCGTGAGAACCAATTCCGCTTTCGGCGCAAAGGCCACCCCGCTCATGAGATCCTCCCGAGGTAATCGGCGAGTTTCGCAGAACTATTCTTTAGCGCGCTGCTTGCTTCCATGCTTTTTCTCCTTTTCTTTCAATTTCGCGAGGTAGTCATCCAATCGATCGAAGCTTGCGGACCAGAATTGTCGATAGCGCTCGATCCAATCGGCGGCGTCTTTGAGCGGCCGAGCCTCCAGCTGGGAAGGACGCCATTGCGCTTCGCGGCTGCGCGCGATCAGGCCGGCGCGTTCCAAAACCTTCAGGTGCTTGGAAACTGCCGGCAGGCTCATTTCGAATGGCTCGGCCAGCTCCGTGACCGAAGCCTCGCCGGAAGCCAGTCGCGCAAGGATGGCGCGGCGAGTCGGATCGGCGAGTGCGGCGAAGGTTGCGCTGAGGTGATCTGTCGTCATTTTTGTATTTAACCTATCGGTTAAATATCTCAAAAAGATGCCGGCTTGTCAAGGGCCTTCTCGCCTAAGAGATGTGCGGGCGCTTGACGGGGCGCGCGGGCGAGTCCTACGTTAGATCTAATGCACTTGGAGGAATGCGGGCGAGGCATCTAGCGCGAAAATGAAAATTCTGATTTCCGGGGCCTCGGGGCTCGTCGGAAAAAATCTGGCCCGCGTGCTGCGGGAAGAGGGGCACGCGGTCGGGCGGCTCGTTCGTCCCGGCGGCGAACTCGGCGCGGGCGATGTGCGCTGGGATCCGATCGAAGCGCACGTCGATATCGAGGGCATCGAGGGCACGGACGCTTTCATCCACTTGAGCGGGGCGAGCATCGGAGAGGGCCGCTGGACGCCGGCTCGAAAAGCGATACTGCGCAGCAGCCGCGTGGACTCGACGCGCGTGCTCGTCGATGCAGTAGGCCGCCTGCGGCACAAGCCGAATGTATTCGTGTGCGCTTCGGCCATTGGATTTTACGGTGATCGGGGAGACGAACTTCTGACTGAATCAAGCGAGTACGGCATCGATTTTCTCGCTCTGCTGACGCGCGATTGGGAAGCGGAAGCCATGCGCGCCGAGCATGCGGGCATACGTACGGTGCGTCTGCGATTCGGCCTGATTCTGGATGCGAAGGGCGGGGCATTGCCGCGAATGCTGCTGCCTTTCAAAATGGGCCTCGGCGGCAGATTCGGAAGCGGACGCCAATGGATGTCGTGGATTGCGCTGGACGACGCGATTCGCGTCGCGCGGCTCGCGATTGTCGATGAGAGCGTGAGCGGCGCCATCAATTTAGTTGCGCCGAACCCGGTGCGGAATAGCGAATTCACCGAAACGCTGGCGCAGATGCTGCACCGTCCCGCGGCGCTTCCTGCGCCAGCATTCGCCCTTCGGATGGCGCTGGGAGAGATGGCGGAGCCGCTCCTGCTTTCCAGCCAACGAGTCGCCCCGGAAAAACTCTTGGGGATGCAATATCAATTTCAGTTCACGGAGCTTCGAGCGGCGCTCGATGCAACTCTCGGGCATCGAGAGTAGTCATTCCAAAATGAAACCGGCTTCGTTCCGGATTGGAACGGCGTAGCGACGCCACCTCTGGTCGTCTGTAACCGGAGGCGCATCTCGCGGCACAGTTTCGTTTTCGACGAAGTTCTCCAATAGCTTCCGGAAAAAGACGTTAGGGCCCGCCGTTTCCACGTGCTGAGCTAGATTCCCCGCCGCGAACTTCGGGATTTGCCGCTGCTCCGCTGTGGCACACCCGTTGCTCCGGCGCTGCGGCATGGAGAAACGCCGATCGGTGCGCAAGTCGCGAGCAGGGAAATCGAGGGGCGACGCTGCGGGTTCGCTTCCCAGATCATCGAGCGCTTCGTTGGTAATTCTGACGGCTTTGTGCATCGCGATTTGCCTGCAAACCGCGTGCAGCGGCGTTTCGAGCGGCGGATCGACCGGCCCGGGAAGCGTGACCGTGGTGGTCACACCATTGACCGCGACGGTCGCGCTTGGCGCGACTCAGCAATTTCAAGCGGCGGTCACGGGCACGAGCAACACCGGAGTTTCATGGCAGGTGAACGGTGTCAGCGGCGGAAATTTGATTGTCGGTACGATCGTCGCGAGCGGTGCGGACGCGGCGACGTATACAGCGCCGGCAGCAATGCCCGCGGCAGCTGGTATTACCGTGACGGCAGTTAGCCAAGCCGAATCCTCAGCGGGTGCGTCCGCGAGCATCACGCTGACGGATGGCATTAGCGTGAGTCTCTCGCCGAGCAGCGCCAACGTTCCGACCGGCGGCGAGCAGGTGTTCACAGCGACGGTTTCTGGAACGGGCAGCGCGGGAACGAGCGTTACATGGAGCGTCAACGGCATCTCCGGCGGCAACTCGACAGTCGGCACAATCTCCTCGACCAGCGGTACAACGGCGCTCTATACCGCGCCGTCCATTCCGCTCACGCCAGCCACCGTAACTGTGATGGCCACGAGTGCAGCGGACGCCTCCAAATCCGGAACTGCGAGCGTCACGATCACCTGCGCGGCCAGCAATTCAGTTTCGCCCGCTTCCGCCAGCGTGGCCCTCAATCAGACGCAGGCGTTTTCGGCGTCTTTCTGCCTGGCTGCGGGCGGGAGCATTACCTGGAGCGTGAACGGCATCGGCGGCGGGAATTCCAGCGTTGGCACGATCGCGTCGACAGGCCCTTCGACTGCGCTCTATACAGCGCCGGCTGGTTTGCCTTCGATGAATCCCGTCACGATCCAAGCGACCACGAACGGCAACGCGAGCGCGTCAGCAACCGTCACCGTAACAAGCGACATCAACGTCAGCGTTGCGCCCGCTGCTGCAACGCTGGTCGTGAACCAACGGGCGACGTTTACGCCCACAGTCGCGAACACGACCGATACGACGGTGACCTGGTCCGTCAACGGAATCCCAAACGGCAGTGCGGCCGTGGGCCAAGTCTGCCAGACGGGCAGCAATCCCTGCCTTGCGCCGGCAGGCCCAAGTTCGGCAAGCGTGGATTTTCTCGCCCCTGCTGCGCCCCCGGCGACAGATCCGGTGATTTTGACGGCGACGAGCCATGCCGATCCCTCGCGCAGCGGCAGCGCGACGATTCTCATCACCAGCGGCACGCAATCAATCGCGGTGACGATATCGCCGTTCTACGCGTTTGTCGCACCTTCGAGCGGCACAGCCAGCACGCAGCAGTTTTTTGCGAACGTGACGAACACGCTGAACACCGCCGTCACCTGGAGCGTCGCGAGCGGTGTTGCAGGCGAGGGATGCGCGGGCACTGCGTGCGGCACGATCGACGCGAGCGGCGTCTACACCGCGCCGAGCGCCGCGCATTCTCTCAACGCAATTACCGTGACCGCCACAAGCCAGGCGGACCCGACGAAGTCTGCGTCTGCAACCGTGGCAATCACGAGCGGCCCGACGATCGAAATACTGCTCCCTTCCAGCGTGATGGCCGGTGCGGTGGAAGCATTTCCGCTCGAGGTGGAAGGATTGAATTTTGTAGCGGGAAACGGAAGCTCGGCGTCCGCGATTTTAGTGAATGGCGCGTCGCGCAGCACCACTTGTTCTTCGGCGACCACTTGCACAACTTCGCTGAATCCGTCCGACGTGCAGTCTTCCGGCACGCTAACGATTCAGATTCAAAATCCGGGGGTTCCGGCGGCGCTCTCGAATCCGGTTGTGTTCGTGATTGTGCCGTATAGCGCGTCGGCGGGCGCGATCTCGCTCAGTGCGGCGCAGCCGAATGCGCCGGGCGAGAACATTGTCGTTGCCGAACCCACCACGGCGGGCGAGTCCGAGCCAATCAACGTCAATTTCATCGGGTATCTCACGGGAGGCAATACCTGCGGTGTGCAAGGCTCGCCGCTGACGGTGAGCGTTCCCTCATCTGGCTCGACAACGGTCAGCATTTGCGTGAACGGCGACGGCCTCGATCCAACATTTTCGTATGCCTTCACGGGCCCGGGTGGAACGCCGGATGGAAGCGACATCGGCGTGACCGCTTCGGCCGTCAACGGCCTCTTCCCCGGCACCATCGAACTCGATCTGCAAATTTCGAGCACGACTGCTCCGGGCGTCCGCACGCTCATCATCACCACGCCCAATAGCGACCGCGCGGTCGCCACAGGAATGCTGGAGGTCCAATGAACAGATTTTATTTGCGTACGGTTAATCGCGCTGCGCTTGTTGCCGCGTGCCTTGGGAGCTTGACTATCACTGCGGGTTTGGCGAGTGCGACGACGCTTCTACGCATGTCCCTTGTCCAAATGGCTCACTCCGCGAGGGCCATTGTGCGCGCGCGCTGCGTTTCAAGCGCACCGCAATGGGATGGCGGAGAAATCTGGACGTTCACGACCTTCGAAACGCAGGAAGTGTGGCGAGGCTCTCTTTCGTCGCAATTTACCGTGCGCCTGCTTGGAGGGCGGATGGGGAATTTGACGTCGAGCATCTCCGGCGTGCCGCGTTTCGCTGCGGGGGAGGAGGTTGTCTTGTTTCTGGAAGCTACTCGCCGCGGAGATTTCTCCATCGTGGGTTGGGAAGAGGGCACATTTCGAATCCGGCGCGATTCGCGCGCCGGCGACGACACGGTAACTGAAGGCTCGGCGCACGTCTCCACATTCAATCCAATCACGCGTCAGTTCGAGGCCGGCGGAATCGAGCGCGAGCCGCTGCGAGTTTTTCGGGCGCGCATCGCGGCGATGCTAGGCGCGCAAACAGGAGGCATGCAATGAATCGGCTCGTCGCTGCTCCGATTGCCATTGCGGTCATCGCACTGATGATTTGGAGTCCAGGCGCCTACGCTTACCTCGCGGATACCACCGTACCGCAAGCCGGCGGTTGCCCGGCGCCCGACCTTTGGAATCTTTCGCTCGCTTCGCCGCTCAATCGCCGCTGGAGCACTACGCTCCCGATCGGACCTGTGACCATCCTTACCGTCGCCGCACAAGGCACTCCAGCGCAGACCAGTGAAATCGAGCAGGCAATCTCGGATTCGTTCGGCGCGTGGTCCGGCGTAACCGGAACGACGTTCAACGCCACCGCGTATCCCGGACTCATCGCGCCACTGGGCGAAGTCAGCGACCCGAATTCCTGTTTGAACGATTCGGAAACCAACGCCACGGGCTTGAACACCATTTGCTTCAATCAATCGAGCGACGCCTTCTCGACCGGGGTTCTCGCCATTACGCGCGTGATCACTGCCAATGCGCCTGGGGCCTCGATCGGCGCGAGCGGTCCCGCGGTCTTCGCCGGGCAGATTCTCGAATCGGACACGCTCTTTCGCAATGACGGACAGGCGACCTTTGCCACTCCCGCTGCGCTTGCCACCTCTGCAGGAGCGGGCGCCTACGATTTCGAATCGGTGCTGATTCACGAGATCGGGCACTGGTTTGGACTCGATCATTCCGCGGTCTGGCGCGCGATCATGTTTCCCTACGCTCCGCCGCCGGGAGTGTTTCTTGGCAATCGTCCGACGGCGCAGGCGCCGGACGGTCCGCTCGCCGATGACGATCGGACGGGCATTCGCGCGCTGTATCCCGATCCAAACGACGCCGTGAATATCGGGGCAATCAGCGGCCAGGTCTTGCCTGCGAATCCATTCGCTCTTGCGACGCTGCCGCCGACGCCGGGCACTTCAGTTACAGGAATCTTCGGCGCGAACGTTGTCGCGGTCGACGCCGGGACCGGCTCGGTGATTGCATCAACGCTCAGCGGATGGAACTGCAATTCGCAAGCCGCGGCGCTGCGATTCGATGGCTCGTACGAAATCGAGCGGTTGCCCGTCGGGCATAGCTACTTGATTTACGCGGAGCCGCTTGTGGGGCTCGCGGCGCCCTCGGATTTCAATGTGGCACTGAACGATTTGTGTTCTTCGTCCTCACCGGAATGCACTATGCCCGCCGTGGATACAAACTTCAACCCGCAGTTTCTTCTTTCTCAGTGAACTGTAAGCGGAACTCGCTCAGTTTTTCGGATACACAAAAGCACGATAAAAGTGGACATCGAAACGAAATGGAGGAGTGGATGCGACGACCGCTTGATGAAAAGGGCCATGCGCAGCAGCGGCGCAACAACGAAGAGAGCGACGGTCGAAGCTGGACTGCGGTTGCTCGTTCAGGTGCGCCAGCAGGCCGGAATCCGCCGCCTCCGCGGCAAGGTTCGCTACCGCCGCACTGGCATTTTGTAAATCACTGCTAGAATGGTCGGGTTGCGCGCGAAGCGCGCTTTTAGTCTGTGTCAAACATTCTGATCACCAATGATGACGGGATTCACGCGCCGGGGCTGCGCGCGCTGGCGCTGGCGATGCGCGATATCGGTACGGTCACGATTGTCGCGCCGTCGTCTGAACGCAGCGCTTCGGCGCAGTCGCTCACCCTGCGCCAGCCGATCTATTGCGATCAGATCGGCGAGCGCGAATATGCCATCGAAGGCACGCCGACCGACGCGATGATCCTCGCATTTCACACGCTGCTGAAGGAGAAGCCGGATATCGCGCTTTCGGGGATCAATCGCGGCGGAAACGCGGGCGAAAACATCTATTACTCCGGGACCGTCGGCGCGGCGATGGAAGCGGCGATCAACCGCGTTCCCGCGATTGCCGTTTCAGTGGCTTATCGCGGCCGCGAATTTGATTTTGTCCCGGCGGCGAAATTTATGCAGTCGCTCATCCCGCTGATTCTCCGCGAAGGATTGCCCCGAGGCGTGCTTCTCAACGTGAACGTGCCGCAGGACTGGAGTGGGGAAGTCCGCATCACACGCCAATCTTCCAAGATCACGCGCAACGTGCTGGTGCCGGGCGCCGATCCGCGCGGCCGCCGTTATTACTGGCTCAGCGAGCAGCAGTTCATCGAAGGCATCGAACCCGATACGGACCATGCCGCGATTCGCGATCGCGCCGTTTCCGTCACGCCACTGGAAATCGATCACACCCACGCGCCTTCGCTCGAACATCTCTCGCACTGGGCGAAGCTTCTCGAAGAATCCTCCGCGGTTTCGCAGCCGCAGACGAAGTTCTGAACTGCCCGGCGCCTCTCGCTCTTGTGTGCTATTTTTAACGTTCTGTCTTCCAAACTTTTCCGGACCTGACCATCGATGGCGCGAAAAGCCGCTGCGGCCAAAACCGACGAAATCACGGTCGAAGGAATTTTCGGCCCGGACGGACTGCTCGCACGTCGCCATCCCGGCTATGAATTCCGTCCATCGCAGCTGGCCATGGCCGAAATGGCCACTACTGCCTTCGAAAAGCACCAGCATGCCTTGATCGAAGCGGGGACTGGAACGGGCAAAACTCTCGCCTATTTGATTCCCGCGATCCGCAGCGGGCGCCGCGTCGTCGTTTCCACCGCGACGAAATCGCTCCAGGAGCAGCTTTTTCAAAAAGACATTCCTTTTTTGCGAAAAAACTTCGCGCCGAATCTCAAGGCGGCGCTGATGAAGGGACGCTCGAATTTTCTTTGCCGGCAAAAGGTCCATCAGATGACCGGGCAGCCTGTTTTGAAAGGCATCGATGAAATCGATTGGTTCGCGCAGATTCGCGACTGGGAAAAACTTACCGAAACCGGCGATCGCAGCGAATTGACGTTTCTCCCGGATGACGCCGAGCTGTGGAATCGCATCGACGCCCGCAGCGACCTCTGCACTGGCCAGAAATGCGCCGAGTTTCAGCAGTGTTTCATTACGGCCATGCATCAACGCGCGCACGAAGCCGATCTGATCATCGTGAATCATCATCTTTTTTTTGCCGACCTTGCGATTCGCCAGGATGATTTCGGCTCGATTCTGCCGGAATATTCCGCCGTCGTTTTCGACGAAGCGCACGAAATCGAAGACGTGGCCAGCGATTACTTTGGGCGTCAGCTTTCGAGTTACCGCTTCGAGGAACTCGGCCGCGATACGGAACACACGCTGCGCTTGCTGCAAGTCGACGCCGCCCCTTTGCGCCGCCAGCTTATCCGCCTGCGCGAACGCGCTCGCGCTTTCTTCGAGCGTTTCCCGGAGCGCGAAGGCCGCTTCCAGTTTGGCATTGCCGAACGTAAAGGGTTTCTCGAACAGAATCACGAGGCCTACGAAGACCTGGCCTCTATCGTGAAACAAGTCGAGAGCGAGCTTTCCGCGCTAACGCCGAAGCCGGAAGAAGTCATCGCGCTGGCGCGTCGCGCTGCGGAGACGAGGCGCGAACTCACTTTCTTGCTCGAGAGCGAAGAAAAAAGCTACGTCTACTGGTACGAGCGGCGCGGGCGCGGCTTGTTTCTCGCAGCGACTCCGATCGACGTGAGCCAAATCTTGCGCGAACAGCTTTTCGACCGCTTCGACACGGCAATTCTCACCTCGGCAACTCTTGCCGTCGGCGGCCGGTTCGATTATGTGAAGCAACGCCTGGGCGTGCTGCCGGCGGCGGACGCCCTCCTGGCGCAGGAATTCGATTATGCGTCGCAGGCGCTGCTCTATTTGCCGCAAAATCTGCCGGACGTACGCCACCAGTCGTTTCCGCAGCGCGCGGCGGACGAAATCGTGCGTTTGCTCGAAATTTCCGAAGGCCGCGCCTTCGTGCTGTGCACCAGCAACGCGCAGATGAAAGATCTTTTCGACCGGGTGTCCGGCCGCGTGAGTTTTCCGCTCCTTCGGCAGGGAACGGCGCCGCGCTCCGTCTTGCTCGAGCGCTTTCGCGCGACGCCGAATGCCGTGCTCTTCGCCACGGCGAGTTTCTGGCAAGGCGTCGACGTCCCCGGCGCGCAGCTTTCCTGCGTGATCATCGATAAGCTGCCGTTTGCCGTCCCGGGCGATCCGATTGTCGCGGCGCGGGTCCGGGCGCTGCAGGAAGATGGACGCAACGCCTTCGCGGAGTATCAGGTCCCGGAAGCGGTGCTCGCGCTCAAGCAGGGCTTCGGCCGCCTGATCCGCTCCAAGACCGATCGCGGCGTTCTCTCGATCCTCGATAACCGCATCCAGCGCATGCAGTATGGTAAGATTTTTCTCGAGTCCCTGCCCCCATACACAATCACGCGGGACATTACGGAAGTCGCGCGCTTCATGGAAAATCACAGAGAGTAGCTGCGCGCGCCGAATCCGCGCGAAAGAAGGCTCATGTACGAGATCAGTGTGGACGAAAGTTTTGCCGCAGCGCACAACCTGCGCGAGTATCACGGGAAATGCGAGGATCTGCACGGCCACAATTACAAAGTCCGCGTCACTTTGCACGGTGCGGAACTTGATTCTACCGGCCTGCTTTACGACTTCGTCCACCTCAAGCAGGTGATTCAGGGAATCATCAAATCGCTCGATCACAAATATCTCAATGAGCTCGCGCCATTCGACAAACTGAATCCCTCGGCGGAAAATCTCGCCAGGCACATCTACGAGGAGACAGCGAAGCATCTTCTGAAATCGGCGAACGGCGCGCGGGTCGCCGGCGTGACCGTCTGGGAGACGGATACCAGCGCCGCGACCTATCGGGCCTAGGAGCGCTCTAATGAGCATTGTCATTCCGAGGCGCTCTCTGCCGAGGAATCTGCTCTCGATTTAGGCGCCATCAAACCGACTTTCGAATTCGCACCAATGGTCATCACCGAAATATTCAAATCGATTCAAGGCGAAGGAACACGCGCCGGATTGCCGTGCATTTTCGTGCGCCTCACGGGTTGCAATCTCCGCTGCATCTGGTGCGACACCGAATATGCATTTCACGGGGGAACGAAGCTCAGCCTGGATGAAGTGATGCAAAAAGTCGCCACGCTTGCCGGCTCCGGCGCCTACCGCGTTTCGCTCGTTGAAATCACCGGAGGCGAACCTCTGCTTCAGCCCGAAACGCCCGCGCTTGCGGAACAAATGCTCGCGGCTGGCTACACTGTGATGATCGAGACGAGCGGCGAACGATCGATCGGAGCGCTGCCGCGCGCAGCGATCAAAATCGTCGATGTGAAATGCCCCGATTCCGGCGAGCTGGGCACCTTCAACATGGAAAATCTCGGAGCTCTCAGCTGCGATGATGAAGTGAAATTTGTGGTCGCCAGCCGCCGCGATTATGATTTCGCTCGACAATTCACGGAAACGCACCAGCTTGCCGCGCGCGTTCGCCAGGTGCTTTTTTCGCCGGTCTTTGCCGACCCGGCCCAACGCTGGCCTGGACTCGAACCCCGGCAACTCGCCGAGTGGATTCTTGCGGACGGCTTGCCAGTGCGGCTTGGCTTGCAGTTGCATAAATTTATCTGGGACCCCGCGATGAAAGGGGTCTGATCGCACTGCGAAAAATGGCAGAGAAACCCAAAGTGGTCGTGTTGTTGAGCGGGGGGATGGACTCGTGCGTCACCACTGCGATTGCGAACGAAACGCATCGCCTGGCTCTGCTTCACGCCAGCTATGGCCAGCGCACCGAGCAGCGCGAGCGCCGCGCTTTCGAAGAAATCGCCGATTTTTATGACGTCCGCGAACGGCTGGCGCTCCGCTTCGACGTTTTTCGCAAGATCGGCGGCTCGGCTCTCACGGACGACCAAATTGCCGTGCCGGAGTCCGGCGAGGCGCTTGCGCCACACGCGGGGATCCCAGTCACCTACGTGCCCTTTCGCAACGCGCACTTTCTTTCCGCCGCGGTGAGCTGGGCCGAAGTGATTGGCGCGTGCGCGATTTACATCGGCGCGGTCGAAGAGGACAGCTCGGGTTATCCCGATTGCCGCCCCGCGTACTACCGCGCGTTTCAACAAGTGATTCGCGAAGGCACGCGCCCGGAAACGCGCATCGAGATCGTCACGCCTGTGATCGCCATGAAGAAAAGTCAGATCGCGCGCCGCGGAATCGAGCTTCGCGCGCCGCTCCATCTCACGTGGTCCTGCTATCAATTCGATGACGAAGCTTGCGGCACATGCGATAGTTGCCGGTTGCGTTTGCAGGCGTTTTCCGAGGCGTGCGTGCGCGATCCTATCGCCTATCGGACGCAAGTTGCGCCATAATATGGCTGCCATCGTTTGGGGGAATGCGCTTTTTCTGGGATGGGAGGTTTAGGCAGATGAAACCAATGACGCGCCTCGTAACGGCGCTTGCAATTTGCCTCGTGTGCGCAACGATCGCCGCAGCGCAGGACTCGATCGTTTCGGGCACGGTTTTGGATACCGACGGAAAGCCGTGGCCCGGTGTTACGGTCACGGTCAAGAGCGACGTCGGCCGCTCCTTCACTCTGACAACGGACAAGGACGGAAAATTCAGGCAGATCGGCCTGGTGCCCGGCACGTACACCGTCAGTTTCATCATGGCGCCGCGGCTCGCCGCACCCGGTTATCAGATTGTGCGGAAGGTGGCTTCCGGCGAGAACGACTTCTCCGTGAATTTCCAGAAGGTCGCCGCAGAACAGGGGCAAAACCCGGAAGAACAAAAGAAGCGCGAGGAAGCCAAGAACCAGTTCGCGCAGATGAAATCTCACGTGGACGCCGGCGTAGCGGCGCTGAGCGATGCCGATCAGCTTCGCACCCAGTTAAAGACCGCCTCAGCCGACCAGAAATCGGCTCTGCAAGACAAATTGAAATCCGATTACGATACCGCCATCAACGAATTGCAGCAGGCGGAGCAGGTGGTCGGCGCCAAAGATACGAAAAATCACGCCGTGATTCTTTCGAATTTGGCCATCGCGCAGGATCTCGGCGCCAAATACGATGATAGCGTCGCCTCTTATCAGAAGGCCATCGACCTGAATCCGCAGCCAAACTATTACACCGGCTTGAGCAAGGCGCTCGCGGATTCGACGACGACGATGACAGATCCCGCGGCCATTACCGCAAAAGTCACCGAAGCGGGCTCGGACTGCGATAAGGCCTCTGCGCTCGATACGACGCCCGCGAAGGAGGCGAACAACGCCCGTTGCTGGAAAAATATCGGCATCGTTTTGTCCAACAAGGGCGATTTAAAGGACGCCATCCCGCCCCTGCAGAAAGCGACGACGACCGACCCCAAGGATGCGCAGTCTTGGTATCTCCTCGGCAGCGCCTACACGGGAACGATCGACACCAAGCAGGAAGGCAACAAGATGACCTACATCATCCCCCCGGGCACCGGCGACGCGTACCAAAAGTGTATCGACGCGGACCCGAACGGCCCCTATGCGCCGCAGTGCAAGCAGATGCTCGACAGTCTGGCGCAGATGGCCGGTGGCGATGCCACAACCGTGGGTGAGCGTCCGAAGTCGTCAAAGAAGAAGTAACAAGAGTCTTGCCGTCCGGCGCACGAAAACGATTCGTGATTCTGCGGAAGCAGATTGAAGATTGTGTCGGGCGCCCGGTTCGGAGTTCGTCTGCGCCGGACCGTTCGCCTTGTGAATCCTCCGGCTTTCCTCGATAATCAAATCTCGCCGTTTTCTCGCCCGCTGTGGCGCTATGGTGCAACGGTTAGCACGCGGCCCTTTCAAGGCCGAAATACGGGTTCGATTCCCGTTAGCGCTACCAACCTTCGGTAATTTTCAACCAGGGCTGTCCTCATTTTCAGGCGTCTGCTTAAATGGGGCATGGAATCGGCGTTCGAAGCTCGCGGCGCCGAACCGCTGCGAACTCGAGCCTTCGGGTTTCGTCGCAACAGTCGGTTTGGAGAGATCTGGCGAAGGTGAACGGAAGGAGAACGAAATGAAGATCAAATTGACCAGCGTGTACGTCGACGATCAGGAGAAGGCCCTGCGCTTCTATACCGAAGTGCTGGGCTTCGTGAAGAAGGCTGACTTCAGCCAGGGGCCGTTTCGCTGGCTTACGGTGGCATCGCCAGAGGATCCGAACGGCACCGAGCTGCAACTGGCGCTGAACAACAACCCCGCGGCCAAGGCCTATCAGCAGGCCATGTTCCAGCAAAATCAGCCCGCGGCCATGTTCTTCACGGACGAAATCAAAACCGACTACGAGCGGATCCACGGCCGCGGCGCCCAATTTACGATGCCGCCCACCGACGTGACCGCCTCGACGATCGCGATGCTCAACGACACTTGCGGCAACCTCATTCAGCTCGTTCAGCTGACATGGAAATCCAAAGCGGCTCAATGAAGGAGCGCGAGCCGTACACGCCGCGCCTGGCCAGCGCGGCGCGCGCACAAAAGGACGGAGAAAAAGCCCGAAGCCTTGGAGGAACGCTCCAATGAATGCATCGGAACGTATCGACCAACTGATCGCCAAACTCGCAGACTTTCGCGGCAAAACGCTGGCCGGCATCCGTAAGACCGTCCTAGGGGCCGACCGCGAGATCATCGAGGAATGGAAGTGGATGGGGAGCCCGGTGTGGTCGCGCGATGGAATGATTGCGGTCGCCACTGTTCTGAAAGACAAAGTGAAGCTTACCTTTGCCCACGGGGCGAAGCTGCCGGATCCGGATAAGGTCTTCAACGCGACACTGAAAGGCGGCACATGGCGGGCGATCGATTTTTTCGAAGGCGATAAGATCAATGAGCGTGCCCTGAAAAATCTCGTCCGTGCCGCCATTGATTACAATCAAAGCAAGCCAAGGGCGAAGCCGGAATCCCGGCACGCGGCCAGGAAGCGATCCGGATAGCTTCAGCAGTTTTCGTCAGCAAAGGCACCGCCTGACGCGCTGCAGGCTTTTCGTTGAAACAGTTCAAACACACCGCTTTTGAGTTACATTAGGCGCGCTCGATATTTTCTCGGCGTGGTCGAGCGGCATGCTTCCATTCAAGCTATCGCACTACAAAGTTGAAGAGCAAATCGGCGCGGGCGGAATGGGTGTGGTTTACCGCGCGCACGACGAGGAGCTCGACCGCGATGTCGCGATCAAGATTCTTCCCGCCGGCGCGCTGAACGATCAGACTGCCCGCAAGCGTTTCCGCAAGGAAGCGATCTCGCTCGCCAAGCTGAATCATCCGAATATCGCCACCGT
>Ga0335078_10010044_pt1 | contig 14011 bp, 10 predicted proteins | sample Lox_Sample_32_FD_206711 | JGI IMG/M metagenome (GOLD analysis project Ga0335078, IMG submission 206711) | Soil microbial communities from Loxahatchee National Wildlife Refuge, Florida, United States - Lox_Sample_3.2 | ecosystem: Environmental > Terrestrial > Soil > Wetlands | place: USA...
TCATCGATCAACGCCGCGGTCAACGCCCCTTCCATGATCCCGCCCCGCAGTTGCGAATGCTCCACGTGGATTTCGCCGACCAGCTCGCCGTTGTGACTCTCGAGGTCCGGAATGCGGATCTTCGCGCCCATCCCGGCGAGAAAATCGAGCAGCGCCGACCGGGTTGGGTTCAGCCCCACTCCGCGTATGGTCAAATGCGAACCCGGCACGATCAGCGCCGCCACCAGGAAGAATGCCGCCGATGACAGGTCGGACGGTACCACCAATTCGCGTCCAGTTAGTTTCGGCCGGCCGGCTATCGTGATCCTCTGACGGTTCACCGTGAGGTCGGCGCCGAATTCGCGCAGTGCAATCTCCGTGTGGTCGCGCGAGCGGACCGGCTCAGTCACAGATGTTTCGCCCCCGGCGAAGAGACCCGCGAACAGGACGCACGTTTTCACCTGGGCGCTCGGCACGGGCAGAGTGTAGTCGATCGGGCGAAGCTTCGAGCCTTCGATTTCGAGCGGCGGAAACTTGTCTTCGCGGGCGTGGACGCGGGCGCCCATTTCCGCCAGAGGCTTCATGATGCGCTGCATCGGGCGCCGAGAGAGCGATTCGTCTCCGGAAATCCGGCTGCGAAACGGCTGGCCGGCGAGCATGCCCGACAGCATGCGGATGGTCGAGCCCGAATTGCCCGCGTCGAGGTCCCCAGTGGGGGCGGTGAGGCCATCGAGCCCTTTACCGTGAATCACGAATTCCGTGCCCTGGCCCTCGATCTCGATCCCCAGCGCGCGCATGCAACCCAGGGTCGAGTGACAATCGGCGCCGGTGGAATAGTTCGAGATTCGAGAATCGCCCTCCGCGATGGACGCAATCATGGCATAGCGGTGAGAGATCGACTTGTCGCCGGGCAGCGTGATGCTGCCATTGAGCGAGGAGGGGGCCGGGGAGATGCGTTTTTGCATGGGGAACTTCTATTCTACGGGAGCAGCCGGACCAGCCTCCACTCTCTTACGAGCGTCTCTTAAACGCCCGCGTCTGCCCTGTGACTCCTCCCGCCACCGCTCCCTTTGGTCGCGGCTCGGTAACAAGCACATCCGGCGCGCCGGAGGTTCTGCTGAACCGCGACTGTTAAGGGGCGGTGGCTGGACGAATCTCGAAACCGTCGACCCCTGGCTCGAAGAACATCCCGCCAGGTTTCGCTCCGTCTAGGCATCCCAATCGCGCTCGATCGTTTGGAATTCAGCATTCACGCGCATACTTTCCTCGCGCACCCGTTTCGAGACGTCTGCCAGGTGTTCTACGTCGAGCCGGGCCACCGTCCTCCGGTTCATGCGCCGAATTGCTGTCCGGATATACCCGGCACGTGTGAGCTCGAGCCGGTTGGCCAAACGGGCGGTCTCATACAGTAGCTCGTCGGATAGTTTCAGCGCGATAGACCGCACGGGATATCTCCTGAAGATATCTTCTCAGGTCTCCTGAACGCGTACCGAAACCCGTTCTCCGCGATCGCCAGTAACTCCGCTTCGCTGAACCCGAACACGCTCGCAGCCAGGCGGTATTCCTCGGTGAGCGAGCAGCGAAACATGGCCGGATCGTCCGTGTTCAGCACAATCGGAACGCCGGCCTCGTATAACTGGCGAATCGGATGCTCGTCCACGCGTTTCACTACGCCAGTGACCAGGTTGCTCGTGATGCAGATTTCGAGCGGGATGTCGCGTTCGCGCAGATGCCGCATCAGCTCCGGATCGCGGACCGAAGCGATACCGTGTCCGATCCGCTCGGCACCCAAATCGAGAGCGGCCCACACCGATTCCGGACCCATACTTTCGCCCGCGTGAGCCGTCAGGCGCAAACCGGCGCGCCGTGCAAAGGCGAAGACTTCGGTGAACCATCCGGCTGGGCCGCGCTCTTCACTGCCGCCGATTCCATACGCGACCACACCCCGGTCCACACGCTCTGCAGCCAACTCCGCCACGCGCATCGCCGGCTCCACGCCAAACTGGCGGACGGCGTCCAGAATCCAGCGCACTTCCACGGCCGAGCCGCGCGATGCTTCACACACCGCGTCGAAGATCGGGGCGAACTCCTGCTCTTTCCACAACACCACGCCCGCAGCCAAGATGATCTCGGCATACTGCACGTTCTGCGCGGCCAAGCGCTCCAGCAGGCGGCGGGTCACCAACGCGTAGTCCTCGGGGGTTCGCAAGCGTTTTCCCACGGCGCCAAATGCCTTCAGAAACGCATCGAAATCCGGGTACGAATAAATAGCGCGGCATTCCTCGATGGGCGTAGTGGGGTCCAACTCGTGGAGCGTTTCGGGTTCTACCGAACCTTCCAGGTGCAGATGCAGCTCCGCTTTTGGCATCGTCTCCAGGAAATCCGCCATACTTGTGGGTTAGGCTCCCATGACCGCGCAAGACATCGAAGCAATTGTTGGAGGATATCACGGCGACCCGTTTCGCATCCTGGGTCCCCACAGCATTCGCAAGAAGGGCGGGCCCGATCGCTGGGAGGTTCGGGCCTTTCTGCCGCAAGCGGAATCGGTGGAGGTGATCGCCGGCGACGAGCGCTGCGTTATGTCGAAGAAGCACAGCGACGGCTTCTTCGTGGCTTCCCTGGCCGGCAACCCCCAGCGCTACACGCTCCACGCGCGGCTGTGGGACGGGCGCGAAATAGAACTGGAAGACCCTTACCGTTTTCCGCCGCAGCTTTCCGCGTTTGACCTCCAGTTGCATGGCGAAGGGACGCTCTACGAAGCCTACAAATCGTTGGGCGCGCATGTCACGTGCGCGGAAGGAATCGCCGGGGTGCGCTTCGCAGTGTGGGCGCCCAATGCCGAGACTGTCTCGGTCGCCGGCGATTTCAACGATTGGGACATACGCCGCCAACCCATGCGGCGGCGCGATGGCGGGGTATGGGAGATCTTCCTGCCTGGACTCGCACCGGGCGTCACCTACAAATATTTCATCCGTTCGCGATTTGTCGGATACCAGCAGCTTAAGGCCGATCCGTACGCCTTCTATTGTGAGGCTCCGCCGAAGTCGGCTTCGGTGGTGTGGGACATCGCCAAATATCAGTGGAACGATGCCGCGTGGATGGAGGCGCGCCCGCAAACGGATTGGCTTAAGTCGCCGGTGGCCATCTACGAAGTCCATCTCGAATCGTGGCTCCGCGGCCCCTACGGGCAGCCCTTCACATACCGCGAGCTGGCGGTGAAACTGGTCGAGTATGTGAAGCGGATGGGCTACACCCACATCGAATTGCTTCCTATCATGGAGCATCCGTTTTCGGGATCGTGGGGCTACCAGATCATCGGCTACTTCGCGCCCACTTCGCGCTTCGGCACGCCCGACGATTTCAGGTACTTCGTGGATGCCTGCCACCAGGCGGGAATTGGCGTCATCGTCGATTGGGTCCCCGCGCATTTTCCCAAGGACGCGCACGGGCTGGCCTACTTCGATGGCACCGCCCTCTATGAACACGCCGACCCGCGCCTCGGCGAACACCGGGACTGGGGCACCCTGGTTTTCAACTACGGCCGCTCGGAAGTACGCGCCTTCCTGGTTTCGAACGCGCTGTTCTGGCTGAAGGAGTACCACATCGACGGGCTGCGTGTAGACGCCGTTGCTTCGATGCTCTACCTCGATTATTCGCGCAAACCCGGCGACTGGATTCCCAACCAGTACGGCGGCAATGAGAACCTGGAGGCCATCGACTTACTGCGCCGCTTCAACGAACTGGCCCACAGCGTTCCCGGCGCCTTCACTGCGGCGGAGGAGTCCACGGCCTTTCCGGGCGTTTCCAAACCCGTCTACCTCAACGGCTTGGGTTTCACCATGAAATGGAACATGGGCTGGATGCACGACATGCTGGACTACTTCAGCAAAGATCCGGTGTACCGCAAGTTCGTCCACAACCACATCACCTTCGGCCTGCTCTACGCGTTCACGGAGAATTTCGTGCTTCCCATCTCGCACGACGAAGTGGTCCACGGCAAAGGTTCGCTGTTGAGCAAAATGCCCGGCGACGAGTGGCGGCAGTTCGCCAACACCCGCGCGTTCCTGGCCTACATGTGGGCGCATCCCGGCAAGAAGCTGCTGTTCATGGGGCAGGACATCGGCCAGCGCGAGGAGTGGAATTACCACGCGGGCGTGCGTTGGGAGCTGCTGGAGTTTGATTTCCACCACAAGCTGCAGGACCTGGTGCGGGAATTGAACCGGCTCTATCGCGCGAACCCTGCGCTCTACCAGGTGGACTTTCATCAGGCGGGCTTCGAATGGGTGGATTTCCACGACATCGACAACTCCGTCATCGCCTTCATCCGGCGCGCGGAGGATCCGAGCAATTTTCTACTCTTCTGCTGCAACTTCACGCCCTTGCCCCGGCCGGGTTACCAATTCGGTGTTCCCGAGGAAGGCACATACGAAGAGATCTTGAACACCGACTCCGCGGTATTCGGCGGCTCGAATGTGGGGAACCCCGGATCCATTGCCTCGCGGCGCGTGGCCAAGCACAACCGGCCGCAGAGCATCTCGGTCAATCTGCCGCCCTTAGCGGTGGTAGCCTTTCGCAAACAAGTCTAATGGCAAAATACGACGCGATCATTGTCGGCGGCGGACACAACGGGCTGGTCACTGCCGCGTATCTGGCCCGCGCCAAACGGAAGGTCCTGGTGCTAGAGCGGCGCGAGATGGTGGGCGGCTGCGCGGTAACCGAAGAGATCTGGCCCGGCTATCGCGTTTCCACCGGGGCATATCTCTCCAGCCTGATGCAGGAGCGGATCGTGCGCGAGCTTGAACTGGTGCGCTTCGGCTACCACGTGGACGCCAAGGATCCCGCCTTCTTCTCCGTCTTTCCCGATGGCCGCCACTTCTTCATGTGGCAGGATCGCGCCAAAACGCTCGCCGAGATCGGCAAATTTTCGCGGCACGATGCCGAAGTCTACCCGGCTTACGAAGACCATCTGGAACGGATCTCGCAAGTGGTGGAGAGCCTGCTGCTCACGACTCCCCCGCAATTTCCGCCGCGCGGCATCCTCGATTTCGTCGATTATCTGAAGATCGCCGGACGGCTGCGGGGGCTAGGCGCGAAAGACCTGGTTGCGCTGGTGAAGATTTTCACGCAGAGCGCGGCCGAGTTCCTGGATGAGTGGTTCCAGTCGGAACAGGTGATGGTCACGCTGGCGACCGACGGCGTGATCGGCGCCAACGGCGGGCCGCGCTCGCCTGGAACGGCGTACATCCTGCTGCACCATTGCATGGGCGGCGTGGCAGGCCACCGCGGTTTATGGGGATTTGTACGCGGCGGCATGGGCGCGGTATCGGAAGCCATCGCAGCCTCGGCCCGCGCCGCCGGAGCCGAGGTACGGACCAACACGGCGGTGGCGAAGGTGCTGGTACGCGAAGGCCGCGCCACCGCCGTGGTACTCGAAAACGGCGAGGAGATCGAGGCCTCGGCAGTCGCTTCTAACCTCGATCCCAAGGTGACGTTTCTGAGGCTGGTGGAAGAGAGCGCGCTCGACCCAGAATTCGTTGCGGGCATTCGCCACTTTCGCATTGAAGGGACCAGCGCCAAGATCAACTTTGCGCTTTCCGGGCTGCCGGAGTTTGCGGCGTATCCCGGCGCTCCCGGGCCGCACCACCGCGCTACCATGCACATCTGCCCCAACATCGAATATGTGGAGCGCGCCTGGGATGACGCCAAGTACGGCCGCCCCTCGGAGCGGCCACTGCTCGAACTCACGATCCCCACGATGTACGATTCGTCGCTAGCTCCGGCCGGCCGTCACATCATGGGAATCTTCCTGCAGTACGCGCCCTACACACTCCGCGATGGCAGCTGGGATGAGCTGCGCGAGCCGTTCGGCGACCGCGTGGTCGGCCTCCTCGAAGAGTACATCCCGAACATCCGTTCCATCATCGAAGCGCGGCAGGTACTGACGCCGCTCGACCTGGAGCGCCGCTTCGGCATCACTGGCGGTAACATTTTTCACGGCGAAATGAGCCTCGACCAGATGTTTGTGATGCGCCCCGTGGCCGGCTGGGCCCGTTACCGAACCCCCGTGGCCGGTTTATTCCTATGCGGATCGGGCGCGCATCCCGGCGGCGGCGTGATGGGCGCTCCGGGTTACAACTGCGCCCGGGAGATGTTGAAACAGAGGTAGAGGGTGCACCGCGCCCGCGTGCACGCTTGGGACCTGTTATCATTCTGGAATCCATTCTCAGAAGAAGGAGCACCCCCGATGAAACGAACTGCGATTCGATGCTCGCAAGCGCTGCTTGCGGTGCTGGCCCTGTTGGCCATTTCCGCGACTGCCCAAGCCCAGGCGCAGCAGGACTTCAGCAAGGTCCAAATCAAGACCACCAAAATCACCAACAATTTCTATACGCTGGAAGGCCAGGGCGGGACTATCGGCGTGCTGACCGGCCCGGACGGAATCTTCATGGTGGATTCGCAATTTGCGCCGCTGACGGAGAAAATCGTCAACGCCATACACGCCATCTCTCCATTGCCCATCAAGTTCATGGTCAACACCCACGTACACGGCGACCACACCGGCGGCAATGAAAACCTCGGCAAGATGGGCGTCACGATTCTGGCGCGCGAACAACTGCGCAACCGGCTCATGCATCCCTCGCCGGCGGCTAACGGAACTACTCCCCCGCCTACGACCACGCCCGGTCTTCCGATGATCACCTACAACGGACCGATTACCTTTCACATGGATGGCGAGGACGTGCAATTGATTCCAATTCCGGCGGCGCACACCGATGGCGACACCATGGTCCGCTTCGTTCACGCGGATATCATCATGACCGGCGACTTCTACCGGTCGATCCAATATCCGAACATCGACCGCGTCAACGGTGGCAGCCTGAATGGCATGATCGACGGTTTGGGCCAGATCATCGCACGTTCCGGCCCCAACACGAAGATCATCCCCGGGCACGGTCCTACGGTGGATCGCGCCGCGGTTACCGCGCACCGCGATATGATTCTGGCCGTGCGGGACCGCGTCGCGCAATTGATCGATCAGGGCAAGAGCCAGGACGAGGTGCTGGCCGCCAAACCGACAGCCGATTACGACGCCAAGGTCCCCAATTCAGCCGAGACCACACAGCGGTTCATCACCCAGCTATACGCCGAGCTGAAGCCGGCCAAGTAGCACAGGAAGTCCGCGCGGCGGTCTAACCGCACCGGCGGCAAAGACCGCCCGGCGTTACTCGATCATTTTCAAGTTCGCGACCTTGATGGTGTCGCCCTTGACTTCGCCGGTAACTTCCACCTCCAGGTTTCCCAGTTTCTTGGATGCCTTGATGGCCGCCAGCGCCTGACGGTTGCCGGCTTCGTCGAACGCCAGGAATTTCTGGTCGTATGTGAACACGCCGTAGCCGCTTTTCTGGCAGGCAGGCATCAGCGCGCATTCCCGCGTGTGTGCCTCCGCCACCACCATCCCGCCTTCGATGCCAGTGGATAATACGCGCACTTCGGCGCCTGCGGAACACTTCTTGTCGATCAGGATCCCTTTGACCGGTGCCGGTCCCGCCGCGATCATGGCGGCGATGGGAAGCAGGCTGCCAACGCACAGAGCCCGCACGAATTTCGTCATCGTCGATTCTCCTCCACCCAGCCTGACCAACTGTGTCGGCCTCACTTTTTCTTACCTCCGCCCGCAATTTCGTGTCAAGGTCCTAGGAACAAAATCCAGCATCCGTCGTATATGCTTAGGACAATCTTTGCGCGGAGTGTATATGGGTCTAATCGGTGAGTTGCGTTACGCCCTCCGGTCGCTGGCAAAGTCGCCCGGTTTCACTGCGGTTGCCGTCCTTTCCCTGGCGCTCGGCATCGGCGCCAACACGGCCGTCTTCTCGATGCTCGACAGCGTGCTGCTCGACTTGTTGCCGGTGAAGAATGCGACCGAGTTGGTACAACTCCGGGAAGTCGGCCAGCACTATGGCAACAACAACGGAATGAACGCGCTCTCCTACCCCATCTACCAGGACTTTCGCGATCAGAACCAAGTCTTCAGCGGCATGTTCAGCCGCTACCAGCTGCCGCTCAGTGTGAGTTTTGAAGGCCGCAACGAGCGCTCCATGGGAGAGCTGGTCTCCGGCACCTACTTTCCGGTCCTCGGTGTCAGGCCCGCTCTGGGCCGTTTATTCACTCCAGAGGAAGACCGCACACCCGACGGCGCACCGCTCGCCGTCCTGGGCTACGACTACTGGAAGGCGCGCTTTGCGGGCGACCCATCTGTGATCGGCAGGAACATCCTGGTCAACGAGCATCAGCTCACCATCGTTGGGGTTAGCGAAAAAGGCTTCGAGGGCGTAGAGCGGCTGTTCGCAACCCAGATCTACGTTCCGGTGATGATGGCCGGGCAAATGACTAGTAAGATCAAGCCATTGGAGGATCGCCGAAGCCGATGGGTTCAGGTCTTCGGGCGGTTGAAGCCAGGTGTCAGCCTCCAGTCCGCCAGCGCCTCGCTCCAGCCGGTCTTCCACCGTGTTCTAGAAATGGAGGTACAGCAGAAGGAGTTCGCGCACGCTTCCAGCTACGCACGGCAGCAGTTCCTGAGAATGACTCTGGACGTAATGCCGGGTGGCGCGGGGCAAAACGAAGCCAAGCAATTCCTGGAAGCGCCGCTATGGGCCTTGATGGCGATGGTCGGGCTGGTATTGCTGATCGCGTGCGCCAACGTGGCCAACCTCATGATCGCCCGCTCCACGGCGCGCCAAAAAGAGATCGCTATCCGTCTGGCAATGGGCGCCGGCCGCCTGCGCCTGGTGCGCCAGCTCCTGGTGGAGGGCGCTGTACTTTCCGTGCTCGGTGGGCTGCTGGGCCTGGCACTGCTGCCGGTGACTCTGCGGCTGTTGATGGGGATCTTGCCGACAATGGATCCCCCGATTAGGTTCCAGACGGGCGTCAACCTGACGGTGCTGGCCTTCGTTGTAGCCGTTTCCCTGCTCACCGCGGTGCTCTTCGGCCTCGCGCCGGCGCTGCGCGCGACGCGGCCCGATCTGGCTACGACGCTGAAGGAGCAGGCCGGAGCGGTGGCTGGCGGAGGACATGCGGGATGGCGCAAAATGTTGGCCGCGGCCCAGGTCAGCCTCTCGCTGCTGCTACTGATCGGCGCCGGACTGTTTGTGCGCAGCCTGCAAAACCTGAAGGATATCAACCCCGGATTTGAAGTCACCAACCTGTTATCGTTTTCCGTCGACCCCACGCTGAGCGGCTACAAGCCCGAGCGGGCTAAGCAGTTTTACAAGCAATTGACCCAGGAGTTGAGGGCCATTCCCGGCGCGCGCTCGGCAGCCTTGTGTGTAGTCGCGCCGCTGAGCTTCGACGATTGGGAGAGCACCGTCACGGTGGAGGGCTACGCCTCCAAACCTGGCGAAGACATGCTGCCCCACGTGAACCACGTTTCGCCCGGGTTCTTCGAAGCCTTCAAAATTCCTCTGTACGCAGGCCGCGATTTCACCGAACGGGATGCCACCGGCACGCCCAAGGTCGTCATCGTCAACGAGAAATTTGCACGCCAGTACTTCGGCGACCGGTCCCCGGTGGGGCGCCATATCGGCTTCGGCGGCGACCCCGGCACCAAGACGGATATCGAAATCATCGGCGTGGTGCGCGACACCAAGTACGAAACGATGCGCCAGGAGATACCACGCCAGGTTTTTGTTCCTTACTTGCAAAACGAGTGGGCCTCGGGAATGACGGCGTTTGTCCGAACGGATATGGGATCGGCGCAAATGTTCCCGGTGCTACGCGCGGCCGTGCGCCGCATCGACGCCAACCTTCCGGTCTTCTCGATGAAGACGGAGGAGACCCAGCGAGACGACTCGATGTCGGTGGAGCGCCTCGCCGCCAGCCTGTCCAGCGCCTTCGGTGTGCTGGCGACCGTGCTGGCCGCCATCGGCCTGTATGGAGTGATGGCGTTCGTGGTGGCCCGGCGTACGCGCGAGATCGGCATCCGTATGGCGTTGGGAGCTGCGGCCGGCAATGTGATCTGGCTGGTAATGCGGGAGGTGCTGTTGCTGGTGGGAGCCGGAGTGCTGGTAGGCTTGCCCGCGGCACTGGCAGTGACGCGCCTGCTCGGAAGCCAGCTTTATGGGATTCAGCCCAACGACGCAGCCACCATCGCCGCGGCTACCTTCGGCATCGTCGCCATTGCGGCTTTGTCCGGCTATCTGCCCGCGCGCCGCGCGACACGCGTGAACCCGGTGACGGCGATCCGTTGCGAGTAGCGCGGGCACTCGTGCCTTCCGGGTCGAGACTTCCGGTGTGCGGACCCGTTCCGGGCGTCTCGACCCTCATGTTTTACGCGTGCGCCATGCGCCGGCATGAGTGCCGGCACGGCAGACTAAGAGTCTGCGCCACAAGGGCTAAGTGGCGCCTACCACACCGGCCAGCGGACTACTGGCGGACGCGTAAAGCTTCCGCGGCATACGGCCGGCCTCATAAGCCAGACGGCCCGCCTCCACCGCCAACCTCATCGCCTGCGCCATGCGTACTGCGTCTTCGGCCGCGGCAATGGCGGTATTCATGAGGATTCCGTCGGCTCCCAACTCCATGGCGATGGCGGCATCCGACGCCGTGCCCACGCCCGCGTCCACGATCAGCGGCACTTCCGTAATCATTTCGCGCATGATGCGGAGATTGGCGGGGTTCTGTATGCCCATGCCGGAACCGATGGGCGCGGCCAGAGGCATCACCGCCGCCGCTCCTGCATCCACCAATCTGCGCGCGTTGACCACATCGTCGTTGGTGTAGGGCAGCACTACGAACCCTTCGTTGACCAGCGTACGGGTAGCTTCGAGCAGGCCGGCATTGTCGGGGAAGAGAGTCTTCTCGTCCCCAATCACCTCCAGCTTGATCCAGTTCGATAGCCCGACCTCGCGCGCCAACATGGCGGTGCGGATGGCGTCGTCTGCGGTGTAGCAGCCGGCGGTATTGGGAAGGATGAAGAGTTGGGAACGGTCGATGTAATCGAGGAGCGATTCCTTGGATCGGTCGGTAAGATTCACGCGGCGGACGGCCACCGTAACCATCTCCGCTCCGGAAGCCTGGTGGCAGCGCTGCATTTCCGGGAAGGTGCGATACTTGCCCGTGCCGACCACGAGACGCGAGCGGAACTCCCGCCCGGCGATCTGCAAAAGTTGGGACATAGCTAGATTATAGCGGCGGCGTGAGTCCGCGTTGCTACTATGAGACCATCGGCGACGACCTCGGCTCCAACCTGCGCGTGGTGATGGTAGCGACCCGCAATCCGCTCAATCTGGGTGCTGCGGCGCGGGCTATGGCCAACTTCGGATTCTCGCGGCTTCGTGTGGTGAAACCGTACGACGTGGCCTTTCGTGAGGCCCGTTCCGCCGTGGGCGCGGCGCCGCTGCTGAAAGCCGCCGAGGAGTTTCCAGCGGTAGCGGATGCTGTCGGCGACTGCCGTCTGGTGGTCGGCACGACCTCCGTGGGTCATCGCGAGTTGCAGCATTCTATCCGCCGCCTGGAGTACGGAGCGCGGCTGATTCGGGCGGCGCTGGCCAAAGGTCCGGTGGCCTTGTTGTTCGGCTCGGAGAAGTTCGGTCTCTCGAACGAGGATCTGAGCCACTGCCACTGGTTGATGCGCATCCCGACCGTGAGTGCCGATCTTTCCATGAATCTTGGCCAGGCGGTGGCGCTGTGCCTATACGAGTTGGCACGCGATCCGAAGGCTGCTGCGGCACGGCCGGGAAAGATCCAGGCTGCGTCGGCCGCGGAAACCGAACAGGTCACCGCGCTCCTGCTCGACGCTTTGCGCCGCAGCGGGTACGTCAACCCGCGCATCGCCGCTTCCACCGAAGAAAAGGTCCGCCGCCTGGTGCGCCGTCTCAGCCTTTCCGCGCGCGATGCCCCGGTGCTGCTGGGGATGCTCCGGCAGATTCTGTGGAAGCTGGACTAATCATTAACGAGTTGGGGCAAGCCTGGCGGCAGGGCGGAAGGCCTGACCCCACTTGGATCCCATCTGCATCGGTGGTCGGCACCCGCTCGCCGCGCTCTGCCTTTTGCTAACATTCAGGCAAATGCCGTTCGAGCCGCGAATCCTGGGCCGCACCGGTCTCACAGTCGGCCGCATGGGTACCTCGTCCTCTTACGGCGTGCCCGCCGCCGCGGTGGAGCGCGCTTTCGAGCACGGCGTCAACTATCTCTACTGGGGCAGTATCCGACGCAAGGCTTTCGGCGATGCCATTCGCAACCTGAAACCGCAACGGGACCACTTCGTGCTGGTGGTGCAATCCTATTCACGAGTTGCCGGACTGGTCGGTTGGAGTATCGAAAGGGCCTTGCGAAAGCTGGGGCTGGAGTATGCCGATGTCTTGCTGCTCGGATTGTGGAATAAGCCGGTCTCCGCGGCAATCCTGGATGCGGCGCGTCGCGCACGTGAGCGCGGCCTGGTTCGGCACCTGGCGCTCTCGTCCCACCATCGCCCGCTCATCGCCCAACTCGCGGCGGGCAACGACTATGACGTACTGCATTTCCGCTATAACGCGATCCACCCCGGCGCGGAACGTGACATCTTCCCCGAGTTGCCTGCCCAGAACCGGCCGGGAATGGTGGCGTACACGGCCACCAGTTGGGGCCAGTTGCTAGATCCGCGGAAACTGCCGGCGGGCGAGAGCGTCCCCTCAGCCGCCGACTGCTACCGCTTCGTCCTGACGCGCTCCGAGGTGGATGTTTGTATGTCCGGCCCGAAAAATGCCGAGCAGATGAACGCTGCGCTGGAGGCGCTCCGCCGCGGGCCTATGGACGAAGAAGAGTTGGCGTGGATGCGGCGTGTCGGCGGCGCACATGGTAGCCAGCGCTCTCATCCATCGATCACTGCGGCACCAGCACGCTAGCCTCCGCTACAATAGCCCAGTGCCCGTGCACGACCGTTCCGTCCCGATGGTCTCGCGCTTGACAGCCGCCGTGCGGGCTTCCCGCCTGCGCGATGCGGTCACTGCTCTGTACGCCCCCTTTTGCCTGTTGCTGATCTGCATTTGCGTTCTCTGGAAAATCACTCTCACGCGGCAATATACATGGCTCAATACGAGCGATCTCGTTAATCAGGTTTGGCCGTGGTTCCAGTTTCAGGCTGTCGAGTGGCATCACCATCGACTCGCTCTCTGGGATCCATTCCACTGGGCAGGACAATCGCTGATTGGTCAGGATCAGCCCGGCGTAGCGTACCCATTGAACTGGCTTCTGTTCCTGCTGCCGCTGGAACAGGGAAGAGTAGCGCAAGTTTTTCTCAATTGGTACATGCTGACGATTCACTATATGGCGGCTCTGTTCGCTTTTCTGCTGTGCCGCGATCTTGGCCGATCCAAAACCGCCTCGGTTTTCGGAGGCGTGGCTTTTTCGTTCTTGGGCTACATGGCGGCCATCGGCTGGCCACAGATGCTGAATGGCGCGGTGTGGGCTCCTCTGGCTCTACTCTTTTTCCTCCGGGTGCTCCGAGGCAGGTCGGTGTTGTTCAGCGGCGCTCTATCGGGCACGTTTCTGGGCATTAGCTATCTCAGCGGGCACCACCAGATTCCAACGTTCCTGACGTTGATGTTGCTTGGCTGCTGGATCTACCTCTTTGGGAAGCACCCGCTGGGCTACGTCAAAACCGCTCTGTCGTTTGCTGCGTTCGCATACTGCCTGATCTCCTTCAGCGCGCTGCAGGTCATTCCCTCGGTCGAATACTGGCATTTGGCATTGCGGTGGGTGGGGTCGGCAAATCCTTTAGCTTGGACAGATCCGGTGCCGTATACCGTCCATGCACAGTACTCCATGAACCCGGTGTCGCTAGTCGGCCTGGTGATCGCGTCCCTTCCTGGCGCCGCCAACCCTTTTGTCGGATTGACTGTCTTGACGCTTGCCGCTATGGGCGTGGTAGCCCACTGGAAGCATACGGAAATGCGCATCCTGTTGACCGTTGCCGTCTGCGGTCTGCTGTATGCCTTTGGCGCATATTCCATATTTCAGGGCGTACTGTACTCGGTGATTCCCGAGTTGGATAAGGCCA
>Ga0335078_10010046_pt1 | contig 14010 bp, 16 predicted proteins | sample Lox_Sample_32_FD_206711 | JGI IMG/M metagenome (GOLD analysis project Ga0335078, IMG submission 206711) | Soil microbial communities from Loxahatchee National Wildlife Refuge, Florida, United States - Lox_Sample_3.2 | ecosystem: Environmental > Terrestrial > Soil > Wetlands | place: USA...
TCGCCGCCGTGGTGGCCATCTGGCCCGGGCTGCGGGTCATCTGGTGGTGGGCACCCGAAATCGGCCTGGCCTTCGGCCTGGTCACCGGCTGGGTCGACCTGGCCGACCACACCACCCTTCCCTACCGGGTCGGGGCCGTTGTCCTGGTCGTGGGCGTCCCCGCCAGCATTCCCCAGTCCCGCCGCTGGATCGTTGCGGTGACCTGGTGCCTGATCATCCGGCACCGGCTGCGGGTCTGCTTTTCCGAGTTCATCATCACCAACCGCACCGGCTCGCTGCCGTTCATCCTGCTGGCCGTCCCGACCCCGGTCGGGGAACGAATCTGGATCTGGCTGCGGCCCGGCCTGGCCCTGGCCGACCTGCACAACCGGCTCGACCTGATCGCGGTCGCCTGCTGGGCCGACACCGCCATCGCCGAAACCGCCTCCGAGTCCAACGCCGCGTTCATCCGGCTGGACATCAAACGGCGGAACGCGTTCACCGCACCGGCTACCACGCCGCTGCTCAACCTGATCACCCCCGGCACCCCGTCCCGTGACCGCGCGGACAAGCCGGTCCCCACTGCGCTGGACCTGCCCGACGTGACCGCTGAGGACGTCACGCCCCCGGCCAAGCGCACCACACCGCTGCGGGCGGACAAGAAACCACCCGCCCCCGCCCCCGCCCCGGCACCCGCTGACAGCGACGTTTCCGACTGGCTCTGATCCCAGCCCGGCACGGGGCCACACCTGCTGACCGGGCCTCAGCCCGTAGCCCCGCCCGGCGCGGGCTGAGGCCTGTCCCTCTCCCGAAGGAGGACCAACGATGACCGGCCCCGTCCATGCTCCCGGCACCATCCCGGCCGGGCCGCTATTGACCATGTACGACCTGATCTACGTCGGTGTCGATGAATTCGGCGCCCCCGTCTACATGAAGATCATCTACAAGAACCTGATCGCCGCGGGCGAACCCGGCAGCGGCAAATCCGGGCTGCTGAACCTGTTCGCCGCGCACGCCGTGCTGTCCGCCAAAAGCCGCCTGGTGCTGTTCGACGGCAAAATCGTCGAGCTCGGCATGTGGGCCGACGTCGCCGACGAATTCGTCGGCTTCGACATCGACCACGCCATTACCACCCTCAAGCGGCTGCAGCAGGTGATGAACAACCGCTACACCTGGCTGCGCGCCCATCGCCGCCGCAAGATCGAACCGTCCGATGACCTCAGCGTCATCACCATCATCTTCGATGAGTTCGCGCTGTATTCCACCGTGCTGGGCACCGAAGCCCAGCAGCGCGAGTTCGTCGCGCTGTTCCGCGACCTGATCGCCCGCGGCCGGGCCGCCGCCATGCCGGTCATCGCCGCTACCCAGCGGCCCAGCATCGACATCATCCCCAAATCCGTCCGGGACCTGTTCGGCTACCGCGCCGCGTTCCGCTGCACCTCCACCGGCAGCAGCAACATCATCCTCGGCGACGGCTGGTCCGAAGCCGGCTTCGACGCCACCGAGATCCGCCCCACCACCCCCGGCGTGGCCTACCTGATCGCCGAAGGCGGCGTCCCCCGGCGCATCCGCGCCGCCTACCTCACCGACAACCACATCACCGCCCTGGCCGACCACGCCGCCTGGACCCGCCGCACCAGCACCCCGGCGGCCCCGGCCCCCACCATCCCGGCGACCAGCCACGTCGCCTGAACCCGAGGAAGGAACCCTCATGTCCTACAGCACCCAGCCCGTTATTCGTGCCCAGTTCATCACCGCGCTCCGTGATCTCGCCGACTACCTCGACACACATCCGACCGCCCCGGTGCCCGGCAATGGCGCGGACATCAACCTTCACGCCGACGCCACCGAAAGCGGCGGCCGTGGCCAGGTCGCTCATATCGCCGCCCAGCTCGGCGCCGTCATCAGCGACGAGACCCGCAACGGCGGCCACCTGACCGCCACCCGCATGTTCGGCCCGATCGGTTACACGGTCGTATCCATCCCGGCCACCGTCATGGCTGCCCACTACGCCAGCGAGTCCTACTACGGCCACGTCACCCCCTGACACGCACGTGTCAAACCGGCCCGGAAGGATCAACCATGACGATCATCGTCATCGACGAGTACTCCCTCTATATGTCCGGTGCGGTCCAGGACGCCGGCTCGGCGCTGCAATGGCTGGACGCCGCATTCACCTTCCGCTGGGTCAACGGCGCGTTCCGGTACATCGACGAGGTTCCCGGCCCGGAATGCGCCCGGCCGATGATCGAGCTCATCGACCAGGACACCGACGTCACCGACCCCGACCTCGCTATGATCATCCGGTCATCGGACTACCGTGACCCGCTCCGGTGGTGGCTGTGACCACCCGCACCGGCCCGGCGGACTACTACGCGATCCTCGGCGTCCCGCCCGACGCCGCCACCACCCAGATCAAGCAGGCCTACCGCACCCTGGCCAAGCGCTATCACCCTGATGTGAACCCGGCCAGCGATGCTGCCGCGCGGTTCCGCGAGATCACCGAAGCCTACGACACCCTCATCGACCCCGATCGCCGCCGCCGCTATGACCGGCTGCGCGGCACTTATACCCGGGGCGGCACCCCTGGTGGTGATAGCAGCAGATCAGGCTCGGCCAGCAACAGCGGCCCGAACGGCCGCAACGGATCCACCGGCAACACCACCACTCAGACAGCCAGCCGGATCCTGAAAGTCCTCGAAGACACCTGGATGGAAATCCGGCGCTGGCACCCCGAAATCCCCATGGCCGTCATCGTCATCGCCAGCGGCACCGACGGCAAGCAAACCCGCCTCGGCCACCACGCCCCCGGCCGCTGGAACGTCGCCGGCCAGCAACGCGCCGAAGTCATGATCAGCGGCGAAGGACTACGCCGGCCCGCCCGCGACGTCCTCGCCACACTGCTGCACGAAGCCGCCCACGCCCTGGCCGACGTCCGCGGCATCAAAGACACCAGCCGCCAGGGCCGCTACCACAACAAGCACTTCAAAACCCTCGCCGGTGAACTCGGCCTCACCACCGGCCACGACGACCGGCACGGCTGGTCCGTCACCACCCTCACCCCCCACGCCGAACAGGCCTACGCCCGTCAGCTCACCGAGCTGGCCAACGCCATGACCATATGGCGGCACAAGGAAAACACCACCCGGCCTAGCACCCGGCGCAGCTCCAACCTGACCGCCGCGACCTGCCCCTGCGGCCGGTCCATCCGCGCCGCCGCCTCCACCCTCGCCGACGCGCCCATCATCTGCACCGCCTGCGGCGAGCCCTTTACGCCGAAGAACGCTGACGCGTAGCCGTCAAGACCAGCGTTCCGGCTTACTCGCACCCTGCCTGCCTGCCCGGTTCTGCATCCGGGCCGCACGTGCGGTCTTTCTCACCCCATTCACGGCACGGGGGCCGGTCCTTGCCTGCCCAGACATGCCCGGCCCCCGGCCCGCCCACCCCACACGAAGGACGTGGACATCATGCACCCTACCCACCCGGCTGCTCCCGGCCGCATTGGCTACCTCGACGCGTGCCTCGCCCGGGGCACCTGGATCGATTACTACGACCCCGACGGGCACCGCTACGGCCTGCCCACCTACCCCTGGCGGTTTGCCCCCGCCGGGCTGGCCACCACCCGCCAGCTCCGCACCCGCGGCCTGCGCCCCGGCGGCCAGCACATCGCCGCCCAGATCCTGTGGCGCCGCCACGGCAAACGCTGCGTCGCCTACCTCTACCGCCTCGACCTCGCCAAACCCAAACGGCGCGCCACCCCGGCGCAGATGATCGCCATCGGCAAGGCGCTGGCTGCCCGCCGCACCTGTCCCACCTGCGGCCGCCTCAAGGACTACTACATCCCGCTATCCACCGGCGAATGCAACGACTGCACGGACGGGGGCAACCGATGACCGCCCCGCCGGCCGCCTCACAATCCAATGTCAAGCCTGCCTTGACGGCAAAACGGCGCACCCGGGTCACCGAGAACGACGAGTACGCCGCGTTTTTGCGCCGTGCCATCGCCGCCTACAGCCGCCGTGTCGGCTCTGGCGACATCGACGCCCTCACCGGCATGACCGCCCTCGCTGATCACCTCGACCAGGCCATCACCGACGCCATCACCGGCCTGCGCGCCATCGGGTATTCGTGGGCCGACATTGCCCTGCGGCTGGGCACCACCCGTCAGGCCGCCCAGCAACGATGGGGCGGTGACCGGTCATGAACATCCGCCTGATGGGCCTGCCCGCCGAGATCGACCAGGCCATCGAGGCCCTCTCCGCTACACCGCTGCTTGACCTGATCGAGGTCAACGGCCCCTACCCCAACCGCGGGACCAGCCGCATGGTCCGCGTCTACATCGAGGCGCGGCTGACCGGCCACGACCATGACGGCCCCGGCCTGCCCGGGAGCCGCCCGTGACCCGGACCTCCAGCCCGATGCTGGCTCCCGCGCCCGGACCCCACCACGGCCCGGGCGCGGGGGCGAACATCCGGCCCTTGACTTTTTATCTCGGCACCCATCAGCCCGGCTGGCTGGATGCCGCACCCGTCCCGCTGTTCATCTCCGACCGGCGGCTCCGCAGCTACAAGACATTTCCCCGGGCGGCCCGGCTGTGGGCGCTGGATTCCGGCGGATTCACCGAACTGGCCCGGTACGGGACCTGGGACCACGGCCCCACCCCGGCCGGGTACGCCCGGCAGATCCGCCGCTATCACGACGAGATCGGTCACCTGGCCTGGGCCGCTCCGCAGGACTGGATGTGCGAACCGTTCATCCTGGCCAAGACCGGCCTGACTGTCGTCGAGCATCAGCACCGCACCGTGGCCAGCGTCGTGCAGCTGCGTGACCTCACCGATGGGCTGCCGATCATCCCGGTGCTGCAAGGCTGGACCGTCGGCGATTACCTGCGCTGCATCAGCTTGTACGAACGCGCAGGTATCGATCTGACCGCTGAGCCCCTGGTCGGGGTGGGCAGCGTATGCCGCCGCCAGGCCACCACCCAAACCGGTACGCTGCTGGCCACCTTGCATGAGCACGGGATCCGGCGCCTGCACGGGTTCGGCGTCAAAATCACCGGTCTGGCCCGCAGCGCCTACCTGCTGACCTCCGCGGACTCGACGGCCTGGTCGTTCGCCGCCCGCGGCCAGCCGCCGCTGCCCGGCTGCGGCACCCGGCACAAGAACTGCGCCAACTGCCCCCGCTACGCCTACCGCTGGCATCACCGCGTCACCGCCTCGCTGGCTGCCCAGCCCGGCCCGCAACTGTCCCTCTTCGACTTCCCTACAGGCTTCGACTTCCCTACAGGGGGGAGCCGATGAGTCCAGCCACCGGCCCCCGGGCCACCCACCTGCACGCCGCCGCCAGCGCGTTCGCCCGCGCCCGCGACGGCTACCTCATCAAACACGTCACCGAAGACGAGCCGCCCACCCCGATCAGCCCCGGCCGGTATACCGCCGAATTCCTGGCCGCCAGCTCCCTGGACCCCAACGCCTACACCACCTGGCTGGATCACATCTGGCCCGCCGCCGGATGCACCCACCCGGTCCGCCTGTCCGGCCGCATCCACCGCGTCGACCCGGCCACCGGCGAGGTCACCGCCACCACGGCGACCGCGGAGCTGCCGGACGGGATGATCTACAAGGCCTGCGGCAACCGCCGCGCCGCCGCCTGCCCGTCCTGCGCCGAAACCTACCGGCGCGATGCGTTCCAGCTCATCCGGGCCGGGCTGACCGGCGGCAAAGGCATCCCTGAGCACGTCGCCACGCACCCGGCCGTCTTCGCCACCTTCACCGCCCCCTCCTTCGGCCCGGTGCACTCCCGGCCCATCCGGTCCCACACCTGCACCGGCAAGACCCGCTGCACCTGCACGCCAGAGCCGTGCCACGCCCGCCGCGACACCGAAACCTGCCCACACGGCCGCAAGCTCGCCTGCTTCCGCAGGCACCGCCCCAATGATCCGGTGCTCGGCCAGCCGCTGTGTCCGGACTGCTACGACCATCCCGGGCACGTGGTGTGGAACAACCGAGCTGGGGAATTGTGGCGGCGCACCAAGCAAGCCATTGAACGCCATCTCGGCCAGCTCGCCCGCCGCCGTGGCCTGCCCTTCATCCGGGTTCCCTGCGGTAATGGCCGGTACCGGCTGGTTGCTCCGTTCCGCGTCTCGCACGGCAAGGCCGCCGAATACCAGGCCCGTGGCGCGGTCCACTTCCATGCCCTGCTCCGCCTCGATGGCCATGACCCCGCCGACCCGGCCCGGCTGCTGCCCCCACCATCAGGCCTGACCGCCGCCGACCTTGACGAGGCTATCCGGCACGCCGCTGCTTCGATCACCTTCCTTACCCCCCCGCATCCGGCCAGCCCATGCGGGACCGGCTGGGTCATCGGCTGGGGTGACGAGCTCGACGTGCGGGTCATCACTGTCCGCGCCGCCGGGTCGGTCACCGATCTGATGGTCGCCTCCTACCTGGCCAAATACGCCACCAAGGGCACCGAGATCACCGGACACACCTCTGCCCGGCTTACCCCCGCCACCGTCAACCTGCATACCAGCCCGGATGGCAGCCATACCCAGCGGCTTATCCACGCTTGCTGGACGCTCGGGGCGCACCCGGAGTACCGCGGCCTGCGGCGGTGGGCGCACATGCTCGGCTTCGGCGGCCACTTCCTCACCAAAGCCCGCCACTACTCCGTCACCTTCGGCGAACTGCGTGCCGCTCGCATCGGCTACCGCCGCACCCAGACCCCCGGCCCCGACCATCAGCCGATCCGCACCGCCGACCACACCAGAAACGGCGAAACCACGCTGATCGTCGGCAGCCTGTCCTTCGCCGGAACCGGCTGGAAAACCACCGGCGATGCCCTCCTCGCCAGTACCGCTGCCGACCAGGCCAGGAAACGACGCGAGGCCGGAAAAGAAGAACTCGCCTACCAATACAACCCGTCCTCGGCCGGACGGCAGGCTGCATAATCACCCCGCCGGTCCTGACACTTAAACGTCAAAGCACAGGCAGATAGGCTCTAGGGGAAAGGAGAATCGTGCGATGGCTTCCGTGGCCGTGCCAGACCCGGGCGCGATCGACGAACTGCAACTGTACCGGGTCAAAGACGCGATGCGGATGCTTAAACTCAGCCGGACAGTTATTTATGAGCAGCTCCGGTCCGGGCGGCTCCGGTCAGTCCGGCAGGGCCGATCACGCCTCATCAGCGCCGGGGCGATACGCGACTACATCGCGCTGCTGGAAGAGGAGGCCCAGGACACACGATGACGGCACGACGCGCACGCGGCGACGGCGGGCTGCACTGGGACGAGAACCGCGCCCGGTGGATCGCCACCGTGACTATCGGCTACGACGCCAAGGGCAAGCGGATCACCCGCCGGGGCAGCGGCAAGACCAAGACCGAAGCCAAGGCCAAGCTGCGTGACCTGCTCCGGGACCAGGACGACGGCACCCCGACACCGGCCGACGGCTACACCGTCAATGAGGCGGTGACCTACTGGCTCAGCTACGGGCTGCGGGGCCGCAGCGAAAAAACCGTCTCCAATTACGCCACATTGGCCAGCAGGCATATCCTGCCAGCACTGGGCAGGCGGAAACTACGCGAATTGTCCGCCGAAGATATCGACAAATGGCTCACCGCGGAATCACGCCAATGCAGCACCCGTACCTTGCGGCTGCTCCATTCCATTCTTAGCCGCAGTATCCGCCACGCCCAGGCGCACGATAAAGTGCGGCGCAATGTTGTCATGCTCTGTGATGTGCCTGTCGGCCGGAACGGGCGAGAGTCCAAGGCCCTTACGCTCAGCCAGGCAATGGCGGTCATCAACGTAGCCGCCAGCTCCCGGCTCTACGCCTACATCGTGCTCTCCCTGCTGACCGGCGCGCGAACCGAAGAACTGCGCGCGCTGCGCTGGTGCGAGGTGAACCTGTCCGGGCACCTGGACGCATCGCCGCCGGTCCCGCCCTCGATCTCGGTGCTGCGTTCCGTGCGGGCCGGGGGAGACACCAAGACCCGCCGGTCCCGCCGCGCCCTGGCCATGCCGCAGCGGTGCGTGGACGCGCTCAGCGCCCTGTGGGACACCCGAACGTGCGGGCATGCTGACCGTGGCCTGTGTGACTGCTTGGTGTTCACCAGCCGGGCCGGGACACCGCTGGATGCGCACAACGTGCGGCGGGACTTCCGCAAGGTCGCAGCCGCGGCCGGGCTGACGGCGGGGGAGTGGACACCCCGCGAGCTGCGCCACAGCTTCGTGTCCCTGCTGTCCGATGACGGCATGTCGATCGAGCACATCGCCCGGCTGGTCGGCCACACCAGCACGGCCGTCACCGAGACCGTCTACCGGCAGCAGATCCGGCCCGTCATCGTCCAGGGCGCCGAGGCCATGGACCGGATCTTCGGGCCTAAGGCCCGCCCGGAGGCGTAGTCACTCAGTTAGTCACTCAGCGACCGGCTGCAAGATCGCAACTCGCGTCTGACCAGTCGGGACGGCGGGATTTGAACCCGCGACCCCTTGACCCCCAGTCAAGTGCCCTACCAAGCTGGGCCACGTCCCGGTGCGCCGAGGCGCACGCCCCGCCAAAGCCGGCGGGCCCTCATACCTTAGCGCAGCCGGGACGTTCCCGGCGCCACCCTGCGCCTCGCCGGCCGGGGGCCAGGGTGCCGGGGGCAGTGGCAGCTCCTCACCAGCCGGGGGAGTGGCAGCCCCTCGGCACCGGCCGTAACGGCCACGCGAGGCAATCCAGCGCGCCCCCACCCCGGGCGGAAACCAAACCCGGCATGCCGGGCCGACCCCGCCAACCCGACACGCGGCCGTTACGGCCGGGCGCACCGGGGAGCAGGGACTAGAGTAAACACGTTTGACGGTGACCCGGCGCCGCAGGCAGCGACGCGCCGCCGAGGAGGATGGGGTCAGGTGAGGGCGTCCGACAGGTCAGCACGCGATCCCGTGTCCGGCTGGTACGTCCCGGCGCCTGACGACAGCACGCAGCCGTATGCCCGGCGCGGCCCGCGGGCCGGGCGTCCGCCGGTCTCCCGCACCGGCAGCGAGCGGGCCCGGCGCAGCACACGCCCGCTCAAGCCGCGCCGCCGCTGGCCGCGCCGCGTACTCAAGACCCTCGCCGTCGTCGTCCTCGTCCTGGTCATCGCGGGCGGCAGTCTGTGGCTGATCACCCCGTCGGTGAGCCAGGCCCCCGCGCTTGTCCAGGAGCAGGCGGTCCAGCACGGCATCAGCTACCCCGGCGTCCAGCCGCCGCAGCGTTTCACCCAGGCCCTCGTCGCCACCGAGGATCACCGCTTCTATTCCAATCCCGGCATCGACCTCTATGCCGTCGCGCGGCTGATCGCGGGCCGGATCACCGGCCACACCGACCAGGGCGGCAGCACGCTGGAGCAGCAGCTCGCCAAGAACCTGTACACCACGGGGCGCTCCGGGTTCACCGTCGAGGCCGAGCAGGTCGTGCTGGCCCTCAAACTGAACGTGAGCTACAGCAAGGCGCAGATCCTGCAGATGTACGCCGAGGTCGCCTACTACGGTGACAACTACTACGGGCTCCGCGCGGCCAGCTGCGGGTATTTCGGTGTCGAGCCGGCCCAGCTCAGCTGGCCGGAGGCCGCCGTCCTGGCGGGCGTGGTGAACGCCCCGACCGTCGATGACCCGCGCACCAACCCGCAGAACGCCCGGGCCCGCGAGGAGCACGTCGTCGCGCGCCTGGTCGCCGTCGGCGATCTGACCCAGGCGCAGGGCAACGCCGTGCTGAGGCAGCACCTCGACCTGGTGCCGACGGGAACCGGCTGCGCCAGCTGACACACCAGCCAGCCAGCCGGATGCCCGGGCCGCCAGCCAGTCGGCCCGCGGAGGACCTCCGGTCGTTGAGTCAGCGCTGATCGCCCAGGCCAAGTCGACGGAGGATATCGCCGAGGAACTGTTCCGCTCAGGTGAACACGGTCAAGACGCACCGCAGGCAGATCCGCCGCAAGCTGGCGGTGTCGCGCCGGAACGACGCGGTCCGCCGCGGCAGGCAGCTCGGCCTGATCTGACCGGCAGGCCCGGCGGTCCGCGATTTCACACCTGGCGGGTCATCCCGCACCGGGCGGCCGCGGGGAGCATGGTGACGGGTGCCCGGATAGCTGCCCGGGCCGGACAGGAAGATGCGACGGGGACGGCCTGATCAGGTCAGTTGACCGACGGCTCCGGGTAGATCCCCTCGGCTCCGGGCTCGGGCCGTGCCTCGCCGGCCCGGTGCCGCCCGGGGGCGCGCGTCTCGTCCGGCTGGACCACGCGCGGGGCTCCCGCGTGCAGGCCGCCGCCGTAGGCCCCGTGGCCGCCCGTCGCGTACGCCCCGTCCGGGTGGCCGCCGTTCGCGCGCGCCACCGGAGAACCGTTCGCGTGCGCCACGGACGGGCCGCTGGCGTGGGCCGCGGATGGCGGCGGCACCTCGTGCGGCAGCACCGTCGGGGCCACCTCGGCCGGCTCCTCGTTCACCTCGAGGAAGACCCACTTACGGTAGGACCAGAGCCGGAACAGTGTGCCAAGCCCGATGCCCACGATGTTGGCGGCGTTGTAGGCGAGCGGGTCGGTCATGTGCAGGCCGTAGTGCACGATGGCGACCACGGCCTCCTGGATCCCCAGGCCCACGCAGTTCAGCAGCACGAACAGGAGCGTCTCGTGGTGCAGGCCCTTGCCCTGGCGGTGCTTGAAGGCCCAGTGCCGGTTGCCGAGGAAGGTGACCACGGTGGCCACCACGTAGCCGATGATGATGGAGGTGAGGGCGCCGACCCCCAGCCCGAAGTGCGCGACATCGGTAACGCCGAGCTGGACGACGAAGCCGATGCCGCCGACGACGCCGAACTTGGCGATCTCGTGAATCCGTACCGCGTAGCGCGCGTAAGTATCACGGATGTATTTCACCTGGTCGACGGTCCCTTCGATCGATACCGTGCCCCAAACGATACCGTGCCCCAAACGGGATCGCTGATGAGGTTACCTGGCAAATCCCGGTTACACACATTGGAGGGAAAACGCGTTGTTAAATCGTCAGACCTTCGAGGTAGCGTCACCAGGGTGTCACACGCCGAGGATGCCGAGGTTCTGGTCCGGGCCCGCGGCCTGACGAAGCGCTTCGGGGACTTCGCCGCGGTCGATGGCATCGATGTCAGCATCCCGCGCGGCGAGGCGTTCGGTTTCCTCGGGCCCAACGGAGCGGGCAAGTCCTCCACGATGCGGATGGTCGGCTGCGTGTCGCCGCCGACCAGCGGCGAGCTGACCATCCTGGGCCTGGACCCGGTGCGCCACGGCCCGGCCATCCGGTCCCGGCTGGGCGTGGTCCCGCAGGAGAACAACCTCGACGTCGAGCTGACGGTCCGGGAGAACCTGCTCGTCTACGGCCGGTATTTCGGCCTGCCCCGGTCCGTCATCCGCGACCGCAGCGCGATGCTGCTGGACTTCGTGCAGCTCAGCGACCGGGCCGGCGACCAGGTCGACCCGCTGTCCGGCGGCATGAAGCGGCGCCTGGTCATCGCGCGCTCCCTGATCAACGACCCGGACATCCTGCTGCTGGACGAGCCGACCACCGGGCTGGACCCGCAGGCCCGGCACATCGTGTGGGACCGCCTGTTCCGTCTCAAGCAGCGCGGCGTCACCCTCATCCTGACCACGCACTACATGGACGAGGCGGAGCAGCTGTGCGACCGCCTCGTGGTTATGGACGCCGGCCGGATCGCCGCCGAGGGCTCGCCGCGCGCCCTGATCGAGCGGTACTCCACGCCCGAGGTCCTCGAGCTGCGCTTCGACCCCGGCCAGCACGATCAGGCGGCAGAAAAGCTGACCGCGCTGCCCGCGCAGACCGCTGAGCGGCTGGAGGTGCTGGCCGACCGGGTGCTCGTTTACACCCGTAACGGGGACGACGCGCTCGCGGCGGCGCGCGGCCTCGGCCTGGAGCCGGTCACCTCGCTCGCCCGGCGCAGCACGCTCGAAGACGTCTTCCTCCGCCTGACCGGCCGCCAGCTGGATGACTGAGGCCCGGCGATGAGCGCGCAAGCCGCCCGGCCGCGTCCCGCCCCCGCTGCGCCGCGGGCCGGCGGCCCAGCGCAGTGGTCGTTCGCGGTGCGCGAGTTCCGGTTCTGGCTGACCGACTACCGGCGGACCTGGCGCGGTTCGGTGATCTCCAGCGTCCTGGGGCCGCTGCTCTACCTCGGCGCAATGGGCCTCGGCCTGGGCTCGCTGGTCAACCGGCACGCGGGGGGCATCCTCGGCGTCAGTTACCTGACCTTCATCGCCCCCGGCGTGCTGGCCGCCACCGGCATGCAGACCGCGTTCGGCGAGACGCTGTACCCGGTCCTCGGGTCGGTCAAATGGGTGCAGAACTACTTCGCCGCCGCGGCCAGCCCGCTGCGCCCGGCCGACGTGTTCCGCGGCCACCTGCTGTTCGTCACGCTGCGGCTGACCATGAACTGCGGGGTGTTCCTGGCCCTCATCGCCGCGTTCGGCGCGGTCCGCTCGCCGCTCGCCGCGGCGGCGCTGCCCGCCGCGGTGCTGACCGGCCTGGCGTTCGCGCCGGCCCTGATGGCGTGGTCGGTCACCCGGACCCGGGACACCAGCTTCAGTGTGCTCATGCGATTCGTGATGGTGCCGCTGTTCCTGTTCTCCGGGACCTTCTTCCCGGTCACCCAGCTTCCGGGCTGGCTCCGGCCGGTGGCCTATGCGACCCCGCTGTGGCACGGGGTGGAACTGTGCCGCTCGCTCACCCTCGGCACGGCCACCTGGGGTGGCGCGGCGGTGCACGTCGGCTATCTGCTGGCCGTCGGCGCGGCCGGCTGCGCCGACGCCGGCTACACCTACCGGAGGCGGCTCAATGAGTAGCGGCCCGGTCAGCCTGCGGCTGCCGCTGCCGGGCCTGCTGGGCCGGTCGCTGGCCGCCGGCCGGCGCGGTTTCCCGCTGGTCGAGCGGAACGCCCGGGCCTACCGCCATCTGTGGATGCCGTTCCTCACCGGGGTCCTGGAGCCGCTGTTCTACCTGCTGTCGGTCAAGGTCGGCCTGGGTACGCTGGTCGGCCCGGTGACCGGGCCCGGCGGCCGGCCGGTGAGCTACGCCGAGTTCGTCGCGCCGGCGCTGCTGGCCACGTCCTCGATGAACGGCGCGGTCTACGATTCCACGTTCAACGTGTTCCACAAGATCAAGTACGCGAAGGTGTACGATGCGGCGCTGGCTACCCCGCTGGGCCCGGGTGACGTCGCGCTGGGCGAGATCACCTGGGCGCTCAGCCGCGGCCTGCTGTACGCGATCGCGTTCCTGGCCGTGCTGGCGGCCCTGGGGCTGGCGCATTCGGCCTGGCTGCTGGCCGCGGTCCCGGCGTCGGTGCTGATCGGCTTCGGGTTTGCCGGCCTGGGCATGGGGGCCACCACGTTCATGCGGAGCTGGAAGGACTTCGACTTCGTCATCCTGGCCACGCTGCCCTTGTTCCTGTTCTCCAGCACCTTCTACCCGCTGAGCGTCTACCCGCGCGGGCTGCAGATCGTGGTGGAGTGCACACCGCTTTACCAGGCGGTTACGCTGCTGCGCGGGTTCGCGCTCGGCGACATCGGCCCGGCCATGTTCGGCAACGCCGCCTACCTGGCCGTGCTCGGCCTGGCCGGGTTGTTCGTGGCCAGCCGGCGCCTCCGCCGCCTGCTGCTCAGATAGCCGCGAGGCGGCCGGCGCCCCCCGGCGGTACACCGGCCGCGCCCGCCGGATGGCGGGCCTGCTCGATGGGCCCCGCTGGACGGCGGGCCTGACGGGCCTGCTCGATGGCGGGCCCGCCCGACGGGGCCCTGCTCGATGGCGGCCCTCCGGGTGGCGGGCTCACCGGAAGGCGGGGCAGTCCGGGATCGGCCGGTCCGTGCGCAGGGGCGGCCGCTCCGCGCGGGCCGGTACCGGTACCGGAACCGGCCCTGCGGGGCCTGCGGGGCTGGTGGGGCTGGCCCCGTACGCCCGCGCGGCCTGGGCCTGCCGGGCCGGGCGCGCCGCCCCGGCCAGGGCCAGCGCCGCGAGAACCATCACCGCGGCGCCGTACTGC
>Ga0335078_10010047_pt1 | contig 14009 bp, 13 predicted proteins | sample Lox_Sample_32_FD_206711 | JGI IMG/M metagenome (GOLD analysis project Ga0335078, IMG submission 206711) | Soil microbial communities from Loxahatchee National Wildlife Refuge, Florida, United States - Lox_Sample_3.2 | ecosystem: Environmental > Terrestrial > Soil > Wetlands | place: USA...
TCGCGGTTCGTCGCTGGGCGGCGGCTCGCGCTCGGCCCTGCGCCTGGCGGCATTCTCCTGACGCTTCAGGAGCTTTTCCTGCGTGCGCTGTTCCTGGGCGCGGCGGCGTTCGCTGCGGTGTTGATTCAAGTTCGGTTTGAATGCCATCGGTCGCTGCCCACGGCGCGTCGGTCCACATCCGATGTCACGCGGTCGCCACGTCATAGCCCGCTTGCATCAGCGTCACGATATCATCGGCAACTTGGTTGATGAAGAGATGTCTCTGAAAACGCCGGCAGCCGAGGCCGGGCATCGCGCATCCGCGAGAAATACCGCTGGCCAGTACATGACGGTCGGCATCTCGGATGTCAATGAAAATAAGGAATGAACCATGAAAGTTCGTCTTCCATAGTGACTCGCTCGTGCCCGTCGATCAGCGATTTCAGCCGGTAGGGATAGAGTCCGCGACCGCCGATTTCTGTCGGCCGGTTGCGGTTACGCATCGCGTCCCCATATTGAGTGGGTGCGCGGCTCCGCGCGGTGCGTCCGATCAGCGCGCGGCGAGGAGCTGCCGCGAGCCATGGCCCTATTCCGGACTGCATCTGGGATCGTTGGCGACGAGGCTTCCCCGGGCCGGGCTTGCGGTTAGTCGGCGGAGGTTGGCAGTAAGCCTCCGCCGGCCACGGGAAAGATCGGCGCCTTCATCGAAAATCCTGGACCGTGAGGACGGTGTCTCAACGACAAGGCGGTGGAGCAGCTCGCCACGTAACAGCACATCAAGCGGAAAGCTCTCGATGACGCCCGCGACTGAGGTCCCCATTGCTGTCCGGCGTCAGCATTCGTGAGACAGATTGGGCGGGTTGAGTAAGGGAGGATTTCTGGCTCATCGTAGCCTTTAGAGGGGCGAAGATGAGACAGAAATCCGGGCCGGCAAAAGCGCCGGCAGATCAGGTTGTGAGGGACATCCGTGACGCGGCGGCATTTTTCTGCCGAGGACAAGATCCGGATCGTGTTGGAGGGGCTTCGCGGCGAGGAGAGCATCGCCGAGCTGTGCCGGCGCGAAGGGATCGTGCAGAACCTCTATTACCGTTGGTCGAGGACTTCCTGGAGGCGGGCAAGAAACGCTTGGCCGGTGACACGGCGCGCGCCGCGACCTCGGACGAGGTTCAGGAGCTTCGTCGGGAGAGCAAGGCGCTGAAGGAGGCGGTAGCGGACCTGACGCTCGAGAACCGGGTGCTCAAAAAAAGCTTGATCGCGGATGGGGGCGACGACGCATGAGATACCCCGCAAGCGAGAAGCTGGAGCTCATCCGGCTGGTTGAGCAATCGCATCTGCCGGTACGCCGGACGTTGGCCAAGATCGGCATCCCACGGGCCACCTTCTATCGTTGGTACGATCTCTATCGGCGCGGCGGGCCGGAAGCCCTTGAAGACCGGCAACCGGGACCGGACCGGGCCTGGAACCGCATTCCGGCAGAGATCCAGCAGAAGCTCATCGAGCTGGCGCTTGAAGAACCCGATCTGTCGCCGCGACAGTTGGCGGTGCACTTCACCGACACGGAAAGGTACTTTTTATCGGAGGCATCGGCCTATCGGCTGCTCAAGGCCCATGACCTGATTGCCAGTCCGGCCTATATCGTCGTCACTGCCGCCGACGAGTTCAAGGACAAGACAACCGCGCCGAACCAGCTCTGGCAGACCGACTTCATCTATCTCAAGGTCATTGGCTGGGGATGGTTCTACCTGTCGACGGTGCTCGACGACTTCTCCCGCTTCATCATCGCCTGGAAGCTCTGCACGACGATGTGCTGCGAGGATGTCACCAAAACTCTGGAGCAGGCGTTGAAGGCTTCCGGCTGTGATAGCGCCCGGGTCGTGCATCGGCCGCGGCTGTTGAGCGACAACGGGCCGAGCTACGTCGCCGGCGATCTCGCAACCTGGCTCAGGGATCACGGCATGGGTCATGTCCGCGGAGCCCCGTTCCATCCACAGACCCAGGGCAAGATCGAGCGCTGGCATCAGACCCTCAAGAACCGCATCCTGCTCGAGAACTACTACCTCCCCGGCGACCTCGAGACCCAGATCGATGCCTTCATCGATCACTACAACAATCACCGTTACCACGAGGCGATCGGAAACCTCACCCCGGCCGATCTCTACTTCGGTCGCGGCAAAACCATCTTGCTGGAACGAGAAAGGATCAAACGACAGACCATCCAAACCCGCAGATTGATCCACCGCGGCAAGGCCGCTTAACTTCGTCAACCGATGCGCCAGATCCTCCCTACGATTCCGAGCCTCTCTGTCTCAAAAATTCTAACTACGGACAATCTCTTCCAGAGCAGAAGGACAAACGCTTGCAATGCCAATCGCAAGGGCATCAGTGCGATTTGCGCCTTTTCCGGCCGCTCAGGCAATGTTGGTGCCTTTCCGGAGGAAGCGGTCATTAGGTCAGCGCACGCGTTCAGCCGGCAAGCGCCACGTTGAGACATTGCGGCAGACCACCGGGCAGCCTGAAAAAAGGCCTTCGTCGACCGCCGCCGAAGAACCATCCCATTGCGCCGCGCACTCTCGCCAGCAAATTCCCGGCGAGTAGTCGCCGAAAAGCGAGACGAGTGGCACGAAACTTGCTGCGTTTCAGGCACCACAATCATCGGCGTTGACCCGAGAAGGAGGGCTCCATGGCGAAGGCTCGCATCGCGCATCTGGCCGGACCGAATGCCACGATCCAGAATACCCCGCCCCTTGTGACGTCGAACAAGGCGCGAGCCAAATACGGGCTTCCGCCACGACCCAACGAGGATGGCAGCCCGGCACAGTTTGACGTCCTGCGGGCGCAACGCCTCGCCGCGCCGGTCAAGGTCTATGTCGAGCAATTCAGCGCGCATCCGCTCGAATGCGATGCGGCACCGCTGTATGGCCCGCCGGACGGGTATCTGGACGCCGAGGGCCGGTTCCATCGCGAGCGCCAAGGCAAGGACGAAAAGCCAGTCTACGAGATCGAACTCAAGCCGGAGGATGGGCTTTACCCCCTCCCGTACATGGCGCGGCAAGCGGATGGCGCGGCTTGGGAGGAAGAGTGTGTCCAGCCCTTCGCACCCGATTCAGGCGCGCGCCAGGGCTTCTTTCCGGACGGCTCCCGCAGCTTCGAGGAGATCGACCGGCTCCAGATCGGCGGCGACGGGACCGGCAACCTGATCTCGTCGCAGGCAGACGTCGATTTCTATCGCATCATGCCGCCGGGCGGCTTTCGGCGCGGGCTTGCGGCCGACGCGCGAGACGACGTGGGTGAGGACAACATCCCGCCCGAACAGCGCGGTGTGAATTTCTTCCCCTACAAACCTTATCATCTCTCTGCATCACCGCAGCGGCCAAGCCTCGCGCTCGCCACCAACGGGGTTCAAGCGATTCTAGCAAGTGGCAAATATGACGGCGCGGTCTGGACCGAAGGCAGCCCCACCAACGAAGAAACCATCTACTGGCTCAACCTACTGATCGACACGACTTTGCCGATCGCCGGCAATTCGGCGCAGCGACCGCAGGGCCAGATCAGCGCCGACGGGCCAAAGAACATCGTCGACTCCGTGACGTACATCGCCTCACGCGTTTGGGCAGACGGCGAGGGGCGCAACCGCGCCGGCGCGGTGATGATCCAGGAGCAACGCATCTTCGCGGCACGCAACGTACAGAAGGGCGACGCGCGCCCCGGTGGCTATGTCGCCACTGGCGGGCATGGTGGCATTATTGGCGCCGCGGGTCATGACGGTGAACCGCTGCTGCATTTCATTCCCATGACCAAGCACACGTATCTGTCCGATGTGAACATCACTCGGTTGCCCGCTGACCAGACAGGCGTGCGCCGCAACGGGCAGCGGATCGAGTTCGTACGCGTACCAATCAAGAGCCGCGACGGCAAACTGTTGGAGACTTCGCTGCCATTCGTCGCCATCGTCAAGGACAGCAGCTACTGGGCGAATGATTACAGCAACTCGATCGAAGCGGAGACCGATCTCATCGCGTTGATCGAGCGCGCCCTTTCCGCCGAGCCGCTCTCCGGCTTCGTCATTGAGGGCCTGACGCCCTACGGCTCGATGGTTTCGGCGCCGCGCACTGCACTGATGCTGCGGGCGATTTTCAGCGGGATACCGGTCGTCCGCGTGGGCCGCGGAAATACCGAGGGCTTCGTCCCGAAGCATGACCCCAATTGGGTCGGCGGCTCAAATCTCACGGCGACCAAGGCGCGGATCCTGATGATGGCTGCGATAATGAAGCTCGGTTCGTTACCGCCAGCCGCCGACCCCGATCATCCGACAGCAGCCGAAACCCGAGCCACGCACGCGAAGATCCAGGAATATCAGCGCATCTTCGACACGCACTGACCGGCGTCAGCCGAGCACGAGCTCGCCCATCGCTCCTGAAGTGAGCTCGTCGGCGGCCATCTCGCGAGTAATCGCGCCTTTTTGGATGACGAGCACGCGCTCCGACAGGCCTGCGATGAAGTCGAGGCTTTGCTCGACGAGGATGATAGTGAGGTTTCGGGACCGGTGCAAATGCCGGAGGATTTCCAAGATCTCGTCGACAATAGACGGCTGAATCCCTTCCGTCGGCTCGTCGAGCAAGAGGAGCCGCGGCCGCCCGCAGAGGGCACGTGCGAGCGCCAGAAGCTGCTGCTCGCCGCCTGATAACGTCCCGCCGACGCGCTGAAGTAGTGGCTCCAGACGCGGGAAATAGCCGCAAACTTCGCGGAGCACCGCTTCTTCCGATTCATCCCGATGCGGGATGTAGCCCATTCGCAGATTTTCGTAGACGGTCAGCGCCGGGAAGATCGCGCGCCCCTGCGGTACGTAGCCGATGCCGGCCCGCGCGCGCCGATGCGCGGGCTCCGACCGAAGCTCACGCCCTTCGAACCGGATACTCCCCTGCTGCGCCGGCACCTGCCCGATGAGGGTTCGGAGTAAGGTTGTCTTGCCCATGCCGTTGTGACCGAAGATGCCTACCGACGCGCCGGCGGGAACGCTAAACGAAACGCCATTCAGGATCTGGATCCTGCCGTAGCACGCGACAAGATTTTCCACCTCCAGCATCAGGCGGCGCGTTTCCCGAGATAGACGTCGCGGACGCGCTGGTCCTTCAGGACATCCTCGGCGTGGCCTTCGACTAGGATTTCTCCGCGGTTGAAGACCGTGATGTTGCCGGCGATGCGCCGGATGAAAGGCATGTCGTGCTCGACCACGATGAGCGCCACCGTCTTATTGATCTCGGCGATGAGGGCTGCGGTGCGCTGGGTCTCGTCCTCGGTCATTCCAGCGGTCGGCTCGTCAAGCAGGATCAGCAGGGGTTCAGCGAGCAGGACGAGCGCTAGCTCGACCCATTGCCGCTGGCCATGTGAGAGAATGCCCACCATGCGGTCGGCGATCGGTTCGAGATCGAGATGCGCGAGCTCGCGGTCCGCAGCGCGGTTGGCGGCGCGGCCACGATGGCGGCGGCTGGCGGCGATCCACAAATTCTCACGGACCGTGAGACCGTCGAATACGCTTGGCACCTGGGTCTTGATGCCGATCCCGAGCCGCGCGATCTCGTGCGGCAGCATTCCATCAATCTTTTGCCCGCGAAACCGGACTGCGCCCGCGGTTGGCTTGAGCTCGCCGGTGAGACATTTGAAGAAAGTGCTTTTGCCGGCCCCGTTGGGACCGATGAGACAGCGCAGCTCGCCCTCCGAAACGGCAAAATCCACGTTGTTCATGGCGCGGACGCCACCGAAATGCATGCTGAGCCCGTGCGCGGAGAGGAGCACGCTCATGCGCTGCCGCCGGACGCGGTAACGCTGTGCGAAAGTGGCGCGCGCGGCGGAGAGCGTGCCAGGCGGATCCACACGCGCTCGGTCAGCATCGGCAGCAGCCCCCGCGGCACGAACAGCACGAACACGACGAGGACGGCACCGAATAGCAAGTTGGCGTCGAAAAGCTGCTGCATACCGACCTCGGCGGTGAGCCAGGATAGAGCTACCGCGCCGAGCACGGGCCCCAGCAGCGTACCGACTCCGCCCACCATAACCCAAATGATGACCTGCGCCGATTGGATCATGCTGAAGATCACTGGACTCGTATAATTGCCCCAGACGCAAAAAAGGCAGCCGGCGAGCCCCGCAAGAGCGCCGCCGATGGTGAAGGCAGCGAGCTTATGCAGACGCGCGTCGAAGCCGATGAATTCGACGCGCCGCTCGTTCTCGCGAATGGCGACGACGACGCGCCCGAATCGGGTCGAGAGTAGCCATTTGAGCCCAAAAAAGACCGCGAGGAGTAGTCCACCCGACAGGTAGTATGTGGCTACGGGATCGAGCTGAGCCTGCGGATCGAACGGGAGGTTGAGCCCCGGCACGTTCGGCAATCCGTTATATCCTCCGATGGGCGCCTTGCCGATATGGTACTCGGGTCCCGCCGTCGAGTTGACCACGTTGAACAGGATGAGCGCCAAGGTCAGGGTCATGACCCCGACATAGACCCCGCTGATCCGGCCGTAAAACATGAAATAGCCGAATGCCGCCGCCAGCGCCGCCGGCAGCAGGAGCGCGAGGGCGAAGGGTATTGTGCTCTCGCCGATATTGATCGCAGCGATTGCATAAGCGTAAGCGCCCAGACCGAAGAACGCGGATTGCCCAAGGCAGAGGATTCCGCCGTACCCCCATATGAAGCCGAGGCTCAGCGCCAGGATCGCCATGATCGCATAAAGAGTCACCTGCAGGAGGGTGAACAGGTCGAGAAGTTGTGGCAGACCGAACAGCAGCGCCCCTCCAACAACGACTGGAATGATTTGCGGAACGATGCGGTCCCTGAACCGAAAGGGTGAATTCGTCATAGGTTGCCCTGGAAATAGCGGCCGGTGATACCGTCCGGCAGCACGCGGATGAGTATCACCGCCGCAGCGAGGAGCGCGACGCTGCCAAGGACTGCGTTGGAGGCAAAGGTCGCAATCTGGCCAACGACACCGAAGAGAAGCGAGGCCGAGGTGACACCCGTAAGCGCCGACGCCCCGCCCCCCAAGACTGTGATGAAGGCCTGTCCGATATAGGATCCGCCCGAAGTCGGAACGATCCCCGACAAGGGCGCAATGATACCGCCCGCGAGCCCTGCGAGCCCGGCGCCAAGCGCGAAGGTGAGCGCGTAGACGCTGTCCGTGTTGGTGCCCAACGCCTCAGCCATCGCAGTGTTTTGCATGGTCGCACGCGCGAGCAGCCCGAGCCTCGTCAGGCGCAGCAACACCCAGACCGCACCCACCAGCAGCATGGAGAAGGCGATCACGAAGAGTTCATAGCCGCTCGTCTGGTAGGCACCGATCCTGATCCCTGGAACCCGCATCGGAACGCCTTCGGTATCGCCACCGAAGATCATGGTCATGAGGCCAACGAGAAAGAGGCTCAAGCCCCAGCACGCAAGCATGGTTTCCCACATACGCCCGTAGAGGAAACGGATGATGGTGCGCTCGATCACGAGGCCAATGAGGCCCACGGCCACCGGCGGCACAAAGATAATGGCGATCCAGAAATTTACGCCGTGATGGAAAGCGATGGTCGCACTGTAGCCCCCCATCACCAGGAACTCGCCGTGCGCCAAGTTGATGACCCGCATCATCCCGAACACGATCGCAAGACCGAGGCTGACGAGGACCAGCGTCGCGATGGCATAGACGATCTCGATGCCGACGACAGTCGCGTAGGCCATCAGTCGACCTTGATGACGTATTGCTGATTGTCGTTCGGGTTCTTCGTGAGATTGCACACTGCTGCGGTGTCGGACGGCGGCAGTTGGGCGAAGGTTTCGATGATTTTCGGCATCTTGTCGTGATAGACTGCGAGATGGACGTCCTGAGTAACGTGATGCGTAGCGGGATCGAGATAAATCTTGCCGCTTGGCATATCGAGGGTAATGCCGCTTTCAAGCGCCTCGATCACCTTCATGCGCTCAGTGGTGCCGGCCCTACGGACGCCTTCGGCCCAGAGATGGATGCCTTGGTAGCTCGACATCGCGAGCTCCGCGAGTGGCGGATAATTGGCGCCGAACTTTGCGCGGAACCGGGTCACGAAGTCCCTGTTCTTCGCGTTGTCGATGACCTCAAGGTAGTTGTAGCAGACGACGATGCCCTCGACTTCGTTGGCCGCTAGGATTGAAACTTCGTTCGAACTGCCGAACGTAGTCGAGCAAATATGTATCTTACTGTTGAGTCCGGCAGCGGCGAACTGACGATAGAAGGCGAGCGGCGTGCCGCCGACCAGGACCGCGATGATCCAGTCGGGCTGCGCCGCCTGGATCTTAGCGAGCGTGCTGCCGAAATTTGTTACGTCGAACGGGAAGAACTCGGTGCCCAACACCTCGCCGCCATTGTCGCGGGCGTACTTCTTTACCCAATCCGCCGTGATCTGGCCGTAATTGTAATTGGCGGCTAGCGTGTAGCCCTTCTTGCCCCAGTTCTTGGTGGCGTAAGCGATAGTCTTCTCGACCGTCTGGGCTGGCGTGCACGCGACGCAGAATATGTTGCGATCGCAAACGCCACCCTCATAGGGCGTGTCGTAGAAATAAAGCGTTTTGTACTTGTCCAACACCGGTCGGATCACCTCGCGAGACGCCGACGTGATACCGCCATGCACGACATCCGCGCGATCCTTCAAGGCTGCCTGTTGCGCATATTGTGATCCGAGCTGGAGATTGCCTTGCATGTCGTAACTAATGACCCGGATTTTCCGGCCCAGCAGCCCCCCGCCTTCGTTGATTTCGTCCACCGCGAAGCTAAGCGTATCGAACATTCCCTTGCCGACCTCCTGGTTGATACCGGAAAGGTCATAAAGGCTTGCGAGGACGATATCACTCGCGGCTTCAGCGCGCGCGATGAAAGGCATGGGCAGCGCCGCGGCGAGGGTCGCGGTCGCAACTGACCGCAGGGTGTCACGCCGGGTGAGCTTCATCTCGCTGCTCCCTCGTTCGCTTCGAGCAATGCGCTCTACGAGTGAGGTGCAAGATTCATACCACTGATTTTCGCGCCTGCGTCGGTCCCCAACTGCCTGAAGGACTGATCTGCTTTCAGCAATTGCCGAACGAGTGTGCACCGCTTGCGCGGGATTTCACCATCTTGGTGGCGCGGTCGTCGGCGACCCTCCGCGCCACCACCGACCCGACGAGCGATTTCGCGTCGTCCTCCTCAAGATGCGCTGAACTGCGCCCCGCGCGTCCGTCGCCGGTTGCCGCGGCGGCGCTGCTGCGCGCGCTTCGCGGCCGTGCCGCGGCAGTTGCCGCAGATTCCGGAGAGAACCAAGTGGTGGTCAAGGATGGCGGCGCCCGTCTTGCGTTCGAGCGCAGCAAAATCCTCATGCCCGATGACGCACGGGATCGGCAGGATGCCGTGGCAGCTTGTGCAATAGAGGTGGTCGTGATGCTCGCTCACGAGCTCGAATCGGACCCGGCCGTCCGCGAGCAAGAGCTTGCGCACGGCGGCGTCGACGACGAGCTTCTCGGAGGCGCGGAACACGGAGGAGAAATCGGTCACCGCGCCGCGACTGGCGAGGCCGGCATGGAGCTCCTCGAGCGTCCAGGCGTGACGCTCGCCCTCTTGCATGAGATCGAGCAGCGCGGCGGAGACGCGCGCCTTGCGGGCCATGGCGTAAACCTACGCGGTGCCCAAACATAACGCAAGTGTCTTGTGGAAATGCTGGACCGCCGCGCCGCGCTGTGATAGACGGACCGCTTCAATGCTGCGCTCTTCGTCTCGCCGTGCGGGAATTGTGATGCTCCAGTCGGGGAGGATACGACTCTACGGCGCACGGCTTGCGCTCTTTGCCGTGGCGGTACTGCTTACCCTCTCCTTCGGCCATATGCACGCCGACGATTTCTTCCCGCAGGCGGCCGAAGCCGCCGCGCACGGGTCTAGCGCGCCAGCACATCCTGCACCGCTTCCGCCGACTCACGACGACTGCTCGATCTGCGTCACCATGGGCATGACGGCAAGTTCGGCGCTCCCGGCGCCCATCGTGCTCGCCGTTCCGCTCGCCTTCGAACACATCTCCTTCGCGCCGCCCGCGCCCACTACGGTTGCCGCGGCGCCGAAGCCGTCCTTCCGCTCGCGCGGACCGCCGCTCGCCTGAAGACCGAGTTTCGTTTGCAGGGACCGCTTCCCGCTCTGGGGAGCGGACCGTTCGGTTTTCATGGGGGTCCGTCATGTCATCGAAGCCTCGAAGCTTGCGCCGCCACGCCGCCGCGACCGCGCTTTTCATAGGATTTTCATTCTCGGCCCACGCAGCGCCGCCGGTAGGCACCGTCGAAGGCGTTGCGCGCGACGAGCGGCAGCATGCCCAGGCCGGTGTCACGCTGCGGCTCGAAGCGAACGGTAAGGAGATCGCGCACACGACGACGGCCTCCGACGGCGGCTTCCACTTCTCCGGGGTGGGGCCCGGCAGCTATACGATCACGGCCGAAAAACCTGGCGTCGGTAATGGCAGCGCCGATATCACCGTTGCCGGCGACGCGGGCGTCAGCGCCGACGTGACGCTGCTTGCCGCGGCCGAGCAGCCTGCCGAAGAGATCACGGTCACCGCGCAGCGCCTTGCCGCCGCACAACTGAGCATCGAGCCGCAGATCGGCGCCTCGACCTATACGCTGTCGAATGAGGCGATTCAGAACCTGCCGGGCGGCGAGAATCTGCCGCTCAACCAAGTGCTACTGCAGACGCCGGGCGTCAACCAAGACAACGCGGCCAACGGCTCGATCCATATCCGCAACGAGCACCTCGAAGTGCAGTACCGCATCAACGGCATCGTGCTGCCCGAGGGCGTGAGCTTCTTCGGCCAAGGGCTCGATCCGCGCTTCGTCAATTCGATGACGCTCATAACCGGCACGCTGCCAGCGGAATACGGCCTGCGCGTCGCCGGCATCGTCGACATGCAGACCAAGAGCGGCCTGTTCCAGCCCGGCGGGGCGGCCGAGCTGCGCGGCGGCAGCTACGGCACCGTCAATCCGAGCTTCCAGTACGGCGGCTCGGCCGGCGGCTATAACTACTACTTCTCCGGCGACTATCTGCAGTCGAATCACGGCATCGACGCGGTGACACCGTCCTACAACCAGATCCACGATGACACGATCCAGACGCACGGCTTCGTCTATCTCGACAAGATCATCGATTCCGCGAGCAAGATCGCCTTCATCGGCGGCACGTTCCAAGGCCAGTTCCAGATCCCGAACAATCCCGGGCAGACGCCGGCGTTCGGCCCGCCGGCAGGGTTCGGCCCGATTGCCGGCGTGACGAATTATGATTCGAGCACGCTCAGCGAGCATCAGGTCGAAGGGAGTTCCTTCGGCGCGATCTCCTATCTGCGCGCGGAGCAGGATTTCGATTTCCAGGTCTCGGCGTTCTCGAAATACGGCACGCTGCATTTTCACCCGGACGCGCTCGGCGACATCTTCTTCAACGGCATCGCCGAGGACGCGCTCCGGCAAAGCCTCGCCAACGGCGTGCAGGCCGATGGCAGCTACAATCTCGGGTCCGACCACACGCTGCGCGCCGGGCTCTATCTCCAGGGCGAAAAGGCATCGGCAGACACCAACTCATCGGTGCTGCCGATCACGGCTTGTACCGGGGCCGAGGCGCCGGGCTCAGGCTGTCCGGTGACGGGCGTCCTCACCTATGGCCCGACGCCCGTGTCGATCGTGCAGGACCAGGCCAAGACCGGCTGGCTTTACAGCGCCTATCTCCAGGACGAATGGAAGGCGCTGCCGAAGCTCACGGTCAATTACGGCGCGCGTTTCGACGTTGTGAACGAGTACACCATGGACAACCAGCTGAGCCCGCGCCTCAACACGGTGTGGACGCCGACCGACACGACCACCGTCCATGCCGGCTATGCCAACTACCTGACGCCGCCGCCGATGGAGCTGGTCGCGACGCAGTCGCTCGCCGCCACGGTCGGCACGAGCGCCACCTGCGCGCCCAACTGCCTCAACTCGCCGGTGAAGTCCGAGCGCTCGCACGTGTTCGACGTCGGCGTCCAGCAGGAGATTCTTCCCGGCCTGAAGGTCGGCATCGACGCGTTCTATAAATACGCGCGCAACCTCCTCGACGAGGGGCAGTTTGGCGCGCCGGTGATCCTGACGCCGTTCAACTACCACGCCGGCTTCAACAAGGGCATCGAGCTCACGGCTTCGTACGATCGCGGCAATTTCTCGTCCTATGGCAATCTGCAGATCGGCGAAGAGAAGGCGGAAGGCGTGACCTCGGCGCAGTTCAATTTCGGCAGCACCCCGGCCAACGGATGTCCGCTCTCCGATCTCGATTATGCTGCGACCCATCTCGTCAACACCGACCACAGCCAGCTTTCGACCGCCTCGGCCGGCATCTCCTATAATTGGTCGGGCACGAAGCTGAAAGCCGACCTGATCGCGGGCTCGGGCCTGAGGACACAGAATCCCGGTGCCTGCTTCAACGAAAGCACCGTGCCGTCCTACGCGCAGATCAATCTCGGCGTGTCGCACGAGTTCGATCTGCCCTATGGCGGTCCGATCGAATTGAGCCTCGACCTCATCAATCTCACGGACGAGGTCTATCTCATTCGCAGCGGCTCAGGCGTCGGCGTGTTCGCGTCGGCCTATGGACCGCGCCGGTCGGTGTTCGCGAGCGTGAAAAAGGAATTCTGATGGCGACTTCCGCGCGCAACGCTTCGCCGGCCCGCATCGTTGGGTTTGGATTTGTTCTCCTCCTCCACATGGCGTTCATCTATTCACTCGTGACAGCGCTCAAATACCGCACCGTCGAAGTGGCGCCTGTGCCGATCCTGGCCAAGATCATCGAAGCGGCGAAGCCGCCGCCTCCACCGCCCGCGCTGCCTCCGCCACCCGCGTTCGCGCCGCCACCGCCACCCTTCGTGCCGCCGCCCGAGGTGCAGATCAAGGCGCCACCACCGCCCCCGGTGCAAAGCACGGCGATCACCAACGTCACCCCGGTGCAGCCGCCCGTGGCACCACCGGCTCCGCCCCACGAACCGGTGACGGTCCTGCCGCATGTCGATCTCGCCGCGAGCCGGGAGCCCGAATATCCACCAGCCTCGCGGCGCCTCGGCGAGCAGGGGACCGTCGTGCTTGAAGTTCTGGTCGATGCGAGCGGCCGCGTGACCGATGCGAAGGTCGTGCAGTCGAGCGGCTTCCCGCGGCTCGACCAGGCGGCGCTTGAAGGCGTCAAAGCGAGCTATCGCTTCGTGGCGGGCACAATCGACGGCAAGCCGGCGCCGATGCAGTACACGTTCCGGTTCAATTGGAAATTGCAGTAGCGGAGAAGGTCGGAGGCGAATGCTGAAATTGGTTATACGTAAAACGGCGATGTTGCTGCTGGCGGCGACGCTTTCGGGCTCGCTCGCTCTCGCCCAGGGGACACCGCAACCCGGACCGCAAGCGTCCGCCCTACCCGCTGCAAGCGCCGGGGGTGCGCCTGCGCCCGGCACTCCAGCGCTGGCAGCGCCGCCCACGCTCCCGCCCGCGACAACATCCGAGACGGTCGCCAATCCCTATGGGCTCGGCGCGCTCTGGGCGGCCGGCGACTTCGTTGCGCGCGGCACGCTCGGCATTCTCCTCGTCATGTCGGTCGGGAGCTGGTACGTAATCGTGACGAAGCTCATCGAGCAGATGCTGCTGGCGCGCCAGGCGCGCGCGGCCGAGCGCGAATTCTGGCGCGCGCCGGGCATCCGCGAAGGTACGGACCGGCTAGGCGCGAAAAGCGCCTTCCGCGCAATCGTCGATGAAGGGCTAGGCGCGGCTGAGCAGCGCGCCGGTGGCCTCACCGCTCAGATCGACGCGCCGCAATGGGTCTCGCTCTCGCTCCAGCATGCAGCCGATGCGGTCGCGAACCGGCTCCAGCGCGGACTCGCCTTTCTCGCCACCGTCGGCTCGACCGCGCCCTTCGTCGGGCTGTTCGGCACGGTGTGGGGCATCTATCACGCGCTCACCGAGATCGGCATCGCGGGCCAAGCCAGCATCGACAAGGTCGCCGGACCCGTGGGCGAGG
>Ga0335078_10010048_pt1 | contig 14009 bp, 12 predicted proteins | sample Lox_Sample_32_FD_206711 | JGI IMG/M metagenome (GOLD analysis project Ga0335078, IMG submission 206711) | Soil microbial communities from Loxahatchee National Wildlife Refuge, Florida, United States - Lox_Sample_3.2 | ecosystem: Environmental > Terrestrial > Soil > Wetlands | place: USA...
GTTTGCCGCCTTTGTGGGGCCACAACCCGCCCACCCACGACCCGGCAAGGCCAGGCGGGCCGCCCGGACGCTGCCCCGGCCGCCCCGGTCAGGCGATCTCCCACTCGTAGGAGAACTTGACCACGTCGAGGATGACAGATGTCTCCAGGCTGGTGATGCCCTCCATCCGGCCGAGCCGGGTGGAGATGAAGTCCAGGAAGTGCCGCTGGTCGAAGAAGAACGCCTCCACGATGATGTCGTAGCGGCCGGTGGAGACGCCGCAGTAGCGGACCTCCCGCAGCCGCTTGAGTTCCTCGCTGATGTCACGCAGCCGGGGCAGTTCCACCGAGATCCCGATGATGGCCGACAGGTTCATGCCGACCGCGCGCGGCGTGGGCACGGCGACGATGTTGATCAGGCCGCGGGAGACCAGCTGGGAGATCCGCTTGCGGACGGTGGTCTCGGAGACCCGGAGCTCGCGCGCTATCTCGGTGTTCGGCTTGCGGCCGTCGGCCTGCAGGATCTTGATCACCCGCTGGTCGACCTCGTCGAGGATGCCCGCCCCGGCGGGACCGGGGTAGCCCGGCTCCGCCGGGCCGTCAGGCCGGGGCCCCGGATGCCCGTCCATCCCGTCCGCCCACGTGAGCGCCAGGTCCCCCCAGCCCTGCCGTGATTCGAATATCGGCCATCATAAACCTAATATAGCCGATATTCGATGCATCTGCCGCGAAGATCATTGACTTCCGAACTTTCGGCTCTTACGCTCCACCCATCTGCCCCGTGCTGGCAGGGGCACGATGGCCGACGGGAAGGGCGACACGATGGCCGAGCCGAACCGGGACACGATGGCCGAGGGCAACCGGGGCACCATGGCCGAGGCCACGGCGGATGGCGCGGTCGCCGCCGGTGTCTTCTCCCGGAAGGCGTCGGGACTGGTCCGGGTCGGCGGCACGATGGACGTCTTCATCTTCAACGTCGGCCTGGTCTCCGTCGGGATCGCCATCGCCTACAACCAGTACTACGGGCCCAGCCTGTACCCGGGCGCGCAGCCGTGGATCTCGACGCTGTTCGCCGCCGGCGGGATGCTGTTCGCCGCGGCCGCGTTCTACTGCTGGTCGGTGGTCTTCCCCCGGTCCGGCGGCGTGTACGTGTTCCTGTCCCGGACGATCAGCCCGGGCGTGGCGTTCGTCATGTCGCTGATCGAGACGATCATCCTGCTCTACTACGCGGCGCTGGCGGCGGGGCTGATCGTCCAGGTCGGCCTGTCCTCGTTCTTCGGCGCGGTCGGGATGGTGGCGCGGAACCCGACGCTGGTCAGCTGGGGTGCCAGCGTGGCACGGCCGGCCGGGGTGTTCTGGATCGGGTCGCTCATCATCGTCGTGGCCGGCGTCCTGCTCATCACCGGCACCCGCCGGTACTTCACCGTCCAGCGGGTCCTGTTCGGCGTCGCGGTGGTCGGCCTGGCCGTGATCGCCGTCGTCATGCTGTTCGGCAGCCGCGGCAGCTTCTCCGCCAGCCTGACCAGCCTCACCGGCCTGCACTACAACCAGGTCATCGCCACGGCGGTGAAGCACGGGTACGTCCCGGCGCGAACCAGCATCGGGGAAAGCTGGGCGTTCATCATCTGGCCGCTGCTGCCGCTGCTCGGCGCGGTGCAGTCCGTCGGGATCGGCGGCGAGGTAAAGAAAGTCCGCCGGTCCCAGCTGTTCGGCATGCTCGGCGCCGTGATCGCCACCGGCCTGGTGATCGCGCTGTTCGCGCTGCTGGCGAACAAGGACTTCGGCTACACCTTCCAGGGCGCGATCGCCTTCAACGCCATCAGCGGCATCCCCGCCGGGACCACCGCCACCGCCCCCTGGTTCGCCGTGCTGGCCGGAATCCTCGGGCACAACGTGTTCCTGTCGGTGGTGATCCTGGCGACGTTCGCCGCGTGGATCTGGTTCTGGATTCCCGCCGAGATGGCCTACACCACCCGCAGCATGATCGCCTGGTCGTTCGACCGGGTGGCGCCCGACCGGCTCGGCTTCGTCAGCGAGACCACGCACACGCCGGTCGTGGCCATCGGGATCTCTACCGCCGGCGCGGTGGTGTTCATGTGGCTGATCGCGTTCAAGGCCGTGGTCTTCCTCACCTTCATCGAGGTGCTGCTGGTGATCTGGGGCACGGTGATGGTGGCGGCGGTGCTGTTCCCGCTCACCCGCAGGGCCCTGTACAACGCCTCGCCCGCGCGGAACTTCAAGCTCGGGCCCATCCCGGTCATGCCCGCCGCGGGCGCGCTCGCCGCGGTGTTCTTCGCCATCATGTTCTGGCTGCTGTGGCAGGACCCGAACGCGGCGGGCCCGCTGATCCATCCCGCCAAGATGCCCGTCGAGGCGTGGATCACGCTCGGCGCGCTGGTCGCCGGCGCGGCCTGGTATATGGGCGCGAAGGCGTACCGCAGACGGCAGGGCATCGACCTCAGCCTGGCCTTCCACCAGATCCCGATCGAATGAGCGAAGCCAGCGAGCCGCTGCCCGGCGCGCCTGCGGCACGACGTCCCGCGAGCCAGGCGGGCGGATGGGAGGGGCTGCAGGCCGAGGCGAAGCAGATCGTCGCCTCGGCCGGCACGCAGGGTGTCACGCTGCGGGTCGTCGGCTCGGCGGGCATCCGGCTGCACTGCCCCCGGCCCGGGCCGCTGATGGACCGGCTCGGCCGCCCCGCCAAGGACATCGACCTGGTCGTCCCGCAGCGGCACCGCAAGGGCATGCGCCGCCTGCTGGAGGAGCGCGGCTACGTGGTCGACCGGGACCTGCTCATCGCGATGGAGGGGACCAGGTACAGCTTCGCCCATCGCGAGCACGGCACCGAGATCGACGTGTTCGTGGAACGGCTCAACTTCTGCCACACGATCGAGGTCGCCGGGCGGCTGTCCGCCCACCCGGTCACGATCCCGATCGAGGAACTGCTGCTGCAGAAGGTGCAGATCGTGGCGATGACCACGACCGACCTGATCGACGCGAGCGTGCTGCTGGCCACGCACGACGTCACCGCCCCCGGCGGCGGGCCGGTGGCGGCCGGCCGGCCGCCGGGCCCGGGGGCGGAGCAGGCCGGCGGCACCGGGGAGGCGGCCGCCAGCGGGCCGGCCGCCGCCGGCGAGGCGGCCGGTGCCGCCGGCGAGGCGCTCGACGCCGCCCACATCGCCCGGCTGCTGGCCAGGGACTGGGGCTTCCACCACACCGCCACGGCGAACCTGGAGCGGGTCGCGCAGGGCGTGACCGGGGCGGTGCTGGACCTCGGCGCCGCCGGCGCCGCCCGGGTGCAGCACGGCGTGACGCGGCTGCTGGGCGCGATCAGCGCCGAGCCCAAGAGCCTGGCCTGGCGGATGCGGGACAAGGTCGGCGAGCGCAAGCAGTGGTGGCAGGACGTCGACGAGCGGGAGGCGACCTACTGATGGGCCTGTTGCGCCGCAAGCCGCCGCCGCCCCGCCGCGACGCCGAGCGGACCGTGTTCTTCGCCTCCGACCTGCACGGCTCCGAGGTTTGCTTCAAGAAGTTCATCGCCGCGGCGAAGTTCTACGGCGCCGACACCCTGCTGCTCGGCGGGGACATCAGCGCCAAGATCGTCGTCCCGGTGGTGCGCACCGCTCCCGGCCGGTACACCGCCCAGTTCCACGGGCACGACGAGCGCCTCGACGACGGCAGCGTCGGCGACTTCGAGCAGCGCGCGGCCAACAGCGGCCTGTACACCGAGCGGATGGAGCCGGACGAGTACCAGCACTACACCGACCACCCCGACCAGGTGGAGGCGCTGTTCGAGCGGGTCATGCGGCGCACCGTGCAGCGCTGGGTCGAGTACGCCAAGACCAAGCTGGACGGCAGCGGGGTGGTCATCTACAGCGTGCCGGGCAACGACGACCCGCTGGCGGTGGACGAGGTGCTGCTGGCCCACGGCGACGAGCGGCTGCGCTGGGTCGAGGGCGAGGTCGTCGAGCTGGCCCCCGGCATGGAGATGCTCAGCACCGGCTACACCAACGTCACCCCGTGGGACACGCCCCGCGAGTACACCGAGGACCAGATCCGCGAGCGCCTGGCCGGGATGACGGCCCGGCTGGAGCATCCCGGCAGCGCCATCTTCAACATCCACGCCCCGCCGTACAACTCCCGGCTCGACACCGCCCCGCTGCTCGGCCAGGACCTGAAGGTGAAGACCGCGGCGGGCGCGCAGATGACCGCGCCGGTGGGCTCGGTCGCGGTCCGCGAGGCGATCGAGGACGTCCAGCCGCTGCTGACCCTGCACGGTCACATCCACGAGTCCGGCGGCTCGGTCAAGATCGGCCGCACCACCGCGATCAACGTCGGCTCGGAGTACGGCGAGGGCATCCTGCGCGGCGTGCTGCTCACCATCGGCGACGGCAAGCTGCTGCGCTACCAGGCGGTCAGCGGATGACCGGCACGGCGGCCGGCCAGGCCAGACAGGGGTGAGGAGCACGGTGGCCAGCATCGAGCGGTTGCAGCAGGAGCTTCAGGCGCAGGGCGTCAAGTACGTGTTCGGCGCCTACACCGACATCCACGGTGTGCCCAAGTCCAAGTGCGTTCCCGTGGGCCACCTGGCCGACGCCGCCGCGGGGTCTGAGCTGTACACGGTCGGCGCCCTGGACGGCATGGGCGACCTCGGCCCGAACGAGGACGAGTGCGCCGGCGTCCCGGACCTGGACGAGATCACCGTGCTGCCGTGGGACCGGCGCTACGCGGTGGCCCCGGCGAACCTGTACTTCCACGGTGAGCCGTACCCCTACGACTTCCGCCGGCTGCTGCAGAACCAGGCCGCCGAGGCGGCCGCGCTCGGCTACCGGATGAACATGGGCGTCGAGCCCGAGGTCTACGTGCTGCGCGAGAGCGGGGACGGGGTCCGGCCGTGGGTCGGCGAGGACATGGCGAACGCGCCGACCCGCGGCTACGACCTGGAGACCACGATCCTGGCCGACGCCTTCCTCGGGCCGATGACCGAGTACATGAACGAGCTGGGCTGGGATGTGTACTCGTTCGACCACGAGGGCGGCGACGGGCAGTACGAGTTCGACTTCGGCTACACCGACGCGGTCCGGATGGCCGACCGGATGCTGATCTTCCGGCTGATGGCCAAGCACGTGGCGCGGACGCTCGGCTGCTTCGCCTCGTTCATGCCCAAGCCGTTCCAGGACGGCTTCGGCTCCGGCGCGCACCTCAACGTCAGCCTCGCCGACGCCCGCACCGGCCGGAACGTGTTCGACGGCGGGCACGGCGGCCGGCCCGGGCCGGGCGCGGCCGACCTCGCCGCGGCGCCCAGGGACGCCGCGTACGGGCCGGTCGCCTACCAGTTCACCGCGGGCGTGCTGGCGCACGGGGCGGCGCTGATGGCGGTGCTGTCCCCGACGGTCAACTCCTACAAGCGGCTGATGCCCCGCGGCCTGATGCAGGAGATTTCCTGGGCGCCGGTGTTCCAGGCCTGGGGCTACAACAACCGGACGCTGATGTGCCGGCTGCCGATCAACCGGCGCTGCCTGGAGGTCCGCAGCGCCGACAGCGCGGTCAACTTCTACCTGGCCACGGCACTGGTACTGGCCGCCGGGCTGGACGGCATCCGGCGTGAGCTGAAGCCGCCCGACCCGGTCAACACCGACACCTACACGATGACCGACGCCGAGCTCGCCGCGCTCGGCGTGCGGCGGCTGCCCCGGACGCTGGGCGAGGCGATCACCGCCTTCGAGGACAGCGAGTTCGCCGCGAAGGTGCTCGGCTCCGAGCTGCACGCCACCTACGCCCGGCTCCGGCGGGCGGAATGGGAGGAGTACAACACGGTGGTCGGCGAGTGGGAGCTGAACAGGTACCTGCGGCTGTGGTGAGCGACACGGAGGACGCTATGCGGGCAGTGGCCGTAACGCAGCGAGAATCCGCCAATGCCGAGGCGGTCCGCCGGATGACCGAAGCGCGGCCGGTGCTGGTCGACGTGCGGCCGGCCGCCGACGCGATCCCGGGAATGGCGCCCAACGTCATCCTCACCTCCGGGCCGCCGATGGACTGGGACCGCTACTACGGGGGACAGCGCAACGCGGTCATCTACGGGGCGCTGTACGAGGGCCTGGCGGCCGACGCGGCGGAGGCCGACGCCCGGCTCCGCGCCGGCGAGATCGTGGTCGCCGCCACCCACGACCACGGCTGCGTCGGCTCGGTGGCCGGCATCTACACCGCCTCGATGCCGGTCTTCGTGGTGCGGAACGAGGCCGGCGGCAACGCCGCCTACTGCAACTTCTACGAGGGCGAGTCGCGGCACCGGCTGAACTACGGCTCCTACAACGACGACGTCCGGGCCGGCCTGGACTTCCTGCGCGACGAGCTGGCCCCGGTCCTGCGCGAGGTGATCCGGGCCTCCGGCGGGATCGAACTGGCGCCGATCATCGCCCGCGCCCTGCGGATGGGCGACGAGCTGCACAGCCGCAACACCGCCGCCACGACGCTGTTCACCAGGGAGCTGATGCCGCAGTTCATCGACTATGCCGTCGGCACGTCGCGGCAGCAGGCGCTGACCGCGCTGCGGTTCTTCGCGCAGAGCGACTACTCGTTCCTGCGGCTGTCCATGGCGGCGGCCAAGGCCATGGCCGACGCGGCCAGGGACGTCCCGGCGGCCAGCGTCGTCACCGCGATGACGATCAGCTGCCGTGAGTTCGCGATCCGGGTGAGCGGGCTGGGCGACCAGTGGTTCCGCGGGCCGCTGCCGCAGGCCTCGTGCAAGCTGTTCGACGGCTTCACCGACGCCGACGTGCAGTGGATCGGCGGGGAGAGCCACATCACCGAGACCGTCGGGCTCGGCGGCTTCGCGCAGGCCGCCGCGTTCGGGCTGCAGGCCTACCAGGGCGGCTCGGCGCGGGAGATGATCCGGATGAACTCGGACATGTACCAGATCACGGTCGCCGAGCACCCCACATTCAAGATCCCCTACTTCGGGTTCCGCGGCACGCCGGTCGGCATCGACATCATGAAGGTCACCGAGACCGGCATCGTCCCGGTCATCGACGGTGGCCTGGCCGGCCGCGACGGCGGCCAGATCGGCGCGGGGATCCTGCAGGCGCCGGCCGAGTGCTTCGCCGCGGCCGCCGCCGCGTACGAGGAGAAATATCGCGGCTGAACGCAACGCCCGGGGCGGTGTGCGGCCCGCCGCGCATCAGGGCCCGGGGAGGATCTCCTGGTAAGGGATGCGCTGCTGCCATGGCACCCACGCCGGCGCCCGCTCGGGGGTGATCATCTGGCCGATCGGGCTGGACACGCACAGCCCGCCGAGGTCCTCCCGGCCGACGGCCAGCCGCACCACCAGGCCGGCCACCGTCTGCCCGATGCCGGGCGGGTCGATGTCCCAGGTCCCGTGGTGCACCCCGGCCCGGACGAGGTCCACCGCGGCCGGCGTCCCGTTCCGGGAGACCATCTTCACCTCGCCGAGGCGGTCGGCCTCGCGCAGCGCCTGCACCGCGCCGAGCATGGTCTCGTCGTTGAACGGGATGAGCGCGTCCAGGCTGGCGAAGTCGGCGAGCAGGTTCGCGGTCTTCTCCCGGCCGCCCGACGCCACGTCCGTGGTGTTCTTGTAGCGCGGGTCCTCGGGATCGTTCACCCTGGTCAGCCCGGAGATCTTGAGCCCGTGCAGCAGGCCGATCATGAGCTCGATGTCGTCCACCACGTCCGGCCCGCCGACCACCGCCACCCGGGCGCCGGGCGGCACCAGCGTCGCCAGGTGCTCGGCCATGTAGACGCCGTGGTTGAAGTTCGGGTAGACGACCGAGCCGTCCACGGCGAAGCGCGGCCGTTCCAGGCTCACCACCGGCACGCCCTTGTCCCGGGCGTAGCCCACCGCGGCGGCCGGGATGCCGGGGTCGATGACCCAGATGACGATCGCGTCGTAACCGGCGTCGGCGCCCGCGCGCACCGCCTGGTCCGCCGCGGCCCGCCAGCCGGGGTCGGCGAAGTCGGCGTAGGCGACGCGCAGCCCGGCCCCGTGCGCCGCCAGCCCGCTCTGCAGGCCGTGGCAGATCGCGTCCACGGCGGCGTTGGCCCCGTACGGCATCGGGGCCACGTACAGGACCCGGGTCACGCACCCGCCTCCCACAGCCGGGCGGGCAGGCCGCCGGACAGTACCTCGCACCCGGCGGCCGTGACCAGCACCTGCTGCTCGAACACGAAGATTCCGGCCAGCCCGCCGTCCGGGTGCGCCGGGGCCAGGATCGGCTCCAGGCACAGCACCATGCCGGGCCGCAGCGTCACGTCGTCGTCGGGGTCCTCGTGCTCGCGGATCAGCGGGCGTTCCCACAGCTCCAGCCCGATGCCGTGGCCGGCGATCTCGCCCACCTGTTCCGTCAGGCCCGCCGACCGGACGTGCGCGGCGGCGGCCCGGATCAGGTCCGAGACCGGCGTCCCGGGCCGGGCGGCGTCGATCATCGCCTGTGTCGCGCCCGCCGCCACCTCCGCGTACCGGCGGTCCTCCGGCCGGACCCTGCCCACGCCGATCAGCCGCAGGATGTCGGAGACGTACCCGTCGCACGCGCCGCCGCCGTCCACGAACACGATGTCGCCCTCGGCGATCACGTTGTCCGAGGCGGGGGAGTCCACCAGCGGGTAGCGGGCGCGGCCGGAGACGCAGTTCACGAACAGCGGCTTCGTCCCGGCCGTGGTGCCGCTGCGGTACATGGTGGCGCCGATGACCGCGACCAGCTCCTTCTCGGTCATGCCCGCCTTCGCGGCCGCCAGCCCGGCCTGGTAGCCGGCCACCGCCGCGCCGACCGAGCGGCGGATCCGCTCGATCTCCAGCGGGCTCTTCAGCATCCGCAGGGCGGAGATGAGCCGCCCCGCGTCCCTGGGCCCGGACTGTGGCGGCGGCGTGCCCGCGGCGCCGGGCGGGTGGGCTGCCGGCCCGGCGGGGTGGCCGGCCCAGGCGGTGACCGGCCCGGCCAGGTGCTGTGGCAGCGCCATGACGCTGCCCGGGCCGAACTCGTAGCCGGTGCGCTCCGGGGCGGCCCCGGCCGCGGTCAGGTGCTCGCGCACCTTGGCCGGGATCTCCTCCGCGCCGCGGTAGGTGTCGACCGCGGAAACCCAGGAGGTGCCCGCGGCGCAGCCGGCGTCGAAGGACGAGGCGATGAGCACGGCGCGGCGCGGGTCCCGGGTGGCGACCAGGACGGTCGGCAGCCAGCGCCCGACCGCCCAGATCACCGAGTTGTAGCCGCTGAGGTAGCGGACCGGCTCCTCCTGGGTCAGCACGAGGGCGTCGAAGCCGTGTGCGTCCATGAGCGCGGCCAGCCGCGCGTACCGCTGCCGGTACTCGGCGGCCGGGAAGTCCGGCCAGACCGGCTCCCGCGCGCCGAGCTCGGTGCCGGTCCCGTCCAGGCCGTCGATGGCCGCCAGCGCCGCGTCCAGGTTCATCAGGCCGCGTCGGCCCGGCCCGAGCCGGCCGGGACCGGCTCCATGGCGGGCTCGTGGTGCCGCAGCCGGACGAACCACCAGATCAGCCCGACGACGATCACGCCGAGCCCGAGATCCTCGATCACCGGCAGCGGGCCCAGCGTGGGGTTGGTGATCTCACGCGGCCACACGGCGTCCCACAAGATGATCACCGTCCAGATCAGGCCCGCCACCGTGATCGGCAGTCCCCACCGGCCCAGGTTGAACTGCGACTCGGCCTGCGGCCACCCTTGCGTGCGGCGCAGCAGCAGCGAGGCGAGGACCAGGATGTAGGGGATGATGATGAGCGCCGTGACCGCGGCGATCAGCACCGGGATGCGCTTGATGAACAGCAGCGGGACCATCGACAGCACCGCGGCGACGACGATCGTGCCCAGCGGCTCGTCGGTGTGCGGGGACAGCCTGGTCATGAACCGCTGCCCGGGCAGCTGGCCGTTGCGGGCCATGCCGTAGATCATCCGCACGATGGTGGCCAGCGTCGCGATCGCGGTGCTGAACACCGAGACCATCGCGCCGACGAAGAACAGCTTGGCGAAGCCCGACCCCAGTGCCGCGGTGAGCACGTCCGGGATCATGGCGGGGTCGGCCATCGCCTTGGGCACGTTGGGGATGGCCAGCAGCAGCGCCAGGTCGAAGATGAACAGCACCAGCGCGGTGCCCCCCAGCCCGGCGATGATGGCCTGGCTCGGCTTGATCCGCGACTTGCGGGTCTCCTCGGCGAACGCGCCGGCCGTTTCGAAGCCGACAAGCTGGGTCACCACCAGCGCGACGACCACCAGGAACGGCCAGAAGTAGCTGCCGTGGCCCTGCACGCCCGCGGTGTCGCCGAGCACCGACAGCGACTGGTGCTGGTGGAACAGCAGGCCGATCGCGGCGATCATCAGGACGGCGATCTCGAAGACCACGCCGATGCTGTTCAGCGTCGCGACCACGCGCACGCTGGTGGCCATCAGCACCGCGGCCACGACCGTGGTGATGATCGAGATGATCGCCTCGTGGCTGAGCGTCAGGGTGATGCCCGAGTCCAGCCCGGACAGCACGATGTTCATCGCGTAGCCGACCGCGGGCATCACCAGGATGATCGCGACCACGTAGAACAGCCCGGTCATCCAGCCGATGAACGGCCCGCCCAGGCGCTGTGCCCACTGGTAGATGCCGCCGGTCAGCGGGTAGTGCGAGCTCAGCTCGGCCCAGGTCAGCGCCAGCAGCATCTGCAGCGCGAAGATGATCGGGATGGCCCAGATGAAGGCCGGCCCGCCGATCGCCAGTGTGGCCCCCGTGATCAGCAGCGCACCGGTGGTCGGCCCCTGGAAGGCCACCGCGAACAGCGACCCGGTGACGAAGCCGAGCGCGCGCTTGAAGCGCGGCTCGACGCCGAGTTCGCGCAGGTACTCGCTGTCGCTGACCTCGGTCGGGGGGGTCACGCGCACGGAAGGGTGATCAGTCACGTCGGACTCCGTCCCTCAGGCCCAACTCCGCGTTGGTCAAATCGTAGGAGGACGGTTCGAATTACGCAATGACTAATCCCTTCTACTGCGCGATCTGCGCTCACTGTTGCACTGTTGGACCGAATCTCGAACGCAGGGCTACCCGATCTCCCACTCGTAGGAGAACTTGACCACCTTGAGGATGATCGAGGTCTCCAGGCCGGTGATCCCGGACAGGCCGCCCAGCTTGTCGGTGACGAACTCCAGCAGGTGCTCCTGGTCGGTGAAGAACGCCTCGACGATCAGGTCGTACCGGCCCGAGGACATGCCGACGTACCTGACCTCGGGGTAGGTCCGGATGGTGTCGGCGACCGCCCGGATCGAGGTCAGCTCGACCGAGACGCCGAGGATCGCCGACAGGGCCATCCCGGACGCCTCCGGCGTCGGCACCGCGACGATGCTCATCAGCCGCTCGCCGAGCAGGTGCGCGATCCGCTTCCGGACCGTGGTCTCGGTGATCCCCAGGGACCGGGCGATTTCGGTGTTGCTCAGGCGGCCGTCGGCCTGCAGCATCTTGATGATCTTCCGGTCAAGCTCGTCCACGCCGCGGCCGCGGCCGCGTGCGGGTTCCGGTGCCAGCCGGCCCGCATCCTGCCCGGTTCTGCTGACCACGAGACTCCTTACGGTCGTCGCAGCCGGGAGCCGTCCATCGGTGGCCACGGCAGGCCCGGCCATCCGCCGCTGCCCCTGATCGAGCGCCGCCGCGCAGGCCGGGCCTACGTGTGGCGGCACCATCTTAGGACGGCGGCGGGGGCCGGTCGCCGGGCGTGGCACCCGTTATGCCGCGATGATCGCGTTCCGCCGTCCGGAACGCGGCCTGCCGCGGCCGGGGCGGCCTGCTTACCGTGGGATCAGGCAGGTGCCGCGGTGGCGATGCCGCTGGTGGGCGCCTGTGATCCGGCGGCTGCTGAGTGGGAACAACTACGTCGGAGGGCAGGAGTCATGATCATCGAGAGCACGGGTTCCGTGGTCGCAGGGGGTGCGTGATGCCACTGGTGGAGGTCACCCTCGTGGAGGGCCGTCAGCCGGACCGGCTGCGTGCGCTGATCCACGCGCTGCACGAGGCCGTGGTGACCGCCATCGCGGCGGACCCGGCCAGCGTCCGGGTGGTGCTGCGCGAGGTCCCGGCGACCCACTGGGCCGCCGGGGACCAGACCATCGCCGAACGGCGGGCCGCCGCGGCGGACTGACCCGGCACCGCCCCGGCGGCCCGGCCACCCGCGACCGTGGCGCCGGGCCACCCGCCACCGCGGGCCGACCGGCCGCCGGCCACCCGCCAGCGTGGCGGCGGGCCACCCGCCACGTGGGCCGAACGAAAGGAGAGGGCCGTGGAGTTCTTTGGACATGTCATCGACGGACAGGAAGTGGAGTCCCTCGACGGCAGGCGGATGGACACGGTCGACCCCTACCTGCGCGAGCCCTGGGCACAGGCGGCGGTGGGGGGCACCGAGGATGCCGACCGTGCGGTGGCCGCGGCGCGGCGGGCGTTCGACACCGGCCCGTGGCCGCGCCTGGGCTACGCGGAGCGGCAGCGGCTCCTGCACGCGCTGGCGGACCTGATGGAGCAGCACGCGGCCGAGCTCGGCATGGCCGACACCCGGGACATGGGCAAGCCGATCGACGACGCGCGCGGTAACGACGTACCGAGGTCGGCCTGGAACTTCAGGTTCTTCGCCGACCACGCCCGGCTGGCACCCGCGGACGCGCTGCCCGCCGACACCGGGCACCACATCTACACCCGGTTCGAGCCGGCCGGCGTGGTGGCGGCGATCGCCCCGTGGAACTTCCCGCTGATGCTGGAGACCTGGAAGGTCGCGCCGGCCCTGGCCTGGGGCAACACCGTCATCCTCAAGCCCGCCGAGGACACCCCCGCGTCGGCGACGCTGCTGGCCCGGCTGGCCCTGGAGGCCGGGCTGCCGCCGGGGGTGCTCAACGTCCTGCACGGCTACGGCCCGCAGTCGGCCGGACAGGCGCTCACCGAGCACCCGGGCGTGGACCGGATCACCTTCACCGGCGAGTCCGGCACCGGCCGCATCATCGCCGGGGCGGCCGCGGCCAACCTGACCCCGGTCAGCCTGGAGCTCGGCGGCAAGGGGGCCAACGTGGTCTTCGCCGATGCTGACCTCGATAACGCGGTGAGCTGGTCGATCCGGGCGATATTCAGCAACGCGGGCCAGGTCTGCCTGGCTGGCAGCCGCCTGTTCGTGCAGCGCCCGGTGTACGAGGAGTTCCTGGCCCGCTTCGTCGCGGTGGCCGAGTCGCTCCGCCTCGGGGACCCGAAGGCCAGCGGGACGCAACTGGGGCCGCTGGCCTCGGCCGAGCATCATGCCAAGGTCACCGGCTACCTCGACACGGTCGAAGCCGACGGCGGGAAGATCGTCACGGGCGGGGTGGCTGACGGCTGGTTCGTCCGGCCGACCGTCATCGTCGAGGCGCCGCCGGCCGCGCGGGTCTGCCGCGAGGAGATCTTCGGGCCGGTGGTGGTGGTGCAGCCGTTCGACGGCGAGGACGATGGGATCGCGCTCGCCAACGACACGCGGTTCGGCCTCAATGCCATGGTCTTCACCGAGAACCTCAGCCGGGCGCACCGGGCCGCCGCGGCACTCGACGCGGGCACCGTGTGGGTCAACTGCTTCTTCATCCGCGATCTGCGGGCGCCGTTCGGCGGGACGGGCGACTCCGGGGTCGGCCGGGAGGGCGGCAGCTTCAGCCGGGAGTTCTTCACCGAACCCAAGGCCGTGGTGATGCAGATCTCCCCGTCCTGACCTTCCCTTCCCGACGCCCGCTTCCCGACTTTTCACGGACTACGACGCCCGAAACCGGGATAAAACGGGCGCCGAATTGGCCGGGAGCCGTGAAGAGTCGCCTGGGAGCGGGCTTGACGGGGCCGGGGAGCGGTGGCGGGGCGGGGCTGACGGAGCCGGATGCGATGGCGGGTGCCATGGCGGGCCGGGTCGGTGGTGGCGGGTGCGGGGTGGGGCTGGCGGAGCCGGGTGCGATGGCGGGTGCGATGGCGGGCCGGGTCGGTGGTGGCGGGTGCGGGTCGGTGGTGGCGGGTGCGGGTCGGTGGTGGCGGGTGCGGGTGCGG
>Ga0335078_10010049_pt1 | contig 14009 bp, 7 predicted proteins | sample Lox_Sample_32_FD_206711 | JGI IMG/M metagenome (GOLD analysis project Ga0335078, IMG submission 206711) | Soil microbial communities from Loxahatchee National Wildlife Refuge, Florida, United States - Lox_Sample_3.2 | ecosystem: Environmental > Terrestrial > Soil > Wetlands | place: USA: Florida...
GCCGAGCCGCCTGCTCGAGGATCTGCGTTCCCTCGACTGTAAGGTCGCGTCCCTCGTTGCGAGCCGCGACGCAGGCCTCGAGCGCGATCCTGTTAGCCGTGGCGCCGGCTCTGCTGCCCATCGGGTGCCCGGCGGAGCCGCCGCCGAACTGCAGGATCGAGTCATCACCGAAGATGTCGACGAGCGCGGGCATGTGCCAGACATGGATCCCGCCGGACGCGGCGGGCATGACGGCTGGCAGCGACGCCCACTCCTGGTCGAAGTAGATACCCCGGCTGCGGTCCGCGGCCACGAAGTCCTCGCGGAGCAGGTCGACAACGCCGGCCGTCATCGCCCGGTCACCTTCTAGCTTGCCGACCACCGTTCCGGTATGCAGGTGATCACCGCCGGCTAGCCGCAGCCACTTGGCGAGAACCCGGAAGTGGATGCCGTGGTCCTTCTGCCGGTCGACGACGGCGTGCAGGGCGCGGTGCACGTGCAGCAGCATGCCGTTACGCCGACACCAGTGCGACAGCGTCTGGTGTGCCGAGAATCCGCCGACCAGATAGTCGTGCATGATGATGGGCGAGCCGAGCTGCCTGGCGGCTTCTGCCCGCTCCAGCATCTGCTCGCAGTCCGGCGCGGTGACGTTGAGGTAGTGGCCTTTGCGCTCGCCGGTCTCCTGCTCGGCCTTGCGCACGGCCTCCATCACGAACTCAAACCGGTCACCCCAGCGCATGAACGGCTGGGAGGTGATGTTCTCGTCGTCCTTGGTGAAGTCGAGCCCTCCAGCCAGCAGCTCGAAGCAGGCGCGGCCGTAGTTCCTGGCTGACAGGCCGAGCTTGGGCTTCAGCGTGGCACCGAGCAGCGGCCGACCGTACTTATTCAGCTTGTCGCGCTCGATCTGGATCCCGTTCGGCGGACCCTGGAACGTCTTGACGTACGCCACGGGGATCCGCAGGTCTTCCAGCCTTAGTGCCCGGATCGCCTTGAAACCGAACACGTTCCCGGTGATAGAGGCCATCATGCTCGTCACCGAGCCCTCTTCGAACAGCTCCATCGGGTAGGCGATGTACGCGAGGTACTGGTTGTCGCGACCCGACACTGGCTCGAGGTCGTAAACCCGTGCCTGGTAGCGCTCGAGTGTGGTCAGGTAATCGGTCCAGACGGCGGTCCAGGTCGCCGTCGAGGACTCAGCGGCCACCGCCGCCGCGGCTTCCTCCGGTGCGACGTCCGGCTGCGGGATGAGCCGGAACGCCGCGAGGATGTCGGTCTCGCGCGGCTGGTACCCGGGTGTCCAGTAGATCTCGCGGTACTCGCGAACTCCTGCTTCGAACATAGTCAGAAGACTAGGTGGTAAAACTCATTTAAATAAGGCCAAATTTATCGATCTATCATAGAGAGATCTCTATCAATTGACGAGCCCGGTCCGACCGCAGGAACTCGCCGAACGCGCGGACGGCCGGGCGTTCCGGCCCCGATCGGGGGAACAGCACGTGCCAGGGGCGCGTCAGTGGCGTGCCAGGCGCACCGATCTCGATCAGTCGCCCGTCCCGCAGCTCGCCTGCGACGGCGAACCGGGAGATCAGGGTGATGCCGAGGCCGACGGCCAGGCCGTGCTTGATCGCGCCGTTCGACCCCAGCGTCTGGACCTCCGGCGCGGCCAGGTCGAGGTCCGCGAGCAGGCGCTCGGTGGCCAGCCGGGTGCCGGATCCCTCCTCGCGCAGCAGCCACGAGGCTTGGCCGAGATCGGCGGGAATCTCCCGGCCGACGACGATTAGCTCGTTGGACAGGAACGGGTAGCCAGACAGCCGGCCGCCTGGCGGCCGGCCGCCGATACCGATATCAGCGCGCCGGGACTGCAGCCGCTCGATCACCGTGGCACGATTAGCGACCTCGAGCAGGACGCTGATGCCCGGGTGCAGCCGCCGGTAAGCCTGGATCAGCGGCGGCACCAGGTACTCCCCGGCGGTGTTGACGGCGATCAGGCGGATCTTCGAGCTCTCCGGGTGCGCTGCCTCCCTCGCAGCGAACGTGCCCTGCTCGAGCAGCCCGAGCACCTGGGCTGCGTAGGGTGCGAACGCCGCACCGGCCGCGGTGAGCCGCACGCCGCGGCCATGGCGTTCGACCAGTGGCGTCCCCAGCTCATCGGCGAGTGCCGAGACCGCGGCCGAGACAGACGGCTGGCTGATCAGCAGATGGTCGGCTGCCAGGCGCATACTGCCGGTTGCCTTCACCGCCAGGAAGGCGCGGATCTGAGTGAGGGTGATCGCCATCGGAAGCCTCCGCGTGCCGCCCAATCACGATCATAGAGATGAGGCTATCGTTCTGCGCACCGCCCCGGCCCGGTGGCACGCTTCCCACAAGGCTCGCCGACGCGAGCCGTGAGACACCGGGGGGCCGGCCCGCCGGCCTGCAGAAGGATCCTCATGCCGAGAGCGGGTGGCGGCCGCCCGACGCTGTCCGCCGGCACGCTCACGAGCGGCGGCGCGGGCTCCGACCACCGACAGGTACGGTGGCAGCTGCCGGTTCGCGGCTGGCCCATGGCCATGCCTTGTGCCATTTGCGCGCCTGCGCGGATCATGGATCGGTGAGCTCCATGCTGATCCGTGATGTGTTACTTCGCGACGGGTCGACGCTACGCTTGCAGGCTGCGGCGCCAGCCGACCTCGATGACGTCAGCGAATTCTTTGACGGCCTGTCACCGGACAGCCGCTACATGCGCTTCCACAGTTACGGCCGGTCCGACGTCGCCGCGCGCGCAGCTGCCGAGGCGGCCGGCCCAGACCGGGCTGCATTGATCGGCAGGCACGATGGCCGGATCGTCGCAGTCGCCGGCTTCGACGGGCTGCGCGAGCCGCGCGCCGCCGAGGTGGCGTTCGCAGTCGCCGACGAGTGGCAGCACCGTGGCGCGGCGACTCGGATGCTTGAGCAGCTCGCAGAGATCGCTGGCGAGCGCGGGATCACCAGGTTCGACGCCGAAGTGATGGCCGACAACAGGGCCATGCTCGGCGTACTGGAGGGGGCTGGCTTCGCGCTGCGGCGCAAGGGCTCGTTCGGCGAGCTGAGGGTCTCGCTCGATATCACGCCTACCGAGGCTGTTCGGGATCGCGTCGTCGAGCGCGACCACTGGGCGGCGATCGCTGGGCTGCGGCCGATACTCGCGCCCGCATCAATAGCGGTGCTGTGCACGGCTACTTCGCGCGGCAGCCTGGGGCGCGCGGTTCTGGAGAACATCGTCGGCGACGGCTTCACCGGCGTGGTGACGCCAGTGAGTCGCAGTGGCGGCACGGTTGGCTCGATGCCGGTCGCTCGCAGCCTGTCGGACCTTGATCTCGTCCCGGAGCTTGTCGTCGTCTGTGCCGCGGGCAAGGAGTTGCTGACGTTAGCCGCAGAGGCTGCCTCGGCAGGCACGAAGGCGCTGGTGCTGCTCCCGGCCAGCGATGAGAGCGGCGGCCTGGCCGTCGAAGCTCCAGCGGAGCAACTGGTGGAGATCGTCAGGCGGGTGGGCGTGCGCATGGTCGGCCCGAACTCGCTGGGAGTGGTCAACACCGCACCAGAGGTCAGCCTGAACGCGACCTTCAGCGGCGCGAATGTCCGCGCAGGCGGCCTGGCGATCGGCTCGCAGTCGGCCGCGCTCGGGATCGGGCTGCTCGGACACGCGCAGGACCGCCAGCTAGGAGTCTCGGTGCTGATGGGGCTGGGCGAGCCGGCCGACGTTTCGGCCAACGACTTGCTTGAGTGGTGCGACGAAGACGAGCGGACCGCAGTGGTCATCTTGTATGTGGAGACCTTCGGCGACCCGTCGCATTTCACCAGGATCGCGCGGCGAGTGGCACGGAAGAAGCCGATCCTCGTCGTCAAGGGTCGTGGCCGCGCGGAGCGGGCGCGCTGCGACGCACACACCCTGAGCGCAGCAGCGCTGCAGGGTGACGCGGTCGCTGATGCGCTGCTGCATCAGGCGGGAGTGCTGCGGTTCCGCAGCGGCGAAGCAATGTTCGATGCCGTGCAGCTGTTCGAGAGCCAGCCGCTTCCCAGCGGGCGGCGAGTGGGCGTCGTGAGCAACTCCGCCGGGATTGCCGCGCTCGCCGCGGATGCCTGCGCTGTGCACGGCCTGGAAATGCTGGAGGGCAGCGCATCGCATCCGGCGATCCTTGGCATTGGCGCCGGCCCGGACGAGTACGCGGCGAGGATCCGCGAGCTGCTCTGCGACCCAGACACGGATGCGCTAATGGTCTATTACGTTGATCATCGGGACGACGAGGCGGACGCCATCCTGGCGGTGATCTCGGCCGTCTGCGCGGAATGGGAGAAGCCAGTAGTGGCGTCTGTCGTGCGCTCAGATGGCCGGCTGCCGCCCGGCCGTGGCTCAGCGATACCGAACTTCCTATTCCCTGAGTCGTGCGCCGCGGTGCTCGCGCGCGCAGCCGAGCGTCGCGACTGGCTGGCCCGCCCCCTCGGCCAGGCACCGGACTTGCCGGACGTGAACGAACCGGCCGCTCGCGCATTGATCGCAACCGTGGTCGAGCGCAATCCGGAGGGTTGCTGGCTCTCTAATGCCGACGCGCGGGACCTGCTGGCCAGTTATGTCATCCCGGTTATCAGATCTGATCGCTGCCGTAGCCTTACGGAGGTCCTGGCAGTAGCACGGCAGATCGGCGGTTCCCTGGTGCTCTCGGCGGACTGGCCTTTCGAGGCGAACGTTCGTAACGTCGGCGCCACCATGCTCGGGCTGGAAGGCGGGTCCGCGGTGCGAGCGGGCTGGCGCGAGCTTGAGCGGCGCGTGCGGGCGGCCGGCCGGGACTGGACCGGAGCAGTCGTTCAGCCAATGGCCGAGCCCGGCGCGGACGTGCTGCTGGGAGCCGTCAACGACCGCGATTTAGGTCCGGTGATGGCGCTCGGCCTCGGCGGCCGCCATGCCGGGCTTGCAGGAACCGTCTCCTTCCGCCTGCCGCCAGCAACTGATGTCGAGGCCGAGGAGCTAATCGATTGCTCCGCAGGTGTCAGTGCGCAGCTGGACGTGCCCGGCCCTGCTCAGCCGAACCGGGCCGCCCTGCGCGACCTTATCCTGCGCTTCGCGCTATTGCTCGCGGCGATCCCTGAGGTGGCTGAGGCTGACCTCAATCCGGTCAGGTGGACGCCGAATGGCTGCCAGGTGCTCGACGTGCGGATGCGCATCGAGCATCTGCGACCGTTTGAGCATGTGAAGACGTGGTGACGCTGGCAGCGCCGAGCGTGGCCGCCGCGCCGTGACTCCTGATCTCGGGACCAAGGACCCGGAACGGTGACGACTTTAGGGCCTTCTCGTCCGGTCGTCCCCGGTCGTGAACTGATGGGCATCCCATCAGCTGGGCAGGGACGCAGATGTCTACAGAGTCGGGCGGTAAGGCACAGGTAGCCAGGCGCAACCAGGACATGCAGGCCGTCGCATCGGTGCGGATGAACCGCTGGGTGATCCTGTCTGGTTATGCCGTGCTGGCTGCCTGCACGCAGCTGCTGTGGCTGGCCTATGCCCCGATCACGACGCAGGCAAGCCATGTCATGGGGGTGTCCCAGGGCGCGGTCGGTGATCTTGCGGGAATCTTCCCGCTCATGTACGTGGTCGTCGCGCTGCCCGCTGGCCGCTGGCTCGACTCCCGGTTCGCCCGAGCGCTGAGCCTCGGCGCGGTCCTCACCGCCGTCGGCGGAGTGCTCCGGCTGGCTGGACCTACCACTTACGGCTGGGCCCTGGCTGGGCAGTTCGTGACTGCGCTCGGCCAGCCGTTCGTGCTGAACTCGATCACCAAGGTCGCCGCCCGCTACTTCCCGACCAGGGAACGGACCGTGGCCATCTCGATCGGCAGCGTGGCCTTGTTCATCGGGATTCTTATCGCGGTCCTGACCGGAACGCCGTTGCTTCATACCGGTGGCCTGGTTCTCCTCCTGCAGGTCCAGGCCGCTGTGGCGGTAACGGCGGCCTTCTGGGTGCTCATCGCGGTCCGGGCACCTGTCGCGTTCCCGGCCGATCCGTCGGTCGCGGTGTCCCTGCGCTGGCTGCGAAATGACAGGTTCATGTGGCTGCTTGCGGGCCTGCTGTTCATCGGCATGGGGGTCTTCAACGCAGTCGCGACGTGGCTCGACTCGATCCTCGGCCACTTCGGGCACGGCGCCGCGAGTGGCTACCTGATCGCGGTCATGACGGTGGGCGGGATCGCGGGCGGCGCACTGCTGCCGGGCATCGTGGCGCCACGGGACCAGCGCCGGGCCATGCTGCGGGTAGCGCTGCTCGTGACGGCGGTCGCGTTCGCCGTCATCGCGGGCATTCACGATCCGATCGCGGGCGGCATTGTGCTGTTCGCCGCAGGTTTGTTCCTGCTAGCCGGCCTGCCACTAGTGCTCGACTGGTCAGAGGTTCACGCCGGGCCTGAGCGCGCGGGTGGTGCAGCGGGGTTCCTGCTGCTGGCCGGGAACCTTGGCGGTGTGGTCCTGGTCCTGATTGTCCAGGCCGTAATTGGCAATGCCTACCTCTCGCTTGGCGCCCTGGCAGCGTGCTGCCTCCTGGGGCTCGCGCTCGTCGCGAGGCTGCCTTCGCGCGGACCAGCCTGACAATGGCAGCCACAACTAAGGGAGACGTAGTGACATGAGCGACCCGCTTGCTGACCTGGAGCGCCAGCTTAAGCCGTACCGAGACAAGTTGCCGTCGTTCCTGGAGTTGCCTGCGCGCGGCCTGACCAGGACTGAAGTGACTGATCTCGTCAGGCAGATGGCGTCGGCGGAGGAGCGCACCTGGCGGGACGGATATGCGTCCGGGGCCGTTTACCACGGCGATCCCGGGCACGTCGCGTTTCTCAGTGAGGTCTATGCGGCCGAGTCACAAAGCAACCCGCTGCATCCCGATCTCTGGCCGAGCGTGTCGAAGTTCGAGGCGGAGATCGTGGCAATGACGGCATCGATGCTGGGTGCTGGCCAGGGTATGGCCGAGTCCCCGGTGGCGGGCACGGTGAGCTCGGGCGGGACAGAGAGCATCCTGCTGGCGATGCGCGCCTACCGCGATTACGCCCGCGAGCGGCGCGGCATTGCCATGCCGGAGATCGTCGCGCCGGTCACCGCGCACGCGGCGTTCGACAAGGCGTCCAGGTTCTTTGACATGCCCCTGGTGCGGGTGCCGGTGGACGGCCAGTACCGCGCCGACGTGGGCGCGATGGCCGCGGCCGTGACCGAGCGGACGGCCGTGCTGGTGGGTTCGGCGCCGACGTTCCCGCACGGTGCGATCGACCCGATCCCGGAGATCGCGGCGCTCGCCCTCGATCGCGGGGTGGGCTGTCACGTCGATGCCTGCCTCGGCGGCTTCATCCTGCCGTGGGCCGAGAAGCTGGGCTATCCCGTTCCCGCATACGATTTCAGGCTGCCCGGGGTGACCTCAATGTCCGCGGATACGCACAAGTATGGATACGCGGCCAAGGGTACGTCGGTCGTGCTCTACCGGGGTAAGGAGCTGCGCCAGTTCCAGTACTACACGGTGACCGACTGGCCGGGCGGGCTTTACCTGTCGCCCACGCTGGCCGGCAGCCGGCCCGGCGCGTTGTCTGCCGCGTGCTGGGCAGCGATGGTCTCGATCGGGGAGGATGGCTATCTCGAAGCGGTGCGCCGGATCCTTTCGACGGGCGCGCAGATCAGGGACGGGGTGGCGGCCATCCCGGGCCTCCGGGTGCTCGGCGAGCCATTGTGGGTTACCGCGTTCGCCGCCGATGAGGGCCTGGATGTGTACCAGGTCATGGAGAACATGAGCCACCGCGGATGGAGCCTCAACGGCCTGCAGCTGCCGCCCGCCGTGCATCTCGCGGTGACGCTCCGGCATACGCTGCCGGGAGTTGCCGGCCGCTTCCTCGCCGACCTGGCCGGCTCCGTCGAGGAAGTCCGGGCCAACCCCGGGATCAGCAGCGGCATGGCCCCGATCTACGGCATGGCGGCTAGCCTGCCCGCGGCGGTCGTGCACCAGCTGCTCGCTGGTTACCTCGACATGCTGTATGAGGTGTGATCGTGGCGCACCACATCCTGGCCATTGATCTCGGCACGTCGGCGCTGAAGGTTGCGCTGGTCAGCACCGCAGGTGAGGTGGTGGGGTCGGAGCAGGAGACGAGCCCGGTCATATTGCTCCCCGGCGGCGGCGCTGAGCAGGACCCGATGGGCTGGTGGGACCTGATCACCAGGGCGTCGTCTCGGCTGATGGCACGCTCGGTCGTGCCGCCGGACTCGGTCGTGGCAGTTTCATGCACCGCCCAGTGGTCGGGGACAGTGCCCGTCGGCGAGGACTGCCAGCCGATCCGCAACGCGATCATCTGGATGGACTCACGCGGCGCGCCGTACGCGCGGCGCATCGCCAGCGGTCCGGTGAAGATTCAGGGGTACGGGGTAGACAAGCTCGCGCGCTGGATCCATACCACGGCTGGCATACCCACGCAAAGCGGTAAGGATCCGATCGCGCACATCCTGTGGCTCAAGCAGGCAGAACCCGAAAACTACCGACGCACGCGGATATTCCTTGAGCCGAAAGACTGGCTCAACCTCCATCTGACCGGGCGCGCCGCAGCGTCGTTCGACTCGATCGCCTTGCACTGGGTCACCGACAACCGGCACCTGGGCCAGATCCGGTATGACCCTGCCTTGCTCCGGCTGGCTGGTCTGGATCGAGCGCAGCTGCCAGACCTGCTGGCAGCGACGGACATTCTCGGCCCGCTCACCGAATCGCGGGCCAGCGACCTCGGCGTCCCGGCCGGCGTCCCGGTCGTCGTCGGCACGCCTGATGTGCACTCGGCCGCAATCGGGGCCGGGGCCACCCGGAACTATCAGGCGCATCTGTACGTCGGGACATCTTCGTGGCTGACCTGCCACGTTCCATTCAAGAAGACTGACCTGCTGCACAACATCGCCTCATTGCCAGCACCGATACCGGGCCGGTATTTCGTCGCCGACGAGCAGGAGACGGCAGGCGCCGCGCTGACCTTCCTGCGCGACAGGGTGCTGTTCGGCGCTGACGCACCGGACTCGGTTTACCAGCAGTTCGACCGGATGGCCCAGCTGGCCAGGCCCGGTAGCGGAGGAGTGATCTTCACGCCGTGGCTGAACGGCGAACGCACGCCGGTGGAAGACCGGTTCGCGCGCGGGGGATTCCATAACCTGTCGCTGTCAGCCAGCCGCGATGACCTGGTGCGGGCTGCCTTCGAAGGAGTAGCGCTGAACTCGCGCTGGCTGCTTCAGACTGTTGAGCGCTTCACCCGTCACCGGCTGGAACCGATCCGGTTCATCGGCGGCGGTGCCCGTTCGGAGGTGTGGTGCCAGATCTTCGCCGACGTGCTCGGCCGTTCTATCGAGCAGGTCGCTGATCCGGTAAACGCAAATGCCCGGGGAGCAGGCCTGCTGGCGGCTGTTGCCCTGGGCGAGCTGACCTTCGACCAGGTCCCCGGCCGGGTCCGGGTGAGCCGTACCTACAGGCCAGACCCCGCGCTGAAGCAGCTGTACGACAATCTGTTCCGGGAGTTCGTCGGGCTCTACCGGCGCAACCACCGCGCGTTCGCGCGGCTCAACCGCGGGATCGACGCCGACTGACGCCGCGCCTGCGCAGGGGTGAATGCAGGTCACTCGAACGCATGCGCTCGGCATGCCCGCAGTTCGACGGTCACGCCCATGGGCTTGATGGTGGTCTTAGAATCGTCGAACTCCCCATCGCCCGGACGCCTCCGAGGAGCGCATGCCACTCGTCCGGCGTGAACCGAAGGACGGGACCGCGGGTCTCCCTGTGGTACCAGGTCGTCACCACGAACAGGCCAGGGAGGTCATCGAGTCGGCGGTGCGATCGGCGCGCTCGCCGTGCGGCTCGGCACCATCGCGACCCGCCGCGCCCGGCGGGCGTCATCCCGATCTGGGCGGGCCGTACGCGGTCCGTGCCTGCGGCGTTGCCACGGCCTATTGCCCGAGACCAGCTAGTTTTTGGTGCCCGGTGGTGGATTGCTGGACTTTGTCGGGATCGCTCATTTCCGGATAGCGGGGTGACCACATTGCCGTTCGCACGGCGGCCTCAATGTCATGGCAGGGATCAGCGCGTGCTACTCCGCTCTCGAACGCCTCGCGCGCTACCGCGACGGCAACTGCCTGGCATACCTGGCGCAGGTCGGCAATCGGCGGATACAGGGCGCCTGCTGTGAGCCGCTCGGCAGTCACGAGATCGGCCAGCGTGGTCGCCGCAACGAGGAACATGCGGTCAGTGATCTCATTGGCCTTCGAGACGATGGCGGCCAGGCCGATGCCGGGGAAGATGAAGACATTGTTCGCCTGGCCGACTACCTGCGTCCGGTCCCCGGTCCGCACCGGATCGAAAGGGCTTCCGGTCGCGACGAGGGCCCGCCCGCCGGTCCACCGCAGCACGTCGGCTGGCGTGGCCTCTGAGTTGGCCGTCGGGTTGGATAGCGGCATTACCAACGGCAGGGGCGCTCGCGCTGCCATCTCCCTAATGGCAGCCTCGGTGAAAGCACCCGGCGTGGCGCTCGTCCCGATCAGGACCGTCGGGGCTAGGTGACGCACTACGTGCTCTAGGTCATGCTGGCTTCCGGGCCCGAAGCCCAGGCAAGCAAGCTCGTGCGCCGGAAGAGCGAACGGGCGCTTGTCGTCATCCAGGTGATCTCGGCTTTCGAACACCAGGCCGCGCGAGTCGAGCATCACCAAGGAGCGGCGGATCTCGGCCGTGCTCGCGCCCTCCGCCCGCATGATCGCTTCTATCAGCCTCGCGATGCCGATGCCCGCGGCACCCGCCCCGAGGAGCGCGATCCGCTGCTGGCTCATCAGCTCGCCGCGAAGTCGCAGCGAAGCAAACAGCCCGGCCACGACCACTGCGGCCGTGCCCTGAATGTCATCGTTGAAGCTCGCAATGCGGTGGCGGTACCGGTCGAGCAGCCGGATGGCGTTGTGCTGCTTGAAGTCCTCCCACTGCAGGATGGCATCGGGGCAGGTCTGGACGACTGCTGTCACGAAGGCCTCGATGAAGTCGTCGTATGCTGCTCCGCGCAGCCTGCGCCCCGGGTAGCCCAGGTAGAGCGGATCGGCGAGCAACTCGGGGTTATCGGTACCGCAGTCCAGCGAAACCGGCAGCGTCAGGCTCGGATGCACGCCGGCGCCTGCTGAGTACAGCGCGAGCTTGCCGACCGGAATGCCCATGCCGCCTGCCCCCTGGTCGCCCAGACCGAGGATTCGCTCATTGTCAGTGGCGACGATCAGGCGTACATCGGGCTGGCCAGAATTGCGCAGCAGCTCCGGGATGCGGTCGACATCGCCCGGAGTGATCCATAGGCCGCGAGGACGGCGCAGGATGTGGCAGAACCGCCGGCACGCCTCGCCCACCGTCGGCGTATAGACGATCGGCGCGAGCTCCTCAAGGTGGTCGACGAGCAGCCGATGAAACAGGGTCTCGTTCCTGTCCTGCAGCGCCGCTAGGCCGATGTACTTCTCAAGATCAGTTGATTTGGACCGCAGATGCTCCAGCTCGAGCGTGACCTGCTGGTCGATGGTGGCCGTCCGCCAGGGAAGCAGACCGCGCAGTCCAAATGCCGCGCGCTCGTCCGCGGTGAATGCCGAGTCCTTGTTGACCAGCGGCTGCCTGAGGATCTCCTCGCCATGGCTCACAGAGCCCAGTACACCGCAGCCAGCTTGGGCGGGGCATGGCCGAAAGTCCCGAAGGCGATGGAGCTGTCGCGCTTTGATCCCCGCGGCGCGCTGTCCGGTGACGAACTCGCCGCCGAGCACATCAGCGGGATGCGATGGTGGCGGCACCGGGACATCGCCGAATACAGCGGAACCGACCTGTTCTCACCCCGTGACATCGCCACGCCGCTCGCGGCGCTGATCGCCGGTGACGCGGGCGCCTGCATCGCGTGCGCGCCGGCAGGCTCCCCGGTTGGCAAGGACAGAACGACACCCGCCCCGGCAATCGGCCGGGGCAGGTGTCATCCAGCGGCAGGACGACGTGCGGCCCGTCGCGCTAGCTGCGCACCACCCAGGACTGGCGGGTGTTGTCCGTGAGCGCGCTGACGCTCGCCTGTGAGCCCAGCGGCGGCCCGTACAGCGCCTCGACCGTGCCGTTCTGGTTCGTCCAGTACGGCGAGAGAAGGTAGGCGCACGAGCTGCCGCAGGCGTTGTCGAGGATGTACACGTCCCGGTCCGGCGCGGTGCCGACCCCCTCGGTGTTGACGCTCGTGCTCGGGTAGGTCGCGGCGGCCGGCTGCCCGCTGAGACTGGTGAACGTCAGATTGATCAGCTGGTCGCCCAGGTACGCCGCGTCGAACGTGGTGTTCTTGAAGGGGCACGTAGCCGTTACCCTGGTGCACCCGTAGTCGCCGCCGTAGCCGAACAGGGCCAGGTTCTGGGAGGTGTTGCCCGAGCTGAAGGTGGCCATGTCCACGGCGTGGCCGGCCGCGCTGCTGGTCGCTTGCAGGCACGGCCCGTCCAGGTCGCACAGAGCCTGGAACGGGTTCTTCGGCTTGGCCGCGGCGACGTCGGCGACCTCGGTCGACCAGAACGAAGGCAGGGCGCTGTAGTTCGGTGGCTCGGCCTCGTCGTCGACGTACACGTTGCCGATCCCGTCCCTGGCGACATCGCTCACGTCGGTGCCCACTCCGCCTGCCGTGCCCACGCTGACCGTTGCGGCGAAGTCGCGCGCCGGGTAGCTCGCCATCCAGGACGGGAACGTGGCTGTCTGGACCGCGGTCTCGGTCCCCTCGAACACCTGCAGGACGTTGGCCGCGCTCATGTAGCACGACATCGACGAGTTGACCGCGCCAGGGTTGATCTCGACCGGGCCGTTGCTGGTGGCGCTCTTCACGTAGTTGTACAGCGGCAGGTAGTAGCTCGACTCCAGCGCGCATGTCGTCGCGCCCTCGTCGAACATGAAGCCGATGTTCTTGCCCCACCAGCCAACCGCATCGGACACCTCGGATTCGACCGTCGCCAGGGTGTACGTCGGACCTGCCCCGCTGCCGGTGTCGCCGTAGTCCGTGGCGATGTAGATCAGCGGCGTGATCCCGGCGCTCTGCAGGTTAGTGATCAGCGTGGCCCAGGCGGACGGCGGCTCCTCGTCCCACGGGATCGACGGGTTGGGGTAGTCGCAGCCGCCGGAGCCGCTGCCGTCGGCCGCGCAGATGTCCAGGATCGCGCCGCTCACTGTCGGCGCGGCGGACTCGATCTGACTCCAGCCCGAGTCCGTCGGCTGGGTGTACAGCGTCGTGATGATGTGCTCGGACGACGTCGGCACGCCCGCCGAGGCGCTCGTCGCCGGCAGCAGCAGCAGCACCAGGCCGGCCGCCGCGCTTGCTGCCAGGGCAATTCTCGGAATCCGCCTTCGCATTGTCCCTCCATCGATTAGCAACTTTGGACAGATTTAAAGCGTGACCGCGATCACAGATGCCACTCGAACCAGGGATCTACCTGGGTGTTGGTGTTTTCATAATGGCCCTCCGCCGGCGGCATTCCCAGGCCGATACTTTCCTGGACGCCGTGAACAGGGCCGTCATTGCTGGGGCCCCAGAAATAATCTCCACCCACGCCTGCGCTGGCCCCGATCTGCTGGAACGGGCCGGCCATGTCGGTAATCTGAGGCGCGTCTGAGGCGAAAATCCCGACGCTCGAGCCCAATGAGGGGTTAGCCACGCCCGACTCAACCCATGAATGCGTCTCGCCGAACTCAAACTTGTGAGTTTGCTGGTCGTACGACGCCGCAACGCACGTAGACGACCCTTCTACAACGAGGTATGCCGCCGCCCCGAGGAGGCCAACACAAACGCCCACTGTCTTAGACGGAATGACATCGAGGATGCTGTTGAAGATGGTCCGGATGTGCAGGCCGCCGCCGCTTTTCAGCAAGCTGGCTGGGTTGCAGGCGCCTGGATCGAGTGCGCTGATCCGGCCGAGCTGGCAGGCCGGCAGGCCGGAACCGGCGGACGCCTGGCGGGGAGTGACGGCGCGGGGAGTCCGGGGCACTACCCGGACCGGTGGCGGTGCGATCGGGA
>Ga0335078_10010050_pt1 | contig 14008 bp, 14 predicted proteins | sample Lox_Sample_32_FD_206711 | JGI IMG/M metagenome (GOLD analysis project Ga0335078, IMG submission 206711) | Soil microbial communities from Loxahatchee National Wildlife Refuge, Florida, United States - Lox_Sample_3.2 | ecosystem: Environmental > Terrestrial > Soil > Wetlands | place: USA...
GCCCCTTGGCCCCTTGGCCCCTTGGCCCCTTGGCCCCTTGGCCCCTTGGCCCCTTGGCCCCTTGGCCCCTTGGCCCCTTGGCCCCTTGGCCCCTTGGCCCCTTGGCCCCTTGGCCCCTTGGCCCCTTCATCCTGATGTTTCCTGCCTGCCAGATTCCGGGTCGACAGGCAGGATGAAAAGAGTTCACTAGAGTGAGGCACCACTCGGGTTATCGTGGCCGCGGAGGGCTGATGGGTCCGAACAAGCTTGGCCCCTATCTGATTAATCGGGTCGCCCACGGGAACTGCGCGGAGCTTGGCGCCGACCTGCCCGACGAAAGCGTCGACGTGCTCGTGACTTCGCCGCCCTACTGGGGACAGCGGACGTCCGCGGGCATGGGGGCCGAGGAGGACCCGAGGGAATACGTGCGGCGCCTGGTGGAGATATTCCAGGTACTCAAGCCCAAGGTGAAGCGCGACGGCATTGTCTGGCTCAACATCGGCGACGCATACAACACACCGGTGAACTGGCGGCCGGGCGACCGGGGTTACAGCTCACTCGGGCCGGGCAGGACCGGGCTTGACGGCAGCAACTCGGCGTATGTCAAGCCGCGGGCAAGACGTAAGGCATACGTGCGCGCGGAAGCGCCGTGGCTGAGCTACGGCAACCTGCTCGCGCTGCCGTACCGCGTGGTCATCGGCATGTGCGACGATGGCTGGCTGTTCCGTGGCGAGGTCATCTGGCGGAAGAAGAACCCTCTGCCCGAGGGACGCTGCCGTCGGCCGCACCGGGCGCACGAGTCGGTCTTCCTGTTCGCGAGGACGGAGAAGCACGCCTTCCTGACCGATCCGCCGGTCAAGAGCGTCTGGGAGTTCTCAAACGAGCGGATGACCGGGCCGGCCCACTACTCGCGCTTCCCGCTCGAGCTGCCCCGGCGCTGTGTCTCCGCCCTGGGGCGGCACGGCGCGGACGTCATAGTCCTCGACCCGTTCTCCGGCAGCGGCACCTCGGGACTCGCCGCCGTCTCGCTCGGCTGCTCATACGTGGGCTTCGAGATCGATCCCGAGCAGGTCGCCGCCTCGAACGCCAGGCTGGCGGCCGCCGAGAGGCTGCCGCCTGCCTAGCTAAGGCCAGGCTCCCGGCGCGGCGATGGGTGCAATATGCCGGATGCGGGCGTCAGGCGGCTATTATCCAGGCTAGGCACGTTGTGATCATTCCCCGGTGGAGACGGAGGGACATGTCGAGAAAAACGCTGATCCTCTTCGTCTGGCTGATTATCGGGGCAGCCGCCGCGGGCCAGCGAGGTTACTTCGGCAACGTGCCGGCGACCTGCAGCGCCGGGGCGACCATCGCGGCGACGATGGTGACCGGGCCGCTCAACTACCTCGGTGTCAATCCGCAGATCACCTGTAACTGGCCATCGCCCTCAGCCACCTGACTCCCGTTTCTCCGCCGCGCCGGCCGATTACGACGGCACGTAGGAGAGGAGTAATCTCTGGATGAGGGAGGTGGCGCCATGTTGCCGCCGTTCAGCTGGGGCGAAGCCGCCACCAACTGGCAGTTCGCCCCGATCGTCACGGCGTTTACCGCGCTACTCGCGGTGGCTTACCTGTGGGGCGTGATCAGGGTCAGGCGCCGGCACCCGCGGCGGCCATGGCCGCTGCGCCAGACGATACCGTTCCTGCTTGGCCTGCTGGTCATCAACCTGGCCACGCAGAGCGGGATCGGCACGTACGACGACACGCTGTTCTGGGACCACATGATCCAGCACCTGATGCTGATCATGATCGCGCCGCCGCTGCTCGTCGCGGGCCAGCCGGTGACACTGCTGCTGCACGCGAGCAGGAACCCGCTGCACGCAAAGGTCAAGAGGCTCGTCAGGTCACGCCCGGTGAAGTGGCTGACCTGGCCCGCCTTCGGCGTGGTCGGCTACGCGGCGACCATCGTCGGCACGCACCTGACCAGCTTCATGAACCTGGTCACCGAGCACGAGGCGGTCCACCAGGCGGAGCACGTACTCTACCTCGTCGTCGGGTACCTGTACTTCCTGCCGCTGATCGGCAAGGAGCCCATCAGGTGGAAGGTGTCCTACCCGCTGCGGCTGTTCCTGCTGTTCATCGCCATGCCGGTGGACGCGTTCACCGGGGTGGTGCTCGGCTCCTACCAGACCGACCCGTTCGTGCCGCTCGAGCCGCGCTCGTGGGGCCCGTCCGCCGTGAGCGACCTGCACGAGGGCGGCGCGGTGATGTGGATCGGCGGTGCGGCCATCATGTTCGCGGTGATCATGGTGACGTTCTTCCAGTGGACCAGGGAGTCCCGCCCGTCGGCGGGCATGGGCTGGCTCGAGACGGCGCGCAGGTCGTCCCTGGCGGAGCGGATCGCCGAGGCCGGGCCCGCGGTAACCGCAGACGGCGCTGTGCGGGACGGTGTCACCAGGGGCTCCGTCCGGCTCGTTGATGTCGACGCGGACGACGACCAGCTTGCGGCCTACAACGCGTACCTGGCCAGGATCAACCAGGGCGCGGACGGATCCGGGACCGCCGGCTAGCTGTCGGTGTGATCCAGATCACACATAACGCCCGGCTACGGTGATGACCCCGTGAGGTTGTCAGTCATGGATGTTCTTGTTGTGAACAATGAGTTTGCGCAGGTTAGCCCGTACACGGATCGCCATACGGTTGACTGTCATGCCGGGGGTGCAGGAAGAAAGGCGGCAGCGTGACCGGCAACATGAGCAAGGCTGATAGCCAGTACGTCGATGACGCCCTGGCCATCGAGGACGAGTACGAGTCCGAGCTCGCCGCTGTGCAGGTCGGGCTCACCCGGTTCGAGGTTGCGCCGCACGAGTACGCCGCCCGCCGGGCTGAGATCGCGGCCCGCGCCTACCTCAAGCTGGCCGAGGCGCATAAGCGCTTCCTCGGCAGGAACAACTAGCCTTCTCCCGCTGCGCGGGCCTTGCGCTGAGCGGTCACTTGTGCGGCGCGACACGCCAGTAGCGCTCTCTACGGAAATCTACGGATCTCGCTAGACGGCGTCATAGAGTCCGATCGTGGACCCCGTACGGAACCCCTATGCGCCCGGTGCCGGGCAGCGGCCGCCGGAACTCACCGGGCGCGACCGGGAGATCGGCCAGTTCGAGGTCGTACTTGAGCGAGTGGCCAGGGCAAGGCCGGAGCGCTCCATGGTGCTCACCGGCCTGCGCGGCGTCGGCAAGACCGTGCTGCTCAACACGTTCCGGTCGATGGCACTGCAACGCCTGTGGGGGACGGGCAAGCTAGAGGCGCGACCCGACCAGTCCATCCGCCGCCCGGTCGCGAGCGCGCTGCACATGGCGGTCCGCGAGCTCGCGCCAAGGCACCGCGCGCCGGACCGGATCGACGACTTCCTCGGCGTGCTCAAGGCGTTCGCGCTGCGCGACCCCAAGGCTCCCAGGGGATCCACGGTCAGCGCGCAGTTCGGCATCGACGTGCCGGCCGCCCGCGGCCGGGCGGACTCGGGCGACCTTGAGGTCGACCTGACCGAGCTGTTCACCGACGCCGCGTCCGTCGCGGCCGACCTGGGCGTCGGCATCGCCCTGTTCATCGATGAGATGCAGGACGTGCCCGCGCCCGACGTGTCTGCGCTGTGCGCCGCCTGTCATGAGCTCTCCCAGGTCGGCGGCCCGCTCATCGTGGTGGGCGCCGGCCTGCCGCACCTGCCCTCGGTGCTGTCGGCGAGCAAGAGTTACTCAGAACGGTTGTTTCGCTACGCCAGGATCGACCGGCTGGACCGGGACGCGGCTGACCAGGCACTCATCGCGCCCGCGGAACGCGAGGACGTCCTCTTCAAGCAGGATGCCCTGGACGCGCTGTACCAGGCCGCCGACGGTTACCCGTACTTCGTCCAGGCGTACGGCAAGGTGACCTGGGATGTGGCCGCAGCGAGCCCCATCGGCGCAGCCGACGTGGCCGTCGCGGCCCCCGAGGCCGAGGCCGAGCTGGCCGTCGGGTTCTTCGGCTCACGGTACGAGCGCGCCACCCCGGCGGAGCGCGAGTACATGCGCGCGATGGCCGCGATCGGCGACGAGCCGGTGCCAACGTCGTCCGTCGCCGACGAGCTCGGCCGTAAGCCGTCAAGCCTGTCGCCAGCCAGGGACGGCCTGATTAAGAAGGGCCTGATCTACAGCTCGGAACGCGGCCTCATCGCGTTCACCGTCCCGCACTTCGGCAAGTTCCTCAGGTCTCAGCCTGCCTGACTCTCCGCGAGACTCTTACCGAGTTGGGGTGGGACAAAAGCGGGCGGTGGGGGCTGGGGCGGTTTCCCTGGTCGGCGGTCTCCGTGGCAGGCGGTCTCCGTGGCAGGCGGTTTCCCTGCGGGTCGGCGGAACGGCTGGGCGAATCCCGTGCGATGACGGAAACAGCTGCATCCGTTCGGCGGATTATTGATTTTATTCTTTTGTATTGTGTTTTCCTTATACGCTAGTAGAGAGCTGTAGCGGGTCCTGGGGCGGCCCGGACCACGGGCCGGTGAGGTCGGCCCCCGTGTCGAGCACGCCGACGCGAACCGGGCCGTGCCGGCCGGCGAGGTAGACCGCGAACACCACCTCGACCTGGCGGCCGGCCAGCAGTCCTGGGAAGACCACGAAGCGCCAGCAGCCCTCCCGCCAGACGTCGGCAGGAACGGCGGTGAGCAGGAACTCCCGGTAGCGCCGCCATGAGGCGCTGGAGCTCAGCACGGACAGTGTCCGGTCGACCGGCACCTCGCGCAGCTCGCACGGCTCGGCATGGCTCAGCCGGATGATGAGCTGGCCGACTTCCGGTGAGAGCACGGCGAGCAGGGCAAGCTCCGCGGCGGCCACCGCAAGCGTCAGCCATGCCTGCCCGGCCGAGCGCGGCATGCGCAGCGCCGGGGCACCGAGCGCGGCGAGGGCGGCGCCGCACAGCAGCGCCGCCCGCGCCATCACCTGCCAGCCCACTGGCGTGCGGCTGAGCTCGCCGAAGCAGCCGCAGCCAGCGTCAGGCCGGTGTCCCCGAAGCTCATGCAGGGCGCCGACCGCCGTGCAGAACAGCACGAGGGTCGCCGCGCGGACGGTGAGCGCCGGCCCTCCCGCCCCGGCGCTGCCCGCGGTGAGCAGCAGCCCCGCGCCGAGCGCCAACTCGGTAGCGCACAGCGCTGTCGCCGCCGGACGGCGCAGCCGGACGGGGAACATCGCGGTCGGTCCCGTGCCGTGGCCGGACGACCCGGCACCGTATGCCTGCCACAGCTTGGCCGCGCTGCCGCCGATGAGCAGCACGGCAAGCAGCCCGACCTGGACCTCTCGCACGAGGTCGAGCATGCTAACTGCGGTCACAAGCACTCCCGTACCGAACCAGAGCGGCTACGTCAGCCCGCAAGGGTCATCGTCGCGTTGAAGCATCCGTCTTCGAGGTTGCCGCCAAGCTCGACGAAGGCCGCCATGGTCAAGTCGGCAAGCCGTCCCTTTGGCGATGTGCCGCACTCAACGCACCTGTCACAGAACTGCCTGGCCAGGGCGCCGTCGCTGGTGACGGGCAGCACTGCCGAGCGGTTGGTGCACTCGTTGCGGATGCGCACGGCAGCGCCGAGCGACAGGTACGGCAGCCGGACGCAGCCCGTGCCGCCGTCGGCGGGCCGTGCGCCGTCCTCGGGGTCGAGTGCCGGGTAGCCGAGCCCGAGCAGGCCAGGCGGTTCATCCCCAGGCTCATGCCAGACCGCCGTTCCGCTGATGGAGGCGGGAAGGGGGCCGTTGACCATGGGCGGCGGCGCGTGGCCGGCCAGGTAGGGCGGCTGCGCGGTGGCCGGCACCACCGCGAGCAGCTGCCCGCCGTGCCGGGTCCCGATGACGTCGAGCAGGTAGCCGGGTGCCAGCTTGGGGAAGCGCACCTGCACCTGGCGTACAGACGTTGCCGCGACCACCACGTGCTGCGGCGAGCCGTCCGCACGCCCCGCGTCGACCAGGAACTCCCGCCCCTGCGCGGCGACGATGGTGCCGGCCACCCGGCCGATGCGGGCCCAGATGCGCTCGGCGAGACGGCGCATCGGCGTGGCGGCGTCGAGCGAGCGGTGCCTGATGATGACCTGATCACCTGAACGCAGCGCGGACGGCGCCGCGCGAGCGCCCATCCAGGTGACGGTGCCGGGGGAGACGGAGAAGAGCTCGGTGCCGCCGGGGCCGTCAAGCACGATGACGTCCTCGCGCACCTGTGCAATGACCCCGGTGGCCACGGACCTCGCGACGGTGGGCCGGTGCGGCCAGAACTCGCGGTCGCTGGTGCCAAAGACCGTGGCGCGCAGCAGCGCCCGGCGGCCGTGCCAGGCGGACGCGCCCGGTTGAGTAGCGTGATGGTAACTAGCGGATATATCCATCTTCCGTCGCACTTGCTTGAAATGGGATTGCGGCGGTCGCCACGCCATGTCCGACGATGCTCACATGGGGACTGCGCGTCAAGTGATTCCGCAATATCGGTCCGCTATGTCGACCGCATATACCGCGTATATGCGAGTTCTGGGGTAGTAAAGGTGGGGCTGGTTCCAGTGGTTCTAACGGGGACCGAGTGGTGCCGCTAAGTTTCCGAGGCGTATTGTAGCCAAATAATCACGCTGAGTAGTGTCCGGTCTGGAGCGTAGGGGACCCATGAGCGTAGGGGACCGCATGGCGTTTGGTGAGTACGTGCGCTCCCGTAGCCACGCGCTGCTGCGGGCCGCCCAGTCGATGACGGGAAACCGTGCCGACGCCGAGGACCTGCTCCAGGCCACGCTGGTGAAGGCGTACCAGTCCTGGGACCGTATCGATGATCCCGCGGCGCTTGACAGCTACGTCCGCCGGGTGATGGCGAACACGCACATCTCGGGGTGGCGGAGGCGGCGGGTTGACGAGTACCCCACCGACGAGCTCCCCGACTCCGTCACCGCCGAGGACTCCACTAAGGACAGCGACCTGCACGACGTGGTGCAGCGCGCCATCGACCGGCTGCCCCGTCAGATGCGCGCCGCCGTCATGCTCAGGTTTTACGATGACCTGACCGAGCCGGAGGTGGCGGCCGCGCTTGGCGTCTCCGTGGGAACGGTCAAATCCACCGTGGCACGGGCAGTGGCCAAGCTAAGGAACGACGCCGAGCTCGGCGCCGATGCCCAGCCGGCCCCGGAGAATCGTCGTTAGATCTGTCACGGCAGGGGGTGCAATGCGCGCTAGGTCCGTGGCACTATCACCGAAAAGAGATCCTGATACCCAGGGATCAGCCCGGGAGCTCAAAGAGGAGGTGCGGGGGCCCGATGCGTAGCACGATGATGGACTTCCCGCTGACGATCGCCACGATCATGCGCTATGGCACAACGATTTTCGGTGACAAGGAGGTTGTCACCTGTGCAGGAGACGAGGCACCAAGGCGGCGCAGTTACGCTGACGTCGGCGCGCGGGCAGCCCGGCTGGCGAACGCGCTGCGCGCCCTCGGCGTGGATGGTGACCAGCGGGTGGGCACGTTCATGTGGAACAACGCCGAGCACCTCGAGGCCTACCTGGCGATACCGTCGATGGGCGCCGTCCTGCACACGCTGAACCTGCGGCTGGCGGCCGATCAGGTCGGCTACATCGCCACGCACGCCGGGGACTACGCGGTCGTGCTTGACGCCTCGCTGATCCCATTGTTCGCTCAGGTGCTGCCGCTGGCGGAGACCATCAAGCACGTGGTCGTCTCCGGACCGGCCGACGAGGCGGCGCGGGCCGCGCTCGCCGGGCCGGGACGCGAGGTGCATGCGCTGGAGGAACTACTCGCGGACGTTCCGGACACCTTCGACTGGCCCGAGCTCGACGAGCGGTCGGCCGCCGCCATGTGCTACACGAGCGGTACCACCGGGCCGCCCAAGGGCGTCGCCTACAGTCACCGGTCCAGCTACCTGCACTCGATGGCGGCATCCACGATGAACGGCCTCGGCGTGGGCGAGCACGACCGGATCATGCCGATCGTGCCGCAGTTCCACGCCAACGCCTGGGGCCTGCCCTACGCGGCAATGATGTCCGGCGCCGACCTGGTCATGCCAGACCGGTTCATGACCCCCGCCGCCATCGTGAAGCTCATCGAGACCGAGAAGGTCACCGTGGGCGCGGGAGTGCCCACCATCTGGCAGGGGGTGCTCGCCCACCTGCGCGCCTCCGGTGGCGATATCTCCTCGCTGCGCACCCTGGTGTGCGGCGGCTCTGCATTGCCGGAATCGGTGATGCGCGCCTATGCCGACGAGTTCGGCCTCACCATGACTCATGCCTGGGGGATGACCGAGTTGTCCCCCCTCGGGTCGATCGCCCGCGAGCCTGCCGGGGTCAGCGGCGAGGCGGTCTGGCCGTACCGGGCGTCTCAGGGACGGCTGATCTGCGGCGTCGAAGGCCGGCTTACCGGGGACGACGGCGAGGTGCTCCCGTCCGACGGCAAGGCCGTGGGCGAGCTTGAGTGCCGCGGCCCGTGGATCACCGGGTCGTACTACAACGACCCGGCGCCGGAGAAGTTCCACGACGGCTGGCTGCGCACCGGCGACGTGGGCACGCTCGACCCGGCCGGGTTCCTCAGGCTCACCGACCGGGCCAAGGACGTGATCAAGTCCGGCGGCGAGTGGATCTCCTCAATGGACCTGGAGAACCTGATCATGGCGCACCCGGCCGTGGCCGAGGCGGCCGTGATCGGCGTGCCCGACGACAAGTGGGGCGAGCGCCCGCTCGCCGCCGTCGTGCTGCGGCCGGACGCGGGCCAGGTGACACCGGACGAACTGCGCGCCTACCTGAGTGAGCGGGTCCCGCGCTGGCAACTTCCCGAGCGCTGGTGCTTCATCGACGAGGTACCCAAGACCTCCGTCGGCAAGTTCAAGAAGACCACCCTCAGGGAGCGGTACGCGTCGGGCGCCCTCGACGTGACGAAGCTCGGCGCTGTCCCGCACTAGCCCGTCCGCAAAAACGCCCGCGGAGCGCGTAAGCCGCGCTCCGCGGGCGGAGGAAGTGGGAGCGGAGGATCGGGGATTTGAACCCCGGATGGGGTCACCCCCAAACCGCATTAGCAGTGCGGCGCCATAGACCGGACTAGGCGAATCCTCCAGTGCCGCGCGTCGGGTCAGCGACCGTATCGGCGCGGTGTCGATCAGCGTACCGGTAGCCGGCCGTACTCGGCAAAGCGGATCGCGCTCGCGCTCAGCCGGTTAGCGCCCGGCCGCGCTGCGCCGGGTGGAGACCAGGATGCCGCAAGGCGGGCCGTTCGCTTACAGCGCAGCGGGCGGCGCCACGGAGCATTTTGCGTCCGCCCCATCGGCCCGCCAAGGAAATGACCGTAAGCTACTACCAGCAGGCGGAATGCCTTCGTAAGCTCCTGGCCACCGGTCACCACCCCTGACCGGTGGCCAGGTTTGCCTTGGCTTGGTATTGCGTGCGGGCCGCCGCCCGATGACGCTAAGGAAGAGCCGAGCCGTCCGCAGCCAGCTCTTGTAACCGCAGGGTGAGAGGGTTCTCCGCCTGGGGTGACACTGCGGTAGCGTCTTGGGGACATAGCCAGGTTAAGGAGGGGTTCATGCTGGCATCGGGTGCTTGGGTCACCGTTGGTATTGACAACGGAGGTACCGCGAACAACGGGACCGTGCTTGATTCTGACGGCAGGTTTCTTGTCACGGAGATGGCCGAGCTGCCAAGCCTGGTGCGAGAGGGACCGGACAAGGCAATCACGGCACTCATCGACTCTTTCGACAAGGTGCTCGCGATGACCGGGGTGTCGAAGGCGAAGGTGCGGGCGGTCGGCCTTGACACGCCGGGCCCGGCGAGCGCGGACGGCGTCCTTGCCACTGGCGGTGCGACGAACTTCGGTCATCCCGACTGGTCCAGGTTCAACATCAGGGCGGCACTCGAGGAGCGGCTCGGCATCCCCGTGCTCTACAACAACGACGGCAACGCGGCCGCCCTGTACGCCCACTACATGCGGCACGACGCACGGGCCCGGTCGCACAGCTCCGTCTCGGCGATCGTCGGCACCGGGTTCGGCGGCGGCGTGATCCAGGACGGGCACATCGTCAAGGGCGCGGTTGGGATGGCCGGCGAGCTCGGTCACCTGCCCATCCCCATGACCGGCCTGCTCGAGCCCGATCAGCCGGCCCCGTCCTGCAACTGCGGGCAGGACGCCGACGCCGAGTCGATCGCTTCGCTGACGGGGATCACCAGGAACCTGCTGCCCTACTGGCTGACCAAGTTTCCCGGCCACGAGCTCGCTCAGTTTGACATCGTGAAGGGCGCCAAGCTGGTTCGCGGTTATGCCGAGCGCGGCGACAAGATGGCACTCGAGATCTTCCGGCAGCAGGCAATGGCCATCGGGCGGGTTTTCTCCATCGCGGCCAAGTTCACCGACCCGGACACGTACTTCGTGGGCGGTGGGGTGGTTGAGGCGGCATCTCACTTCCGTGACTGGTTTGTCGCCACAGTCAAGGAGAACACGATGTTCTATGTCGAGCAGGCGGAAGTCGCGGAGATCATGACCGTGCCAGACCTGGACATGGCGGGCGCCCGCGGGTCCGCCATCGCGGCGGCCGAATGGGTGAAGGGCCGCTAAGCGCACCTCAGATAACCGATGCGGCCGTCTGACCAGGGCAGACGGCCGCATCGGTTATTAATGGGACTTGATTTCTACTGCTTTCCGCGGCTAGTCATCGCCCGCGCCCGGGTCTTTAAATATCAGGCCGCATACCTCGATGTAGAGCTGCTCCGGATAGGGCAGGTGATCGATTACGCGGAGCGCCTGGTCCTGGCCGGCCGACTCGACGATGAACGTGCCGAAGCCGAACAGCCGGCCAATTGGCGACCGCTCGAAGCGCATATCCGTGACCTTGGTCAGCGGCATCATGCGCACCGACTTCCTGAATACGCCGCCGGAAGTCAGCAGCCGCGCAGACGTTACCACGAAGTAGTCCTCGAGCCACTCGTAGATCTTGTAAAGCAGCCTGATGAGCAGGATGAGCCACAAAAGCCACACGACGAGCAGGACGCTGCTGTCGAGATGGACGATGGTGGAGATCAGGCCGGCAAGTGCGAGTCCGCCGAGGGTCTCTGCCGCCGGCCTGATCAGGATCGCAGGGTGGAACCGGACGGTGATCACCCGCCGCTCGTGGGGCAGGAGAACCCGGTAAACCGCGGCCGGGACCGTTTCGTTCGGTACGACCCTAAGACCCATTGCTAACCTCAGATGGAAGACACGAAGTGCGAGAGTCCGTTCGCTGCGCTGCTGAGGAGCGTCCCGATGTTATGTACCAGGTGCGCGGCATTTGTCGGCTCTTGGATGACCCACCAGACGACGAACGCGACGAGCACCCACTTCAGGATTGTGCCGAGTTTCACTGCCGCCTCCCTGGAAGCGCAGACTGCTCCATCATGCCAGTTCCTTTATCTTAGACCGAAACGCTGCCTGGATGGGGGGTTGGCCCTCCGGGCGGGTTACGGCGCTGGCCATGCCCGTCCGGCAGCAAGTATGCCCGCTACTCGCGTGCGCTACGCGCGAGTTCGCCGGGGAGAATGCGCGGACCCTCGCGAGGCAGTATGCCGTCGTGCCGCGCAGCGGAGAAGCAGCCACGCCGGCCTCCCCGTCGGCGGTATGTTCATACCGTGGCGATGCCTGAGGTAAGCGAGACAGACTTTGCGATCGTCGTCTTCCGAGAGGACGACGGGTGGGACGCCGATGTCCTGCCGGTGGCTGTGACCGATGACCTGAAGGGGTTCATCCGGGTGCTGCGGCAACAGCCCAGCATCGCTGGCACGATAGGCCTCGCGGGGATTGACGACTACTTTTTCGTGGCAATACGAGTAGTTGGCAACCAAATTTCCGTACTGCTTTCGGATATCGGTGCCGCGCTCGACTATCCCCTGGCCGAACAGGTGCTCGACTACCTGGAGATCCCGGTGCCCGACGAGGACGACCTTGACCAGGTGCTGCCCGTCGGCGACCTGTCGATCTTCGCCGACCTCGGCCTGGACGAGATGGACCTCGCGGCCATCTGCAGCCGCCTGGACTTCGACTCGGACGACGATCCCTGGGATCACGTCGAGGACGCGGTGGAGTCCATCGCGGCCCGGCTCGGATTCGGGCCCGCCATGGAGCGCGCGCTCGACATCGCGCTCGGCGCCTGACGGAACTCGCGCCGCCGTGACGGGTGAACCGGTCACCGGGTACCAGGCGACGTTCGAGCCCGCGATGCGGGCCGCGCTCGCCGAGGCGGACGCCGCTGCCGCTGCCGGGGACGTGCCGGTTGGCGCGGTCGTCCTCGACCGCGCTGGAGCGATCCTGGCGCGCGGGCGGAACAGGCGCGAGGCGGACGGCGACCCCACGGCGCACGCGGAACTCGTCGCCATCAGGGCGGCGGCGCGCGCGGCCGGCGGGTGGCGCCTGGACGGCCTGACGCTGGTGGTGACGCTTGAGCCGTGCACAATGTGCGCCGGCGCCCTGACGACGGCCCGGCTGGGCAGGCTGGTGTTCGGCGCGACAGACCCGCGGGCCGGCGCGGTGGGCTCCCTGTGGGATGTCGTCCGTGATCAGCGGCTCGTCCCCGTGCCCGAAGTGATCGGCGGCGTGCTCGCCGATGACTGCCTCGCCGTCCTCACGAGGTTCTTCGCCGAGCGCAGGTAACACCCGAGTCGCCGTTTTGCCCGAACGTCAGGTATGCTCACCCGCGGTGGAGTCGCCTAGTGGCCGAGGGCGCACGCCTCGAAAGCGTGTGAGGGGGCAACCCCTCCGTGGGTTCAAATCCCACCTCCACCGCACAGAGTGGTGAAATCTCACCGAACCGGACGGCGGTTGAACACGCCGTGGTGGTTCTTCCCTATCGGGGGAAATCTCACCGGGCAGCGGGTTCAAGCCCGGGACACCGAGCAGCCGCCGTCATGGACGTAGCTTCGCTCGTACGGTTGGGCGCCGAACCCGTACTTAATGGGCGGCGGCCCAAACGGTGGCGTGCTTTCCTGCGACCTATGTCGCACACCACGATGGCGGGCGGCAACTCCCGGTATCAGTGGTGAGTCACCCAGAGCACGAAGCCGACACCCAGGGCAAGCGCAAGGATCATGAGACAGGGCTGGCCCGTCGCCGGCGAACTCGGTAGCGGCTATCTGCAGGTTCTGGAAGACCTGGGCGTAACGCTTTACCCCTTTGCGGCGGTCGGGATAAATCCAGCCTGGCAAGCCCTCGAACGAACTTCGCCCTCAGCGGGGGAACGGACCCCGCGGCGGTCGCCGAGGCCGCCACCGCGCCGCTGTCGGTGATCTTGCAGGTCACCAAGAGATGCGACTTCAACTGCGTGTTCTGCTCCGAGACGCTCCAGATGGGCGACCCGACCCTGGACCGGTCGACGTCATCCGGCACAACCTGGCGGGCGTGCAGCGGGTGTTCCTGGCACCAGCTGTGCAGCGACCTCGCCGTCCTGGCCGCCGCCGGCAGCGGAGAGTGGCCGGTGATCCGGGCCGCGGCCACGGCCTGGCGGCAGCGTCGAGGCGCGCGTAGTGAGTTGATCTGCGCCTCCGCCACGGCTGGGGGAATGGGCGGTCATATCGGGGTGTGGGTGTAGGGGGGCGGGTCCGCGCGCGGCCCGGATCGCCCGCTTGACCGCATGTGCTGATCAAGTTGAAGCGGCACCCAGCTGAAAAAGCCTCGCCGGTCCCGGCGGGCGGATTGTGTCTCGCGGGGCTGTCCGGCGGCGTCCCTGTCCCCGTGAGGGTGACCGGGTACCTCGCCGGAGCCGGGGACCGGGGGTGCCGGCGATGATCAGCCTGGTCACGAGTGGTTAGGACGGTTTCATTTGGGAGCCGTCGTAGCCACACGAGGGTGTTAGAAAGCTGACAGTCACTAGCCGTAAGTGACGTGCCACAGGTAGGTGCTGCCGTTGTGGTCCCCGGCGGCGAGGATGCCATCCGGCCTGAACGCGACCGAAAGGACGCCTTGGCTTCCGGGATCGGTGAGGGCGGCGGTGACCTTGCCGGTTGTCGTCAGGGTGCTTGCCGGGCGGCCCCTCGTTGCCGGTGAGGTTGGTGGTG
>Ga0335078_10010051_pt1 | contig 14007 bp, 10 predicted proteins | sample Lox_Sample_32_FD_206711 | JGI IMG/M metagenome (GOLD analysis project Ga0335078, IMG submission 206711) | Soil microbial communities from Loxahatchee National Wildlife Refuge, Florida, United States - Lox_Sample_3.2 | ecosystem: Environmental > Terrestrial > Soil > Wetlands | place: USA...
CGGTGCTGTTCGCGATCGGACGCATGCCCGGCTGGCTCGCCCAGTGGCAGGAGGGTTCGGTCGATCCGGAGCAGAGGATCTCCCGGCCCCGGCAGATTTACATCGGGCAGGGCCTGCGCCACCTCAACGGGGAGGGTGCCTGACCGCGACCTGGCTGGAGCTGCCGCCCGGCACGCCGTCCGGGGTGGCGTACCTGCCCTACGGCGTGTTCTCCGAGGGCTGCGGTCACGGCGGCGACCTTGCGGTCGGATGTCCCAGTGATGTCCACGTAGTGGTTGACATCCCTCTCCGGGCTGTTGATCAGCCAGACCTCCGGAACCGTCCACGGCTCCAGCCCTTCCTCCTCTCGCAGATAAGTAAGGGCGAACGGGTTGCCCGCGTCGGGATAGATCGCGGTCAGCGCACGCCGCCCTGAATCACGCGCTGGGCTCGGTCGCGGTAGTCGCGTCGTCATGACTTGGCCGAGCGAGCGTGGCAAGTCCGGGAACGTACCCTCGCAGACGAGGAGGCCATGAGCGGAGTCCGACCGCGGTGGGAAGCGGTACCGGAGGAACTACCGTTTGATCCGTAAATCAATGCGGCGCGTCCGGCCAGTGCGTCAGATTCCGTATCCGCACCCATAGGGCCCAGTTGTCAAGAGATTCCGATTGCCTGCGACAACAGCGCCCGGCTGGCTCATTACCCAGTGACGGCATGACGTCTCCGCTAGAGCGCCGGTCAGGTAGCTGTCAGGCGGCTTGCTGGTAGCCGTCGGTGACGGGCTGGCGGGCGATGATGTGGAGGTTGTGGACGACGGCGACGCGGCGCAGGTCGAACAGGTTCTTGCGGGTGCCCAGGTAGCGGGCGCGGCGGCCCTGCCAGCGGCCGACATGGGCCAGGGCGTGCTCGACGGCGACGCGTTCGCGCAGCTTGGCGCGCCCTTCCGGGGGTCTGCTGGCGTTCGCGCAGCTCGGCCAGCAGCGTCTCGTCGGGGTGGATGGACACGCTGCGGCCGTGGCTGCTGGTGGTGCAGCGGGCCCGCAGCGGGCAGGCCGCGCAGGTGCCGGCGGGGAAGCGCACGGTCTTGCCGGGCTCGAACGGCATGGCCGCCCCGGCCGGGCAGGTCAGCTGCCCGGTGTCGAAGTCGAGGCTGAACTGGTCCTTGGCGAACCGGCCGCCGGTGTTGCGGACCCGCCAGGCCCTGCAGTAGATGGCCAGGTCCGGGCCGCGGTCGCGGACCAGCGCCGAGGCCAGGTAGGCCCGGTCGATGTGCAGCTCGGCCAGCTCCCGCCCGGCGGCGGCCAGGTCCGCGGCGATGGCATCGGTGACGCTGGCCTCCGGCGCGTTGGCCGGGGTGATCCCCACAGCGGGCACCAGGCCGGTGTCCAGGTCCCGCATGACGTGCCGCTTGCAGCCGTCGAACAGCACCGAGCGGGACTTGCGGCCATGCCGCATCTGGCTGTCCTCGATGCTGATCCGCCGGTCGCGGGCCACCCCGCGGCGCAGCGCCGGCGCCGCCCCGGCCAGGTCCACGTCCTGGTCACGGACCTGGCAGGCGGCCGCCACCGCCGCAGCCGCGGCCTGGTCGCCGGCCTGCCCGGCGAGGAAGGCCTCCACCTGGTCCAGCAGGCCCAGCACCACGGCGAGGGCATCGTCGCGGGCGGCCGGGTCGTCCCAGTCCCGGTCAAGCGCCGCCTTCAGGCTCGAGGCGGCCAGCTGCGGCACCCCGGCCTGCGCCGCCACGGCAGCGGTCCCTGCGGCCTGCCCCCGCCCCTGCAGCACCGCGATCACGCCCAGGGCCTTGCGCAGGGCGTGTCCCATCAAGTTAAACGTGTCCTCCACCCGGCCCGCCCCCCACAGCGGAGAGGAGTCCAGCGCCGCCCGCAGCGCCCGCGCGCCGAACCCGCCCGTGGCCGCGGCCAGCTCCACCGTCCGCTCCACCAGCCGCCGGTCCAGGTCTTTGCCGATCAGCCGCTTGCGGAACCCGGCCAAGGTGCCCTTGGAAAACGGCGGCTCTTCCGCGCCCATGCAATCCAGGACCAGCTGCCAGCGCCGGTCCATCACCGTCGCCTCGATCACCTCATCATCGGATACGCCCGTGCAGGCCTGCAGGATCGTGGCCAGCGCCAGCCGGGCCGGCGGCACCGGCGGCTGCCCCTTCGGGCTATCCACGTAGGCCCCCGCCAGCTCCGCCTGGAACTCCTCGCTGAACAGCTCATGCCGGTGCACGCGCAAGAACACGAACAGCCTGGCCCGCCGCACCGCCTTGATCACCGCCAGCTCGGCCGGCGAGGGCTCCGCCGGCGGGCGCCACACCACAGGACGCACCATGCTTCCTCCCTGCCTCGTAGCCGATCCTTCACCACCCGCTACGAACAGGGAATAGCACACTCGATTACCGTCAACCGGTCACACGACGAAACTCGGCCCCGCTACTTGACCGGCGCTCCAGAGATGGCCGCGCGGGGAGAGCCCATCGCGGCCGAAGCTGAGCTCCGGGACGTGCTGGCGGCCCGCCTGCGGGTTCTCGGCCCCGACCACCCGGACACACTCACCACCCGGCAAGACATCGCCCTTCAAATGACGTTGCAAGGGAATCACGCCGCGGCCGAAGCCGAGTACCGGGATGTGCTGGCCACCGAGCTGCGGGTGCTCAGACCCGACCACCCGATCACGCTGCTCACCCGGCACAACCTCGCCGTGGAGATAAGCGAGCAGGGGAATCACGCCGCGGCCGAAGCCGAGTTCCGGGATGTTCTGGCCGCCGAGCTGCGGGTGCTCGGGCCCGACCACCCGCTTACGCTGGTCACCCGGCACTGCATCGCCTTGCAGCTAGCCGGGCAGGGGAATCACGCCGCGGCCGAAGCCGAGCACCGGGACGTGCTGGCCGTCCGCCTACGGGTGCTCGGCCCCGACCACCCGGAAACACTGACCACCCAGTACAGCATCGCCCAGGAGATAGCCGGGCAGGGGAATCACACCGCGGCCGAGGCCGAGTTCCGGGACGTGCTGGCCGTCCGCCTGCGGGTGTTCGGCCCCGACCACCCGGGGACACTGAGCACCCGGCACTACATCGCTTTGGAGATGGCCGCGCAGGGGAATCACACCGCGGCCGAGGCCGAGTTCCGGGATGTGCTGGCCGTCCGCCTGGGGGTGCTCGGCCCCGACCACCCGTCCACGCTGACCACCCGGCACAGCATCGCCCTGGAGATAGCCGGGCAGGGGAATCACACCGCGGCCGAGGCCGAGTTCCGGGACGTGCTGGCCGCCCGCCTCCGGGTGCTCGGCCCCGACCACCCGGACACGCAAGAGACCTCGAGCTGGATTGGCTATCTCGCACGACAAACGAACGCTTGAATGACTCCCGAACCATCTCGCCGCACAGCGGCGTGTTCAGCGCCCTGAATGCTCGACGCGACTACCGTTAGCGCACGCAGAACCGGCAGATCTGTATCTGGTCGGCCATACGGGCAGTGCCGTCCCTGTGGCGCTCTAACGCCGATTTTCACTAAGCGAATCGACCCCCAGTCCGGTCAGTCGTACTGGTAGCGGAGGGTCCGGCCCTCCCACCAGGGCACGGTGATCGTGTCGGGCAGGGTGGCCTGGCGCAGGATGGGTGAGTAGGTGCGCCGGGCCAGCCGGATGGTGGTCTGGCGGCGGTCGTTTTCGATGATGCCGCCGGTGTTGAGGAACCGGCGCTGGAGGGTGTCGGGGGTAGCGGCGTGGTAGCCGGGCAGGCGGCGGCGCAGTGCGGCGCAGATGGTGTGGGCCAGGACCGACAGCACGACGTCGAGGTCGACGTTGAGGGGGACCGCGCCGGCGAGGGCGTCGAGGCCGAAGGAGGAGATGGCTTCGGCGAGGCGCTGTTCGATGTTCATCCGCCGGGCGTAGGAGCTGATGACTTGCCGGGCGGGGAGCTGGGGCTGGTTGGTGATCAGCAAGGTGGGCTGGTCGTGGCCCAGGCCGGTGACGGCGAGCTGCCGGATCGGGCGGGGGTAGGCCGACAAGGTGGCGGCCGGGTCGTCGTGGACTTTGACGCGGCGGGTCTTGCCGCCGGCCCGGCCGAGGGTCATGGATTTCCAGGCGCTGGCGGGCAGGGCGGCCAGGGCCGTGGTGAGGCCGGGGTGGCGGGCGCGCAGGGTGATGAACCCGATCTTGCGGTCGTCGAGTTCGGCGAGGACGGCCTGGGTGGTGAGCTTGGAGTCGAAGATCAGCAGCGCCGGGTCGGATCCGGTGACGGTCTTCCAGTGGTCGGCGAACGCGATGACTTCCCGGTTCTGGGTGGCTTTGGACAGGTCGGCGTTGGCATACAGCAGGGTGTGGGTGGCGGCGTCTTCGGCGAAGAAGGTCAGCACCGACCGGGTGCGCTGGGACCGGCGGGGCACGTAGTGCTTTTCCAGCACCGGGTCCTCGCCCCAGTGCATGACGGCGTGGAAGTCCAGGTTGAGCGCTTCGCCGGTGGCGAGCCCGGCCGCGATGGCGGCCTTGTCCAGCGCGGTCAGGAACGCGGCCTGCCGGGCGTGCTGCAGCCGGTAGGAGTAGGTGGTCAGCGCGGTGGCCTTGGGCAGGGCGGTGAGCCCGGCGAACAGGGCGGCGCCGGGGTCGGCGGCGATGTCGTAGACGTGGGAGATGCGCCGGGTGGAGGTCAGCTTGAGTGCCAGCAGCGACAAGATGCAGGACAGGGCGGGGATCTTCGGCGTGGACGGGTAGCCCGCGGCGGCCACCAGGTCCGGGACGCGGAGCGCGATCAGGTCGGGGATGGCCAGGAACAGCCCGGCCAGCCGGGTCTCGGCCCGGCCGGGCAGCGCGCCGAAGTCCGCTGCTTCGGCGCGGGCCTGGATCTCCCGGGCCGGGCCGCCGCGGTCGGCCTCAGGGCGGCGCCACATCCGGGGCAGTCCCTGCTCGGCGATCACCTCGGCGATCCCGGTCCGGTTCAGCGGGGTGCCCTCGGCCGTGAGCACTCCGGCGATCTCGTCGATGGAGTGCCCGGCGGCGCGCAGCTCGATGATCCGCGTCCGGGCGGCGTCTTTGGCCGGTGCGGTCTTCGGGCCGGGCCTTCCGGTGACGAAGAACTCCCGCGCGCCGGCGCGGAAGTCGCGTACTGCCGATAGCAGGCTCGCGGGGGTGTAGCCGAACCGGGCGGCGGCCTGGTCCGCGGGCAGGCCCTCGGCCAGGTAGGCGCGCAGCGCCTCATACCGCCGGTGCACCGGGGAGTCCGGGCGGAGGAAGAACTCCCCGCCGGGCCGGGCAGGCTGAGGGGCATTCGCTGACTGGTCGATGCTCCTAGTTCACCACGTCCGGGGCTGGATGGCCCGCCGCCGCGCCGCTATCGGGCCATCCCGCCGGAAATTACATGGCTGTAAGCCTGCCGCGTCGCACTGCGAGCAGGTCGCCCAGCATGACGCCTACGGCAAGGTGACCCAAGCAGTCAGCGTTATCTACCCCACCAGGCGCCCGGCGCCGCCTACGTCGCCGCACAAAATACCTGCATACAGCCATGAACGATCATCCAGGCCGTCAGCGACACTCACTCTGCCGGGGGATGACTACCCATCGCGAAAATCGGCGCTAATCGTTCGGCGCGGAATTACCACAGGCGGGCAGGCTACTCCGGTGACGCTGAGTCACCAGGAAAGTGGTCATCGGGACTCGTAAGCCCGCGGTACTGGGTACTCCGCGGCGGCCGACCGGGCCGGCCGGAGGCTTCGGCGGGCCCCACGAAAACCCCACAACGCCGCGACACGATGCCTGATCCCCACAAAAATCCCACGGACAAAATGGCACACCCCGGTACACTTGTTATGCGTGGTAAAGACACGGAGAACAGCCGGTCAGCAGCGCCGATACGCGTGAGCTGGGCTGTCGGGGCCTTTTCCAGGTAAGTGCTCTCGGGGTGATAGACCCCCTGAAAAACGGAAGGTCATATCATCGACGGCGACCCAGGCGGGTTACAACCGGCTCAGTAAGCGTTCTTCGCGGTTGCGTAGCGTGACAAGCGGGACATTGTTATTAGTTCGAACAATTACAGATCGCCGACTATGGACTGCTGGCTGCTGTGTCGGTAGGCCGCGTGCGAGGGCATGCAGAACATCCAGTTCTGAGCGAGTGCGAGCCTGCAGACTTTCTGTTCGCGGCAATGCCGGACGTGTCACGGCCGCCGCCTGGTCGAACGCTGCCGACGTTGTGCTCGTGCCTCGTCATTTCGAAGCTCGCGAGTCTTGATCTACTGCTCATGCAGCCTCGGGTCGCCGTCGCTGGATCGCGGTCCGGATGACCAAGACGAGGCTTGAGCCGGCGAAGAGTACCAACAGCGCCCATGCTTCCCAGTCCGACAGCCGCATCCACATGGGGAAGTTGCCGCCGACGGCGAAGTCGCCCTGAACGGTGGTGCCGGTCGAAACCGCGACCTTATAGTCCCCGGGTTGAACTGCACGGAACGTGCCGACAGCGCTCGCTTGGTTGCCGCCGTGGTAGTAGCTGGGTCCCGGTGACGTGGCCCCTACGGCTACAGCGTGCCCTTCCGGGTCGGTCACCTGCACCGAGGGATGAAACCAACGGGCTCCTTCGGCGAACACGTAGTAGGTCGCAGCGTGATCGACGTGCAGCGTAATCTCGCCGGGGATGCTGGCGCGGACGAATCCGTCAGCATGGCTGGACAAGACCGCCTGGGCGGCGATGGAGTACGCCAAGGCAACTACGATTCCCGCCACCGCCACCAGGCCCGCGAGCCAGTAACGAGATCGGGGAGGTCTGCGACGAGCCGACGTGGGGGGCAACGTGCCGTGGACAGTCTCACCGGTGTCGGTCATGACGAATCACCTCACTTCGATCGTTTGCTGGCATGAGACAGATCGCCAGGGGCGAAGGTCATCGACGGCGAGCGGCGCCGGTTACACATGTGACGCCGCCGTGTCAGGTCACACCGTGGAGGTATCCGCACATCGGCATAACATGCAGATCCGGTCGTCTCCGACCGCACGCACGGAAGATCCGTGGCAACCAGAACGACCTGATCTGCGTACCTAAGCTGACGAGCGCCGAGGGGCGGCTGGCCGAGCAGAACGGCGGATATCGCACGCGGCGCGAGCGCCTATTAGTCACTGTCTGTAGCCCAACGTCGGCCTCTGGCTGACCTTCCCTGGCCGACTGGGATCAGCCCCCACCAAGACCCATGGCGGGTTCTGGGCTTACCTTGGCTGCACCCCGGTAAGAACCGTGACCGTGACTCCGGGTGTGGTCGGCTATCGCCACGGAGGGTGACCGCGCAGGGATGTCACGGACAGGCAGAGCATGCGGAACGATTACGCGTGGCTGATGACAGCGCCACCGCGTGAGTGGTCGCTGCGCAGACCATTACTGTTCTGGATTGGGCTGATCGCTTTGCGCCGCTCGCGGATGGCGCGCACCCGCTTGCGGGTCGACGGGGGCTCGGCGTCGCCCGTGACGTCCGGCGTGCTCCGCGCAGTACCTGGCTGATCGCTTCACGGCGCTATTCGCGCTCATGGACGCCCAGGCGCTCGAGGTCCTCGATCATGCCGTTCGCGAACACCGTGAGGTCTGGAACCAGGTTTGCGTCGGCGACGATGTCGAAGTTCAGCTGGCCAGCGTAGGACAGTGCCCCTACCTGCACAGCGACGTTGCCTTGGACGACACCGATCTGGAACAGCTCGAGGATCTTGGCGCCGGCGAAGTACATGGGCTGCGGGGGGCCGGGGAGGTTGCTCATGAGCAGATTGATCCGCCGCTGCCGGTTCATGGTGCGAATCATCGCGCGCTGCAGGAAACGCGCCGCGGGCTGGTAGGGAGGGAGCCGCTTCCGTTCGGCCGTCGCGCGGGCTATCTGCTCCAGCCGCCGGATCGGGTCTTCCTCGCCGACGGGAACGGGGACGAGCAGGATGCCGACGAGATTCCCCGCCTGTGACGCGCTCGCCGGTGCGCGGACTGATGCGGCAACCGAGACCTTCAGCACGAGCGGGCGCTGGAGTTCTCCGCGGCCCGCGAGGAGCGCGCGTGCTCCGCCTGCGATCGTGCACAGCACCACGTCGTTGACGGTCGCGTGATGTGCGTGTGCGACCTGCTTGGCTTGTTCGAGGTCGGCACGCACGAGCCGGACACGGTGCTGCCTGCCGACCGGCCGGTTGAACGAAGTGCGCGGAGCCCGGCCCTCGTGAGCGAGCTGCAGAGCCTGGCGGAACAACGTCCTAGCTGGGGCGAGGGTCCGCCGAGGGTGCTCGATCTTATGCACGCCCCGGCGAATGCCGGTGATCGACCTGCGCAGCGCGTCGCCGAGAAGCTCAGAGCGGGTGGGGATGGGTCGCGCGGTCCATGGTGGGCCCTGTGACTCCGGGGCGTCAGGCGCTGAGTCAAAGGGCGATGAGTCAAACAGGGTGCCGAGCAGCAGCAGCGCTGCGATGCCGTCTGCCAGGACGTGGTGGAACCGGATGAGCATCGGTACGTGCCCATCGAGGCCGCCGGTGAGCATCCAGATCTCCCACAGGGGATGTGCCTGGTCAAACGGCCGGTCGTTCAGCTCCACGCAGGTCGCCAGCAGCGCTTCCTCGCCGCCGCCGGCAAGAACAGGCCGCGTCCTGACGTGCCGGCTGATATCGAAGCTCGCGTCATCGACCCAGGCCGGTGCGCCGAAGCCGAAGCCGGGCCGGTAGAGCCTTTGACGAAGCCGCAGCGCCAGGTGCAGACGCTGCTCGATCCTCGCTTTGATCGCCTCGAGGGCGAGCTCTCCCGACGCATCGAGCAGAGCGCCGCCCTCGAGGATGGCGAGGGCGGCAACGTTCATGGGCAGGCCATGCCTCTCGATGCGAAGGTTGCTGACATCGAGCGGGGTCAGCCGCTCCAGGACCAGACGGTCAGCATCCACGCGGGCCCCGGCGGCGCGGTGCGCCGTCATGGTGTCTCCACCAGCCGCTTGAGGTTGAGCAGCTGCCGTCGTTGCATCCCGAAGTCGAGCGGGTGCCAGAAGACCTTGAGCATCAGTCCGAGGGCCAGGCGGCCGGTCGTTCCCCGCGAGCGGGTGATGAGCCGAGTGCTCGTCTCACCGGCCGGCTCGAGCACGAACGCCCAAGACATCTGGCCGGCATCGTCGCCGAGCACCAGTGCCCGGTCTGGCTCGGCAACCCGCACCACAAAGCGGTCCTGCGCCTTTGGCGTCATCGGGAAGATGTCGCCGACCTGGACCCGCTGGAGTTCCGGGACGATCCGCGCAGCGCTCGGGACGCCTCCGTTGTCCAGACCGTCGTAGCTGTACCAGCCAGCGCGCCGGCAGCCCATCTGCACAAGCCAAGGCCAGATGTCAGCGGGGTGAGCCCGGATCGTGATGGCGTGATCCCACCGGATCTTGGCGTCAGCAACCAGCTCGTCGCCCGGCAGCGACCGCCTCGCCTCGTCCGCCGGCGGGCGAACTGGACGCCGCGACACCGGGTACATGGCAAGGACGCCCAGGAGCCTCAGCGCATCTCGAACCAGTGCCACCCGCTGAGTATCTCCCCGCCGGGCGGTGCGGGTCAGCAGGTGGCGCATCGGGGGTCTGAAAGCCCCCGGTAGACGTTCTCGTCAACAACGCGGGGATCTTTCACAATGCGCCCGCGGAAGAGATGTCAGTCGACGAGTGGGACCGCATGCTCAAGGTCGACCTCTCCAGCGTGTACTACTGCTCGTGAGCTTTCGGCACGGACATGTTGGCCCGTGGAACAGGCGCGATCGTGAAGGACGGCACCTGGCCGGGCGTCATACTGCGGAGGTGGGGTTGCGGACTGGGGCAGGCACGCCGTGGCCAGGTGTGTGGCTGGCGCCGTTGCCGAGCCCGGGTACTGGCCGGCCGGGCGGCCTGCGGAATCTGGCGGGGGGGCAGGTCACTGGTGCGCCTGCGCCGCGGCGGCCTGAACCGTGGGCCGAGATCACCGGCGCCAGGCATTCGCCGCCTGTGGCCGGTGCTGGCAGCGCGGCGATCTGGGCGTGGCCGGGGACAGCCCGGTGAACGCGCATGATCTGCTGGCCCTGCTGCTGGACCCGGGCACGTTCCGGTCGTGGGACGCCGGCCCGGTCGACGTTCGGCCGGATCCGGCCTACGCCGCCGACCTGGCCGAAGCCCGGCGGACGACCGGCCTGGATGAATCGGTGGTCACCGGGGAAGGGCTGCTCGGCGGCCGGCGGGTGGCGGTTGCGGCGTGCGAGTTCGGTTTCCTCGGCGGATCGGTCGGCATAGCGGCCGCAGAGCGGCTGACACGAGCCGTCGAACGGGCCACCGCCGAACGCCTGCCGCTGATTGCCCTGCCGGCCTCCGGCGGGACCCGCATGCAGGAAGGCACCATCGCGTTCGTGCAGATGGTGAAGATCACCGCGGCGGTCGCCGCGCACAAGTCCGCTCACCTGCCCTACCTGGTCTACCTGCGGCATCCCACCACGGGCGGGGTGTTCGCCTCCTGGGGGTCCCTCGGCGATCTCACCGTGGCCGAGCCGGGCGCGCTCATCGGCTTCCTCGGTCCGCGGGCCTGCCAGGCCCTGTCCGGGTCGCGGCTCCCCGAGGGCACCCAGCGGGCCGAGAACCTGCACGCCCACGGGCTGATCGACGCCCTGATCGCGCCGGGCGAGCTCGCCGCCTTCGTGGACCGCGTGCTCACCGCGATCACCGCCGAGCCGCGCAGCACGCCCCGGCCAGACACCGCCCCGATCGCGGCCGGACCGGCGTGGGAATCGGTCCTGGCCACCCGCCGGGCCGGCCGGCCAGGCGCCGCCGACCTGATCCGCCTGGCCGCCACCGACGTGACATCGCTGCACCAGGCGGGACTCATCTTGGCCCTGGCCCGCATCGGCGGACACCCGTGCGTGCTGATCGCCCAGGACCGCCACGGGCCGCCGCCCGGCCCCGCCGCCCTGCGCCAGGCCAGACGCGGCGCCCGCCTGGCCACCGGGCTACGGGTGCCGGTGGTCTGCGTGATCGACACGCCGGGCGCCGAACTGTCTGCCCGGGCCGAGGAGGACGGCCTGGCCAGCGAGATCGCCCACTGCCTGGCCGACCTCATCACCCTCCCGGTCCCCACCGTCTCGCTCCTGCTCGGGCAGGGAGCAGGCGGCGCGGCACTGGCCCTCCTGCCCGCCGACCGCGTCCTGGCCGCCCAGCACGCCTGGCTCGCCCCGCTGGCGCCCGAAGGCGCCAGCGCCATCGTCTACCGCGACACCGGCCACGCCCCGCAACTCGCCGCCCGCCAGCGCATCGGTTCCGCCGACCTCGCCGCCGACGGCATCGTCGACCAGGTGATCCCCGAGACGCCCGCAGACCCGGGCCGGTTCTGCCGCGACCTCGGGCACGCGCTGCACCGGACGCTCGAGGACCTGGCCAACCAGGACGACGACACACGCCTGGCCGGGCGCCTGCGCCGCTACCGCCGCCTCGGGACCTCACCCCATCGGCGGCCGTTACCCGCTGCCACAACCTGGCAGCAGGCCACGCCGCCGCAGCCCGTACGGCTGGGTCAGCCGCAGCCCGAGCGACCAGCGGAAACCTGGCGCCAGTTCGCCCCGGACGCACACAGGGCACACCCGGCCTGCAGTTCGTGAACGTGTTCAATCTCGGTGGCGACTGGGCGCACGTCCCTGCGCGTGCGCGGCGACCTCGCAGCCGGCCGGCTCACTGGTGCACCCGGCCCTGTTCGCCACGCACCTGGCCTGCTGGCGCGCCAGCGGCGCCGCCGGCGCCGCCCCCTACTCCGTCCACCCCCGCGACCCCTGGCCGGCCGCATCGATGTTCTGGCCCAGGTGCGCGCGACGACGTGCCCGGGATGACGACCGTGGTGGGCGACTGGTGCAGCAGGCGGCGGGGCTGCCGGTCATGGACCGGCCGGGGCCGGGGCCGCGAGCAATTGCAGGCCGGACGCCCGGCTGCGGCGGTCGAGCCGGGTGAGCCCGAGCTCGCCGGCGAACCGGATGGCGAGCTGATACTCGTCACGGGCGAGCTGCCGGTCGATCTCGTGGTAGCCGTCACGCTGGTTTCTGCCGACCAGCCCGGCCGGGTGGTACTGCGCCATCAGGTCCACGTAGGTGCCGGTGCCGAGCCCGGCCGCGACAAACCGCAAGATCTCCCGGGTTTCGCCGAGCATCCCGGGCATCACCAGATGCCGCACCAGCAGCCCCCGGCGGGCCAGCCCGTCCTTGCCGAAGCGCAGCGGGCCGACCTGTCAGTTCATCTCAGCGACCGCCGCCCGGGCTGCCTCCGGGTAGCCGGGCATCCGCAGGTAACGGCGCGCACGCCCGGGTGTCCATACCTTGAGGTCGGGCAGGTAGATGTCGACAATGCCGTCCATCAGAGCCAGGCTGTCCAGGCTGTCGTAGCAGCTGGTGTTGTAGACGATCGGCAGCCGCAGCCCGCCGTCGATGGCCGCCGGCAGCGCCTGCAGGATCTGCGGCACGACATGCTCGGGGGTCACGAAGTTGATGTTGTGGCAGCCGCGGTCTTGCAACTCCAGCATCATCGCGGCCAGCCGCCCCGGGGTCACCGGCCCGCCGCGTACCTGCCAGGACATATCGAAGTTCTGGCAGAACACGCACCGCAGGTTGCAGCCGGAGAAGAAGATCGTGCCCGAGCCGTTCTGGCCGCGCAGGCAATCCTCCTCCCCGAAATGCGGGAAATGCGAGGCGACGACCGCCTGGCGGCCGACCGCGCACAGGCCGCGCTGATCGGCGAGCCTGTTGACCTTGCACAGCCGCGGGCAGGCACCGCACCGGTCCGGCCCCAGCAGCCCGAGCGCCATTTCGGCGCGGGCGGCGACCTCCCCGGCGCCCAGGCTCAGGTACGCCGGCCACGGCAAACTGTCCATCACTCACCACCGCCGCCACCGTCAACCGCGTGCCCTTACGACAGTAACCGCCTGACGGCAGGATGTCTCACCGCGGGCCGGACAGCACTCCCGGCCCCTCACGGGCGGGCCTCTGACGACGCCGCAGGCGCCAGATCGACCCGGTATGGTGCGATCGGCATACCGGACCTGGCCCGGGAACGAGCCGGCACGTTGCCATCTGGAGGTTCGAGGTGGGGTTGCGGCAATGGCACACCCGGGTAAGGACGCCTGGGTTCATGCCTGACCGATCCGGGAGCAGACCCGGTACCCCGGTGCCCTGGCCGGCCGGGCCGCCCCGCGCGGCACAGGAACGGGCGTGCCGCCGGTGACGCCGCGGCTGCGGCTCACCCTGCTCGGGGCCGGGGCGATGGACTCCCCCCGCTACCCGCCGGCCGGGCTGCTGGTTCGCTACCGCCGCCGCCAGGTCATGCTCGACGGCGGACCCGGCGCCGAGCCGGCCGGGCCGCTGGCTGCCTGGCTGGTCAGCGACGAGCGCAGCGAACTGCGCCGCGAGTTGCGCGCCCTGTGCGCCGCCCGCGGGCTGCACCCGGCCGTCGACGCCGTCCGCGTGGCCGACCTGATGATCGAGCCCCGCCCGGTGGCCCACACCAGCCACCCCACCTGGGGATACCTGCTGCGCCTGCCGACGGCCACGGCGGTGTGGGCCCCGGAGATCTGGGCCTTCCCGGCCTGGGCGGCCGGGGCGGACCTGATGTTCGCCGACGCGGCGGGCTGGAACCGTCCGATCCGGTTCGCCCGCGGGGCTGGCGGGCACATGGCGGCGCTCCAGGTTGCCGAGCAGGCCCGCGAGCACCAGGTCGCCCGGCTCGTGTTCGCCCACATCGGACGTCCCTCGCTGCGCGCGATCGATGCCGGCTACCGCCTGCCGTTCGGGGAATGGGGCCAGCCGGGCCGCACCTACCAGCTGCCTCCGCAAACTCATGACGCCGTCCGGCCAGCTGCCCGGTGACCGGCCCGGCGGCCGGCCAGGCCCTCCAGCGCGCACCGAACGACCCGTTCTGGAGCCCAACTCACGATGCCTCGGCAGACCGCCTGAGCGCCGAACGAAAGCCTCTTTGTGTCAAGAGGTTCCGTTGGTCTTCTTCGCGGTGTATGAGGTGCCCTTCGGGCGCTGTGTTTTTACCGGCGATCGTTGGCTCCTGGCCTTCCTCGCGGCCGA
>Ga0335078_10010054_pt1 | contig 14004 bp, 18 predicted proteins | sample Lox_Sample_32_FD_206711 | JGI IMG/M metagenome (GOLD analysis project Ga0335078, IMG submission 206711) | Soil microbial communities from Loxahatchee National Wildlife Refuge, Florida, United States - Lox_Sample_3.2 | ecosystem: Environmental > Terrestrial > Soil > Wetlands | place: USA...
CCGGCCCCGTCCTGGAAGTCCACGTCATCTGCGACAACCTCTCCACCCACAAGGCACCCGTGGTGCAGAAATGGCTGCTGGCCCACCCCCGGTTCGTCCTGCACTTCACGCCCGCCTACTCCTCCTGGATCAACCAGGTGGAGCGGTGGTTCGCCGAGATCCAGCGCCGCTGCCTCGACCGCGGCGTGTTCTGCTCCCTTGAAGACCTCACCGCCGCGCTCCAGGAATGGATAAAGCTCTGGAACGACTCCGCCCGCCCCTTCAAATGGACCAAAACCCCCGACCAGATCACCGACTCCATCTGCCGCTACTGCGACCGAATCTCACGACCAGCTCACTAGAGGACAACCAGCCGCTGTCCGCGATCAGCCGGGCCACCGGCCTGGACCGCAAGACCGTCCAGCGGCTCGCCCGCGCCGCCAGCGTCGACGAGCTCCTCGTCAGGGCCACCACCAGGGAATCGAAGCTGGATGAGTTCAAGCCCTGCCTCTGCCGCCGGAACGAGGGCGCCCGCAACGCCTCGGCGCTCCACGCCGAGCTGCGCCGGCAAGGCTGGGCCGGCAGCGCGCAGCCCGTCCGCCGCTACCTCGCGCAGTTCCGCAAGACAGGCGCCGCGGCGCAGCCGCCGCCCCCGGTACCCAAGGCCCGCCAGGTCACCCGCTTGCTGCTGACCAGCCCGGACCACCTCCAGCCCGCTGAGCAGGCCCAGCTCGACGCCATCCGCGCCCAGTGCCCGCACCTGGACTCCCTCGCCCGCCACGTCAGTGCGTTCGCCCAGATGATGACGAACCTCACCGGCAGCGCTGACCTTGATAACTGGCTCGCCGCCGTGGAAGCCGATGACCACCAGCCCGAGCTGCACTCGTTCGCCACCGGGATCCGCCACGACAAGGAAGCAGTCACCAACGGCCTGTCCCTCCCACAGCTGGGGCAAGGTCGAGGGCACCGTCAACAAGGTCGAGGGCACCGTCAACAAGATCTTTTAAGATGATCAAACGGCAGATGTACGGCCGGGCAGCCTTCCCCCTGCTCCGCAAGCGCATCATGCTCCACCCAGCGTAACCAGCACCACAAAACTCGCGGAAGAGCCATAACTCATGATCAAGTATCCGAGCACGGCAGGATCGTCGTTCTCGCTGATAGAAGCATCGATATGCCCGTTGATGCCCCGGAGCGAGAAGTCAATCCGCAGGACTGTCACGTGAGCCCATAGGGCCATTCTTGCGGATAGGTCGGATACGTCCAGCGCGGCACGAAAATCGTCTGCGAGTGCCGCGGGATACTCGGGATACTCGGATCTGTGAGCTTTCCGAAGATCGAGCTGCATGTGCACCTCGAGGGCACCATTCAGCCGGGAACTTTGCTGCAGATCGCCCGGCGTAACGGCGTATCCCTGCCGGCTGACTCCGTCGAGGGGCTCGCTGACCTCTACAAGTTCCGCGACTTCAGCCACTTCCTCGAAGTCTGGGGGCTCACGACGTGCGCGCTGCGGACCGCGGATGACTTCCGGCAGGTAGTGGTCGATTACGCGGCCGAGGCGGCCCGCCATGGCGCCGTTTATCTGGAGGGCATCTTCTCGCCGGCTGAGCCTGTCAGGCGAGGCTCCCGCTGGGAGGAGGTCTTCGCTGGCTATTGTGACGGCGTGCAGGAGGCGAGCGAACTGCACGGGGTGTACGTCAGGCTGACACCGGAGATTACCCGCGGCTACCCGCTCGAGGCAGCGCTTGAGACCGCACGATACGCGCTCGCCTATCGTGACCGTGGCGTGGTCGGCCTCGGCCTTGGCGGCAGCGAGAGGCACTACCCCGCCGAGCCCTACGTGTCGGCGTTCGCTCTCGCCCGCGACGGCGGACTCGGCGTGGTTCCGCACGCAGGTGAGCTGGGCGTTTCTGAAGCGGTGCGGACCGCGCTCGATCTGCTCTCCTCCGTCCGGATCAGGCATGGTATCGCAGCTGCCAAGGATCCCGTCCTGATGCGGGAGATAGCTGCACGCGGCATAGTCCTCGACGTGTGCCCAATCTCCAACGTGCGGACCCGCGCCGTAGCCTCGCTGGCGGCCCATCCGCTCCCCGAGCTCGTCGCCGCCGGCGTGAGCTGCTCGATTTCCACCGATGACCCGGCGATGTTCGGCACCGACCTGACAGCCGATTACGCTGCGGCCGCCAGCCTCGGCGTCGATCCGCACGCCTGCTATCTGGCCGGGCTGCGCGGTGTGCTCTGCGACGACCCGACGCGCGGCACGCTGCGCCGGGTCGGCGCGGAATTCGACTGGTCTGCCGTCGCTGCGGTACCGGGCAGTTAAAGCCCGCCGCCGGGGCGGGGAGCGAAACCTGTGACGAGCGCGCGCAGCGTGACGGCCACGGCGTCTGTGGTCGCCGCCGACTCGGCGGAGCCGGCGATGAGCAAGCCCGCGCGGGTGAGAGCACCGAGCAGGAGCCCGGCGCGTCGGTCATGCGGCTGCTGGAGTCGCCGGGGCGAGTGCCAGCAGGCAGCCAGGGACCAGGGCGCCGTGGAATCCTCGGTCGCTACCGGCGCCGGCCGGATCTGTAATCTTCAGGAGACCTGTACTGTCGAAGTCGCCATCGGCGATCCACGAATGATAGCTGCGGGCCGCCTGGGCGTAGTCGAGCCAAAGCTTGCCCTCAGGCGTACCGCTCTTTGTTTGGGCAATCGGGCTGGCAGCCCCAGCAAGTTCGAGAAGCCGAAAATTGTTGATCAAGACATCAAGGTCGGCGACTGCCATAACTTGACCCCCCTGTCATTCAGCGCACTTCGTCGCGACGCAGAATGACGCGACGAGCTAAGTTCATGTATCATTATCGCCGCCCTCGTGTCGAGACTCCCGCTCGACAATCTGCAGCAGTTCCAGCGGTAGTCTTTCACTGACGGATTCCGCAGCCACCACCGACGCCAGGATATTCGGCAGCAATCCGGTCGGCGCCGCTACGAAGCTCCGCTCCTTGTCGCGGTAGTATCTCTCATCGAACATGTCGCCGACAAGATCGCGAACTTGCACGCCCACTTCGGAGGCTATTAGGACGCCTGGGTGAAGATCATCTGAGCCGACGCGATAACCGACGAATCCGTCAATATCACCTCGTGCCAGCATCGCCCACGTTACTAGCGGCGCCCATTCCTGCAGAAGCCTGTATGACTTCGACTCCAGTACAAGCTTGCACGCGAGGGCAGTCGGGTCTCCCGACCCAACAGACCTACCTTGCGTCCATGCGAGCACCGGGTTAGCAAGGCTGCGCGGCCGCGTACGACTAATCTTCGCGAGGACCCCAACGCCGTCGAACACCGCGCCTTCACCGCGGATAGCCGAACACGTGCGGCCCGTAATGGGTTCATGTATAACGCCGACGGTAGGGACGTTGCTCAGGCAAAGAACAATACCAACCGCGAGCACTGGTAGGCCCAATGCCACGTTGCCAGTTCCGTCTAGTGGATCAACGACCCAGACGGCGTCCGGGTTATCGCCGACAATTCCCGATTCCTCCGTTTCGAGTTGATGCGAAGGGAAGTCCCTAAGTATCTCTTCGATAATTACCCGCTCCGAAGCCAAGTCGAGATCCGAAACGACGTCGCCGTCCGTTCCCTTGTCATCGACGGTGACCTTCTGTTCCGCGCGCGAGAGAATAAGCGAGCCCGCCGCATGCGCAGCACGAACCGCAACATCGCGGGCGTGCGACATCGTGAGGCGGGTCCGGCGACCGTCAGCCATTAGAGCCATCGCTTCCCTCCAGGGTGGAACCAGTTTGTCGACCTGGCCCGCACCGGCGTCATCGTACCTGGGTCCAACTACCCCCATTCATCGTCGATCAGCATGTCGAGTGGAACAACCCACCGATCGGAACCGAGTCAACCAGTTCGTTGTAGAGTGCAACAGCCTCCGCGGTGCGGGCCACATGCACGACGATCGAGATGGCCTCGAGCATCTGGGTCGTCGCAGGCTCGACGCCCAACTCGCCTTCCATGCCCTGCGAGAGAATCACCGTGGTCGCGCCGTTGGCTAGCAACTCTTGCACGTCGGCAGGCTGGATGCCGGGTACGTGGTCTGTCCCGGTCTCAGTCCAATCCCACGGTCGCCCGCCACCCGGATACAGCTTGTAGTCCTTCCCTACTCCGAGGCCCTCGATCTCCATGTGCCCCCACGAGAGCGCCACGATCCGTGGTGACGGCTTCCAATCGCCCATGATCAACCTCTAACGTCTCACTCTGGGAGTCGCCCTCAGGTGCCAAGGACACCCCAAGATAGGACCCTAGCCGCACGATCACTGGTCGGGTCGAGTTGATTGAACCAGCTCGAGATCGGATTCGGGATCATCACCCCCCAGGCGATCCGCCGCGGCACCTTCACCTCGGTCAATCGCCCTGATCAACCGCATCCGCGACTACACCCGCACCGGGCTGCGGGTACGCGCCGAACTGGACGACAGCCCCTACGACACCGGCGTCACGGTCAGCGACAGGCAGATGAGCGCCCTGCCGCTGATCCGCCACGACTGGCACGGCGACTGGAACTACACCCTGCGCCCCGAGGCATACGACCAGGACGCCGGCGCTCCCGAGCCGTTCGACCAGCCCAGCCCCGACCTAGCCTGGCTCTGCCACCCGGCGCTGACCGGGCTGCCCGCCGAAGAGTGGGACGCCCTGACCAGCGCGCTGATGAGCTTGCATGACGAGCAGCGGGAGGTCAGCCTGGACAAGCGCCGCGGTCACCGGCCCCGGCTGACCGCCCCGGGAACCGGGCGCCGCCCCGTCCTCACCTTGGCCGACCGGCTCCTGGCCGCCATCCTGCACTACCGCCTCACACTGCCGCAGGTCGCCATCGCCGCTCTCTTCCGGTCCGGCCCGAGACAGTCAACAAGTGCATCCGCGACATCCGCCAACTCCTCTGGACCAGGCCGGACACACCATCCAGCCCGCACCGCCTCGCTAGCCTCGTTAATGATCTGCAAGCCCTTAGTCGCGGCGATATCCTCATACCGTGCGGCGAAAACTCCCACCGGTGGCCGGGCCACCGAGTAGCTAGCGGAAGGACGCAGACCGTGTTTGACTCTGTCGCGTCAGCCCTATTGACGCCTGACGACATCCATACCGCCCCACGGTTTTACGACAAGAAGGATCTTGACGAGATTCACGCAGAGGCCAAGTGCCGTGCCCTGGAGTATATTCGAAGCACACCGGCCGAGGAGTATGGCGTTCACCCCCTTGGGTTCTTGAACATCCCCCTTTCCGAATCTCGGACCCATCGAATCCGAATTCACATCTGGTATAGGACGATGTTCGCGGCAAGCTCGCCGTACAAGATTCACGACCACTCTTACAGCTCATATAGCATCGTTCTGGCTGGGCATCTGCGACACTTTACTTATGCCGAAACCTCCTTCGGTGCCTCCGGTACCGACGAATTCATCGTCGCGCAGGCCGCGCCTGGGATGACGAACACCACTCTCCAGATGACAAACGGCCGCGTACACGTCGCCGAGGTCGGAGAGCTCAATCTTACTTCCGGATCTGCGTATGGATTGGCTAGAGACGTTTTCCATTACGCCGAGGCGATGACGGATTTCGTCGTCACTCTTTATTTTCACTTGAGACACGCCGACAGCCGCGGGCTAAGTCGAGTTGCCATTCCCGTGCAATCAGCCAACCGCCGCCCACTTGGCCGTTTTGAATACAAGCTGTTGGATGAAGGAAACGTTCTAAGTCTCGCGAGCGCTGTTGCGGACGCCCTCAGCTAGGTTCGGGCTGCGTATCGAATCAGGGCGCGGCGACAAAGATGGCATTGCGGCGTACCGCCACCGTTCCGAGTGAGTCGAGGAAGTCCAGCGCCGAAGAACGAGCAGCATCGGATACCGGTACGTCCCTCCCCGCGATGTCGATGATCGCTTGTTTTGTCCGGTGCGCGCGATCGCCTTCACCGAGTGCTACGGTTCCCTCAAAATAGTGCTCTTCTACGGAACCACGAGGTGCGACCAGAGCCCTGAGCGTGGCGCCCACATTTTGCTGGGAAGGTGACGGCCGACCAACTGCAAGGTAACCGTCATGGACGGCCTTTAGCGTACATCCGTCGGCCCAAATCGTTGCTATCAAAATCCCCCCAGGCGAGACGAGCGAAAGCAATCGACGCAGAGCTTCGCCCTCGTCACCAAGATAGTAGAGCGAATGAGTTGCGTTCACGACGTCAAACGTGCCAGCGTTCAGGTAGTTCGCGAGCGGTGCGGCGATGAACGTCGGGCGGATCTCCCAATCCAGTTCTTGGGCGGACTCCGGAATGTATGGATCTAGGCCGGTCACCGCGACCCGGACTCCGCGCGCCTGGACGCCCGCGACGACCTTTTGCGCCCAGATCCCGTTACCGATCCCGACGTCAAGCATCGTTATGCTCGTTCGCGGAGCGGCGTACCTGGCGATTATGTCGGCTAGGAGAGGAGCCTCACTGATGGGGCCGAAAGCCCAGCGCAACTCTTCGAGTTTCTCGGTGTAGCCGGAATCCAAGGTGCATGCCTCATCTTCTCTGCTCAGGCAGTGGCAATGCGATTTCCCAGCCCATAGAAGTTTATGCAATTCTGTCTAAGTATCTTTGTGCGGTCGTCACCGCTCACGCCGAGAAATGAGTTCTCGACTACCTTTCGGGAGCGAGGCCAAAAGGTTACAATGTGCGGGTAGTCGGAGGACCACATCATGTTCTCGATGCCAACAGCATTCCTCAGCTGGATGCCTGCGCGGTCGTCGATGAATGAGCTGACCATGTTGGTGTGCCAATACGTCGATGGCGGGTAGCGCAGAGGCAGTCGACGCAGATGACGATTGCGCTCCCAAATGTCATCGACCGCTTCGAGGGCACGTGGAACCCATCCGACCCACGTTTCGATCAGGCCGATCCGCAGACGCGGATAGACGTCGAATATGCCAGAGAGGAGCAAGTCGCTAAGTACCGGAGCGGCGCGCGCCAAGCCGACGCCAAAGTTGGGGAGTTTCCGGTGGTATTCCAGAGGCAGCGGTACCGCTTGATCCTCATGCCCGAATGCGGCGCTGATCTCCTTCGACGATGCATAGCTCCTTTGCACACTCACCTCGCGTCGAGCGATCCGCTCCTTACGCCCCCGAAATCCGACATGCATACAGATCGGCAACCCCAGTTCTTGGGCGCATGCCCAGAAGTCAGCCGTCTCAGCGCTCAACTGGTCGCCACCGTCTGGCCAGGAAGGCAGGGACGCTGCGACAAAGCCGCGCGCGGCTGCGTCCTCAAGCACGCTTATGCAGTCAGCGACTCCGGTGGTAGGTAGCTGTGCAACCGGGAACAGTCGGTGTGGCGCCGGGGCGCAGAACTCCTCTTTGACGAAATTGTTATATGCTGCCACCCCCGCCATGACGAAATCTCTATCGGGGTCATCCAGAAAGTGGTCAATCGGATGCGAGGTGGGGAATATCACCTCGCCATCCACGCCGTCCTCTTCCTGGTCCTGCAGACGAGCCGCTCCATCGTAGGTACCCCGCCTGATTTCGTCATAGCGCACCCCGCTTGGACGCAGGTTGTCAGCTGGGCGTCCCGGCAGGCCCTGGAGGCCGATGGGCTCTGGCTTGTCCCAGCCAGCGAACAACCAGCCCTCGCCCCCATCGCCATCGTCCACGAGCTGGGGTGCACGGTCACGGTATTGCCGAGGCAACCAGGATGACCACATGTGGGGCGCTTGAACAAAGTGCGAATCAGCTGAAATCATAGCTTAGGCCACCCTTTGGCCACGTTCCGGGGAGACGCATCATGCTCTATGCATTCTACGGTACCCGAAGCAACGGACGGTAGGGCGATTCGCAGTATGGACAAAGCGTGCGAAGTGTCCGACATTGCCTTGTGGCTTGGCGGTCGTCCGTGAGGTGAGAACGTCGTCGTGCCCTCGCTGCTCGGCTCCCGGCGCCGGCGAGGACACCAGCGGTCTTGTGCTGCACTCGGCGGGGCCGAAGTAGCCGAGTTCCCTGTTTACTTCGTCTTTCTTCACGCCTTCGAGGGGGTAGGCGCGGACGGCGGCCTCGATGCCGTCGATGTAGCCGTCGTCCTCCGCGCGCTTGCACAGGCAGCGCAGCGCGGCGATGAGGTTCTCGGCGGCGCTGCGCCCGCCGCGGGCGTTGCGGCGGGGCACGACGTTGGCCCGGACGTACGCCACGAGCTGCTTGATCTCCGACGGTGTCGGCTCGTCCAGGCGCCTGGCGGCCCATTGCTCGGTCACCCGGTTCCAGTAGGAGCCGTATGGCTTGCGGGTGCCGTCGGTGACCGTGGCGGACACGACCTGTACATACGCGCGCCTCGGCCCGTGTCAAGCAAAATCCGCCGAGTCCGGCCTCATGGAACCCTGGCACGGGTCCCTGGTGGTGACGGAGGCTCCGCAGCGCTCGCGTCCCGGGCGAGCCGTCGGCATGTACCTTGATGCTGCACAAGCGATGCTGTTGAGAATTGATCAATTCCATTTCCAAAGGGAAATTGCTCACGCTGATGTTCCTCGCTGTCTCGCTAGCCAGTGGCTTGTCCACGCGTCGATCAGATTCATCTAGGCCACTCCAACCCAAGTTTGCAACTTCGACAGCTCAAGTCGAAACGCGTTTCTTGAAGGCTAGACATATTAGGTGTTGGATGCGAGAATCTGACTCGTATTTGCCCCTGCGTGCTGAGGAGTACACCGTGGTTCAAAATCCTCTCGCCCCCACGCCCGGTGAGCTCGACACTGAACAAAAGCGCTTGTTCTCTCACTTGTCAGGGAGCTCAGGTGTATCAATCGGACGTTTCTGCGCACACCTGCCAGAACTCCCTAAGCCCGCATATTCTGATGTCCTAGTGGGCATGGGGCACCTCTATGAGGCTTTCGATCTGATGTTCGCGCTCATCGCTGCGAGTGTCCAGGCAACTCATGATCAGAGCCCTTATGACAAGCGATACGTTGCGATGCAGAACCTTCTGCAGCCCTTCGCCTCAGAATATGGCATCGAGCCGGGTCGTCCGCTTCACAGCACCCATCGCGAGTTGTACGCAGACTTTTACGAGTCGGCTACCGGGCAGCCATGGCCCTTGTTGTACCCTATCGACTCGAAAAGTCAATGGCTGTCCTGCGGTCGCCGTTGGACGCAGACTATGATTGACCGCCTGCAACGAGAAGACCTTGACCTCGTTAGCCGGGCTAGGTATAACCTCGGCTACCATTGGGCGGTCGAAGCCTTGTCAGTCATCGAATTCGAGCAGCTTACCGCCGCATGGAGGTCGCTTGGGTTCGACGCACCCTACATGAACGCGCACAATGAGGTCGAGGAAGAACATGCTGGCTGTGCGATCGGCGCGGTCGTAGCGTTCTCATCGACTGACGACCCTCTGGTGGTGCAGGGGGCCCGTGATCACGAGCTTGACCTGGCGGGCTTCTACGACCAGTGCACAAGCCTGATAGCGGCTCCCGCCCCAGCCTAGGAGCCTGTAGCGATAACAGGCAGCAGCGAGGACGGCCATGGACGGAGTGCGCTTTCTAGTTACAGGTGCGCATGGATGCATAGGCGCTTGGACCGTTGCGCAGCTCGTCCAAGAGGGAGTATCGGTAACTGGAATGGATATCGCCCCTGGTCCAGGGCGGGCCCGTCTCCTCCTGGATTCCAGGCAACTTGAAGGAGCTGTCTTTGTAAAGGGCGACATCACCGATCCGAAGTCGGTTTACCGCATCTTCGAAAAGCACGATATCACCCATGTGATTCATCTGGCCGCTCTCCAGTACCCGTATTGCCGTGATGATCACCTCTCAGGCGCCCAGGTCAATGTCATCGGAACACTTAACATCTTCGACGCTGTGCTTGCCCGCGGCAAGCAGGTGAAACTTGTCTACGCGAGTTCGATTGGCGCTCTTGGCGATAGAACTCTGTACGGAGCATGGAAAGTCGCTAATGAGGGAATAGCCGCCGCGTTCTGGGCAGAGGACCAGCTGGCAAGCATCGGGATTCGGCCCGCGTTGGTGTATGGGGTTGGCCGTGACCGTGGCGTGTCAGCGGCGATGAGCAAGGCGATGCTCGCCGCGGCCCTTGGCGAGCCGTATAGTATCGTCCACGGCGGCTCCGCTCCGACCCAGCACGCCGGGGACATCGCGCAAATTTTCATTCGGGCCGCTCGTGCTGACATCCAAGGGGCTGTCGTCTACAGCACGGGTGGCGAGATCCGCCACATGCAAGAAGTGGTCGATGCGATCAGACGCTTTGCTCCTCACGCGTGTATCACATTCGAGGATAAACCCTTTGTTGGGACGCCAAGCGAATTTAGCGGAGACGAGCTTGAGGCAGTCATCGGCCCAATTACGTGGCGATCACTTGATCAAGGGGTGGCTGAAACCATTGAACGATTTGAAGCTCTCGCCAGGGCCGGACTGGTATCCGTCAGGGACTTGACGGGCTAAAGATCCGCGGTCCCCGCTGGACTGCCAGAGGTCGTAGCGGTGCTCGCCGCCCTCACGGACGAGCCACATCCCTCGCGACCAACTGGGAATCACTCGAGTCAGGCGGCTATCGGCATGCACACACTGGTGGTCAGCGAGACCCGAGGACTAGCGCTCTATGAAATGCAGTAAATGAGAGACCATCGCTTGGGCCGGCGATGAGGCGCCACCGTCGATCCACTCGATTCTCCCGCGCGGCCAGGAGACGCCACCCCACCAACTGGCCGCGCGGGTAAAGCTCCCCTTGGCCTCATGCATTCGTCACAAGAACTCGGCCGTTGCTGCGCGAGGGATGTACTGGCGGCACTATCCCTGAGCTTTGGCCTGATACTGCTGAAAGATGGTGATCCGGTCAGCCCATACCTGATCTATCGACGGGATCCAAATACGACCGTCTCGTCTAACTGCGTAGCGCGTCGGGGAGTCGCCTACACCGTTCTCCCAACCTTGTGCGACTTCCTCCATACTCCCGTCTCGGATGACTTCCGAGACAGTTGCGGAAACCGGCCCATCTGCCGTGCCGACGATAACCGGCGTACCGGCCAGTAGCGTGGGATGGCGAACCGCGCTCGGCAGGTCACGCCAGGCCGGCTGGGGCTGCCAGTTGAACGCTGAGCGTGCCTCGGAGTCGGGCGCTGCAGCCTTTTGGAACAGGGTGCCGCCGCGACCCGAGAGGTCCGCGGTTCGCACATGTTCCCAGCCCTGCTGTCGGCAGTAGTCGTGCAACTGCTGGTTGGCGTGCCAGACGTCCAAGCGAACCAATCCCGCCCCCTGTGTGGCCGCCTGGTCGACCACCCATCGGACGACGAGCCCGTCGAGTCCGTCGCCGTGGCGGATAACGGCCGTATTGCTGCAATAGATAGCAGGCTGGGCAAGCTCACTAGCTGTCCAGGAGTCAGTGTCACCCACGCGTGACACAGCCATGGTGGCGATGGGATCGCGGCCGTCGCAGACAACCCAGGTCTCGCCGGATCGGATCTGCTCTCCTATCCGCTCATAGGTGGGTCTTGAGGGGATCCGGGGCCGCTGATCGTAGCTTAGTTCGTCGAGCCGGCGTGCGGCCGTATGGACCAACGAGTGGACGATGGCGGTGTCGTCCGGGTCGGCCCGGCGAATCGTCTTCATGAAGGCAGCGCGCAGAGCAGACGGGCCCGGTCGGCGAACCGGATTGTCACGGTGAATTTAGCGGGCCAACCTACCACTGTGCCCGTCCCTATCTGCGCGATGACCGCCCACGCACTCGTTATCCGCTCACACTGGGCTTCGATAGAACCTGGCAACGGCGTCTCCATCTCGTCACTTAAAAGACCTGCGCATCGTCCCTCTCACACGGAACATGCATTACTCCGCTGGCACTCGCGCTGACCTTTCAGCAGCGCCAACCACGTGTCAGCAACTCCGACGCCGACTCATAGAACCCCGGCACCTCGGGCATTGAATGGGCCGACTCCACCTGTCGCGAGCGGTAGTGATCGGCTGGCGCACTACCTCCGCGAGACGACAGGCAGAAGGATAGTCCCTGAACAATGGGCATGACTCACTCTTGGCGAGTAATTTCAGCAAAATTAACCTATCTCATCAGGTTGGGCAGGTCATCGATTGTGCGTGGCATGATACGCCACGCCTGGCCAGCTAGTTTACGCTCCACGTGTATCCTCATCCGTCCATGAACTACCCCTTTTCCAACCCGGTCATGCCACTCCCTCAGATCTTGAGGCGGGGTTTGTCCACTCCCGAGCGCGCCGAACTTCGCGAGGGTGCGATTGGTTTCCTGCAGTGCACCCCAGACCCGGAGCCTCCAGTTCATCCATATGTCCAGAAGCCGGGGCATGCTGTCTTGCGCTGACCCTTCGGAACTGGTCGTCCGCTTTCCAGGCACCGCTTTGGGCGAGCCCCAAGGGCGCAGGCTGCAGTGCCGGCTTCCCTGGCGTGGCTAGGCGTCGCCACCGATGCGAAGAAAGGTGGTTTTGCTTGCGACTACCAGGCTCTGGCCGCAATTTGATGGTCGGTTCGGCAGTGGCTAGTGCGGAGGTGATCTCAGAGAAAGCGGATCGGGCATCCGATCTTAACAGGCGAGGTGCTTTGCTAGAAGGCCGTGAACGTCACAAACGGGCGGTCCTTCTCGGTCCAGCCGAACATCGACACCGTCTTGATGGCGTGCAGGGTATGCCGGAGATCCGGCGGCAAGTTATGCATTGACTGATGCGCGGCCCTGACCACCTCGTCGGCATACTTCGCGGCATCGGCCGGGCTGTGCGCATGCGCGTGCTGGACCGCGGCGATGAGCGGGTGAAACGCGCCTGCCACCTGGTGCATGGCCGCTGAGCCGGCCGTCTGGACTTCTGCCGCCAGGTGGGAAGCGCTGTGGCCGGTGTGGCCGAGGTCGTGGTGAGTTGTAGCTGTGTAGCTGCTTGCGCTTGAGGCATCGACCGCGCCGGTATCGTAGTCAACGGCGCTGGGGTCGTATTGGGAGGCGCTGGCCGTGTCGGCGGCTGCGGTGTCTCCGAAGTAGAGGTCTCCGGCGATGTCGACGATCAGTATCCTGATAATTACGGCGGCGATCTTGGCCGGGGCGAAGGACAGCACTCGCCGCCAGGCGCGGGCATCCTTATTTCGGTCGCTGCTGGAAGGCAGGTCGGCTGCGATGGTCATCAGCGGCGCAAGCGCCTTTCGGGCCAGGGGGGTGATGATTTTCCGGTCGATCGGCCTCATCACCCAGCTCACCGGGTTGACCCACCCGATAAGCTTCGTAAGCCCTCGCATCGGCGGGTTGTCGAGCGGGACCAGGATTGAGCCGGGTACGTCCAGGGTCCGGAAAACCCTGTCTCTGTCGTTCCGAGAAATGAGATTGTATTCCTCCCAGCACAATTCAAATTTCGTCTCTTCGGGCAGTCTCAGAGCCCGGAGAACCCGCAAAGTCCAGGTCGGCCATTCCTGCTGCGCCCTCATGCTGAACAACGGCGCGAGGCCCAGCCGGTCCTCGAAGCTCAGTTCCGTGAGCGGGCGCCGCATGTGGTCCGTCATGCCCATCCCCCACCAGATCACGGACGACCCGAGGATACTCGCGGTTAAGCTGGCAGCCGCCTCGTTATTGTTTTTGCCGAGGGCTGCTACCCGCACGTCATATCAAAGATTTTAACCCTTCTGTCGTCCTTTGGCTCCATAGCCGAGGTTGCGATCTCGTCTCTAACCTAATGGCAAGGAAAGCCTTACCTGTCATTGACGTGATCTCACCGATTTTCAGCTGATGTACTTGTGCTCGAATTGGGTGAGGACGAGGGCCGCCTGGACTGTCTGGATGGTTCTTCTGGGGCTGGCGCTGGAGGGTGGCCCGGCGCTGGGTGAGCAGGGCGAATCCTCGTTCTCCCTGGCTGCGGAGGCCGCGGAGCAGGCTGTTTCTGGATCCATGTCGGGGCCGGGAGGCCGCGGGAGCATGACGGGCTGGCCGCTCGCGCCGGGGCGGTGCGCCTTCCCGGAGTACCAGGCGTCGATGTCCTCGCCTTTCGCGATGGTGGCGGTCTCGGCGAGGCGGTCGGTCTCG
>Ga0335078_10010055_pt1 | contig 14004 bp, 12 predicted proteins | sample Lox_Sample_32_FD_206711 | JGI IMG/M metagenome (GOLD analysis project Ga0335078, IMG submission 206711) | Soil microbial communities from Loxahatchee National Wildlife Refuge, Florida, United States - Lox_Sample_3.2 | ecosystem: Environmental > Terrestrial > Soil > Wetlands | place: USA...
CGCTGGCTTCCAAGAAGCTGCCTAACGGTCTCATGGTGGTTGTTTCTGAGGACCACTCAGCCCCAACGTTCGGCGTCTGCATCAGCTACGGCATTGGCTTCCGGCTTGAGCCCGAAGGCCGCACTGGATTTGCACATCTATTCGAGCACATGATGTTCGAGGGTACCCCGGACGCGCCGAAGGGCGTTTTCGACCAGGTTATCGAAGGCGGGGGTGGCTTCAATAACGGTGACACGCGCTACGACTTTACCGAGTACATCGAATCGGCGCCGATCTCGGCGCTGGATCCGGTGCTGTGGCTGGAAGCCGATCGCATGAAGACGCTCGACTTCTCCGTCGCCAATCTTGATAACCAACGCAAGGTCGTGGAGGAGGAGGTGCGCGTCAACGTCCTTAACCAGCCTTATGGCAGTTTCTACTGGCTGGACCTGCCTCAGAAAGCATTCAACCGTTTTCCCAACGCGCACAATTTCTACGGCGACTTCAAGGATCTGGACGCCGCTACCATTCAGGACGTGCGCAGCTTCTACGAGCATTATTACGCTCCCAACAACGCGGTGCTCGCCATCGCTGGAGATGTGAAACCCGAAGAAGTGTTCGCCGCAGTCGAGAAATACTTCGGCAGCATCCCGTCGCGCCAGGTTCCTCCGCGGCCGGACGTCTCTGAGCCTCCGCAAGAGAGTGTGCGGCGCTTCACGGAGCCAGACTCCCTGGCGCGCGTGCCGGCGCTGGCTGTCGGCTACCGGATGCCGCCCCGCAACTCCCCTGACGCCGTCGTCGGTGCGGTAGTCGGCGAGCTTTTGCACAACGGCGAGGCTTCGCTGCTGTATCAGGACTTGGTGAAGGGCAAAAAAGTGGCCCTCAGCGTCAACGGCGGCGTGAACTGGCCACTGGGAAACCCGTTCGAGTACAACGGACCTACGTTGATGACGTCGTTTATCGTCTATCCGCCTAACGTCACTGAGGATCAGGTTCTGGGAGCTTATGCCGACGCCATCAAGAACCTGACCATCCAAGGACCGTCCCCGTCCGAGATGCAGCGGATTAAGGCCAAAATGCTGTCCGACTGGTACGCTCAGCTCGAAATTCCCATCCAGCGCGCCTCGGTGATTGCCCACGCCACCCTCTTCGACGGCAGTCCCGATCGCATCAACCAGACTCCTGCGGAGATCGACCGCGTGACACCCGAGGAGGTCAAGGCCTTCGCAGCCAAGTACCTGGTGGATCGCAACGCCACGATCATCGATCGCGTTCCCGAAGCGCTGCTGAAGGCGGGAAAGGGCGGGTAGGAAACCCAACCATGAAGGCCAAACACGACCTTGAAGTTCCCTCAAATCCGCAAGCCCGTCATTCTGAGCGAAGCGAAGAATCCCTGTATCTGGCTTGCAGGATGCACGGAAATGCCGAGATTCTTCGCTCCGCTCAGAATGACAGGCATCTCGCTCGCGGGAGGATTCGTGAAGCTCCGGGCAGCCACGTCAGGGGCACCTTCGTGGTCCTCGCGATGCTAATGATCACTCTAGGTGCGCTTGCCCAGGACAAGCTTCCGCCGCTGCCGAAGGAGCTTCCTCCTTACGGTCCGCTGGTCCCCTTCCATGCTCCCGAGGTAGACGTGGAGAAGCTTCCCAACGGGCTCACGGTCTGGCTTGTTCCGCGTCCCGGATTTCCCAAGATCGCGCTAGTGGTCGCGGTGCGCGGCGGGCGAGCCGCGGACCCAAAGGATCGCCCAGGACTATCTGACGTTCTGCTGGCTGCCCTCGACCAGGGGACCAAGACTCGATCCGCAAAGCAAATCGCCGAGGCTTTGCAAGGCGCGGGCGGCGACCTCAGCGGAAATCCCTTGCCGGACGCGCTTGTCTTGTCCACTGAGGTGCTGGCGTCCAAAACCGAGGTGGGGCTCGAGGTCCTGGCGGACGTCATACAGAATGCCACTTTCCCAGACGACGAGGTTGCTCTCGCCAAGCGCAACGCCATCGATAACCTGCAGGCTCAGGAAGCTGAGCCCTCATTCCTGGCCCAGCGCGCTATGGCCAAGGCCCTTTTCGGGGATCAGCCCTACGCCACCGTTTCACCCACGGAGGAGGGGATCAAGGGAACTTCCGCCGCCGAATTGCGCGCAGCCTACCACCAGCGTTTCCGTCCGGATCAGGCGCTGCTGGTGGCTGTCGGCGACTTCAGTAACGGCACTTTTGAATCGGCGATCCAGAAGAACTTCGGCAGTTGGGCGGCGCCTGGCGAGCCTCCGTTGGCCTCCGTGCCGGTCCCTTCCAAGAATAATCCGCATGCTGTTTTCCTGGTGGCGCGCCCAGGATCCGTGCAGACCACACTCTCTCTGGCCGCCTTCGGCCCTACTCGCCGCGACCCGGATTACGCCGCCACTCAGGTGGCTAACGCTATTTACGGCGGGATGTTCGGCTCCCGCCTGATCCGGAATATTCGCGAAGACAAGGGCTACACCTATTCGCCACGAGCCTCGATTCAGATGCGCGCCGAGGCGGGCGTGGTGGCAACCCGCGCCGACGTTCGCAACGCCGTTACCGGGCCCAGCCTTAATGAGATCGATTACGAACTCAACCGCATGGCAACCACCAACCCGACTGACGACGAGGTGGCTCACGCCAAACGATATCTGATTGGAATCAACGCCATCTTCCTGCAGTTGCAGGCTGCCGTGGCCGGGCAATTGGGCTTGCTTTGGGTCTACGGCATGCCGCCGGAGGCGCTCGGCCAGGACAGCGCGGACATTCAGAAGGTGACCGCGCAGGAGGTGGCGACGGCCGCGCGCAAGTATTTTCCTGCCGCCCGCCAAACTATCGTTGCTGTCGGTGAGGAAAAGGTCGTGCGCGACCAGTTGGCCCCGTTTGGACTGGCTATTCAGTCCGGACCTCAGTAGGAATATTAAGCATAAAGCAGTCTCGTGACGCCGTTAGGGAGATAGGACGTCGCCGCGCTAAACGCCTAACCCAGCACCCTACCAAGGAAAGACACCTGCATGGGAATGATCATGGGGGATTGTTACCGCCAACGTTAACAATACGGTGAGCGTGCTGCTCAATACGGGTCAGACGGGAAGGGGCAATTAACTCGCGCTGCGGCTCCGATCGGGCGAGGGCTCGGTCTGCGAATCCGCACTGAGTGATGCTCTGCCCCAAGGCTTTCCCGCGGGTACGGCTCTAATACCGGGCCAGCCGGCCCATATTGACTATTGGCTGAATACTTACTATCCACCGTCTCCTTAACATTTTTTGCTTGACAACATTGCCGTTATGGCTTAGTCTTTGGCGCGTGGATTACGAAAAGGCAAAAGCAGACGCACTAGGCGAGAAGGAAGCGCTGACGAAGAGGCGCGAGGAAATCGACCAGGAAACGGCCCGCCTGAAGCGGGAACGTGCGCTAACAGAACGTAGGTTGGTGGGTCTGAAACAGGTTCTGGAGGGACTCAACATCATGACCACTGAGGGTCCCCCGCCTCCTCCCGAACTACCGGTCGTCGAGCCCCCGCCGGCCTTCATCCGCCACGAGCGCCATGAGCCCCCGCCGCGGAAGGCCCTCCCTTTTCCCATTAGTTTTGTCGCCGGCTTGGTCGTAAGGAAGGACCACAAGACCCTGGACGAACCACACTTCCATGCGCCCGGCAATGGCGCCGCGATCACGGGCAACGGTACCGCGAACACTAACCCGCAATGGGACGGGGCGGCGCCGGCAGCACCCCGCGTCGAACCCAGGCAGGAAAAGCGGGAGTGGCTGGGATAAGCGGTTGGGTATCAGGTGCCGGGGATCAAGTACTTTAGTCCAACCGTCCTATACGCGACTTTCTGATACCTACGCTAACATCCCTTCACTGCTTGTGTCAGAGCCGGGTAGGTGCTCAAACACCTAGACCCGGTTCGCACCCTGAGGTCCAGCCCTAACACCTGACACCTAGCACCTGATACCTAGCGATTACGCGTCTGGCCTGCCTTCCACGCGGTCGTACACCGTTCGCGCGCAAGTGGTGCCCAGCGATTCATTGTAGAGCGACTTAAGTTGTAGAATGTGCCGAACTTCCTGATCGAAGCGCTGAAGCGCCTTCAAATCTTCAAGGCGAATGGGAAATCGTTTGCCATCGCACAACCAGAATTTCTGATAACCTTGATCCTCCAGTTCGCACGCGAGACCTTTGATGAGGAAGTGAGCTGGACTCACAGGCGCCCAAACGCCGCCCTGGTTCCGGTCGATGCGGTGGACGCAGTTGTATTTGCGAACCTCAAACGGGCCGGCATCGCCCGAACCTCCGCTGACGGTGAATCCGGCTTTTTCAAACCGTTGCCGTATCTCGGTGAGCTTGGTGATCTTGGTCTTCATGGGTCTTGTACTCGTATTTACAGTAACTCAGGGGCCTCAAGAAGAATCTAACGAACCACGGCGGTTCAAAGCAAGAGATTATGCCATTCGAGGCAAAAAAATTCGCTGTGCCCGGTAGGCGGCCGCTCGACACACCAACTAGGGGGCGCTACGCTGAGGCTCAACTGGCCAGTCAAGTTGCCACATCCGTTGGCCGACGCCTGGTCGCCGAGCCCACGCGAACCTTCGAAACGATCGCCGGCGCGCACAACCCTGTAGACGTGACCACCCTGGTGGGCAATACTCCGCTTTTGCGTCTCCGCAACCTCGGGCGCGAGTGTCCGGCCGTGGAGATTTATGCCAAGGCTGAAGGGTTTAATCCCGGCGGGTCCGTGAAGGATCGGGCGGCGCTTAACATCATCCGCGAGGCCGAACGTGCGGGCCTGCTGTCGCCGGATAGGGTTCTTGTTGATTCCACCTCCGGCAACACCGGCATTGCCTATGCCATGATTTGCGCCGCGCGCGGCTACCGGCTGAAGCTGTTCATGCCGTCTAACGTAAGCGTGGAACGTAAGCGCATCCTGCACGCCTACGGGGCCGAAGTGGTCTACACCGACCCCATGGAGGGCTCAGACGGCGCCATCCGGCAAGTACGGGAATGGGCAAGCCATCACCCGGAAGAGTGCTTCTACGCCAACCAGTATGATAATCCTGCGAACTGGCAGGCGCACTACCTCACCACGGGTCCCGAGATCTTCGCGCAAACCCAAGGACGCGTAACGCATTTTGTGGCAGGATTGGGCACCAGCGGCACCTTCACGGGTACCACTCGCCGGCTGAAGGAACTGAATCCTTTCATCCGCTGCATCTCAGTGCAGCCGGATTCACCGTTCCACGGGCTCGAAGGGCTCAAGCACATGCCTAGCGCCATCCCGCCGGGGATCTATGAACCCAGGCTCGCGGATGAAAACCTGACGATACCCACCGAAGAGGCTTACGCCGTGACTCTGCGCCTGGCGCGCGAAGAGGGAATGCTCATGGGAGTCTCGAGCGGCGCAGCGCTGGCAGCCTCTCTGCGTGTGGCAAGGAAGATCGGTGAGGGCGTGATCGTGACCATCTTTTGCGACAGCGGCGATAAGTACCTGAGCGAACGGTTCTGGGAGCGGGAAATTGATGATCACAGGTTGGAGGTTAGCGGCTGAGGCTGGAGATGCTACTTCCAGCGTCCCGCTAAAACTGGCCGAACGTTGGAATGTTTTGGAATGTTGATGATAGGCAAGCTGAAGGAACAAGACCCGCCCCGAAATGGACACCCCCCCGGCACATAGAGAATCGATGGAATGTTATTGATAGTAAAGCGCTTCTTTTTGGAATTGGGTGAAAGTTGAAATGTTTATGAAAACAACTAAGTTAACCGATAAATGCCGGAATGTACAAAATAAGTCTGGAGATAGGACGAGTCCAGCGGCCGGGCCAGCAATTATCTTATTGAAATATTTTGACTTAACCAGTAGAATCCGGGAATGTCATTGATAGAAATAGGGTTACCATCGTCCCGAAAACCGTCCAACCAGCTATCGTTTTTAGATACAGCGACTTATAGATGACTTCCGGGAATGTTATTGATGGGCAATGAGGTACATGAGACGACGCGGTGCCCTGATCTAATTGGGAGGTCTTTGTGAACGATTGCAAGCGGTACGAAGGCATTACACCCGAGAAGATGGCACAACTCAAGCAGCGAATGCTGAATAGCGGTATCAGACCGCCTGACGGTGACTACGGGCTAATCGAGTCCATGGGTGTGAAAGTCTCGCTATGCTACGTTCCCGCCGAGCAGGTGCTGGATGTTTGCATCGTGGACAAACCTGACTTCATTCCGTCCGCACTGGTGTGGGGGCAGATCGAGGCGCCCTTTAAGATGTGACGACTGAGGATTGCGACGGCGCTGGCGATCCAGAATCTCCAACACAGATGGGCTCTCGATCGCCTCGGCCTGGGCTGTTTCAAGCAGGTTGCTGAACACCGCCCGAGAGCATGTCATCCTGAGCAGAGCGAAGGATCCGCTTTACTTGTTTCCAATAAGATACGGCAGACGCTTCGCTGCGCTAAGCACGCCAGATTCCCTTTTTCCGCAGCTTGCTGGTTAGCTGTGATCTGAACGAACATGGCGCTGAAGATTCAGGCAGGGCAAATCGAGTCGATTCGCCGCCATGCCGAAGCCGATTATCCGGCCGAGTGCTGTGGCATTCTGTTGGGACGTGCCCAGGGCGACGTGAAACAGGTGGTCGAAGTGGCGGCGCTTACCAATCTTCGGCATGACCCGGCGAGGGCGCAAGAGGTCCTGCCGCTCGATGATCTTGGCCGCGAGACGGAAAGGAATCGTTTCCTGATCGATCCCAAGGAGCAACTTCGCGCTGAGAAGGATGCTCGCGCACGAGGGTTGGCGGCCCTGGGCTACTATCACTCGCATCCCGACCATCCAGCTCGTCCCTCGCAGTACGACCGGGACCACGCGTGGCCATGGTATTCTTACGTTATCGTCGCCGTGGAGGCGGGAAGGGCGAGCGATACAAGGTCCTGGGTGCTGAGAGACGACCGCTCCGCTTTCGAACCCGAAAGCGTAGAGTGGGGGAGCGGGCTGCCGCTTTAGTTTGGGGCCAGCTTGCTGGCCGCTAGCGTAGGGCCGACCCTTGGGTCGGCCTGGGCTGGGCTGCCCCCCGGTCCTGTATGGGGTGTCAAAGGCAAATTGAATGGGCAAGCGGCAATAAGGAGAAGGTATGGCAGTTAAAGTGATGATTCCCACCCCGTTGCGTCAATACGCGGGGAAACAAGATTCGGTCGAGCTGGAGGCTAAAACCGTGGGTGAAGCCCTGGCGGGGCTCACCGCCCAGTACTCGGACCTCCGGCGCCATCTGTACAACGACGACGGCAAGATTCGGAGCTTCGTGAACATCTACCTCAACGACGAGGACATTCGTTACCTCCATAAGGAACAAACGCCGCTCAATGACCAGGATGTACTCAGCATTGTGCCCTCCATCGCCGGCGGACGCACCCTGGACCCGCCGGGTGGCGTAGCCTCCGTTCATACTCGTGCCCTCTGTTGTATCTGTAGGTAGCCCGGACTCTATCCGAGTCCGGGTTCGGGGAACCGCAATAAACTTGGCCTACATTTGTAACTTACAACAGCGAGGACAGAGCCATGATAGAAACCCTGACAGCAGAAACTGTCGCACTTTCCAAAGACGAGATACTACGCTATAGCCGGCACTTGATCATGCCCGAAGTGGGCATGGAAGGCCAGCTCAAGCTCAAGCAGGCCAAGGTACTGCTGATCGGCGCTGGCGGGCTGGGGTCGCCGCTGGCGCTCTATCTGGCTGCCGCCGGCGTCGGGAGACTGGGCCTGGTTGACTTCGACGTGGTCGACTTCACCAACCTGCAACGCCAGATCATGCACGGCACTTCGGACGTCGGCCGCCCGAAGCTGGAATCGGCGGCGGACACCATCGCTGAGATTAATCCCTACGTCGAGCTGGTGCCGCATCAGGCGCGCCTCTGCTCGGAGAACGCGCTGGAGATCTTTGCCGACTACGACATCGTAGCCGATGGCACGGACAACTTTGCCACCCGCTATCTCGTGAACGATGCCTGCGTGCTGACGGGAAAGCCCAACGTTTATGGCAGCATTTTTCGCTTCGAAGGCCAAGCCTCGGTATTCGCAACTCGCGAAGGCCCTTGCTACCGCTGCTTGTATCCGGAGCCGCCTCCGCCCGGCTTGGTTCCAAGTTGCGCCGAGGGCGGCGTGCTCGGCGTGCTGCCCGGGATCGTGGGATGCATTCAGGCCCTGGAAACGATCAAGCTCATCATCGGCAAGGGCGAGCCGCTGGTCGGCCGGCTGCTGCTCTTTGACGCTCTGCAGCTGCGCTTCCGCGAGTTGAGACTGCGCAAGAATCCGGAGTGCCCGGCGTGCGGCGCTCGTCCGACCATCGACCATCTGATCGATTACGAAGAGTTCTGCGGAATTCGCGGACAGGAGGCTGCTGAGCCCATGAACGGTATACCCGAGATCACCGCGGTAGAATTGAAGCGCATGATGGATGAGGGCCGGACGTTCCAGTTGGTGGACGTTCGCGAGCCGCACGAATTCGACATTTGCCGAATTCCAGGCTCGGTGCTGATTCCTCTCGGCGACGTGGCCGCCCGCATGAACGAACTGGACTCGGCCGAGGAGATCGTGGTCCACTGCCGGTCGGGCATGCGCAGCGCGAAGGCCGTCGATCTGCTGCGCAAGGCCGGTTTCCGCCGCATTCACAACCTGAAAGGCGGCATTCTGGCGTGGTCGGACCAAGTAGACCCGAGTGTGCCGAAGTACTGAGGCCATCGAACCACGGACCGCCTGATCAAGAGCCAGGCTGCGGAACATCATCTTGGTTTCCCGGAGGTAGCTGCATGCCGTTGAATATTGGAGACCCGGCGCCGGACTTCAAAACCGGGCAAAGCACGGGCGAGACGCAGGGCGAGTTTCATCTGTCCGCGCAGAAGGGCAAGAAGGTGGTGCTGGTGTTCTACCCGGCGGATTTTACCCCCGTCTGCACCAATGAACTGGCCACGATTCAGCAGGAGCTGGGTAAGTTTACGGCCGCCAACGCGGAGGTGGTCGGTCTGAGCACCGACACCGTGTTCTGCCACTCGGCATTTCAACGCTCACTGGGCGGCCTGACCTTTCCCTTGGCGACGGACCGTTGGCCGTACGCCGAGATCGCCAAATCCTTCGGCGTGTTTCCCCCTACCAAACACAAGCTTCCGTTCTGGAACGATCGCGCCATATTCATCGTCGACCGCAACGGAAAAGTCGCCTGGTCAAAGGTCTACGAGATCGGCCACGTGCCCGACATTGACGAGGTGCTGGATGCCGTCCGTGCTGTAAGCTAGATGTGTAGCCTACATCAGGCCGCCGTCCTTTTGCCAGCGGGAAGGACGCGCGCCGGCATCAGAGGCGGCAGATCAGCAGCTCGCGTTCGTAGATGATTTCAGGCGGCAGGCGGTCGTGTAAATCGAAGAAGAGCTCTTCGTGTTCGATCACCTCGCTGCGCCAGGCTCGGCGATCAAAAGCCTGCAGTTTCTCGAATTGTTCCTTCGAGAAGTCGAGACCCTTCCATTCGATGTCTTCGTAGTGCGGCATCCAACCAATCGGCGTCTCTTTACCCACAGCGCGGCCGCGGGCGCGATCGACGATCCATTTCAGCACGCGCATGTTTTCGCCGAAGCCCGGCCACAGGAACTTGCCGTCGGCGTCCTTGCGGAACCAGTTGACGTGGAAGATGCGGGGCGTCTCGCTGAGCAAGCGTTGCATCTGGATCCAGTGCCGGAAATAATCGCCCATGTGGTAGCCGCAGAAGGGCAGCATGGCCATTGGATCGCGGCGCACCTTGCCGACTGCGCCCGCCGCCGCAGCGGTCGTCTCCGAGCCCATCGTGGCGCCTACGTAAACGCCGGCGCTCCAGTTGAAGGCCTGGTACACCAGTGGCAGGGTAGTGGCGCGGCGGCCGCCAAAGATGATGGCGCTGATCGGCACGCCTTCTGGATCCTGCCACGCGGAATCGATCGTCGGGCATTGTGAGGCGGGCGCCGTGAAGCGCGCGTTGGGATGCGCAGCGGTTGCGCCCGTTTCTTTGGCGATCTGCGGCGTCCACCGGTTACCGCGCCAGTCGAGGCACTCGGCAGGCGGCTCGTCGGTCATGCCTTCCCACCAGACACCGCCTTCGGGCGTGAGGGCCACATTGGTGAAGATCGCATTCTTCGCCAGCGTGGCCATCGCGTTGTGGTTGGTCCGCTCGGATGTCCCGGGGGCGACGCCAAAGAATCCGTTCTCCGGATTGATCGCGCGCAAACGGCCGCTGGCGTCCGGCTTCAGCCAGGCGATATCGTCTCCCACCGTCCACACTTTCCAGCCTTCGAGTCCTGCGGGCGGAATCAGCATGGCAAAATTCGTTTTGCCGCAGGCGCTGGGAAACGCGGCCGCCACGTAGGTCTTTTCACCCATCGGGCTCTCGACTCCCAGGATGAGCATGTGCTCGGCCATCCAACCTTGATCGCGAGCGAGATTGGATGCAATACGCAAAGCGAAGCACTTCTTGCCGAGAAGTGCGTTGCCGCCATAGCCGGAGCCATACGACCAGATCTCGCGGGTTTCGGGGAAGTGGACGATGTACTTCGTCCGGTTGCAGGGCCAAGGCACGTCTTTCTGAGTAAGAGTCAACGGGGCGCCGACGGTGTGCATGCATGGCACAACACGCTTAACATCTTTATCAATCTCTTTGAAAACGGAAAGGCCGATGTGGGTCATGATGCGCATGTTCGCCACCACGTACGGCGAATCGGTGAGCTGTACGCCGATCTGCGACATGGGTGTGCCCGTCGGACCCATGCTGAACGGCAACACATACATGGTGCGGCCTCGCATCGAGCCCTCGAAGAGTCCTTTCAGCTGGCGACGCATCTGGAAGGGGTCTTCCCAGTTGTTCGTGGGCCCGGCCATCGCCCTGGAGTGCGAGCATATGAACGTGCGGTCCTCCACCCGCGCCACATCGTCCGGACTGGAGCGCGCGTAGTAACAGCCCGGCCAAAGGTCATTGTTGAGCTTGATCAGGGTGCCACTCGATACCATCTGGGAGCACAACGATTCGTATTCCGCCTGTGATCCATCGACCCAATGAATCGCTGCGGGTTTGGTAAGCCGGGACATCTTCTCAACCCACCTAAGGAGATGGGTATTGACGCTGAGAGGCCGGGAAGGGTCACGCTCCTGTACCGCAGCTGTCCAATCCGTCTTCGGGCCCGATGCCGCTCTGCGGTGATCGCTCAGATGCGCAGAGGCGAGTGAGGAGTTAGTGAACTGCGCAGGTTCGGCCATGGATCCTCCTTCGACGCTGGCAACCTTGCCTCTTATCGCGCTGCTTACACCTCGAGAGATCGACGACCTGACGTTCGATGTCTCGCTTCACCTGGGCCGCGAGATCAGCGGAGGGGGCCTCAGGTCTCAAACTCCCGCCGGACCTTTTCTGACTTCTCCGTCACCGACCGCGCCAGGCTCTCCTTATGCTCGGCGAGTTTGCGGGCGAGACCGGCGTCGTGGGTGGCAAGAATCTGGACCGCCAGGATCGCGGCGTTTACGGCTCCGGCCTTGCCAATCGCGGTGCAGGCGACGGGAACGCCTGCGGGCATCTGCACGATGGAAAGCAACGAATCCAAACCACCCAGTGTGGTGGCCATCGGCACGCCGATGACCGGAAGGGTGGTCTCGGCCGCGACCACTCCACCGAGGTGCGCCGCTCCCCCCGCGCCAATAATAATGACCTTCAATCCGCGCCCGCCTGCGGTTCTCGCGTATTCCGAGGTCCGCGCGGGGGAACGGTGAGCGGAGGAAACGACCACCTCGAAAGGAACTCCGAATTTCTCGAGCGTGTCCGCCGTTTCCTTCATCACGGGCAAATCCGAATCGCTGCCCATCAGAATGGCGACCTGCGGTGTTTTTGTGTCTGCCATGTGTTTTGACTCTTTGCGCTGACGCCCGTCAGGCTGAGAATCGCGGAGGGCCCGGAAGGCCGGGCCTTATCCTCAACTGCCCCTAAGGGAGCTTCGGCATTGCCGGGGCTTGCTGGCTGGTGCGTGGGCGCGGCTCGTTTGGACGCTTCGGCGCGAGATGCTTGGCCAACCCTTTAGCCCCGATGTCGCGGCGGAAGTGCATTCCTTCAAATTGCAGTTTCTCCGCGGCAGAATATGCGCGCTGAATGGCGGCCGGCAAATCCTCGCCAATGGCCGTCACACCCAAGACACGCCCTCCCGACGCGACGAGTTGATGATCCTGCATCTTCGTTCCCGAATGAAACAACTTAACGCCGCCGATGGATTCGGCAGCCTCGTATCCGCTGATCGCGTGTCCGACTTCGGGACGGCCCGGGTAACCGCGCGAGACAGCGACTACGCACACGGACGGGTTGGGCGTCCAGTGGGCTTCGAGGGGACCGAGGTTCCCGTCGCGTGCGGCCAGAAGCAAGTCCGCCAGATCCGATCGCAGCCGCACCAAAATCGCTTGAGCCTCCGGGTCGCCCAAGCGCACGTTGTACTCAAGCACTTTGGGGCCCGAGGGAGTCAGCATCAAACCGCAGTAAAGAAAGCCGCGATAGGGAGCGCCTTCCGCCGAAATGGCCTGAAGAGTTGGGTGCACAATGGTCGCCAGGATCTCGCGACGCAGCTTGCTGCCGATGATCGCATCGTCGCTATAAGCGCCCATCCCTCCCGTATTGGGACCCTGATCTCCGTCCAGCAGTCGTTTGTGGTCCTGAGTGGGAACGAGTTCGAGGACGGCACGCCCGTCGGTCAGTACGATGAACGACATTTCCTCGCCGGCGAGGTATTCCTCAATCAGCACGCGTTCGCCCGCCTCGCCCAAGACCTTGCGCCGCATGAATTCGTCAAGCGCGCTCTCGGCCTGGTCGCGCGTCTGTGCGACTACCACACCCTTGCCGGCGGCGAGACCGTCCGCCTTGATCACTAGCGGATAGCTGAAATCATCGAGAGCGCGGATGGATTGCTCGAAGCTGGTAACGGCGGCGAACCGGGCGGTCGGAATGCCGTGTCGAGCCATGAATTGCTTAGCGAAAATCTTGCTTCCTTCCAGCCGGGCCGCCGCTTGCGAAGGGCCGATGATCGCGCGCCCAACGCGGCTGAACTCGTCCACGACGCCAGCCACCAACGGGGCCTCGGGTCCAATCACCGTCAGGTCTGCCTTGAGTCTGTTGGCGAGTTCGAGGATCGCGGCGGGCTGGGAAACATCTACCGGCAGGCATTCGGCCTCCTGCGAAATCCCCGCGTTGCCGGGCGCGCAGTAAATCTCCTCCATGCGCGGACTCTCGCGCAGCTTCCACGTTAGGGCGTGTTCACGGCCACCGGAGCCGATGACTAGGATTTTCATAATCTGCTCGTTCGAGCGGTGGCACAGCCACTCCTGGCTGTGCCGCTTTGTGTCTTGAATTTCTCATTGCACAGGCAAGAGTGGCTGTGCCACTGTCAGCCGCTCTTCGCCTTGCGGATCGCTTCGGTCAGCGGTGGGACGATCTCAAACAAATCACCGACGACGCCGTAGGTTGCCACCTCAAAAATGGGCGCTTCGCGATCCTTGTTGATGGCAAGCACGTTTCGCGAGCCTTTCATCCCTACTTGATGTTGGATGGCGCCTGAAATCCCCAAGGCTACGTAAAGCTTGGGAGCCACCGTCTGGCCCGAGCTTCCAATCTGCCGATCCATGGGGAGCCAGCCGCCGTCGCAGATGGGGCGCGAGGCCCCGATCTCTCCGCCCAGCACCTCCGCGAGCTTGCGCGCCAAGTCAACGTTCTCGGGAGCTTTAATGCCGCGTCCCACCGCCACGATGATCTCCGCCTGGGTCAGATCGACAGCCTGCTTAGCTTCACGGAACCGCTCGCCCGGCTTGGTACGGATCTTCTCTCCCGATACCGTAGCAGTAACGGTTGTCACCGCCGCGCTTCCGCCGCGCTTCACGGCGTCTTCTCGGAATGAACCCGCCTGGAAAGAGACCAAGTACGGGGGATCGCCCGCGAATTCAGCGTCGGCATTGAATTTTCCCTGAAAGACCTGCCGCACAAAGACAAGGCGCCCGTC